>Ga0081539_10000287_pt1 | contig 113988 bp, 116 predicted proteins | sample TabmetS4T2R2_FD_71023 | JGI IMG/M metagenome (GOLD analysis project Ga0081539, IMG submission 71023) | Tabebuia heterophylla rhizosphere microbial communities from the University of Puerto Rico - S4T2R2 | ecosystem: Host-associated > Plants > Roots > Rhizosphere ... | reverse complement strand
ATTCTTCGCTTCGCTCAGAATGACAAAAGAGGTTCTCGCTGCACTGTAGCGGCGCTCTATGAGCGTCGCATTATTTCGTCCGACAGCGCTCCGCCTCAAAATACCCTTTCGCGCGATTGAATGCCCCTATAAGCTCGTTGCACACGAAGCGATTTCGATTTTCGTATCATTAGTGTATGAGCCAGCGAGATAAATCCGGCGCAGGCAAAATCTCTTTGCACGGCAACGGCATGGGCGTCCCCTCGCCCGAGGACATCGAGCGGCGGGCCCGCGAGATCGCGATGATCGACGAGCGCGATCCGAACGAATTCACCGACGCGGACTGGAACCAGGCGCGTCAGGAATTGATGGGCGTGGAAAATAATAATCCGCCCGAGGAGACTGACGAGAACGCCGAGGTCACCGAGGAATGGAACGTTGTCCCCGGCACCAAAGGGCATCGCGCGCCGCGCCCCGACGCCGATGAAGAAGAAAGTCTCGGCGAACATCTGGTCAGCGACGGGCGCGAAGAAGCGGCCCACGATCAGATGCTCGAAGCGCGCCGGGAAGAACTCGAAGAGGAAGGCGGCATCACTTGAGTCCGAGCGCGGTCGCAACACCGGTTGAAACTGCGACCGCGCCGAAGCGTTCGCAGCGGGGGTCTTCGTCCGCCGGCGCGTTGCTCGCGCGCTTTCACGAGGTCCGCGATTTCACGACTGCGCTCTGCCACGATCTCGCTCCGGAAGATTGCGTCGTGCAATCGATGCCGGATGTCAGCCCGACCAAATGGCATCTCGCGCACACGACGTGGTTTTTCGAGACGTTCATCCTGAAAAAATGGATGAACGGCTATCAGCCGGAAATCCCGGAGTACGCTTATCTCTTCAATTCCTACTACAACGCCGCCGGCGACATGCACCGGCGCGATCTGCGCGGTCTCATCTCCCGCCCCACAGTCGCCGAAGCGATGCGCTATCGCTCTTCGGTCGACGATAAGATCGACAATCTCATCTCAGACGCCGATGAAGATCGCTTCCGCGAAATCGAGCCGATCGTGATCCTCGGCATTCATCACGAACAACAGCACCAGGAACTGCTCATCACCGACATCAAACACGTTTTCGCGCAGAACCCGCTCTACCCGGTCTTTCGCGAAAACGTGGCATTGGCTTCCAGCCAATCGTCTATCGGCAAGATGCCGATGCCACGGCAATTCATCGATTTCGATGAAGTCACCATCGAGATCGGTCATGACGGCAAGGGATTTTCTTATGACAATGAAGGCCCGCGGCATCGCGCTCTCGTCCCGGCGTTCTCGCTCGCGAATCGACTCGTCACGAATGGGGAATATCTCGAGTTTATAGAGGACGGCGGTTACTCACGCGCCCAATTTTGGCTCTCGCTCGGCTGGATGACGGTGAACGAACAACGCTGGCAGGCGCCGCTTTATTGGACCAAGCGCGACGGGGCGTGGTGGAATTTTACGCTCTCCGGTTTCCGGCCGGTCGATGAGAACGAACCGGTCACGCACATCAGTTATTTCGAAGCGGACGCTTACGCGAACTGGGCCGGTGCGCGGCTTCCTACCGAGTTCGAATGGGAACGCGCCGCCGCTGACGTTCCAATCGAAGGAAATTTCGTCGAAAGCGAACAATTCCATCCTCTGCCGGCGTGGGGGCACGCCGGCTCCAAAATCAGCGATGGAGTTGGCCGCGATGGAGCCGGCCTGCCCTCAGGCCGCGCACAAGATCGACATCTTCACCAAATGTTCGGCGACGTTTGGGAATGGACGCGCAGCGCGTATTCTCCCTACCCCGGCTATCGCGCCGAGCCGGGCGCGCTCGGCGAATACAACGGCAAATTCATGTGCAACCAATACGTCTTGCGCGGCGGCTCCTGCGCGACTTCGCGCACGCACATCCGCAAAACTTACCGCAATTTCTTTCAGCCCGAGAAACGCTGGCAGTTCAACGGCATTCGCCTCGCCCGCGACCCGCAGTAAAAGCGATGCGGTGACGCATCGCACTCCCAAAGCACTTCGTGCGAAAACCAATGGAACGGCGGGATAGTTTTCGCGAAGCTTTGGGAGTGCGACGGCGTCCTCGCGTCGCTTTCGCATTGTTTCCATGAAAGCGGCAAACTCGCTGCCGAGCACACCATCAGCCGTCACGCCGACGATCGATGAGGATTTTCTCCGCGACGTGATCGGCGGACTCTCGAAATCGCCACGGGCTTTGCCCTGCAAATATTTCTACGACGCGCACGGTTCCGAGTTGTTCCAGAAGATTTGCGAGTTGCCCGAGTATTATCTCACACGGACCGAGCTCGCGATTCTTAATCGTTACGCCGGCGAAATGGCCAAGGCGGTCGGACCGAAGATCGAGCTAATCGGCCTTGGGACTGGCGCGGGGACAAAGACGCGCATCCTGCTGGATAAATTACAGGCGCCAGTCGCTTATGTGCCCGTCGATATTTCAAAGGAGCAGCTGCAAAGATCGACAAAGTTATTTCGCAAAATCTTCCCAGGTCTCGAAATCCTGCCGGTCTGCGCCGATTATTTGGAACCGGTCAAGTTGCCTGCTCCGTCGCGCAAGCCGGCTCGCAAGATCGTTTACTTTCCCGGCTCGACGCTTGGTAACTTCGAACCCGCGCCCGCAGGCAAATTCTTACGGCGGATCGCAAAGTACGTGGGACCCGGCGGCGGACTTTTGATCGGAGTCGATTTGGAAAAAGACCGAAAAGTCCTCGAGGCCGCTTACAACGACGCGGCCGGCGTGACCGCGCAGTTTAATTTAAACCTGCTCGCCCGCGCCAATCGCGAGCTCGGGGCCGACTTCGATCTCAAATGTTGGCGCCACGAGGCCGTTTACAATAGCACCGAAGGCAGGATCGAGATTTATCTGGTCAGCGAAATCGATCAGGCCGTTCGCATCGCCGATCATCGATTTGATTTTGCCGCCGGCGAGAAGATTACGACGGAATACTCCTACAAATACAGCCCTGAACGTGTCAGTGACCTCGCCGCCGGCGTCGGCTTCGCATTTTCGCAAGTGTGGACCGATGCCGCGCGATTGTTTGGGGTTTTCTATTTCACGGTACTGTAGCCGCGATCGCTGATCGCGGTCCGGGATCAACGATCCCGGCTACAGAACATGAACGCGCTGGTTGAACTCGTCGATGTCGCGAAAAGCTACGATGGCGCGGTGGCGTTGCATCCCACTTCCCTCGCCATCGAGCGCGGCAAAACGACCGTGCTGCTCGGCCCGAGCGGTTGCGGGAAGTCGACCCTGCTGCGGTTAATCATTCGATTGATCGAGCCCGACAGCGGCGCGATCCGGTTCGATGGCGCGGAAATCACGTCCGATAAGATCGACAATTTCCGCCGTCACGTCGGCTACGTCATTCAGGAGGGCGGCCTTTTCCCGCATCTGACCGCGCGCAAAAATGTTCTTTTGCTGCCTCACTATCTTCGCCACCATCACGCCGCAGAACTTGACCGGTTAAACCGGTCAAGTTCACGGGGCGGCGAAGGTGATTTCAATGCGCGATTGTCGGAGCTCTGCGCATTGACCAGATTTCCTGAAAAATTGCTCGCGCGTTACCCGCTCGAGCTTTCCGGCGGCCAACGCCAGCGCGTCAGCCTGATGCGCGCGTTGATGTTATCGCCGGAATTGCTCCTGCTCGACGAGCCGCTCGGTGCGCTCGATCCGCTCGTGCGCGCGTCGCTGCAAAAAGATCTAAAGGAAATTTTTGCTCGCTTGAAACAAACCGCGCTGCTGGTGACGCATGATCTGGCCGAGGCGGCTTATCTCGGCGACGAGATCGTGCTCATGAACGAAGGCCGCATCGTGCAGCAGGGGTCGATTGTCGATCTTCGCGAAAAGCCGGCGACTGAATTCGTGCGCGAATTCATCAACGCGCAGCGGGGACTCGCAGAATTATGAAAGCACGGTGTGTCTCAAGGAGCGGCGCTCTCCAGAGCGCCGTTTACGGTAAACGGCGGCTTGGAAGCCGCCGCTCCTTGATGTTTCTCGCGCTTGTTTCGCTTTCGACAACAATCGCAAGCGCTGGTCCCGTCACCATCGGCTCAAAAAAATTCACCGAGTCGTATGTGCTTGGCGAGATCGCGAAACGCACGCTGAGCGATACTGGCATCGCGGCTGAGCATCGCCAGGGAATGGGCGGCACGATTATTCTCTGGCAGGCGCTCCGGGGCGGGCAAATCGACATTTACCCCGAATACACTGGCACGATTGCGCAGGAGATTCTCAAGAGCGATGGGCAACTGAGCATCGCTGAAATGAGCGACGCGCTTGGGAGCTTCGGTATCGGAATGACCGCGCCGTTAGGGTTCAACAACACTTACGCGCTAGTCATGCGCCGTGATCGCGCACGAGAGCTCGGCGTTCGAACAATCAGCGACTTGCGTGGTCATCCCGAGTTAAAGATCGGGCTGACCCACGAATTTCTGGATCGGCAGGATGGCTGGCGACCCTTGGCGCAGAAATACCAACTGAATTCGCAGGGCGTAATCGGGATCGACCACGCGCTTGGTTATGCCGCGCTCAACAACGGCTCCATTGACCTGAAGGACGCGTATTCCACCGATGCCAAGATCGCGGAATACGACCTGTTTACGCTGGAAGACGATTTGCAGTTTTTCCCGCGCTATGAGGCGGTCTTTTTATATCGGTTCTCGCTGGCAAGATCGACAATTGCCAGCCTGAACAGGCTCGAAGGCACAATCGACGAAGCAAAGATGATTCGGCTGAACGCCGAAGCCGAGCGCACAAAGAATTACACTTGGGCCGCCAGTTTATATTTCGAATCGCCTCCGGCAAACTTGACCGGTTTAACCGGTCAAGTTTCAAAAAGGGCTTGGGGCGAATCGTTCGCGCGAAAGCTCGCGCGCTGGACGCTGCGGCATCTGGAGCTGGCCGGGTTTTCATTGTTGCTGTCGGTGATCGTCGGGGTTCCGCTTGGCATTTGGGCGAGCCGCGGCGGCGCGGTTGGTCATCTTATTCTTGGTTTTGCGGGCGTGGTGCAAACGATCCCTTCGCTCGCCTTGCTGGCGTTGTTGGTGCCGCTGCCGTTCTTTGGGATCAGCGCGCGGACGGCGATTGCGGCGCTTTTTCTCTATGGATTGCTGCCGATTGTGCGCAACACTGCGACCGGTTTACAGGACATCGCACAGCCGATACGCGATTCGGCTACGGCGTTGGGGCTTTCATCGGGCGCGCGCCTGCGGAAAATTTATCTGCCGATCGCGTCGCGGTCGATTTTGGGCGGGATCAAAACGAGCGCGGTAATCAACGTCGGAACCGCGACACTTGCCGCGCTCATCGGTGCCGGCGGATTAGGCGAGCCGATCTTGAGCGGACTCAATTTGAACGATCACGCCACCATTTTGCAGGGCGCAGTTCCGGCGGCGGTACTGGCGCTGCTTGTGCAATGGATATTCGATCTTCTCGATCGGGTTGTGATTCCGAAAGGGCTGCGCCTCTAATGGAGGGACGGGCTCTGTTCCGTCCCAAATTTTGGGACGACACGGAGGTCGTCCCTCCAGAAAAGAATGCGACGGTCGCAGACCGCCGCTACAGTTGAACGCATGGCGATCGCTTCGATCAATCCCGCGACCGGCGAGAAGCTGAAGGAGTTTGGTGCGTTCGACGATGCGGAGATCGAGAAGCGGCTCAAAGGCGCGACGGAAGCGTTTGATCGACATCGTCGGACGCGGTTTTTCGAGCGCGCCGACTCATTGATGGCGGCAGCGGCTTTGCTTGAGCAGGAGAAAGAAAAGTTTGCGCTCATCATTACCCAGGAAATGGGAAAGCTTCCGCGCGATTCGGTCGCTGAGATCGACAAATGCGCGCGGGGCTGCCGGTTTTACGCCGAGAACGCTGAGCGTTTTTTGGAAGACGAGCCCGCGCAAACGGACGCGGCGCGAAGTTATGTCCGTTACGAACCGATTGGACCGGTCCTGGCGATTATGCCGTGGAATTTTCCGTTTTGGCAGGTGTTTCGATTTGCCGCGCCCGCGCTGATGGCTGGGAACGTTGGCCTGCTCAAACATGCGGCCAACGTTCCGCAGTGCGCGCTGGCGATTGAAGAAATTTTTCGTCGCGCCGGGTTCGAGGACGGCGTTTTTCAGACGCTGCTCATCGAAGCCGATCAAGTGGAAAAGTTAATTGTCGATCTTAGGGTCAAAGCTGTCACGCTCACGGGAAGCGAAAAAGCCGGAAGCGCGGTGGCGAGCACGGCCGGGCGCGAGATCAAAAAAGCGGTGCTGGAGCTCGGCGGAAGCGATGCGTTCATCGTGATGCCGAGCGCCGACTTTGAGGGGGCGCTTTCGACCGCTGTGAAAGCGCGCACAATCAACACCGGCCAATCCTGCATCGCGGCGAAGCGCTTTTTCGTCGCCGACCAGATCTTTGACAAGTTTCTCAGCGTATTTGTCGAGCAGATGCGTGCGCTCAAAGTCGGCGACCCACTGGATGACGCGACCGAGATTGGGCCGTTGGCCACCGAACAGATTTTGAACGGCGTGCATGAGCAGGTCCAGAAATCGATCGGCGCCGGCGCGAAACTGCTGACCGGTGGCAACCGAATCGCGGGTCCGGGATTTTTTTATGAACCGACGGTGCTTGTCGATGTTCCGCGAGAAGCGCCAGCGTTCAGCGAGGAAGTTTTCGGACCGGTCGCGTCAGTTTTTCGCGTGCGCGATGCCGCCGACGCGATCGAGCTGGCGAACGACAGCACGTTCGGCCTGGGGGCGAGCGCCTGGACAAATGACCGCGCCGAGCAGGAGCTCTTCGCGTCGGAGCTGGAGAGCGGAATGGTTTTCATCAACGCGATGGTTGCGTCCGATCCGCGCCTGCCCTTCGGGGGAGTTAAACGTTCGGGCTTCGGACGGGAGCTGGGCGCGCACGGCATCCGCGAATTCACCAACATCAAAACGATCTGGGTGGCGTAGCCGGCGTTTGGTTGCGCCATCGCGCGCGGGTCGGCGATTTAATGCTTGATCTGGAAGCTGCTTTGGAGTCAAACACCCGCGTATGAAAACATTACCCGCAGGGCTCTGCCGCCAGCGGGTGCGGACTGTGGTCGTCAGGCTCGGGGTGGCGATCGGGCTGCAGTTGCCTGCACTTTGTCTTGGCGCCAGCGATCTGAGTCAAACCGTGGAGATCAAGGAGAAGGTCATCATTCTCCATCCCTCGACGAAATTGATAAAGCCCGACCGGCAAGCGCTCAATAAGATCCTGGCCACCTACGATAAATCCCTTTTCAAGATCGTGACCTACAGGGGAGGTAAGATTGTCCGGACCCAGGGGCAATTGAATGACGCTTTGATCGACAAGACAATCGCGAGCGAAGTGGGACAAACCAAAGCCAAGGGCAATTCGCACCTCACCTTGCAAATTATCGCCGCCGCCGGTACGGAGCAGCTGTTCGCGGCGGCAGCCGCGGCGCAATCGCCGCCCGGCCCTCAGCCAGGCGCAACAACAAACCCGCAGACGACCGCACCGCTCCCGGGCGCGACGACCAATCCTCAACAAGCGCGGCCCGAGGCGAGCCCTGGCGCAACGACGAACCCGCAACAAGCCAAGCCGGAAGCGATCCCAAGTGCGACGACCAATCCGCAGCAGACCCGGACGCGGGCTAGCGGCGAACAAGCGGCGCGCGAGTTGATCGAAAAGCTGAAGCCGATCCTGCAAAAGTACAGCAAGAAATAGCTTCTGCGGGGAGAAGAGCGGAAGGCGCTTTGCGGCGAAGATATCTTTATCTGGGCTGGTTCCTGTTTCATTTCGCGCTCGTCCTGGGCATTGCGGCGCAGCAGACATTCTGGATTCTCGCGCAAGGCTATACCGCTTTACCGCGATCGTTCGAACAGCATTGGCGCAAGGCCGCGGACTTCCTCACGATCGGGCTCGGCCAGGACCTGAGTCTCTCGAACCCGGTCCGAAAATCACTCACGGCTTACCTGCACGGGGCTGGAATCGAGGGCGGCTACGGATTTTTTGCTCCCAACGTGCCGAGCAGCTACAAACTGGTGTTCGAGCTGCATTATCCCGACGGTCGCGTGGACTACGACCTGCCGCATGTCAGTGGGACTTCCACCGGGCTGCGCCTGACCAGTTTGCTCGATCGGATTGGCCGCGCCCAATACGAGCCGCTGCGCGAAGTGATGTTGAAGATGCTCGCCTACTCCGTCTGGCAGGAACATCCCGGCATCACGACCGTACGCACCGTCTTTGGCTATGTCGATGTTCCAACTCTCAGTGAAGTCGAGGAAGGCAAAAAGGAGACTTACAATTTTCTCTACGCCTACGATTTCACTTTCGGCAATCCCACCGCCGCGCCGGCGCGCAAATGAAAATGCGCGATCGCCTATTCGGTTTTCTCTTCCAAGCGGAGTCAGACTCCTGGCTGGCCATTTTGCGGATCGGGCTCGGCCTGCAAATCATCTGCTATGCACTCTCGCTGCGGCACGACTGGAACGCACTCTACGCCGGTGAAGCAAATGTCTTCATCAGTCGCGATCTGACCGAGGCGATTCTGCGGATCGAAAATCCGCTCGTGCCGCAGATCGGCTTCTTTGTCACTCTTGGAAAGCAAACGGGCCTGAGCGAGCAAGCGACATTGTCGATCTTGTGGATGTTACTTTTTTGCGCGGGCTGCACTCTGCTCCTGGGTTTTTTCTCTCGCAGCTCGGCGGTCCTCGCCTGGCTGCTGCACCTTTGCGCCGCCAAGAGCGGCGATTTTTTTGCCTACGGTTTGGACAATTTGATGACGATCGGGCTTTTTTATCTCGCGATCGCGCCGTTACCCGATCGTTACGCGTTGGATGTCAAACTCTGGAAAAGCGCGATGGCAAATCCGGCGCGACTTGGCTTTCATCGTCGTGTTCTGCAGGTCCACCTTTGCGTCATTTATTTTTTCAGCGGTTTGACCAAATGCCTTGGCGATGGCTGGTGGAATGGCGCGAGTATCTGGAGAGCGCTGACGCGGCCGCCTTTCAACATCATCCCGCTGGAGTTGCTTGCTGCCGGGAGAATGGTTTTACCGCTCGCGGGCATGGCGGTCTGTCTGATCGAAACGGGTTATCCAGTTTTCATCTGGCTAAGGAAGACGCGATCGCTCTGGCTGATTAGCGTTGTGGCCATGCATATGGCAATCGGGTTGAGCATGGGTTTGCTCCTGTTTTCACTGATCATGGTAATCCTGAATGTGGCGGCGTTCGGCGCCGATGGCTTCGCCTTGCCGCGGCGCGTCAGCAGGTGGTTCGTTGGCGTCTCAACCCGGAAGACTCCGCAGCAAAGCGCCATCTTCCGTGCGGCTTGAAGACGCTGTCCAATCAAACTCTTTTGCGATAGTTTCGAGCGCAGCGGGCGAAAGCGTTGCCGCGGCAATGAAAAGTTTCTTCCAGGAACTGAAGACACGCCGCGTCTATCGCGTCGCGCTCGGTTACATCATCGCCGCTTCGGCGATTGTGCAACTGGCCGGAACTGTCTTTCCGATCTTTCATGCGCCGGAATGGGCGCAACAGACCTTTGTCGCGCTGGTGGCATTTGGTTTTCCGATCGCGCTCGTGCTGGCGTGGTCGTTCGATATCAAGCGCGGCGCGATCCTCAAAACGCCCGGAGACGCTCCGGCTCCGATCAGGGCCCGCCGGGTCTGGCTGCTGGCTGGCGTGGGGTGGATGATCGCGGCCCTGGCCCTGGCCGGCTACTGGTTCTGGCATCCGTGGAAAGGGCGTTTTTCACCGAGACCTGGCGCGGTTGCGTCAGCGATCAGCGAGAAAAGCATCGCCGTCTTGCCTTTTGAAAGTCTGAGCGACGAAAAGGAAAACGCCTTTTTCACCGAAGGCGTGGCCGATGAAATTCTCACCGACCTGGCAAAGATTGCCGATCTCAAAGTAATCAGCCGCACGTCGGTCCAGCAATTCAAGAGCGGCCGCCGACCCAACCTGCGCGAGATTGCGCAACAACTTGGCGTGGCCCACATCCTCGAAGGCAGCGTCCAGCGGGCGGGGGGTCGAGTCCGAGTGAGTGCGCAATTAATCGATGCGCGCACCGACGGGCACCTGTGGGCCGAGCGCTACGACCGTCCCCTCACCGACGTCTTCGCCATCCAAACCGAAATCGCCCAGACCATTGCCGATCAATTGAAGGCGAAGCTTTCCACGACCGAAAAAGCCGCTCTCGCCGAAAAACCCACTGCCGATATTGAAGCCTACGATCTCTATGTGCGGGCCAACGTTCTGCGCGCCAGCACGACTTTCGATTTGCAGGTGAAAGAAAACCTGCGCGAGGCGGCCCGTCTCCTGGAAGCGGCGGTGACGCGGGATCCGAGTTTTTTCCTCGCCTACTGTCGACTGGCTGAGGTTCACGATCTGATTTATTTCCTTGGAACCAACGAACACACTCCGGCGCAACTGGCGCGGGCCGAGGCCGCGATCAATCAAGCGCTGCGCTTGCGTCCGGACTCGGGCGAGGCACATCTCGCCTTGGGAGAACATCTTTATCGCGCCTACCGCGATTACGATCGCGCCGTGGTCGAGCTGACGCGCGCGCGGCGGCAGTTGCCAAATGAACCGCTGGCCATGGAATTGATCAGTTTCATCGAGCGACGCCGCGGACAATGGGACGCGTCGATCGCCGACCTCAATCGCGCGCTGGAATTGGATCCGCGCAATCTCTTTTTGCTCCAGCAGCTTTCCATTAGTTATCAAAACCAGCGCTGTTTCCGGGAGATGGCGGCGATCCTGGATCGCGCGCTAGCGCTTGCCCCCTCCGATGCCAACACCCGGGTGATTCGCGCGGTTGTCGAGCTCGATTCCGGCGGCAATACGAAACCGCTCCACACGACGATTGATGCGCTTCTCACCGAAGATCCGACGGCAGCCCGACATTTTGCCGATCAATGGTTTTACCTCGCGCTCTGCGAACGCGACCACACGGCGGCCGCGCGCGCGCTCGCGGCGATGCCGGCCAACGGCATTACGGTCGGCAGCATCTGGTTTCCGCTCCAATGGTGCAAAGCGGTTGCAGCGCAGACTCGCGGCGATACCAACGCCAGTCGCACCGCGTTCTCCGCTGCGCGTATTGAAATTGAAACAATGCTGCGCGATCAGCCCGATTACCCGCAGGGTTTGACTGTGCTCGGTATGATCGACGCATTCCTGGGCCGCAAAGAGAACGCGCTCGCCGAAGCGCGTCGCGCCGTGACGCTCTTGCCTGTCTCCAAGGACGCCCTGGATGGGGCCGACTTGATGACCAATCTGGCGCTCGTTTACGCCTGGAGCGGTGAAAAAAATCTGGCTTTCGAGCAATTGGCCGCGGTCGCGCGTGTCCCCGGCGGCTTAAGCGCCGGTCAATTGCGCCTCCATCCCTATTGGGATCCACTTCGCGACGACCCGCGTTTTGAAAAACTTCTCGCCGCCTTCGCGTCGAGATGAGATCGATCGGATTTTAAGGGCCCGCTGAGGACAATACGTTTCACGCGCAAGTTTTGCTTTGCGCGCGAGGATTCTTTTCGCACATCCTCCTCGGCATGTCGGCTGGCAGCGTTAACCAGGTCTTTTTATCCCATCCAGCCGGCTTTCGCGCACGACGCGGACTCAACTGGACGTTTATCGGTCTGCTCTACACGTCGTTTTACACCTGCCGTTACAATCTCGCCATCGCCAACAAATCGATCAGTGACGAATTCGGATTCAATAAAGCGCAGATGGGCACGATCATCACCACCGCGCTCCTGGCTTACGCGTTCGGTCAGATCATTAACGGTTTGCTAACGGACCGAGTGGGTGGCAAGCGCGCCATGTTGATCGGCGCCGCCGGAACGATCATCATGAACCTCCTTTTCGGGATCGCGTCTTTTTGGGGCTTGTTGTCGATCTTCATCCTCATCCGCGGAATTGATGGCTACATGCAGGCCTTCGGCGCGCCGGGGATGGTGAAGATCAACGCCGCCTGGTTCGCCCATACCGAGCGCGGCCGATTCGCCGGCATCTTTGGGTTTATGATCAACGCCGGCCGCTTTCTCATCAACACTTTCGGCCCGGCGCTTCTCGCTGGCTTTGTCTTTCTCGGGCTCTGGCATGTCCCGCCGCTGCACTGGCGTTGGTTGTTTTGGATTCCGGCGATGATCGCGACCATCGCCGCCATCCTGATGGCGCTAATCGCTAAACCGACTCCACGCGATGCCGGTTTCGAACATCCTGGCGTCGAAGAGCCACAGGGCGCAAACGAAGTGCGAGCGAGCATCGGCACAGTTTTCGTGACGATCGCGAGCAATCCGGTCATCTGGATCGTCGCACTCGCTTACGCCTGCACCGGCTCCGTGCGGCAAGGTGTCGACCAATGGTTCTTTCGGTTCATGCAGGAAGTGCATCACCTCGATTTGCACGATCCGCGCTTCAAATATCTCGGCATCGGCATTCCATTTGTTGCCTCGGTCGGCTCGCTCATTTCGGGCTACATCTCCGATACCGTCTTCAAAGGTCGCCGCGCACCGGTGGCGGCCGGACTCTATTTTCTCGAGACGATCATCATTCTCAGCGCCGCTCAATTCACCTCGGCAAATACCGCTGTTCTTTTTCTCATTCTGATTTCCCTGACCGTGAACGCGACTCACTCGATCCTCGGCACGGCCGCCGCCATGGACATCGGCGGGGCGCGCATGGCCGGCTTTGCTTCCGGATTGATTGATTCATTTCAATATTTCGGCGGTAGTCTGGCGGGTCTTTTGTTAGGCCATCTCCTCGACCGCAGTTGGGGCTGGTATTTCTATTTCATGGCCCCGTTCGGCCTGATCGGCGGCACATTGATGTTGTCGATCTTGGGACGAGTGACGCTGACGAAAATTTGCGACGCTCGCAGAGCTCCGCTACAGACACCTTCGCGAAAAGGTAGGGGCGACTGACCTCAATCGCCTGCGGGCGGTTCGGGTGAACCGCCCCTACCAGAGTTTCAGTTGCTCGGTCGGCCTGCGAAATGCCGCCGTAGAAAGTGCCGGTCGCGCGCCGAACCCGGCGCGCCGGCAGCTCACTTCAAACAGGTTCGCAATCTGCTCGGCAAAAATTCCCTCGCCGATTTGCCGTTTGCGCCAGCGAGGGTCGTAGAGCTTGTCCCCGCCGCGAGTTTGGCGAACTCGCTCCAGCACCTTCGCTTTGCGTTCAGGGAAATGTTCATCCAGCCAATGCTCAAAGAGTGGTCGAACTGCCCAAGGCAGGCGCAGCAAGACATATCCGGCAAATTGAGCGCCCGCTTTTGCGCAAGCGTTCACGATCGCAGGGATCTCGTGATCGTTAATTGCGGGAATCACCGGCGCGACCATCACCCCGACCGGAATTCCTGCCGCACGTAGCCGACTAACCGCGTCGAGCCGCGCGGCGGGGGCGGACGTGCGCGGCTCCATGATTCGCTGAAGATCGACATCGAGCGTCGTGACGGAAAGGTTGACCGCCACCGCCTTATGCTTGGCCAGCTCGACCAATACGTCGATATCGCGCGTCACCAGTCGATTCTTCGTGAGAATACCGACCGGATTGCGAAATTGCGCCAGCACTTGCAGACAACGTCGCGTGATCTGCAGCTTGCGCTCAATCGGCTGATAACAGTCAGTAACTCCACTCATCATGAGGAGCTGCGGTTCCCATTTCGGTGAAGACAGTTCGGCTTCCAACAGCCTCGGAGCGTCGTGCTTGACCACGATTTTACTTTCGAAATCCAAGCCCGCGGAGAACCCGAGATACTCGTGCGTCGGCCGCGCGAAACAGTAAATGCAGCCGTGCTCGCAGCCGCGATAGGGATTTATGCTGGTTTCAAAGCCGACATCGGGACTTTGGTTGCGCGCGATGAGTGTTTTCGTGCCGTCGCGAAAATACTGCGTCGCGGCCCGCGGCTTTTCATCCGCCGCCGGATCGTCGTCGACGAGATCGACATCGCTAAGATCGACATGGAGCTTTTCGAACCGGTTGGCCGGGCTCCACGAGGCGCCCCGGCCGTGGATCGGCGCGCGGCTCTGCGGCGTCTCCTCGATGACCGGCCGGAACTTGGTTTTGTTCATGCGAACAGACATACTGGCGGTGTTAAGTTCACATGAACATGCCGACATGTCGAACAGAAAATCTGTAGGGGAAGCTGATAGCTTCCCATTCACGTAACCAACCGGCACGCTACCGGCCTCGGCGCCCGCTGTAGCCCAAAGTTTGCGACGCTCACAGAGCGCCGCTACAGTCGCAACCGATCCGCTGATCACGAATCACCAATCACGAGCCTTCGAGGGAGGGGTGGCAGAGTGGTTGATCGCGCCGGTCTTGAAAACCGGAAGGCCGCAAGGCCTCGTGAGTTCGAATCTCACCCCCTCCGCTGCTTTGCAGCCAGTGATCGGTGAGAAGTGATCAGTGATCAGTAGCGGCGGTCTGCGACCGCCGAGGCGGCTGCGAATTGTCGATCTTGCGGAGGACAAAACGCCCGACGATGGCTGCGCAGAGAAGGCCGAGCACTGCCGCGCATACCACGTCGGAAAGGTAATGCGCGCCGGCATACGTTCGCGCCCATGCGATCAGGAGCGGGATCGCCAGGGTCGCCAGGCCCATCCGCCAGTTGGCGAAAAAGAGCACGGCAAAGAACGCTGTCGACGCGGCGACATGCCCGGAAGGAAACGAGTGATACTTCGGACTCAAATGCGAGCGCCCGACAGTTTCCTCGATTTTCACCGAGGGTCGCGCGCGTGCGGTCGCGATCTTAAGGCCGCGAGCAGCGACCCCGGCGAGCGTGAGCGCGATCAACATCACGACAAATATGCGCGCCCATTTTTTGCTGCCGCGCCAGGACGCGCCGATCGCCAGGACCAGGCCGAGAACGAGATGTGCCGGCCAATCGCCCCACTGGCTCACATTTTCGGCGAAAGCGCGCACGGCGCTGTCCTGATGCCGGCCAATGAGCTCGCGGGCCGGCGCATCGAGCTGAAACGCCAGCCCGATCGCCATCACTGCTACCGCAATGGCGATGACCCGCCGCAAAATGGCGCCGCGCTTCACAAATGAATTCCCGCTCGATTAGCTCGACGCTATTTTGGGTCTGCGCTTGAAATCGGCAATCCGCAATTACGCCTTCCTGTTTTTTGGGTGCCTCAGCTTTCACCTCGTCGGGACGTGGAGTCTACCATTGATCGATCGCGACGAGCCGCGCTTTGCCGAGGCGTCACGCGAGATGATCGAGCGCGGCGATTACATCGTGCCGCATTTCAATGGCGACCTGCGCCTCGACAAGCCTCCCCTCGCCTATTGGGCGCAGGCGGCGAGCTACAAAATTTTTGGCGAAAACGATTTCGCGGCGCGCTTCCCATCGGCGGTGGCCGCGGCGCTGGTTGCATTGTCGATCTTCGCGTGGGGACTTCGCATGGCCGACGAACGCACCGCCGGGTGGGCGGCGATTATTTTTACATTGTCGCTTCAGACATTTGTTCATGCCAAAGCCGCGGTGGCCGACATGTGGCTGGTGTTGTTTATGACAACGGCGCATTGGTCGGGATGGGGGCTGCTGGAAGAGAAGCAAACGCCGAACGCCCAACGCCGAACGCCGAATGCCCAATGGTGGGCGTTTTACGTTTCGCTCGCGCTGGGTTTTCTCGCCAAAGGTCCGATCGCGTGGACGCCATTGCTCACGGTTGGGGCGACGCTCTTCTTTGCGCGAGATCTTCGGCGGGTGAGGCAATTCAAATTTGGGCGCGGCATTCTCCTAATGCTGGCGATTGTCGCGCTCTGGGGAATCCCGGCGCTCGTGCGCACGCAGGGCGAATTCTTCACCATCGGTCTTGGCCGGCATGTTATCGCACGTTCGTTCGCCACGATGGAAGGTCACGGATCAAAATCGGTTCTGGGCTATCTGGTCCTCTTGCCGTTCTATTTCGTGATGGTGTTTGTGAGCTTTTTTCCGTGGTCGATCAAATTGCCCTGGCTGGTGCGCAGATTGCGCCGTAAACCGGCGGCCGGGGTCGGCGATCCCACTTACAGGCCGCGCGATAAGATCGACAATTACCTCATCGCGGGCGCTGCCATTGTCTTTATCATCTTCACTTTTGCCACGACAAAGCTGCCGCATTACACGTTGCCGGCGTTTCCGCTGCTCGCGCTTTTGCTGGCTCGACGCTGGCAAAGCGCGCGGTCGCGCTTCGGCGTAATCGCTGCCGGAGCAGTGTCCATCTGGCTTATGATTGCGCTCGTGCTGCCGCCATTTGTCGCCGGCTCGTTTCCCGCTGCTTCGCTTTTCCGCCAGGCGCGCGAGCAATTACGCCCCGAGATGGAATTCGGCGCAGTCGACTACACCGAGCCGAGTCTGGTCTGGTATTTCCGGTCGCGGGCCAAAGGTTTTTTCACGCAATTGAACCAGAAGCGCGCGGTTGAGTTCATGGCCAAACCGGGCCCGCGCTTTGTCATCTTGCCGACTTCTCTGGCGCGAACGCTCTTCGGGAACCAGGCCGAGTGGCAAATGTTTTCCACGGCGGGCATCAACATCGCCAAAGGGAAACATGTCGATCTTACCCTTGTGCTGAAGCCGGAGTGAGTGGTGGACCTTTTTTTGTTTGTCATGTTGAGCGCAGCGAAACATCTCTGGACTGTTGGCTTGGCCGATGAGCATCACAAATAATCAGAGATTCTTCGCTTCGCTCAGAATGACAACGAACGTATTCGCGCGCCGACACTACGCCGCATCACAACGATGATCACATTCTTAGATGGCCGATTGGTGAGCGCCCTGCCAACGCAGGCGGTGGTGAACGTAAACGGTGTCGGCTACGAAGTGTCCATTCCGCTTTCGAGTTACGACAAACTTCCCGGCGTTGGCGAACCGATCCATCTCCTCACTCATCTCGCCGTGCGCGAAGACGCCCATGTCCTCTACGGCTTCATGACATCGGCGGAACGCGATTTATTTCGGTTGCTCGTCAATAACGTGAGCGGGATCGGCCCGAAGCTGGCCCTGGCTGTTTTAAGCGGGATGAGCGTGACCAACTTCAAGGCTGCGGTCGTGAATTCGGATATTGCGGCGATTTCGAAGATCAGTGGTCTTGGGAAAAAAACGGCCGAACGGATTGTTCTTGAGTTGAAAGACAAGCTCGGCGTCGCAGCGGTATGGGAAACCGCCAGTGCTGCGCACGCGCCGACGCCCGAGCAGGAACAGGCGAATGAAGCTGTGCTCGCGTTGATCGCGCTTGGTTACAAACAGGTCGATGCGCATAAGGCCGTGCGCGATTTGCAGACGCGAGGCGACGCGAAATCGGCCGAGGACTTGGTGAAGCTGGCGCTGAAGAGGATGGCGGCGGGACGATGAGTCTCAAGGAGCGGCGCGCTCCAGCGCGCCGTCTAACATACACGGCGGTCGCGGAGACCGCCGCTCCTTGATTGCGCATTGCGTGTTCGACATCTGCGCCGAAGCTTATCGCCAATGCTCGTCCAAGACGATCGGCTCTCTGCGATTCGCGCGGCTTTTCCCAAAGAGGGCCTCTTCGCTGAGAAGGATTGGCTGCTCTCGCCGGACGCGTTTCCAATCGACAAAAAATTCCTGACCGAACTGGAGCAGCTCGGGCATCTCCTCTTCGTTTTTCAGCGGGCGTGCAATCAGCTCTATCAACTCAGCCTCAAAGGAAAACAGCCCGAATGGGTGGCGCGTTATCTCGACGCCGGTAAACCGCGCGAGCTGATCGAGTTTTCCCGGCGCAAGGAAATCCGTGACGCGCTGCCGCGAGTGATCCGGCCGGACCTGATCCTGACCGACGACGGCTATATCATTGCCGAAATCGATTCGGTGCCGGGCGGCATTGGGTTGACCGCCTGGTTGAATCAGACCTACTCGGCGTTCGAAGACGATATCATCGGCGGCGCGGATGGGATGCTGGATGGGTTTCAAAGTGTGCTGCCGAATGACGCAGATATCGTCATTTCGCAAGAATCGGCGACGTATCGGCCGGAAATGGAATGGATCGCGAGCCAAATGCAGGGACGCGCTCCGTCGCGTGCGACGAATAGTGGGACGACACAGAGGTCGTCCCTCCAGAACAAATCATGGCGCGTTGTCGGTGCAGAAAATTACGAGCCGCAGGATGGTCGCACCGTCTATCGGTTCTTCGAGCTATTCGATCTGCCGAATATTCCGGGAATCGATAAGACGCTGCGCGCGAATGCCGAGGGCAAGATCGACATCACGCCGCCGATCAAGCCGTATCTCGAGGAGAAAATGTGGTTCGCCCTTTTCTGGCTCAAGCCGCTTCACGAATTCTGGCGGCGGGAACTGGGCGAGAAGTATTTCACTAAACTGCAGGAGGTCATCCCCTACTCCTGGCTGCTCGATCCGACCCCGCTGCCACAGCACGCGGTTATCCCGCGACTGGAGATTCATGATTGGCGCGAAGCGGCGAAGTTCAGCCAAAGAGATCGCGAGCTCTTGTTGAAGGTGAGCGGCTTTTCGCCACTCGGCTGGGGCAGCCGCGGTATTTCGCTCGGCTCCGATCTCGCCCATGCCGAATGGCAAAAGAGAATCGAGAATGCGCTCGCGACGTTCGATTCCTCACCAACGATCATGCAGCGTTTTCACAAAGGCCGGCTCTTCGAACACCGCTACTGGGACCCTGATTCCGGCGAACTGAAAACGATGAAAGGTCGCGTGCGCCTTTGCCCGTATTATTTCGTCGAAGGCGATCGCGTAAAGATGCGCGGCGCACTGGCCACAATCGCCCCCGCCGACAAAAAGTTTCTTCACGGTATGAGCGAGGCGATTCTGGTGCCGTCAGTGCGATAGTTTTTGGAGTGCGACGACATGTAGCCGACTTGGATCTCGAACATTTGGAATCCGCGTTTGCTGGTGCGTGCCCTATGTTGACTCAGCGGAAGGCTCGGCGAAGCTTTGAATATGACGGCAACTGCGAAGGCGCTTTGGACAAAGTTGACCGGCCTCAGTGAGGCTGAGCGTGCAGAATTGGCGCATTTTCTCATAAACTCTCTCGACGCAGGAAAAGATGCCGATGCGGAGCGGGCGTGGGATGCCGAATTGGCCAGACGAGCGGAAGAAATTAAGAGCGGTAGAGCTACCGGGGAACCGGCTGAGAAAGTCTTTTCGGAGTTACGCGCGAAATATTCGTGAAGCGCGTAGTCGTCCATCGCGAAGCACGAGCCGAACTCGATGCCGCCATGGAATTCTACGAAAGCCGCGCGGCTGGGCTTGGGCTCGATCTTCAAGCGGAAGTGAAGGAAGCGACAGCCAAGATTCAGCAGAAGCCCGAAGCCTGGCCACCGCACAAGCGGACTGGTTTCCGAAAATATTTCGTCGATCGCTTTCCGTTTACGATTTTCTACATGGAGCTGCCCGATTCCATCTGGATCGCGGCGATCGCGCATGGTCGCCGGCGGCCCGATTACTGGAGACGGCGGCAGCGTGAACGCGAGACATAGCGCTTGGCCGTTGGCACACCAATGGAGCGGCAAAACGGTGAAACAATCGAGTCTTACGTGCCGGCTCGACTGGACGCAATGCCATGGAGTCGATGGCATTGGCTGATCGTTGTTTCGCTTGGCGCGACGTGGATCCTCGACGGGCTCGAGGTTACGCTGGCCGGTTCGTTGGGCGGGATTTTAACGCGGCCGGAAACGCTTGGATTGACTGATGCGCAGGTCGGGGCAAGCGCGACGTTTTACCTGGCGGGCGCGGTGATCGGGGCATTGCTCTTTGGGTATGGGACCGATCGGTTCGGGCGGAAGAAATTGTTCTTCATTACGGTCGCGGTTTATCTGATCGGCACAGCGCTCTCGGCGTTTTCGTGGAGTTTTGGGAGTTATGCTCTTTGTCGCGCGATCACCGGCGCGGGGATCGGCGGGGAATATGCGGCGATCAATTCGGCAATTGACGAATTGATCCCGGCGCGGGTGCGCGGCCGCGTGGATTTGATGATCAATGGATCGTACTGGGTCGGCGCCGCATTCGGCTCGGCGGCGACTATTGTCCTGCTTAATCCGCGATATTTGCCGGTCTGGCTGGGGTGGCGGTTTGCGTTTGGGATCGGTGCGATGCTTGGGCTGATCGTGATTTTCTTTCGTCGGTGGATTCCGGAAAGTCCGCGGTGGTTGATGATTCATGGAAGGAATCATGAAGCGGAACGGATTGTTCTTGAGGTCGAAGCAAAGATGGGAAATTCAAATAGTGCGACGGTCATAGACCGCCGCTACAGAACTCGGATCCGCACGCGGACGCACACGCCGTGGCGGGAGACTTGGGATGCGATCGTGCATGAACATCGGCGGCGGTCGTTGCTCGGGTTCGTGCTGATGCTGACGCAGGCGTTTTTCTATAACGCGATCTTTTTTACTTACGCGCTCGTCTTGATCCGTTTTTACGGCGTGCCGGAAAGCCGCGTGGGCGGTTATCTCCTGCCCTTTGCGCTCGGTAATGTGCTTGGGCCGCTGCTGCTCGGACATTTGTTCGACACGATCGGGCGCAGACAAATGATTGCGGCGACGTACGGCCTCGCGGGGATTTTGCTAGCTTTCACCGGCTGGCTGTTCCATGCCGGCCTGCTCACCGCGCAAACGCAGACGCTCGCGTGGACGATCATTTTCTTCGTCGCCTCGGCGGCGGCGAGCTCGGCATATCTGACGGTGAGCGAGATTTTCCCGCTCGAGATACGCGCGCTCGCGATTGCGATCTTCTATGCGGTCGGGACTTTGGTAGGCGGAGTATTCGCGCCGTTGTCGTTTGGTTGGATCATCGGGACCGGATCGAGCACGGCGCTGCTGATCGGGTATTTGGTTGCAGCGGCGTTGATGATCTTTGGCGCGCTGACGGAACTCTGGATCGGCGTAGCTGCGGAACGTCGTTCGCTAGAGCACATCGCCGCGCCGCTCTCGAGCAAAGGTTTTGAAACAATGCGACGGTCATAGACCGCCGCTACAGGGGAGCGTTAGTTCGCGGGTGTGGATCGGGCCAGCGGGTGTGAGTTCGCTTGAGTAAAGGTGAAACGCTTCAACGCGAAACATGCCGAGATCCAGATCGGCGTTTGCTTTGAGGAATTTTCTTAACGCGCCTTCGGGGACATCGCGGCAACGGGCGAGAGTGACGTGGGGGTGAAATGGGCGGTCCTCCGGTTCCAAGCCGGACTGAAAGGCGGCTTCTTGGACGCGCTTGTATAGTTGGAAAAGATGTGGATGGCCGGCGCCGGTGCCGATCCAGACGACTTTCGGGTGACCTTTGGCGGGAAATTTTCCCAGGCCGACGATGGGAAGAAAGAAAGCTTTGAACTGGATCGCGCCGAGTTTTTCCCGCAGCGCAAGATCGACATCTTCCGGGACGCGCTCGAAAAAGCCGAGCGTGAGATGCATTTGGTCGCCATCAACCCAGCGCACGCCGGGAATGTGCGGGTCAAGATCGACAAGTGCTCGCTGGATGGAATCAGGGACATCGATCGCGACGAAAAGGCGCTTGGCCTTCATTTCAGGCGGCGAATTTCCGCGCCCGACTGGGGTTCGTCTCCACTTCGATTAGTTGGTGAAGGCAACCAGCGATTGAGCGTTTTCATAACGAAGCCGACAAGCCCCGGAGAGACGCCGTTGAGGGCAATGAGGAAATGCGCGGGCCAAGGCATGATAAGCGCCGAGCGGCGACGAGCAGTCGCGCCCAGAATTTTTCGAGCAGCGCGTCGCACGGAAATGGAAGCGAAGGGCAATTTGCTGGAGATATCGAACCATTCGTATTCGGCGGAGTGGTCGCCTTTGAATTTGGCGTGGACTTGTGAGCCGGTGCGCATCATTCCCGGCGTCACGGTGGTAACGAAGATTTTGTCGCGGGCAAGCTCGGCCCGAATGGAATCGGAGAAGCCAGTGAGCGCGAACTTGCTCGCCGAATAAGGCGCCATGTGCGGCACCGCGACTTTTCCACCGATGGAGGAAATGTTGACGATGCGACCGCCGCCGGCCGCACGCATATGCGGAAGGACTTCCATGGTCAAAACGAACGGCGCCCAGAAATGAAGGCGCATAGCACGATCGAAATCCTCGAGCTTCATGTGGTCGAGCGGACCGATCTCGATGATTCCGGCGTTATTGATGAGGATGTCGATCTTGCCGAAGCGACCGAGGGTTGATTCGACGGCGGATTGAATCTGAGCGGCATCGAGCAGGTCGCACTGAAGAGTGAGCGCTTCACCGCCGCGAGCGGCGAGATCGGCCCTGGCCACGGCGAGTTCGTTCGGGTCGCGTGCGAGAATGGCAACGCGTCCGCTTCGTTCGCAAACCTGGCGGGCTATCTCAAGGCCCAGACCGCGCGAGCCGCCGGTGATGAGCACGACTTTTTCGCGAAAGGAGAAGCGGGCCATTGAGAAAACGTCGAACGCCCAACGTCCAACGTCCAATATCGAATTCGACAAAGATAAGTGCGGCGGTCATAGACCGCCGCTACAGAAATGTTAATCAGCCGTGTTTGCGGTGAAAGCGAGCGACTTCGCGGGCGGTCTCGCGGTCGACGGCGCGCTTTTTTATGTCGGCGCGTTTGTCGCGCGCTTCTTTGCCGGAGCCGACGCCGAGCTCGGCTTTCACTTTGCCGTTTTTCCAGTAGAGCTTGAGGACGACGAGGGCGCGGCCTTTAACCTGGGTTTCGCCGTAGAGCTTGTCGATCTCTTGTCGATGTAACAAGAGTTTGCGGACGCGCTTGGCCGCCGGGATTTCGTGGCTGGCCTTTTCGTAGGGCTGGATGTCGGCGTTGTAGAGAAAAGCCTCGCCGTTTTCGATGCGGCCGAAGGCGTCGCTGATATTCGCTTTGCCGGCGCGGATGGATTTGACCTCGCTGCCTTTCAGTTCGAGGCCGGCCTCGAAGCGCTCGAGGATGTGATAATCGCGGAGCGCCTTGCGATTGAGGATCGACTCGGCGGGCATGAATCGCGTCCGGAACGCGATGGGACTTTAGACGTTTTCGGGCGAACCGGTGAGCGGTTCGTAAGCGAGCTTGCCCTCGATGATTTCCTTGAGCGCAATATCGGTGAGTGACATGCGCGGGGTTGTTTCCACCATGGGCCGATGTCCGAGACCGAGCTGGCGGACGCGCTTGGAGACAACGTTGATCAGGAGTTGCTGGTTGGGAATGACTTTGGCGGCTTCCTGGAGGAGTTGAGTCGTCATATGGCGCAGGGATCTGACGGTGCGGATCGCTTCCGTCGGGAATTGCAGGATGGTCGGCGCGCTATCGGCGAGAGCGGAGGGCATAAGGTGCGACGCGATCATAAAAACGGAGCGTGACTTTGCGAGCGCGGCAAATCGTTGTCAACCGATTTGTTGGCCGGCGGACGCCCCAAAAAAGCCGTGCCGGAAAACTGCGCTTGCGCGGGAAGCTCTCCGGACGCGGCGGGACGATTAGCGAATGTCTTCTACGTAACTGGCGATGCGATAATCAATCGCGTCGCCTTCCTGGCCGAGCTCGCGGTCGTAATGCCAGGCCACGTTGCCGTTCGCGTAGAAAGTTTTACACACCACCGCGCCGATAAGATCAGGATTGCCGTTGATACTGAAATCGGCGCCGGGGGCGTAGAAGACGGCGGCGAAATTGCCCGGCGGATTGATATTGATGTGTTGCGGCGTGCCGGCAGGCGGGCTGATGGCGTAGTACTGGAGATTAGCGGCGACGTTACTCTCGTTAATAATGTCGCGGCCTTTTACATCCATGCTGCCATCCACGAAAACTTTGAGCTGGACCTGGTTCTTGACCTCGATCGATCCGGTAATGTCGCCGGTGACGTGAACGGCCACGTAGGTTTTTTGGCCGCCGAATGGATTGATCGTCAAACGTCCGGTGATGGTTGAGAGTAGATAGAAGGTGGGATTAGCAGCCGTGCCGGCCGCCGGCGGGGTAATGGTGACAGTGCTGGCTACGGTGGCGGGCGACGGCTGAGGAAGCGGAAGATTTGTCGGCAGGTAAAACGGAGAAACGGAGAAAGGCACGTTGTTGTCGATCGTGCCGGTAATGTATTGGGAGCGAATAATGCTGCCGCCGTTGGTGGCGACATCGCCGTAGACCCAGCCACGAATTGTCGCCACGGCGCTGTTGATCTGGACGTTGCCGCTGCGCGAATCACCATAAAAGGGATCGGAAGGGCTGGTTGCGCAAAAGTAATAGGGACCGTTGCGCGAATCGTAGCTGTCGATCCTGGCGGCGTCGCCGAGCCCATAAAAAGTGCCGATGCATTTGATGGCGGCTTCGAAAGGAGTGATCGCGCCGGCGATCTGTTCAATGCGGCGCGTCACCTGCGGCCGCGGCACAGAGACGAGCGCTTTGCCCACCCCATCGCCGTTGGGTCCGTAGCTGGCGATAAAGTGATCGTAATTGAAATCGATCTTGCGCAGGAGGCTATCACCGCGCGCACGGGTAATCATGCGATCATCCAAACCGGTGCGGCGCAGGCCGCGCACCGGCGCGGTGCCCTTGGTGCGAATGCGGTACCAGGGATTGCCCGTAAAAACATCGTAGTAAAACACGTCGACCAGACTGCTGGTCGTCAGCTCGTTTGTCCCAAGGGTGACGGCTGAATTGCTGTGGGTCGTGCCCGAGTTGGTCCATCCGACAAAGGCATTGGAGGGATCGAGGACGGTTTTGCGCACCTCGTTATAGGCGATATCGCCGCCGGCCTCGGCCGCCTGCAATGCTTCCTTCCAGCCACGGACCTGGTTTGAGGAAACGTTAAACCGGGTTGTGCAATTAAGCAGGATCCCGCCTCCGATCATCGAGACGACGAGAATGGTGCACAACGTGCAGAGGAGCACGTTGCCCGAGTCGCTGCGTCTGTGCCGGTTTCGCATGAGCGTTGCTTTTGTTCCCGAGACTAACCGCGCCGCCGATTACGCAGATAGGAGGTGGCGCAGACCTGGGTGCCACTGCGCTCGGCCACGGCGTTGCCGGTAGTAAAGATCGGAAGGAAGGTGACGCTCGTGTTCGTGTATTCGGTATTGGCCAGTTCGATGTTGGTGGTCTGCGGCACGAGCTGGTCGGTGCTGAAGGCGATCATGGTCACGACGCCATTTTCGGTGCGCAAGATCGATTGGCCGTTGATCGCGTAGACCACCGAAGTGGTGCTCGTTCCGTAATTGACCTGATTGCCACTACGCGAATAGCTGATAGTGGGCGTGCGCGGCGTGCCGATGAGCGATGGATTTGCCACCGCTTCGGGGTCGCCGCCCTGAACGATGTAATTCGGCAGAGTGACGGAAACGCTTTGTAAATCGGCTGAGGTCGTAACAATGAGGCCTCGCTTCACGTCGCGATTGAGATAATCGATGATGCGGATTTGTTGCATGTGCGTCGCGAAAAAGTTGTCGATCGCGTTGAAGCTCTTCTGCAGGCCCACCGATGCAGTGATGGCTGCGGCAAAGACAATCGCGCTGATCCCGAGCGCGGTCGTGGTTTCGATGAGGGTGAAGCCCTGGCTTTTGGTGGAGTGTGCGATTTTCATTTTTTTGTACCGTTTGAGATGATGGATGTTATTTGTTCACTGCGGGCACGGCTGCCCAAAGTCATCAACCACGAGGTGGCTACGTTCACCTGAACGAGATTCGCGCCAAGGCTGGTGGCGGTCGAGTTGACCGTAACCGTACCGCTCGGGGAACGGGTGAACTGTGTCACGCCGTTAGCCGTCGGATAGGCGCTGATGGTCACCACCTCGGTGGCTTTCTTTGTAAATTCCGACGCGTTGGCAGGTCCCGCCAGCAGGCCCTGCACATAGGAAGTACTGGTCAGATCGGCGAAAGCGAGATTGCGCAGAGTCTCGCTGCGATCCTGGACCAGTTGCAGAGCGGCCACCGTTTCCTTGCTCGCGTCGATGTAGCGGAGGCAAACAGCATTTAATTCGAAGATAGAGGCGAAAAATACGGCGAGAAGGAGCGCGGCGACCAATACTTCGGGCATGGTTGTGCCGGCTTGGTCGCTCCACCGGTTGGTTTTCAATGCCCCTTTCATCTGATGTAAAAATAGTTAGCACGTCTTATACCCACCTTTCTCAACCTAGCGATTGCCCGAGCAATGCTGAGAAAACCGCCAAAAACTCGCAAAATCGAGAATCTTCGGTGCCGAGTGTGCCGTTTTGCGCGTTCCCTTGCTTCGTCGTTCTTGCCCACGGGATTTCGTTTGTCGCGCGCCGCAATCCAGCGCATACTTCCTCCGTTAAACCGGTCGCGCCCGTCCGCGGGCGGAGACTCAGTGGTAAGCAAAGCGGGCTGTGGCTCAGCTTGGTAGAGCGCTGCGTTCGGGACGCAGAGGCCGTGGGTTCAAATCCCACCAGCCCGATGCTGTCGGCCAAAATGCCGGCCGCCAACCATCCTTTTCCTGGATCGCGGCAGCTTGTAAGATCGACAACTCGCCAGTCTCCCCCTGAGCGAAGTCGCGTGCCCATATGAATCAACCCCTTGTCGCGCCGGTTGCGCTGACCGCATTGGGAATCGCCTTTTTCCACGCCGCGATTCCAACCCACTGGTTGCCGTTCGTTCTAACGGGGAGGGCCCAACGATGGAATTCCGCCAAGACACTCATCATAACAGGGCTGGCCGGCGCTGGACACGTTGCGGTTACCGCGGCCTTTGGTCTGTTGTTGGCGTGGATGGGAGTCGCGCTCAGCGAAAAAATCGGGATTTGGTTTCCACGCGTGGCCGGCGGAGGGCTTTTCGTGCTTGGCGCATTGTATGTATGGCGGCAAAGGACCGGCGCTGCCCATTGGCATGTGTTTCATCCCCACAGTCACGGCCATGACCATCCACCCGTCCAAAACGGAGAGGTAACTGCGTATGAAAAGCGACTCCGCGACCTGTCTGAAGCCAGGGAGCCGTCAAAGACTACGGATCTTTTCGCCATCACTACTCTGCTTGCCCTGCTGACGTTCTCGCCGTGCGAAGCGTTCGTCGGATTCTACGTGGTCGGCATCCGGTTTGGGTGGGGCGGCCTTCTTTTGCTCACACTTGTTTTTTTAGCCGGCACAGTCGCGGGAATGACGCTGTTTACGTGGGCAGCGCTGGCCGGGTTTCGAAAGATCAATCTCGGTGTGCTCGAAAAGTACGAAGATGGGCTGACGGGTGCGTTGCTTTGCGCCATTGGTGTGTTGATCGTGTTTTTTGCAAAATAGCAATCTGCGCCGCTACCAACAGAAACAATGAAGGCCACAGAATGGAAGCAACGAGCCGCGGCGGCGACTCCGCAATGTCAGCTTTGCCGGTTCGATGAAGGGCTAGTCCAAAAGCGAGCCATCAACCGTAACCTGGCCTTCGCCGTCGGCGTAGCCCTGAATGTTCTCTTCGTTGCGATTGAGGTCGTATTCGCGGTTTTCGCGCAGTCGCTCGCGCTAATGGCGGACGCCGGTCACAATCTGGGCGACGTGCTGGGACTGTTGCTCGCGTGGGCCGCCAGCGCCCTCGCCCAACGCGCCCCGACTGAGCGGCGCACCTATGGTTTGAGAAGTTCGACCATCCTGGCGGCGCTGCTCAACGCAATCCTCTTACTCGTCGCTGTCGGTGCCATCATTTGGGAGGCGATCCATCGTCTGGGCGCGCCGGCGCCCGTCCGTGCAGCGACCATCGTTGCCGTCGCCGCTGTCGGCATTTTCCTCAATACGCTGACGGCACTGATGTTTATGTCCGGATTCAAGCGCGACTTGAACATCCGCGCCGCTTTCATGCACATGTGTGCGGACGCGGCCGTCTCAATGGGGATTGTCGTCGCTGGGTTCGCCATTCTCCTCAGCGGCCGGCTTTGGATTGATCCGCTTGTCAGCCTCATCGTCGCGGGCGTAATCATCTGCGGCACGCTGGGTTTGCTCCGCGATTCGCTTAACCTTGCGCTTCAGGCGGTGCCGGCGGGCATAGAGATCGGCGAGGTCCGCCAATATCTCGCCGGATTGCCGCACGTGGTTGCGGTGCACGATCTCCACGTGTGGCCGATGAGCACGACGGAAACAGCGCTGACCGCTCACCTGGTGCGCGATGTGCCGGATTGCGATCCTCCCCTGCTGGCGCGCGCCGCCGCGGAGTTGCGCGCTCGATTTCAAATCCATCACACCACCCTCCAATTTGAGACCCCGGACCACGATTGCGAGCTCGCCCCTCAGGACGCGCCCCGATGACAAAGATGGAAGAACAATGTTGCAGAGCCGTGCCGGCGATGATTGGATTGCCAGTCCGGTAAGATCGACATCGTCATGGGTTCGTTGAAAAAACGCCGTAAAGCCAAAATCTCCAAGCATAAACGCCGCAAACGAATGAAGGCCAGTCGGCACAAGAAACGGCTGCGCTACAAGGCATAGCAACCTTTGCCGCCTCGTTAGGCTGTCGCCTTGGTTTGCGCACGGCAGTGCCCCAACTAATATGTGGCAGCATGACCAGACCGAAGCACCGGTGCGCGCCCGCGCTTCGCGTTTTTCTTTGCGCGCTTTTTCTTTTGGGCCTGCGCGACCTCGCCATGGCTCGCCCGCCGCGTCCTAACTCGCCCGCTCCCTCCCCGTCTCAGACAACGGCAAAACCATCGCGACAAAAGGATGATTCGGTCGATCTCACTCCGGCAAGAGACCTTTTGCTTCAGCCCGAAGGCGCGCACAAAGCCGAGGCGCTCGCTCGCTTCGTCGAGGCAAGCGCATTAGAAGAGAACGGCGAGATCGACCGCGCACTGGAGGCTTATCGCCAGGTCTTAAACGTCGATCCAGGGCAGGCCGAACTCGCCGCACACGTGGCCGCGCTTTTGGCGCGCCAGGACGATTTTCCACAGGCGATCGATGTGCTGAAGGACGCCATTAGCGCTAACCCGAACGCCGCCGAGCCCTATCTCCAGCTCGCTTTCATTTACGCCAAATACCTCAAGAACACCGAGCAGGCAGTCGCTTATGCCAATCGCGCCATCGCGATCAATCCGCGCAATATCGACGCCTATCAACGTCTTTATGAAATCGAAGCCGCCGTCGGCGAAGAGAAAAAGGCGCTCCAAACCCTCGACCGCGCCAGCAAGATCAAGAGCGACGATCCGAATTTTTGGGTCCGGCTCGGCAAACTTTACGCCGCCATCATTTTCAAGCCCGATGTCGAACCGAAAGCTGCCGAAATTGATCGGGTCAATGATTTCTTCGAAAAGGCAGTCGAGCACGCGAACGATGACTCCGCCGTGCTGAAGGACATCGCCGATTACTACGCGTCTTCACAGCAAATCAACAAGGCGATCCCGCTTTATCTGCGCGCCCTCGAATTGCAGCCCGACGACGTGACCGCGCGGGAAAAACTCGCCACCGGTTTCGTCGTCACTAACCAGCGCCTCAAGGCGATCGAGATGCTCGAAGCAGTCATCCGCGAGCACCCGGAAAAATATCAGCCCTACCAGCTGCTTGCTGAAGTGCTCGATGATGAAGCGCGCGAGCTGGAGCGGACGAACCAGGCCGAGGCGGCGAAAGCTGCTTTCAAAAAAGCAGCCGCGAATTACGAGCAAAGCCTGCTTATCAATCCCGGTCATGTGACAACCTGCCTGCGCCTGGCGGAATTGCTCCTCGGGCCGGTCAAAGATCCCGAACGCGCCGTGAAAATACTCTCCGAAGCGCGGCAACGTTTCCCCAATACGCCTGAGATCGCTTATTACCTCGCGCTTGCCCAGCGCGAAGCCAAACATCCCCAGCAAGCGGTGGCCACCTTTGAAGAGGCGCGCCACGAAGCGGAAATGGAAGACAGCGAAATCGTCAACGCGCGCTTCTATTTCAACTACGGCGCCACGGCTGAGCAGGCCGGCCTTTACGACAAAGCAGCCGACTTGTTCCGCAAAGCCATCGCCATGGACCCGGCCAACGCCGCCGAGGCGTGCAATTATCTCGGTTACATGTGGCTCGAACAAAATCTGCATCTGGACGAAGCCGAAGCCATGATCAAACGCGCCGTGCAAAGTGAGCCGAACAACGGCGCTTTCCTCGACAGCCTGGGATGGTTGGAATTTCGCCAGGGCAAATTCGAGCAGGCACTGGCCGATCTGTTGCGCGCGGCGAGCAATCTGAAGCAGGACGATCCGGTCGTTTTCGATCACATCGGAGATACGTATTTGAAATTGCAACGGGTCCCGCAGGCTTTGGAAGCGTGGCAAAAGGCGCTGGCGCTGGATCCGCAGAACAAAAAGCTGGTGGACAAAATCGAGGGCACCAAGACCACCGTGACCAAAGGCGAACCACCAAAGAGCGGCCCACCGCTCTAGGAACCGACATGTCGATCTTCGCTCGCAGCGAGACGATCAGTCTACGACCCGCGCGTTCTGCCAAGTGATGAGTCGTTATCCCACGCTCTGGCAGCGCAAGATCATGTGGGCGGCGCTTTCCGCGCTCTTCATTGTTTTTTTGATCGTCGTCGCGGCTTCCGCCATCTGGCTCGCGGCCAATCTCATTGCCTTTCTGCAACCGATTCTCATCCCGGTCGCGATCGCTACCATCCTCGCTTATTTGCTCGATCCGTTGGTAACGAGGATCGCTCGTGGCGGTCTGGGCCGGACGAAAGCTATTCTTCTCATCTTCGCGGTCGCCTTTCTCGCCATCGGCGGCTTTATCGGCTGGCTGGTGCCGACGATCTCGATCCAAAGCGCAAATTTCGCGCGGGAACTGCCTGCCTATACGCAAAGCGCGCGCGATCGGATTGTCGATCTTATCGTGCGATACAATCGCACTTTCGCTCCGCCCGCCGGTAGCCGGAGCAAATCGCATTCGGTCACTTCGGGTCTGGTCAATTTGCTCCTCGGCACCCCTGTGCCTCATGCTCAGCCGACGGCCACACCTTTGCCGAGTGCTGAGCCGTCATTGGCCGGGCCGGCGTTACCGGAGGCAACGGCCACCCCCGCCGAAGCGATTGGCCCTGCGCCGGCCAAGATCAGCTCAGCCGATCGTCAACGTTTTCAAGCGCGCGTCGAAAAACTCATCCCAAATTTGGAGCGTTACGTTCCCACCGTGGCGGAGAACTTCTGGGCTCTACTCAAAAAAAGCATCGGCGGTTTTCTTGGCTTCACCGGCTTCCTCTTCAGCCTCGTGCTCGTGCCGATCTATCTCTTTTTTCTTTTGAAAGAACGCCCGAGTATCGAGCGCCGCTGGAAAGATTATCTGCCGTTGCGCGAATCGCCGTTGAAGGAGGAGGTGGCTGAAGTCCTCTCCGAGATCAACCATTACATCATCGCCTATTTTCGCGGGCAACTGCTCGTCTGCCTCATTGACGGCGTATTGATCGGCAGCGTGTTGACGCTTTATCCAGGTCTGAATTTTGCGCCGCTGATTGGTTGTCTGGTGGTCGTGCTGACGATGATCCCATACATCGGGATCATTTTGTGCTGGATTCCCGCCGTCATCATCGCCGCCTTCCAATTCGGCGACTGGACGCATCCGCTCATCGTCACCGTCATCTTCATCATCATCCAAAATCTGGAGGGGATGTTTTACGCCCCGCGCATCGTGGGCGATTCCGTCGGTCTGCATCCCATGACGGTGATTGTGTCGATCTTCGTGTGGGGTTTGCTCATTGGCGGTTTGCTCGGCCCGCTCCTGGCCGTGCCGTTGACGGCGACGGTCAAAGTGCTCTTGATGCGCTACGTGTGGGGCCGGCGTTTGCGTGAGGAAGAAAGGGCCGCCGTTGAGCAAGTGCCGGTCGTGGCCGAAGCCGAGCACTCTCGTGCCTGACCACAGCACGCGCACTCTTCACCCCGGCTAGTTGCAATCTGCGGCGGCTGCGCGGATAAGCATCGGGAATGGCGGCGGCAACTAAACGCGTTCGGCGAAAAAGAAGGACTCGATCGCGCGGCAAGGTGAAAGCTCTGGCGGCCTTGCTCCGCCATTCGACCGGACCGCAAGTCGCGCTTCTCATCGCGATCACCGCGTTTGCTTTTATTCTCGGCACGATTTTCTCCCGATACACCTCGGAGATTTATAACGGCTGGCGGCAGGGCCGTCTCTTGCATCGCGCCAATCTCCTGCTTGCCCAGGCCGACACTAGCGCGCTGCCGGCAGCGGCTCAGCAAATCAATCGCGATGAAGCAATGAAGATCGCGAAACAGGTCCTGCGCATTCAACCCGATTCGCTCAGCGCCTACTACGTCCTGGCTGAAGCGGCGGAAAAGCTCAACTTGGAAGAAGCTGTGTCCTGGCGCGCGCAAATCGCTCGCCTTTTGCCGCACGATCTCGACAGCCAGCTCAATCTCGCCTCGGCCGCCTTGCGCTTCGGGCAATTACACATTGCCCGCAAGGCGCTCGATCACGTGTCGGCCAGTCAGCGCGACCGCGCCGCATTTCATGTCGTAGCCGGCTGGCTCGCGCGAGCGGAAGGCAATTATGCCGAGCAAGAGGAGCAGTTTGCCGCCGCCGTCAAGCAGGAGCCGGCGAACGACCTTTACCAGTTCAACCTCGCTGTCCTGCAAATCCGCTCGCCGGAGCCTGAGAAAAACGCCGCCGCGCGCGTTACTCTCGAGCGGCTGAGCAAGGTGCCCGAGTATCGCCCCGGCGCATTGCGCGCTTTGCTCAACGACGCGGTCTCTCGCAATGATTTGGCGGCAGCCGACGGCCTCGCCCAGTCCTTGCAGATGTCGCCCCAGGTCGCTTTCAGCGATTATCTGCTTTGTCTGAATTTCTACCGCAAGCTCGACGAAAAAAAATTCGACGCCCTCCTCGAGAAAGTGAAGCCGGTGGCGGCGCATGATCGGGATGACATCGCGCTGTTGATGGACTGGCTGAACACGAACGGTCTGCCTGGCGAAGTGCTGAAATGGAACGACAAATTGCCGCCGAACATCACCACCCAACCGCCCGTGGCCGTCGCCCTGGCCGAGGCGCTGGCCAATCTCAAAAACTGGTCGCGGCTAAAACGTTGGAGCAAATCGGGTTCGTGGGGCGACGCCGATTATTTGCGCCTTGCTTATCAGGCTCTTGCCGCGCGCGAATCGCGCCAGGCGGCTGCCGATGCGGAATTTGCTTCCCTCTGGCGCACGGCCGAACGCGAGGCCAACGGCCAACCTCAACGCGAAATCCATCTCGCCCGGCTCGCCACCAAATGGAATTTTCTCATTGAAGCCGATGCGCTTTGGTCGCGTGTTGCAAAAAACCCGGGCACCCGCCGCGAGGCGCTCGACGCGCTTTATCGACTCTATCGCGATCGCAATGAACTCAAGCGGCTCTACGACGTTCTTCAACAATTGCACCAGAGCTCGCCCAGCGAGATCGCTATTACCGCTAACCTGGCGCGACTCGGCCTGGTTCTCGATCAAAACGCCGCCGAAGCGCACCGCCTCGCCAAGGAAGCTTATGATCGCGCGCCCGATGACGTGAATTGCGCTGTGACCTACGCTTTTTCGCTTTACGGGCTCGGCCGGACCAGAGAAGGACTTGATGTTCTCGGCAAACTGCCCCCCGAACCCTTGCACGATCCGCACGCGGCCGTCTATGTCGCCGCTCTTTTGCTCGACGAAAATCAGACGGACGCAGCCCGGGAGTTCATTAGCGCGGCCGAGCATGGCCCGATCTATCTCGAAGAAAAGAGGCTGCTCGAGGAAGCGAAACTGAAATTTGTGGCCGCATCGACACCGCCACCTTTGCCCATCCCCGCGCCCAGCATCCGGCCAAGTCCATCCCCAAGATCGACATCTCCTCCACCAATCCCGCGGGGCGACGCGGAATCAGCTCAACCCTCTACTCCCGAGGCCGCAACGCTGTCCACGCTTCCAGCTCGGCCTCGGTAATGCGGCAACGTTCCTCCGACCGCGCGTCGTGAAAGCCGGCTTCGCGCACATCATGCAAATATTGCGCACGCGACAACAGCGTGCCGCGGCAAATCCGCCCCGTTTCGGCCGTGTCCGCTTCCGATCGCAACCGCGAAATTAATTTTTCCATGATCGTGCCGGGGATCCGCTGTCGTTCGCTCGGATAAATGAATCCGAAGAGGACCAGATGACTGAGCAGAAGCCGCCAGTCCGGACCAAACCGGTTGAGCAGATGTGCCCAGTCGATGGTCTTGGCGCAATGCAAGAGCAAATGGGCGACATCCGCGCCATCGAACCGCTCGCGTTCCATGATGTAGGCCTTCATCCAGATGATTTCCTCGGGGGCACAGACCTGCGCAGTGACGCCGACCACCTCGGCCGTGTGGGCGCGCGCAAACCATGAGTCCTCGACGTCGCACAACCCATTTCCAGCGCGGTAAATGAAGTCGATCAGATGGTCGCCACGAAAAACTTTTGCCAGCCAGTGCGGGTGCGTGCGTTCGGTGCGGTACCCGTTTCGCGCAAAAATTTCGAGCACGCGATCGATATCGAGCGCCGGGATGAACAGGTCGAAATCCTTGGTCTGGCGCACGATCCCGGTGTAAAGGGCCATGGCAAACGCGCCGCCCACCAGAAACGGCACGTCGTGCTCGCGCAGCAGTTTCATCCCGTCCCGATAGAATTGCACCGCCTCGTCTGGAGTGGCTTGATTGGCCGCGGACTTCATCTCTCTTTGAACAACGTGGATCGCTCCCAACTTGCGTGCATCACGGCCACTCCGCGGCGGACAGCCGTTTCCTATTGCGAATGAATCGCGGCAAACTGCGCCTCGCCGCCATCGCGGATATTCACTACGGCAAACATTCCCGTGGCGCACTGCACGACCAGTTTGCCGCCTGCTCGCAACAGGCCGATGTCCTGCTGCTTTGCGGGGATCTGACCGATTACGGTCTGCCCGAAGAAGCCGAGGAGTTGATTGTCGATCTTCGCTCGGCCGTTCATGTGCCCATTGTCGCCGTTCTCGGCAACCACGATTTCGAGTCCGGGCAAGCGGAGCTTGTCCGCAAAGTCCTCGAGCAAGCCGGTGTCACCATGCTCGACGGCGAGTGCGCCGAGATCGAGGGGGTTGGCTTCGCCGGCGTGTGTGGTTTCGGCGGCGGTTTTGGACGGCGCATGTTGAACGCGTGGGGCGAACCCTTGATCAAGCAATTCGTCAAAGAAGCCCTCGACCACGCCGTCCGCCTCGAGCAGGCGCTGAGCAAACTGCAGACCGACAAAAAAGTGGCCGTGCTTCATTATTCGCCCATTCGCGAGACCGTTATTGGCGAAGATCCGGAAATCTTTGCCTTCCTGGGTTCGTCACGCCTGGAAGAACCGATTAATCGATTTCGCGTCAGCGCAGTATTTCACGGTCACGCCCACAACGGCGCGCTCGACGGCAAAACGGCGACCGGCATACCTGTTTACAATGTTTCGATGCAAGCCGCGCAAAAACACGCCCCAAGCGAGCCGCTCTTTCGGATCGTTGAAATTTGATCGCGGACTTCAAGGAGCGGCGGCTTGGGCAGCCGCCGTTTTGTTTAAGCGGCGGGAGAGCGCCGCTCCTTGATAATCAGTCCTTGTACGGATCCACGATGTCGCGCCCGGCCATGGCGACGCCGAGCGGACGCAGGGTGTGCAATACACGAATGGTCCCGGCGTGGGCGTTCAGCACATCGGGCAGCCGCCGGTAGGCTTGGGGCGCCTCATCCAGATCGCCGCCGCGCAAAACCACATGTCGATCTTGCAGCCATTTCATCATCTCATCGTGCCGGACCAACCCGTCCTGCCGAATCCGCTTGTTCCCAACGCGCACGAATTTTCCTTTCGCCTGGGTCCGCGACATGATGCGCCCCGCGCCGTGAATGGTTGAGAACAACGCCTCGCGCGAGACCGGCGAATCGATTCCTTCGATAATGACCGCGTCGTCGCCCATGCTGCCGCCGACAAATCCTTTCTGTCCCGGAAACGCCGGCGTCGCCCCCTTGCGTACCACCCAATACTCCTCGTCACCGTGTTTTTCACGCCAGGCGAAGTTGTGATGATTATGAACCTCTTCAAGAATCTTCGCGCCAAGAATGCCTCGCGTCACGTGCCGGGCGACCGCTTCCCGACCGGCATACGCATAACGGCCGGCCAAATGCATTCCAGCCAGGTAATCGCGACCGATCTCTGATTTTTCATCGACCACGGTGGGCGGCACGTCCATGCCGTCTTTCCCGCCGGCTGCTTTCAAAAAATGAGTCGCCGTTTTGTGCCCCAGCCCGCGCGAGCCAAAGTGCACGCCTACCCAGATTCGCTCCTCTTCATCAGCAAAGATGTCGACGTAATGATTGCCGCCGCCGACGGTGCCGAGCTGCTCGCTGGCCATCGGTTTCAAATCCCGCATCGGCTTGAGCTGCCACGCCGCATCGTCAAACAACTCGTGGTCGACCCGGGTTTTGCTTTTACGCCCAATGCCGAATGAAATGTCGCGGACCACGTCGTCCATGATCTTGTCGATCTTGGGCGCGATCTCTTCGCGCTTCGCGTCGGTCAAAATCGCCAGGTTGCCGCAGGCGATATCGAACCCGACGCCACTGAGCGAAATCTTGTTTTTGTAAGCCACCACTCCGCCAATCGGCTGTGCGTAGCCTTTGTGCCCGTCGGCGCAAAGCACACCGCGCTCGCCGCCCGCTGCGACGCACGTCTGAATTTGCTTCACCGTCGCGTCATCGTGCTGCCCAAAAATTTTTGTCTTTTCGGTGCTTTCTTCCATTACCCGCATTTTACGCCCCGAAGCTGATTTGCGCACCTCTGGGGAGCGCACGCGCCTCGCGTGCTCTTTCCGGCGCCCTCGCCGGAAAGTCCCACTGCCGTGGCTTACTGGCGGATGTGCGTTTGGTGCATTCGGCGAGGCGCCGAATGCGACACGCGAGGGCGCGTGCGCTTCCCGGATAATCGTTTTGTCGCAACCACGCGCCAGGATTTCACGTCACGCGCTGTCGTCGTTGGCGAGGTGCAACGCACCGCTTTGACCGACGCGAACGTGACGTCGCGGAACGGCAGTTTGATTGTCGCAGTGAGTTCTCGTTTGGTTCGCGCCGGCAATTTTTTGTAGAGCAAACTGACGTGCGGGTCGCGCGGTTCTGTGCTGCTCAGCAAACCGGCCAGCCGATGCAGCGCCCGATCAGATCGGAACCGAACAAACAGTGTTTTCTTGAACTGCGCTGAACAACCAACCGCGCGAACTCGCAGTCGAATTGGCGCCGCCTTGAGCTCGCGCAGAAGCTCGCGCGGTGATTCGGCCTTTGGCGCCATTCCCAGCGTCAGGTGCGGTTGAAAACGCGGCGCATCAAACTGCTTTGCCAGGATCCGAATCAAGGTGCGAAACAATTCCCGCTCCGGCGCGGCCGGAATCAGCCAGTATACGACGACCGATTTCTTCATAGCTGTAGCGGCGCTCTATGAGCGTCGCACTATTTCGTCTGGCGGTCATCAACCTCCGTGGCGACCAGATAAGAAACCGGTCGAGCCGACGAATGACATTGCGCGGCGCACGATCCCGCGAAACCTTTCGCCATGCCGACGAATGTTCTCGGAACCGAGCTCAAATGTTGTTGCCGCGATCCGCTGACCGGTTTTTATCGCGACGGCTACTGCCGCACTGGACCTGAAGACATTGGGCAGCACACCGTCTGCGTGCAGGTGACGCAGGAATTCCTCGATTTTTCCGTGCTCGACGGCAACGACTTGGTCACGCCCCGTCCGGAATGGGGCTTTCCCGGGCTGAAACCTGGTGACAAATGGTGCGTCTGCGTCACCCGCTGGAAAGATGCGCTCGAGCACAACCGCGCCGCGCCGATCGATTTGGAAGCGACCCATTCCTCGGCGTTGGAGTTCGTCACCCTCGAGCAACTCAAAGCGCACGCGCTCTGATCTGTAGCGGCGTTCTATGGGCGTCGCACCCTTTTGAATTTAATTCGAGCGACGGTCACAGACCGCCGCTACAGTTCCTGCCGCTTGAAGCTGCCGTTTAGTTTTTTTCTCGCCCTGCGCTATCTCAAGCCGAAGCGCACGTTTCTCTCCATCATCACGCTCATCTCGATCATTGGCGTGATGCTCGGGGTGACGGTGCTCATTCTCGTCATCTCGGTAATGACGGGGTTCGACCGCGAGCTTCGCCAAAAGGTGATCGATTTCGACGCGCACATCCTCGTTACGACTGAGGATGTCCTGCACGATTGGCGCGCGCTCAAAACGAAGATCGACAACACGCCGGGGGTGGTCGCGACCGCACCCTACGTCCAGGGCCCGGTCATCGCCGAGTTCCAAAACCGCCGGCTCGCACCCCTTATCCGCGGCATCGATCCGGCGGAGGAAGAGAAAGTCGTTTCGATCCGCAAATTCGTGAAACTGGGCAAGCTGGATCTCGACGCCGAATCGGTCGTGCTCGGGAGCGAGCTGGCGCGTAAATTGCAAATTACCCTCGGCGACAAACTGACCGTCTATTCGCCCGGCAACCTTGGAGCGATCCTCGACGGCATAAAGAAATTGGAAAGCGCCCAGGGCGCCGAAGAAAAACAGGCGATCGACGAATTGCGCGAGGTCATCCTGCCAAAGGAACTGACCGTTACCGGCATATTCGAGACCGGCCATTACGTGCACGATTCGGAGTTTCTGCTCGTGCCGCTATACATCGGCCAGGAACTCTACGGTCTCGGTGACGCGCTCCACGGCATCACCGTTAAAACCGACGATCCTTACGGCGCCGAACGGGTCAAAGAGTCGATCCAGCAATTTCTTGAGCCGCCGCAGTACGCCCAGACCTGGATCGATATGAATCGTCAATACTTTGAGGCCGTGCGACTGGAGCGCACCGTCATGTTTTTCCTTCTCTTCTTCATCGTCGTTGTCGCCGCGTTCGGAATCATGAGCACGCTCATCACTGTGACGGTGCAAAAACGTCGCGAGATCGGGATCGTGAAAGCGCTCGGCGCAAATATTTCCCAAATCATATGGGTGTTTCTAGGCCAGGGCACGGTTGTCGGCCTGTTCGGCACGCTCACCGGCCTCGGCCTCGGCATGGCTCTGATTCGCTATCGCAACGAATTCAGCCACTGGCTCGCGCGCACGCTGCACATCGAGATTTTCCCCCGCGAGGTCTACCAGTTCTCCGAAATTCCCGCCCAGGTCGTGCCGCACGACGTCGCCATTATTTGCGTGAGCGCCTTTTTGATTTGCTCCCTGGCCGCGCTGATCCCTGCCTATTTCGCCGCGCGCCTCGATCCCGTGAAAGCGCTCCGTTACGAGTGAAGTTGTAGAGGCGCTTGTGCCAAGCGCCGGCGTTTGACACAAACGCCGCTACAACGCGCTCACAAACATTTCGAGCACTCGGCAGGCGTAATCATACCCCTCCGCCCATTCGCTCTGCCGCGGACCGGCGACATTCAAGATGTCGATCTTGTGTTCGCGGACAAAATCGGCGAGCGCCTGGGCGGCGTCTTCGGGTGATGTTCTCGCGGCATCGACGATCTTGTGCGGTCGCTTCAACTCTCGGCAGCACTCAATCGTAAATCGCGTCCCGCCGCGCGGTTCCCCGGGACAGATGACGGCCGTGCCATCGGAATCTTTTACGTTCTGCAAAGTGCGTTCGCCAAAGCTGCCCTGCTCCAGTTCTTTGACGGGATAGTGATCTGGGATTCGCCCAAATTCATCGAGGCGCCCGGCCGGGCACCATCCGCCGCAGTCGATGCCGCGCCGCATGGCGAGATCGAGCGCCGCGCGGTCCACGCCCGTTTGTCCCCCGGAAATAATTTTCATGACGCGCCTCTTCTGTAGCGGCGCTCTGTGAGCGTCGCATTATTTCGTCCGACGGTCATAGACCGCCGCTACAGTTGGTCTTCCCGCGTCCGCGCAAAGGGATTGAAATCTGTGCCGCGGTCGTAAACATCGATTCCCTCCCTGCGTTTGAGACTGTTCACGATGGCGTAAGTGATCGGCGTCGCCGCCGCTTCATACAGAACTTTCGACAGATACCCCGAGACGATCATGTTCAACATCGTGAGCCCCGGCGCGTTGCCGGCAAACGCGATGGTGATGACCAGCGCCGTGTCGACGAACTGACCGGCAATGGTCGATCCAATCGTGCGCGTCCAAAGCCATTTGCCTTCGGTGAATATTTTCATCTTCGCCAGGACGTAGGAGTTGGTGAATTCGCCCGCCCAAAACGCGATCAGACTCGCCAGCACGAACCGCGGCACCGTATAGAAGACCGTTTCAAAAGCGTCCTGGTGTTTCCATTCCGGCGCCGACGGGAACCAAACGACAATCGCGGCAATGATTGTCATGAGCACATTGGCGCCGAAGCCGATCCAGATCGCGCGCCGTGACGCGCCGTAGCCGTAAACCTCCGTGAAGATGTCGCCAAAAATGTAGGTGATCGGAAAAAGCAGCTGCGCCCCGCTCACGTGGGGCACCCAGCCGAAGATGTTGACCGGGATGACGCACATCTTCTGCCCGACCAGGTTCGAGATAAGCAGCACGACCACGAAAATGTGAACGAGCAGATCGTAATAACGAAAAGTGCTCAGGCGCGCGTCGCGCGCTGTAAGGCGCTTGATCATTCTTTTGTCATGTCGAGCGAAGTCGAGACATCTCTCACTGGACCCGGTTCGCTCAATCGCCGGTCGGCACGATGTCCTCGCGCTCCACCATCAGGATGACAGTACGCTCCGACGCCCGCGTTCGATGTTTCACACCTTTCGGCACGACGAAGCCCTGCTTCGGCGCAAGATCGACAACGCGGTCTTCGAGATCGATCAGCAGCCGGCCTTCAACGACGTAAAAGAATTCATCGAGATCTTTGTGTGAATGCCAATGGTATTCGCCCTCGACAATGCCGAGTCGCACGACCGCGTCGTTCACCTTGCATAACGTCTGGTTCCACCATTTGTCAGAGCAGGCATCGACCAGTTTCTGCACGTCAATCACCTCGAGCGGACCGTGCAAAATGTTGAGATAAGTTTTGTAGGGGAAATCTTGCCGCGGTTTCTTTTCCTGCATGCTGTCGATCTTAGCTGTAGTGGCGGGCGTGTCGCCCGCGTTTTGTGAATTTGCAGCCGACACGGCTGCCGCCAGAGAACCCATTTACTCTTCGCCGTCGAAGTAATCGAGCGGCTCCGAACGCAAGAAGCGGCGTTCGGGCGAATTGACCAGCCACTTGTTGCTGTCGGGATAATAACACGATTCGCCGATCGGATTATCGGCGATCACATAGTAAACAAGATCGACATCCCCACAGTTGATGATTTGGTGCGGTTCGTTCGGTCCGAAGATAAACGCATCGCCCGCGACAATCTCCGTCGTCCCATCTTTGTGGCGGACACTGCCATTACCGCTGACGATCAAATACATCTCCCATTGCGCCGAGTGCCCGCCCATCGGAAAATTCGATTTGCCCGGCGGTATTCGATTCCATTCCAGATCGAATGGCCATCGCTTCGTTAAATCGAGCGACTGCGGATCGCGCCCGAGCGCTTCCGAAATTCCTTTAAACGCGATCGCGTACTTGCCTTTGGGCGATTGCCACGGGTATTCCTTGATCTCGCCAACGTTTACTTTGCGCATCTGGGTCTTTTGTCATTCCGAGCACAATCGAGGAATCTCTTACTTTTCTTCTGGTCCTCGCTTCGCTCGCAAACAGCTAGAGATGTCTCGACTTCGCTCGACATGACAGGGAGCCGGTAGGGGCGGTTCACCGAACCGTCCGCGGGCGATTGCGTCAGTCGCCCCTACCAAATCATTCTTCCCCGTCGAAGTAATCCGCCTCCTCGGCTTTCACGATCACTTCGTCATTCCCCTCCTTCCATACCGCGAATTTGCCGCTGTCGGGATAATGGCACATGTCGCCGCGCGGATTGTCGGCGATCACGTAATAAACAAAATCTTCCTCGCCCGCGTTGCCGAGCTGGTGCGCTTCGCCCGGCCCGAAGAAAAAAGCATCACCCGCGCCGACTTCGGTCCAGCCGTCTTTGTCGCGAACTTTTCCTTTGCCCGAGACGACGAGATAATGCTCCGACTCGGCCGAGTGCGAATGATACGGGCAAAGCATCTTGCCTTTTGGAATCGAGACGAGCGCGAGATCGAACGGCCACCGTTTCATCAAATCGAGCGACTCCGGCTCGCGCCCGAGCGCGATCGAAATGTCCTTCGACCTGCGCCCATATTTCCCCTTCGGCGATTGCCGCACCCGCTCCTCGATATCTTTCAGGTTAACCTTGCGCATATCGCAACCAGTCACAGATCCCATTTCTTGGGCAGCTTTTGTTTCAGCGTCTCGATCGGCTCGAAGAGGTCGCCCATTTTTTCGACGCGTTGCAGGGTTTTCTCGCAGCGGAATTTGAGGAGGTCGGGCTTTTTCTTTTTCAGGCACGTCTCGACTTCCTCCCAGGTTACGGGCGTGGACACGGTCGGCTCTTCTTTGGCGCGGAGGGAATAAACGCAGACGGTGGTTTTGTGTTCGTCGTTCTGGCTCCAATCGACCAGCACCTTGCCCGTGCGGAGCGATTTCAACATTTTCGAGACGACAAGATCGACATGTTCGTGTTCGAGATGCTCGGCCAGGGCGCGGGAGAGGCCTTTGGTGTCGTCGTAAGTGACGGCGGTGTTTAATGGCACGTAAACCTGGAGACCTTTTGAGCCACTCGTTTTGGCGAACGATTTCAGTTTCATTTGGCCCAGCAAATCGCGCAGCCAAAGGCCGACCTGGCAACACTGCACGATGTTCGCCGGCGCGCCGGGATCGAGATCGAACACCATCACGGTCGGCCGGGCCACGTCTTTTTTGCGCGAGAGCGAGGTGTGCAATTCGAGATCGGCCAGGTTCGCCGCCCAGACCAGCGTGGGCAGGTCCTGCGCGAGGCAGTAATCCATCATTCGATTATTGCCCTCGCTCCAAACCTTCGCCGTCTTCACCCAATTCGGGCGATGGGACGGGCAATTTTTCTCGTAAAAAAATTCCGCGTCCACCCCGTTCGGATAGCGCTTCATCGTCAACGGCCGGTCGCGCAGATGCGGCAGGAGAACGGGCGCGATGCGGATGTAATATTCGATCACCTGGCCCTTGGTGAATCCGACTTTCGGATAAAGCACCTTGTTCAGGTTGGAGACGGCGAGCTTTTTCCCTTCGACGACGAGCTGGGCTTTTTCGGACATTCAGCAGCAAACGTCGAACGCCGAACGTCGAACGTCCAATGCCGAATTGAGATGGAGGGACGCGCTCTGTCGCGTCCCTGAAATAATGGGACATGACGGAGCATTTCCCTCCAGATCAGGCAAAGAAGCGCTCGGGCGGAAGCATCGGCTGGGGCTTGCAGATGCGCGCGACGCAATGTTCCCAGCTTTCGTGCCCGGTGAGGATTTCGATTTCGACGCGCAGGAAATAGACCGGCACTTTGATGTCCGCTTCGGCCAGACGCGGCATGCGGACAGCGTCTTTTTCGGTGGTGACGATCATGGCGAGGTCGCGGCGGATGCTGCGCGCGATGAAGCTCTTCAGTTCGGCCTCGGAAAAGTAATGGTGGTCGATATAGCGGCTGGCAAGATCGACATGTGCGCCCAGCTTGGTCAGGGCGCCTTCGAAGCTTTCCGGGGCGGCGATGGCGCTGATCGATCCGATGAACGCCTCGCGCAGGTGCTCGAGCGGTCGCCGTTCGCCGGTGTAAACATTTTGCAGATAAAGCGGTTTGTGCGCGCACTCGATGATCTCAGCCGTGCGATTGTGCCGGCGGATGCGCTGGACGAGCGCGTCGTTTGGTTCGCCGGTGTTCTTGGTGATAAAAATGTAGCTGGCGCGTCGCAAATTTCGCGGCGGCTCGCGCAAGGTGCCGCGCGGCAGGAGGAACTCGTTTCCGAAGGGTGCCTGTCGATCCACCAGCACCATATCGAGCCGGTGTTTGAGATGCAGATATTGCAATCCGTCGTCGAGCACGAGCGTGTCGACGCCCCATTTATCGATGGCGAACCGGCCGCTTTTGACGCGGTCCTTGTCCACCAGCACGATCACGTCCCGCAAATTATGGGCGAGCATGTAAGGCTCGTCCCCGGCGGTGCGTGAATCGAGCAGAAGCGACTGGCCGTCCGACACGACGCGCGGGGGATCGATGTTTCGTTTTAATATCCGATCGACCAAACCGCGTTTACGCGGCACGCTTTTGTAACCGCGGCTGAGGATGGCGACGCGCCGGCCGCCCGATTGCAGCGCGCGCGCGAACTTTTCCACGATCGGCGTCTTGCCGGTGCCGCCGACGGTCAGGTTTCCAATGCTGATGACGAGGCAACCAAGCGCGCGCTCGCGAAAAACTCTTTTCCGATAAAGAAAAAGCCGCAGCTGCACGATGCGCTCGTAGACCAGCGAAAGTGCGTAAAGCAATCCGCGCAAAATCCGGGCGCGGGCTCCATGACGCCGCTCGAGGATGACGTCGATGGCGAACTGCTCGAGATTTTCAAGCCAGCGTTGCACTTCGTCTGAGGGTTTCGGGTTTGGGATTGGGGATTTGCGCGCCGTGGTTGTCTGCCCTGGTCATGATGGTACGTGAACGTATCGATTTCGCCGCGTCGAGCATGGCGCCGGCAACCTTGTTTCCGTCACGCAGTGTAACGGCACAAATCGCTGATCCGCTACCGCTGAGAAACGCGCCGAGCGCGCCGGCTTTTTCGGCGGCGGCGATGACGCGTGGCAGAAAAGGGACCATCTTTGTTCGCCACGGCTGATGAAACCGATCGACAAACGCGCCGCGCAAGTCTTCGTAATTACGGCCGGCAAAGGCGGCCGCGATCGCGCAGGCGTTGCCGCAACTTTCGATCGCATCGAGCCGGCGAATTTGGCGCGGCAGGATTTTGCGCGCGGCGGAGGTTTTGATCTCGAGCTCGGGCACAAGGAGAACAAAGCCGAGCCGCGGCGACACGGGAAAATGTTGGAGAGTGGTGGCGCGAACGACGGTGAAGCCGCCAAAGCAAGCCGGCGCAGCATTGTCCGGGTGACCCTCCAAACGCGCGCCCAGGCGGAAGATCGACAATCGGTCGAGCGGACAACCGCACAAGGCGTTCAGACCATGGAGAACGCCAAGCCGAATCGCCGCGCTCGCGCCCAGACCGCGCGCGGCGGGGATCTGCGCCGCGATTGACAAAGAAAACGGAAACGGACTGCTCCTGATTTTATCGAAAAAGAGTTTCGCAGCGGCTTTCGCCATCGGCGGCAGGCGCGACTTTGCGCGCCGCTCGAGGGTTAGATCGTTGTAAATGCGCAGCGCCACACCCAGACAATCAAAGCCCGGCCCGAGATTTGAAGTACTCGCCGGCACGCGGACCATGACTTGTTCTGACATAAAAAGCTTGTGCCCCGGGGCGACGCGGGCGCTCAATGAGCCGAAAGTCTAATGGCCCTGCCAAACGCAGCAACCGTGGCGTTGAAAATCGCCGCATTGACTAAAGCGGGAATCAATCTGCAGCCGCCTGCGCGATTGAAAGCCGCGTGGATCGACGGCGCTTTGTTGCGCGACTTCGGCGCCGAAGGAACCGATGCGCACCGCCTGGCAACTTTCGAGCATGGTTGGGTCGAGCGCTTCGGCCGCGACGTCCTCGTTTCATTTAAAACAGCGCCAGCCCGCGATCGTCTCGTGCTCGAGCTCCATCTCTGGGCCGCGGCGGTGAACTTTCAACCGGGCCGAATCTTCGGGCGGTTTCTGCCGAGAAAGAACGAGGAACGGCAACAACCTCAATTACTCCTGGGCAATGCTGATGAAAACCTTCAGACGATTGCCTGCGAGAGGCATCTGCGTTTCGGAATCGATTTCGCCGCCGGCTACTCGGCCGGTCTCTTTATCGATCAGCGCGAGAACCGCAGCCATTTGCGCAAACTCGCTCCGAAACGTCTGCTGAATTGCTTTGCCTACACATGCTCCTTTTCGGTGGCGGCCGCCGCGGCCGGGGCGGCCACGGTGAATGTCGATCTTTCCAAGAAATGGCTGGCCCGCGGCCGAAGTAATTTCGCCCTCAATCAACTGGGCACGAGCGAGCAGCGTTTCATCGCCGATGATGTGCTGCAGGTGTTACCGCGGCTGGCCCGCCGAGGAGAAAAATTCGACGCCGTGGTGCTCGATCCGCCGACATTTTCGCGTGGCGCAGCGGGCAGGACATTTCGCGTGGAGCGTGACTTCGAGCAGCTTCTCCTGGCTGCGCTGCCGTTGGTCGCGCGCGATGGACACATTCTGCTTTCCACGAACAGCTCATCGCTCGGCGTGGCCGCGCTCGAGGTGATGGCGCGCTATTGCCTCAAGCGAACACGACGGGCCGCAGAATTTTACCGTTGCGCTCCCCTCCCCGATTTTCCCCGGGGCGCTGCCGCCCGGTCGCTCTGGCTATCTTTGCGTTGACCAAATGCCTGCGCGCGGAGAACTATTCATATCCGAAGAGTTAATGTATGGACCCATCATCCGCCGCAGCCCCGGAAGACATCGCCGAGCGCACCGTTCGCTACACCAAAGAGCAATTCGACGCCCTCCTCAGCCAGACTGAGCAGTTTGTGCGGGAAAATCCCGGCCAATCTTTGTTTTACGCCTTCGCCGCCGGTCTGATTTTGGAACGACTGCCGATCGGCCGGATTTTAGGCGGTGTTTTTCGGTTGTCGCTCTTTGCTATTAAACCGGCTTTTCTCATTTACGGCGCCACGAAGCTCTACCAGGCGCTGGAAGAGGAATAAGCGGCTGGACGTCCAACCGCGTTTACCGACGATCCCGTTGCTGCGGGTCATTTCTCCAGCGTAAAGCCGACCTTCAGCGTCACCTGCCAGTGGGCGATCCGGCCTTCTTCGATGTAGCCGCGCGTTTCGGTCACCTCAAACCAGCGCATGTTGCGGATCGTTTCGGCCGCGCGCCCCAACGCATTCTTCACCGCGTCGTCAAACCCGTTCGGCGAGGAGCCGACCAGCTCAATCTTTTTGTAAATGTGATCTGACATAATGGCATTGTTCTCCTTCGCTCAACACAAAACAACATTAACCCGCGCGACTCAGGTAGGGGCGGTTCACCTGAACCGCCCGCCGTGCGCGTGGCCGACACGGGAAGCGGGCGATTGAGGTCAATCGCCCCTACCTCGCGTGGCGTTATCGGTGTTTGCTCAGCGCGCGCAAGTTCGCCTTGCGACCAAGCCTTGCGCGACTCAGGTAGGGGCGGTTCACCCGAACCGCCCGCCGCGCGCGTGGCCGACACGGGGGAGCGGGCGATTGAGGTCAATCGCCCCTACCTCGCATGGCGTTGTCGGTGTTTGCTCAGCGCGCGCAAGTTCGCTTGCGCGACTCAGGTAGGGGCGGTTCACCCGAACCGCCCGCCGTGCGCGTGGCCGACAGGGCGGAGCGGGCGATTGAGGTCAATCGCCCCTACCTCGCGTGGCGTTACCACCACCCGCGCTCTCGGATTGATTCCGCCGACAGTTTGACCCGTCGCGCCGGGAACGATATTAGAACTTTCCCACATGCATGACACAATCGAATCGCACCTGAAGGAAAAGCGCGTCTTCAAGGCGTCGCCCGACTTCGTTAAACGCGCGCGGATCAACAGCCTTTCGCAATACCGGCGAATGTACCGCGAATCGATCGCGCGACCGGACAAATTTTGGAGCCGGGAAGCCAATGAGCTGCTCTGGCGAAAACGCTGGCGGCGCGTGCTCGATTGGAAGCCGCCGTTTGCGAAATGGTTTGTCGGAGGCCAACTCAATCTTTCCGAGAACTGTCTTGATCGACATCTAACTACTCACCGCCGGAATAAGGCGGCGATCATCTGGGAAGGCGAACCGGGCGAACAACGCACTCTCACCTACGCCCAATTGCACCGGGAAGTCTGCCGGTTCGCCAATGTTTTGAAGCGAAACAAGATCGGCAAAAACGATCGGGTCATCATTTATTTACCCAATTTGCCGGAAGCGGCCATCGCCATGCTCGCCTGCACTCGCATCGGTGCGGTGCACTCGGTCATTTTCGGCGGGTTTAGCCCGGACTCGATTCGCGATCGCATTGCCGATAGTGGCGCGATCGCGCTGATCACGGCGGACGGCGGGTACCGGCGCGGCGGGATCGTTCCGCTAAAGCGAAATGTCGATGAAGCGCTGCGGGGTGGGACATCGATCAAGCGCGTGATCGTGTTCCAGCGCGCCCGCAATGAGATCCAAATGGAAAAGGGCCGGGACGTCTGGTGGCACGAAGAACTGCAACATGTCGATCTTGATTGTCCAGCCGTCGCTCTCGACAGCGAGCATCCCCTTTACATCCTTTACACCAGCGGCTCGACCGGCAAACCCAAAGGCATCCTCCACACCACCGGCGGGTATCTGGTGGGAATCTATACCACGACCAAGTACGTCTTCGATCTGCGCGACGAGGATATTTTCTGGTGCACGGCGGACGTCGGCTGGGTGACCGGCCATAGCTACGTCGTCTACGGTCCGCTCGCCAATGGCGCGACCACTTTGATGTACGAAGGCGCGCCGAACTGGCCGGAGCCGGACCGTTTTTGGAGCATCATCGAGCGACATCGCGTCAACATTCTCTACACCGCGCCGACGGCCATTCGTGCCTTTATTCGTTGGGGTGAAGAGTGGGTGAAAAAACACGATCTCTCGTCGTTGCGCCTCTTGGGCACGGTCGGCGAACCGATCAATCCCGAAGCGTGGATGTGGTACCGCGAGAAGATTGGCGGCGGCCGTTGCCCGATCGTCGATACATGGTGGCAAACCGAGACAGGCGCGATCATGATCACGCCTTTGCCCGGCGCGATTCCGACCAAACCCGGCAGCGCAACGCTTCCGTTCTTCGGTGTCGATCCTGCGGTCGTCGACCAGACCGGGAAAGAAGTCGGCGCCAATGTTGGGGGCAAACTGATCGTGCGCCGGCCTTGGCCCTCGATGTTACGCACGATTTACGGGGACAAGGAGCGTTATCGCAAACAATACTGGAACGAGTTTAAGGGAAATTATCTCACCGGCGATGGCGCCCGGCGCGATAAGGACGGCTACTTTTGGATCGTCGGCCGAATTGACGACGTTCTCAATGTCGCCGGGCATCGGCTCGGCACGTCTGAGATCGAGAGTGCATTGGTCAGTCATGCCCGGGTGGCCGAAGCGGCGGTCGTCGGCCGGCCCGATGAGATCAAAGGCCAGGCCGTGGTCGCGTTTGTCACCGTGAAAAGCGGTGCCGAACCAAGTCCTTCGTTAAAACAGGAACTGCGCGAGCATGTCGGCAAACACATCGGCGCCATCGCCAAACCCGACGAAGTGCGCTTTGCCGAGGCCCTCCCCAAAACACGCAGCGGAAAAATCATGCGCCGCCTGCTCAAGGAGATTGCCACCGGCAAAGCCGTGACCGGCGACACGACCACGTTGGAAGATTTCAGCGTGCTGGCCAAGCTGAGCGAAGAAGAATGAGCGTGGTAGCTGCCGCCTTCTCGGCGGCAGGAGTAAGGCGCGCGGTGGCCCTGCCGCCAGAGACGGCGGCAGCTACAAACTTTTCGGTTTGTCACTCATCCACATAAGCTAGCGTTACCTTGTGAGTTTCATTCGCACAGGACTGCGTGAGATCGCGCTCAAGGTGAAGCGCCAGAGGACGCGAATGGCGTTGCGCCACGAAAAGCGGCTCCTTCAGAAAAGCGAGATCACCCTCGGCCGGGAGGGCACTTCGCAGGCGGCCAATTTCCCCGAACTGCGCAACGAGATCGTTGCCCTCAAGAAACTCGAGCAGGAACAAAAGGAAGTTGCCCTTCGCATCACCCAAATCGAGGAGAGCATCAAACGGGTCGAAGCGGACCGGGAGGAAAATGCCCGCGCCGAGCACGAGGCGCTTTCCAAGCTCGAAGTCGAAAAGAAACCGCTCGTCCAAAAACGCAACCAGGCCCGGAGCAGCAGCGAGCTGTGCGAGCGCGAGCTGGCGGCCGTCGACCGCCGAGTGCAGGAAAACCAAGCCGCCGATCGCCAATTGTTGAAAGAACTTTCCGAACTCGAAGCGCTCACGCCGCCGCCGGCGGATGTCGAGACGCGAATGGCGAGTTTGAACACGCGCCGCAATCGTCTCCCGGACGAACGGGCCGAGCTCGTCCGGGCGCGGCTGGGCAGCGCCGACGCCCTGCGTCTGGCCAAGGAGAAATTGATCGCCGCCGAAGCCGAACTCGCCGTCGTCGATAAAAATATCGAGCGGGTCCGCAGCGAGTTCGATGGACGCGATCGCGCGTTCGCCGAAAAAATCCGCACCCAGCAGGAAGCACTCAAGGAAGCGCGTGCGCATCACCAGACGGTGGAGGAGCAGAAAAATCCCGCTTATCTCAACATCGGTCGGCATCTTGCTTCCCAAGGCATTGCGCCCCCGAATGCACCGCATTTGCTCGACGATGTGCATCGGCATCGGGCCGCGGTAGATCGACATCTCCAGCACAAAAACGAGCTCGCACTGCTCTCGAGCAAGATCGACAAGCAGCAGTTGCGGCAATTTTATTTCAGCGTCATCTCGGTGCTGGCGCTGCTTGCCATTATTTTGCCGCTTGTCTTCCAATCGCCGAAAAAGCGCGAATGGCTGCCGCAGGAAACGGAAACGATTGTCTCGATCAACTCCGACGAGTTCGAACGCGACGATCTGCCAAAACGCTGGCGCAAGGATCAGCCCGGCAACTGGTCGAACGTCTGGTCGGGCTTGGTGGGCGCCGCCGCTGCCACGCCCATGCTCAATCTGGCGCGTGATGCCGTCCGGATTACGCGCGCCCACGCCATCGAGGAGGCGGGCAACGCCCGCGAGTTCGTGCTGGTCGAAGCGCGCAATGACCTTTCACGGGTCATCCGCGCGATCGAACGCGATAAAAATTTCAGGAAACGAATCATCGCCGGTTTACCCGTGTGGGAACGACCCGACCTCGGCATCGCCCGGGTCGGTCCCACGACCCTGGCGGTGGGAACGAAGACGGAGGTGGATGAATTGGTGCGGGTCCGCCTCGGGATCGAGCTCGATCTCAAAATCACGGGCGAGTTTTTCGATCGCTTCCAGGCGCTCGACCGGGAAAGCGCCCTGCGCGTGATCTCGCGCAACCCCCCAAACCTTCCCCGGGTCTTCCAGCCTGTCTTCGCCTCGGAGCTGCTCGAGGCGCCACAGTTGCTCGGCCTGGCTGTTAACTTGCAAAACCCGATCAAGGCGAAGCTGCTTTTGAAAATGAAGTCGCCTGAAGCCGCTTCGCAGTTGGCGGCCAACTTGGGAAAGGAGCCGCAGCGCTGGCTGCGCCTGCAGGACTCCGATCTGTTGCTTTGCGCGCAGCCGCCCGAGCTCGTCCGCCAGGGCAGCAATCTCGAATTGCGGTTTGTTGTTCCCGAGAATAGTGCTCGACTTTTACTCCAGCGTATCGCTAAGACAGGGCCGGGCGCGGCTGTGGCCGCGCAATAATTCGTCGCGTTATGCGAAGTTTTTACCACGCCCTTGGTGTCGTCGTCCTTATCTTTGCCATGCCACAAACGCGGGCCGAAGATTCGCGCACCCTGGTGGATATCACGACGGTTGACCCGACAATTGTGGTCAACCTTCGCTACGCGAGCGCGAATAACATCACTGGCCGCGCTTTATATCCTGCGGGTACGCGCGCGCTTGTTCAGCCGGAGGTGGCGCGCCGTCTCGCTTTTGCCCAGAGGATGCTGCAGCGGCAGCAGTATCGGCTAAAAATCTGGGATGCGTACCGGCCGCCGGGCGCGCAGTTGTCCTTGTGGCAGGCGGTGCGCAACAGCGATTATGTGGCCGACCCAGCCGCTGGCGCCGGCTCGCTCCACAGCTGGGGCATCGCGGTCGATGCGACCTTGACCGACACCTGGAACAATGTCGTCGCAATGCCGAGCGATTTTGATGACCTGACGCCGGCCTCGATGTGGCGCTACGCCGGCAATGATCCCGCCGTGCGCGGCCATTTGCGGCTTCTTCAATACATTATGGGCCAGGCGGGTTTTTACGGCCTGCGCACCGAGTGGTGGCATTTCACGATCGAAGATTGGCAAAAATATCTGCCCGTGGAAATGGCCCGCCGCGCCGCCCAAGTGCTCGGCTCGACTTGGGAAGGTAAACTCTAGCATGGCGTGGCTGCGTTGAGGTTCGGCACTGGCTGGGAACACTCGGGCTGCTCCAATCGCTCCGTCGTTCTGAGGAATGTCCGCCCAGCTCGATCTTGCCGAGCGCCGCGTTGAAGAGCAAAGCGGCGCCCTCAAAAAGCCGCTTGGTCTGCGCGACCTCGCGCTCACCCAGATTCTTTTCGTGGTCGGCTCGAGCTGGGTCGGCGCCGCGGCCAAGCTCGGCCAGGCGCATTTGTTCTTTTGGCTACTCGCCATTTTGGTTTTTTACATTCCGCAAGCCGCCGTCGTCATTTATTTAAACCGCTCCATGCCGCTGGAGGGCGGCATTTATCAATGGGCCAAGCTCGGCTTCAACGAGTTCGTCGGCTTTATCACGGCGTGGAATCTCTGGCTGCTTTCCATCACCGTGATCGCGCTCGGTGGCATGTTCGTCACGACGAACATTTCCTACGCGATCGGCGATTCGGCGGCTTGGATGCCCAACAATAAATGGTGCGTCTCGCTGATCAGTTGTGCGCTCGTTTTCGGCCTCGGCTGGACCGGTGTGCGTGGCCTTTCCCTCGGCAAATGGGTGCACAACATCGGCGCATTTGCCATGCTGCTCGTTTACGGCGCGCTCGTCGCCCTGCCCTTTCTCGCGCTCGCCCGCGGCGATCTGAAGAGCTACCAGCCGCTCCAACTGGTGGCGCCGACGATGTCGATCTTCTATTGCCTGAACATTTTCACCAAGCTTTCTATCGGCGCGCTGAGCGGTTTCGAATATGTCGCAATTCTTGCCGGTGAAACGCGCTCCCCCGGGCGCGACATCGGCCGCTCGGTGATCATCGCCGCGCCCGTGATCGCGCTCGCTTTTATTCTCGGCACTAGCTCCGTGCTTGCTTTCGTCGGCAATAATCCCATCGATCTGATCGGACCTGTGCCGCAAACGCTGCGCCTCGGGCTGCGTTCCTTTCCAATCGCCGGAGCGATCGCGTCGCTGGGAATAATTCTCATGACCGTGCGCACAATTGCTTCGACCAGCGTCCATCTCACCGGCAGCTCGCGTTTGCCCATGGTCGCCGGCTGGGACCGACTGTTGCCCGGATGGTTCTCTCGCCTCCATCCGCGATTCAAGACGCCTGTGAATTCGATCCTGTTCGTGGGCGCCGTCACGCTGGTAATCGCGATATCGAGCCAGGTCGGCGCCGGGATTCAGGAAGCATTTCAACTCGTCGATAACGCGGCGAACGTCTTCTACGGCATTGTCTATTTCGTGCTTTTTGCCATTCCGCTCGCCGGCGCCGGGTCGGTTCGTTTCGGTGCGCCCATCTGGCTGCGCATTGCCGCTATCTGCGGCGCCGCCGTTTCGCTGCTCGCAATCTTCTACACCGTTTACCCGATCATCGACGTTCCGAACCCGCTCATCTTCGGCGCGAAGATTGCCACGGTCACGGTGATCGCGAATGTGATCGGGGCAGCGATTTTCATCGTTGGAGAAAAGAAGCGGCGCTGCTCGGAATAAGTTCCGCCGCCGCCGCTTGTTGCTGTAGGGGAAGCTGTCAGCTTCCCCACCAAGAACACGGGACGCTAACAGCGTCCGCTACAGCGCGCCAACATTCGTTGGCAGTCGGCTATGGTGCCGCCGAAATAACTGCGCAGCCTGAGAACTCGGACGTTTCAACCGGGTTGCTCGAACCATCCAGCAGCGTCGCAGTCGCCGTGACCACCAGTGTGACCTGCGGGTAATGGGAAGCTCAGTGGACCGAAGCTGCCATTGCAGCTCCCATCGGTGGTCACATTGGCCGCGCCGAGGAAGGCTCGCCCTTCGCCAAACCCCGACGGATCGCACGATGGGCTGGAGAAAAACTCAACCCGGTATGTCGAGTTGGCCACGCTGTCCAGAGTCCCCGCGATCGTCACCTGGTTCCCATAGGACGAAGCGGAACTTATCTCCGGTCAAGTTTGCAGATCGCAACTCTCCGCGATCCAGCGCAGATACTCCGGGAGGCCGGCCGTGACCGGCAGAAAAATGATCTCCGGCACTTCGTAGGGATGAAGCGAGCGGAGTTTGTCCTGAAACGCTGATTGTCGATCTTCGCTCAGCTTGAAGAACACGAGCACTTCGTCCCCCTGCTCAATTTTGCCTTTCCAGCGGTAGACGGATTCGATCGGCGGCAAAATGTTTGCGCAGGCAGCGAATTTCTCGGCGACAAGCTGATTCGCGATGCGCTGCGCGGTTTCGCGATCCGGAAACGTGCTTAGTGCCAGCAGGATTTTCTCGCCCATCAGGCTGGAACGAGAGCTTCACGGCGACAGATCCAGCCGCCGCCCACGACAATATCGCCATCGTAAAGCACTGCCGCCTGGCCGGGCGTGACGGCGCGCTGCGGTTCATGGAGACGGATTTGTGCGCGATCATTTTCCAGGGGCGTCACCGTCGCCAGCGTTCCCGGATGACTGTAACGAATCTTGACCGCGAGTTCTGAATCCTCGCTGGGAATGTGGCGCGCGAGCCAATTCACGCGATCGATTTCGAACTCGTCGCAAACCAGATCGTCCGCGTCGCCGACAATCACGCGGTTTGTTCGCGGATCAAGATCGACAACGTATCGCGGTCGCGCCGAACCACCGGGAAGACCTTTGCGTTGGCCAATCGTGAACAGCTCAATCCCGTCGTGCTCGCCGACGAAGTTGCCTTCCGTGTCATAAATCGCGCCGCGGTGAAACTCGCTTTCGCCGAGATGCGAACGCAAAAACGCTTTGTAATCGTTGCCGGGAACGAAACAAATTTCCTGACTGTCGATCTTCTCGGCTGTTTTGAGGCCGAGTGAACGCGCAATTTCGCGAATCTGCGGTTTCGACATCGTGCCGAGCGGCGTCAGCGCGCGGCGCAATTGTGGCTGGCGCAGACTGAAGAGGAAATACGATTGATCTTTGCGAGGATCGACGCCTTTGCGTAGCACGGCGCGATCGGCGTCGTGCTCGATGATCGCGTAATGTCCCGTCGCGATGTAATCGCAGCCGAGCGCCTGCGCTTTGCCCCAGAGATTGCCGAATTTGAGCTTCTCATTGCACATCACGCACGGGTTCGGAGTGCGGCCAGCCTGATATTCGCTCGCAAAATAATCGATCACCGTGCGCTCAAATTGCTCGGCTTCGTCAACGACGTAGTGAGGAATACCGAGCGTGTGTGCGACGCTCCGAGCATCGGCCACCGCCTGCGGCCCGCAGCATTTGTCTTCCGCGCGCGAGATGCAATCCTGCGGCCACACTTTCATCGTCACGCCGACCACTTCGTAGCCCTCTTCGCGCAACAAGTATCCCGCGACGCTGGAGTCCACTCCACCGCTCATCCCGAGCAACACGCGTTGCTTGTTCCGATTCATCGAAGCGGAGAACCTCGATCAATCGCCGCGTGAGTCAATGTGGGTTCACCGCACCGCCCGCGGGCGATTGAGGTCAATCGCCCCTACCTTCACGCGACGACTCACGAACTGGCTCCCGCGCAAGGTGAACCGCCACGGATGATGCGCGGAGCGGCTGATGCCGATGCGCTCGTCCGCGACAACATCGACATCTTCGTTCGCGCGGCGAACAAAACAGTGCTGCAGGTCATGGCACAGATCCATTCCGTGGTGTCGATCCGTGATGTCGAGCGCTTCGGTGAGTTTGCCGGGCCCGGAACAAAGTCGGGTCTCATCCTTTAGGCCGCGTCGCCTTTTCATTAATCCAAGGCCACGTACGGGCTCGAGGGCGCGAATCAGCACGAACCCGTCGGCTTTGCCTTTCACCAGCACGTTCAACATCCAGTGCGCGCCGTAACTGAAGTAGATGTAGGCGGCCCCTGCCTTGTTCCGCGCGACAAAACTCCGCGCGCTTGGCCGCGAAAACGTGTGACAAGCTTCGTCGTTCTCCGCCAAATACGCCTCCGTCTCAACAACCATCCCGCTGCATTTGCCCCAAACCAACTCGCAGCCGATGAGTTCGCGCGCACAACGGATTGGGTCGCGCTGGAAAAATCGCGCGCGGATGATGTTGCTTCTCACTTCCTTGCCCGCCCGAGCCTTGGCCAAGGCGGATCAGTCCTCCGGCACGAAATAAATCGGAAGTTTGACCCGACACTCGACCGGGTTGCCATCGCGGAAGGCTGGAATGAATCGCGCATGGCTGAAATCGGCAGCAGCTTCCTGCGCGAATCCCATCAATGGCGGTTCTTCCGAGACGACCTTCAGGTCCTTGAGATTTCCTTCCGCGTCGACTTGAACGATCAACTCGACCGACGCGCTCACCAGGACCGGTGAGCCGGTGTCGGGATAGCGCCAGCCGACAAAGCCGGAGTCCGCGCCCATGTAAGGCTGCGGATCGATAAAGTCGTTCTCGTTCTTCAATTCCTCGGCCTGTTGATTTGAAAAAATTCGCAGCCGCGGTTTGCCGTCTTTGATCGCGAAGATGGCGGTCCCAAAATAAATTGCATCCACCCGTTCATGTTTGCGCACCGCCGGGATAAATTTCGCCACCGCCAGACGTTGTCGAAGCTCCTCCTCAAGCAATTTTGATCCGGCGGTGCCGCGGTAAGTCCTGCTCCAAACCAGGTCTCCGGTTTTGCCCACCCGGCAGCAAAACATGACAGCCGCGTTCTTCTGGCCGCGCTTGAAAAGGCCTTGCGTGTCGATCGTATTGATAAGCGAATCCGCGCCCTGGCCGAGCAACGCGGGGCGAAACAGGGGCAAATCTTGCACCGGCGGCGGCGAAATGCTCACCGTCTGAGCCGGTGCAAGATCGACAATCAACATCAAGGCCAGCAGCCAAAACCCCGCGCAACGCATGGGCAAATACGCAAGCGGAATGCGCCGCCTTTTCAAGGTGATTGTTCCGTCGATCTTCAGGCGGCGCGCAGCCACTCCCGCGCGGCCGCGATTTTGTGCACGACGCGGTGCCGCCGGAAATAGTCGATCAGCGCGTCGCGGGTTTGGACCGGATACAGCGTGCAACGGGCGGCCGCCGTTTCGAGCAGCGCGCGCAGTTTCATAAAGCGGTGGCCGGCGCTGCGCGCATCGAACGTATTAAACGCGATCCGATAACGTTTTTCCCGCGCGAGCGGCTCGCCATTACCCAACCGCATCGAGACAACGCGACGGTCCTGGCCGATTCCCTCCGTTGCAATATCGAAGCCGAGCAGGTTGCGTCGTTCGCGGCTCGTGAATGTTTCTTCCATGACCGCTTTAATCTCCTCCGGCAGAAGCTCGGCCGTGACCAGATAATTCTCGTAGGGAATGATGCTCCAGATGTCGTCCACGGTTTTCGGGCCGGCGCGGAAAATGTGCTTGTCATCAAACAAGCCGTGCATCACCCCATCGACCGGCACGCCGCGTTCGCCGAGCGCTTCCATCGTGGCCGCGCCGATTAGCTCCTCCACTTCACTCGGCTCACCGGCACGCCCGCGCACGTGCAGCGTTTCAGCCAAATGACCAATCGGCTCTGCCAGCGCCGCCTGCGACGCTTCGAGCTGCGATCGCGCCCGCGATAGCACCACCGCGTCGAGCGCCAAACGCGTGTCCATCCGTTCGCATACGGCGCTGCGATGCAGCAGCTTTTTTGACGCGCGATCGAAGACAAGATCGACACGGCCGACGTGAATACCGAAGTGGTCCGCTTGCGTCAGCAACACACCGTTCACCAGCCGGCTGGGGATCGGCTGGTGCGTATGACCGGCGATAAAGGCCGCGATTTCCGGGAACTCCGAAGTGAGCACCATGACGTTGTTCGCAAAATCATCGCCGCCACTGCGCGGTTTCAGCCCCATGTGGCCGCTCAGCACAATCGCGTTCGCGCCTTCGCTCTTTGCTTGCGCGATGGCGCGACGCACCGGTTCGACCGAGTAATGAAAATCGAAGCCCCGGGTAAACTCCGGCCAGAGCCAGAACGTCATGCCCGGCGTGGCCGCGCCGATGATCGCAATCTTGATCCCTTCGACCTCTTTCAACAGGTAGGGCCGAACTTTGGCGAACGGATGTCGCGCGTCCGAGAAGCCGCCGGCGATCCTGCCTTCGCAGCTCATGTTGGCCGCCAACACCGGCATTGTCGATCTTCCCAGTGCGTTCGTGAACACCTCGACGCCCCAGTCGAACTCATGGTTGCCGACAACCCACGCGTCGTATTGCAAATGGTTGAACAGATCGATCATCAGCTCGCCTTTTGTGCGCAGACCGACATCGGTCCCCTGATAAACGTCGCCCACGTCGATCAACAGCGAATTTGGATTTTCCTCCTGCCACTTGCGGATTTGCGTCACGCAACGCGCCAAGCCGCCCAGGTCACTGTTTCCCGCGTAATCTGTCGTCGGCAAAATATGCCCGTGCAAATCCGTCGTGTGCAGGATCGAAATCGTGACCGCGTCCTCGTTCAGCGCCTCCGCCGCGCGCGCCAGTGACGGTATTGAGCAAACCAGACCAGCCTGCGTGAGCGTCCGGAGAAACTCCCTGCGGCTGCAGGTTTTCACGCCCGCTGGAATATCAAAGATTGCGCGCCACGACAATTTCGTTTCGATTGATGCGGCAATGGAGCTGGAAGGAATCGATCACGTCGCGCTCGCCGTCCGCGACGTCGAAGCCGCCGCCAAATGGTACATCGACGTGCTCGGCTTTGAGCGCCGCTACGACGACGTCTGGGACGGCTATCCGGTCTTCGTCATGAAAGGAAACACCGGTCTGGCGTTATTCCCGTCGCGCCACGGCGCAAGACGCCGCCCTGAGCGCGAGTCGAACGGGTCGACATCCCCGGCGCCGCCGCCGATCCGAATGTTGCATCTTGCCTTCCGCGCCAGCCGGAAAAACTTTCGCGCCGCCCAGGAAGAACTAAAACGCCGCGGAATCGCGTTTGAGTTTCAGAACCACGAAATCTCCCATTCGATTTACTTCAACGATCCCGACGGCCACGAGCTGGAGATCACGACGTATGAAATTCGGTAGGGCGACGCTCTGCGGAGCCGTGGAATTATTCATCGGCTCGACAGAGTCTCGCCCTACCGGCAGAAACTTTACGCCACCCGGTTTAGACCCAAAAATTGGGCATTTCTCTTGATACACCAAAAGATTGGAGCGAACGCTCGTAAGGCGCGTTGCCTTGCTACTCGTATGGAGCTACCAACATTTTCCGAATGGCTGGACCACTGGGGTGAGGCTCGTCTTTCTGAAATCCGCGAGTGCGGCGAGAACTGCTATCGAAAGATGTGGAGTGAGCGAAAGAATCCCAATTCGCTATGGCAGTTTCCGGCGTGGGAACTCTGTCTAGGGCTTCATTGGCGAGAGTCAATTAAGAGTGGCACTCCCGCTGGCGGTCATGCGGCGGTAGATTATCCGAGGACCGAATGATCGCTGCAAAGTGGGATAGAATTTGGGACAAGCTCAGCGGCACGTTTGCTGATGGGCTCGGTCATCCTTACCCACCGTATGCACGTTCGAGTTGTGCCTTTTGGTCGACCGTTGATCAAGACGAGGCTATCGTTTCGGGAGCCATCACCGAATCTGAGTTTACTGAGCACATGGCGCAGCTTGCACGCTCCCAGCTTACAGATCGAGAGGGCAACGCGATACCTCGCGAAAGGCTTTTACAGATTCGCCGTGAACTAGAGGAGGAAATTTATCGGAGTGGCGGCCCGCCACCAGGAGCGACACGCTCCGAACGCGTTGCGCACGAACGTACACGCCATGCAGAATTATTCGCCCGTATCCAAAAAGAATATGAGAAGCGAAACCCCCGTCAGAGATGAACACGCCTGACCAACCGCTGGAGCGAACCGCTGACCGTCTTGAAAATTCACTTTCGATGACTTCGACACTTAAACCCGGAGCGAAGGTCGCTTTCGTCAGCGGTCGCTTATCGCCGTCTCGTTAGGCGCCGATACGCGCGATCTGTGAATCCGGGCGATTACATCAACAGCATGATCGAGCGTTCGCGCCGCGCGAACGACGCTGAGAACTTCGAGACGCTCGAGCGCGCCGAACTCGCCCGAATGGATGACAAGGCGCTTGCCGCGTGGCAGAGCGAGTTCACCTCCGACCAGCCGCAATGGCGCCTTGCCGAGCATGAATGGCAGCAGCGCCTCACTGAGCGCCAGATTGCGGCCTCGCACGCCACCGCGCGACGCGCAGCTCTATGGGGAGCTTGTTCGGGCATCGCTGGCGCGCTCGGCGGCGTTTTGCTCGCTTGGGTATTGTCGGGGCAGCAGCCCCCATCCTTCTATCGCGGGCACCAGTCACCTAATGGCGATGAGGGCCACGCTGGCTTGCAGCAATGGCAACAGCAGTCAGTAGGCACTCCGCAGGAACATGCTTCGACGACTCCGGCACCGGCCCAAGAGCCACAGACACCAGCACAATAGCCCGGCACCAAAAATCGCTACGTGTAACTAAGCGACGCAGCGAACCGGCTACATAGTCATTCCACCGGTCGCTAAATTTTGGGTCTCGTTAGATGTAGACCTGCGCCAAATCCTAGGCTTGAGCGAGGGCTGAGGTTTTCCTGTTCAGAATGGCCATTGCCTGCTGCAGCTCGTCAAAATCAAACGGTTTGGACATCATCATGTCCACGTTCAGCTCTTCGTAAGCGCGAATATCCTCGTCCGAGAGATGCGCTGAGAGAACGAGGATTTTGCCGCCGAAGTTTTGCGCCCGGAGCTGACGCACCAAATCGAGGCCACCCGTGCGCGGCATGCGGTGGTCAGTGATCACAACGTCGAAAGGTCGCGTCGTCACGCCGATCTTAATCAGCGCCTCCCAGCCGTTCTTCGCCCTGACCACCTTCGATGCCGGACCTCCGAGCACCATGGCAATCATGTGCGCGACGGCTTTTTCATCTTCAACAACCAGGATCTGCATGATTCCAGAAGATTTAGTCAGCAGGACACGGGCCGCAGAATGCAGGCGTCTGTGATGACATCGCTGAAGCCCGGCACGGATAAATTTTATCGGAGAGACAAGCGTCAAGGAGCGGCGGCTTCCAGGCCGCCGTTTACAATAATCGGCGCTCTGAAGAGCGCCGCTCCTTGATGTCCCTCGCTACGCCACCCGGCCGCAGCAGTTTTTGTATTTTTTGCCGCTGCCGCAGGGGCAGGGCTCGTTGCGGCCGACTTTGGGCAAAGAACGGCGCGCGGGCAGATCGATCGCGACTTCGCCTTCGCCATCCTCCCCGCCACCAGCCATGGCCATCGCCGGCTGGGGCTGACGAGCGCGGGCCGCGGGCGAATCCGCGCCCGCGGTGGGCGCGTGTTCTCGCAGGAGAAATTGTGGAAGCGTGGCGAGGAAGTTTTCGAAGGCCTGGAGGTTTGAGGTGCTGCGGAAAAGATTGTGCAGCACTTCGTTCTTAATGTTCATCATCAGCTCGACGAACATGTCGTAGGCTTCCGTCTTGTATTCGATAAGCGGGTCCTTTTGCGCGTAGCCGCGGAGATAGACGCCCTCGCGCAACGCGTCCATGGCGTAGAGATGTTCCTGCCAAAGCCGGTCGATAGCGTTCAGAATGATGTAACGCTCGAGGCTCTTGACCGCGGTTGGCTCTTCATGGCTCGATTTGCGCTCGTAGGCGTCCTTGATCTTGGCGATCAAAAACTGCGCGTTTTCTTCGACCGCGCGCGTCTCGAACTGCGCTTTCTCTTTCGTGACCCCGAGCGGAAACGTGGTGTTCACCCAATGGACGAGCCCGGCAAAGTTCGGCTCATCGATCTCGAGAAATTCTTTCACTTTGGCCGGCACGGCTTCGTCGATCACTTCGTAGATGTGGGTGCGCGGTTCTTCGGAATCGATGACTTCGTTGCGCCAGGTGTAAACGACCTCGCGCTGCATGTTCATCACGTCGTCGAAATCGAGCGTTCGTTTCCGGATCATGTAATTGCGCTGCTCGACGCGTTTCTGCGCCGTCTCGACCGATTTGTTCAACCAGCGGTGCTCGAGCTCCTGGCCTTCCTCCAAGCCGAAGCGCTCCATGATTTTGGTCATCCGATCCGCCGCGCCGAAGTTGCGCATGAGATCGTCCTCGAAACTGACGTAGAAGCGCGAGCTGCCGGGATCGCCCTGGCGCGCGCAACGGCCGCGTAATTGTCGATCTATCCGGCGCGCTTCGTGGCGCTCAGTGCCGACGACGTGCAGTCCGCCGAGGTTGGGCACGCCGGGGCCGAGTTTAATGTCGGTGCCACGACCAGCCATGTTCGTCGAAATCGTGACCGTGCCGGGTTGGCCCGCGCGGGCCACGATCTCCGCTTCCTGCATGTGGAACTTCGCGTTCAACACGTTGTGGGGAATTTTCTCGCGCTTCAGCATCCGGCTCAGCAATTCGGACGCTTCCACGCTGACCGTGCCGACCAATACCGGCTGTTGCCGCGCGTGGCTGTCTTTGATCTCGTTGATGACGGCGTTGTATTTCTCGCGGCGCGTCTTGTAGATGCGATCGTTGTGGTCTTTGCGCGCCACCGGCCGATTCGTCGGGATGACGTTGACGTCAAGCTTGTAAATGTCGTGAAACTCGGCCGCCTCGGTCTCGGCGGTGCCGGTCATGCCGGCGAGCTTTTGATAAAGCCGGAAATAATTCTGGATCGTGATGGTGGCGAGGGTCTGCGTCTCGCGATCGATCTGGACACCTTCCTTCGCCTCCACCGCTTGATGCAGCCCGTCGCTCCAGCGGCGTCCCGGCATTTTGCGCCCGGTGAATTCATCAACGATGACGACCTTGTTTTCCTCGACCACGTACTGCACGTCCTTCTCGAACACGCAGTAAGCGCGCAAGAGCTGCGCGATGTTGTGGATCCGTTCGGCTTGCGTGTCGCAATGCTGCTGGCGCTCGGCTTTTTTCTTGTCCTTCTCTTCGTCCGATAAGCTTTGATCGAGATCGATCTCGGTGAATTCGTTGATCAAATCCGGCAGCACGAATGCGTTCGGATCGTCGGGGTTGAGAAAGACGCGACCCTGCTCGGACAGATCGGCTTCGTTCGATTTCTCGTCGATCGTGAAGAACAATTCTTCCTTGAGTTGGAAGAGTTCTTCCTTGCGCGTGTCCTGGTAAAACGAGAGCTCGGCCTTATCGATCGCCCGGCGTTTCTCCGGGTCTTCCATCATGCGGAGGAGCTGTTTGTTGCGCGGCTGGCCGAGCTTCACTTTGAACATGAGGCGGCCACCGGTTTCGGCGTCGCCTTCCTCAAACTTTGCCGCCGCTTCGCTCGCCAGTCGGTTGCAAAGCATGTTTTGCTTGCGCACCAACTGTTCGATGAGTGGTTTCCACTTGTCGTATTGATGGGTCGAGATGGTGGTCGGTCCGCTGATGATGAGCGGGGTGCGCGCCTCATCGATGAGGATCGAATCGACTTCATCGACAATGGCGTAGTGATAACCGCGCTGGACCTGTTGCTCGCGCGTCGTGGCCATCCCGTTGTCGCGCAGATAATCGAACCCGAACTCGCTGTTCGTGCCGTAAGTGATGTCGCAGGCGTATTGCTGGCGGCGCACGTCCGGCTCCTGGTCATGTTGGATACAGCCGACGCTCAACCCGAGGAAGGTGTAAAGTTGGCCCATCCATTCCGCGTCACGGCGAGCGAGGTAATCGTTTACCGTCACCAGATGAGCGCCGCGGCCAGTCAACGCATTTAGGTAAAGCGGTAACGTCGCGACCAAAGTCTTGCCTTCACCCGTCGCCATCTCGGCAATGCGCCCGCGATGCAGCACGATGCCCCCGAGCAATTGCACATCGAAGTGCACCATGTCCCAAGTCATCGGCTGATCGCAGACGGTAAAAGCATGATGTCGATCTTTCAGGCGGCGGGCCGCGTTTTTCACCACCGCAAACGCTTCCGGCAAAATTTCCTCGAGCCGTTGCCATTGCGCTTCCAGGTCGGGCAACTTCGCGACCTCCTCGGCCCAGGCTGCAGTCTTCGCCCGCAACGCATCGTCCGAGAGCGACTTGAACTGCTCGTCAAACTCGTTGATCCGGCGCACGATCGGCCCAAGCCGGCGCAGCTCGCGCTGGTTCTTCGACCCGAGAATTTTCTTTAAAATCCAGGTAACCATGTGAGCGGGTAATATCGCCGAGATTCTTATACTGTCATCTGATGCGGATCGAACAATACTGAGAGTGCGCTGCAGATTATTGAGGAAAGCGCGCTCGTGCGGACGGATAGTAAACTCGCGCAACGCGACTGATAATGTCTGCTCCTGGAACGCAACGCAGTGGCGGTGACAACCCCGATGACCATGTCCTGCTAGTGCGCCTGTTGCTATCCTTCCCCGCGCGCACTATCCTCGAATCGCCATGAGCACGCTGGCTGAAATCGAATCTGCAGTGGAAAGACTCTCTGCGGCGGAACAGGAAAAACTATTCGGCCATCTCGCGGTGAAACTCGGCGTCGAGAGCGCGGACGAATTTCCGCTGCGCGAAGATCATGTCAAGTTGCTTGACCAGCGCTTCGCTGCATACCGCGATGACCCCTCGCAAGCTTCCACCTGGGAGGACGTGAAGCGACGGTTCGAAACGCGCCGCGCCTAAAATGCAAGTCGCACTGCTCCGCGGCGCGGAAGCAGATTTGCTCGAGAACTACGTGCGGCTGGAAGAATTGCGCCCCGGCCTCGGCGACAGGTTCTATGGCACCATCGATTACGCTTTGGAACGTATTCGGCAATTCCCAGAAATTGCGCCGATCTATCACGGCCGATATCGGCGTCTTGTCATCCGTCCGTTCGGCTGCGGCATCTTCTATTCTTTAGAACAAAACCGCGTGATGGTCGGTGCAATTCTTGACCTGCGCCAGGATCCCGAATCAATTCGACGCCGGCTGTTAGGCTGATATCCGCCAAATTTGTGTGACCGTCGAGCAAACTGGGAGGTCCTTCGCTACGCTCAGGATGACAGGCTGTTTGTTTGCGCGACTCAGCGAGATTGTGCCAAGCGCTTTGTCCAGCTAGTCTCGCGCTATGAAGAAAATCATTTCCACGAGCGAGGCGCCCGCCGCCATCGGGCCATATTCGCAGGCCGTACGCGTCGGATCGACCATCTACTGCGCCGGCCAGATCCCGCTCGATCCAAAAACCGGCCAGATCGTGTCCGGCGGCATCGACGTTCAAACCCGCCGCGTGCTCGATAATATCGCGGCCGTCCTGCGCGCCGAAGGCGTCGGTTTCGACAACGTCGTTAAGACCACAATTTTCCTGATCGATCTCGGCGATTTCCAAACCGTAAACGACATTTACGCCGGCTATTTCAAGCAAGCCCCACCCGCGCGCTCGACGGTGCAGGTCGCCGCCCTACCGAGGGGTGCGCGCGTCGAAATCGAAGTGATTGCCGTCGCCGGTGATGGCGAGCAAACCGCCGCCGATACTTCCGGCTAAGATCGACATGTTGTCCGCCGCAAATTATCGCGCGCAAACTCTGGGGAGCGCACGCGCCTCGCGTGCTGGCGAAGGCGCCCTCGCCTTCGCGAACTTTGTCCTGGTGTTTCGGCGAGGGCGCCGAAAGGCGCACGCGAGGGCGCGTGCGCTCCCTAGATGAGCGAAGACCTGCTCGCGCTCTTTCGCAAAACCGGCGCGTTGCTGGACGGGCATTTTGTTCTCCGCTCGGGCCTCCATAGCCGCCAGTATTTTCAGTGCGCGATTCTTTTGCAGCATACCGACATTGCCGAGCGCGTCTGCCAAATGCTCGCGGACAAATTGCGCGGCGTTGATTGCGATGCGGTGATCTCCCCCGCTCTTGGCGGCATAATCGTCGGCCAGGAAGTCGCGCGTGCTCTGGGCAAACGCCACATCTTTGTCGAGAAGGAAAACGGCCGGCTCGCTTTGCGCCGCGGGTTCAAGATCGACAACGGCGAAAAATTCATCGTCGTAGAAGACGTGGTCACGCGCGGTGGACGCGTCCAGGAGACGATCGATATCGTCCGCGCGCATGGCGCCGCTGTCAGCGCCGTCGGCGTGATTGTCGATCGCAGCGGGAAATCCAAGCCGGGGTTCGGCTGCCCTTTTATCAGTCTCGTGGAAATGACGGTGGAGAATTTCGAGCCGGACAAGTTGCCGCCGGACCTGACGAACCTTCCGGCTGTTAAACCCGGCAGCAAATGAAGCTTCAAGGAGCGGCGGCTTCTACGCCGCCGTTTAATTTTAAACGGCGCGCGGGAGAGCGCCGCTCCTTGATGCGCTCGCTGAAGACACTCTAAGATCGACAACGTGAATCAAAGCGCCGAACCAAAGTCAGCCGCCGCCGCCACGGTGCGCCCGGAAGAACGGGGCCGCGCCACCGGCTTTTATCGTTCGTCCGTCGGCAAAAAGATGATCGTCGCGATTACCGGCATCATTTTGATCTTGTTCGTCATCGGTCATTTGCTCGGCAACCTGCAAATCTTTCTCGGGCCGGATTGGATCAACGGCTACTCCCAGCATCTGCGCGAACTCGGGCCGTTGCTTTGGTTGATTCGCATTCTTCTCCTCATCACGGTCGTGCTCCACATTTGGGTAACCATTCGGCTCGCCATTGATAATCGCCGCGCGCGACCTGAGCGCTACCGCGAGCGCGAGTATGTGAAAGCGACCTTTGCCTCACGCCACATGGTGATGAGCGGCCTGATCGTCCTCGCCTTTATCATTTATCACCTCGCCCATTTCACCGTGCGCGTGACCGACCGGCGCTTCGGTTTACTCAAAGCCGATCCGCTCGGCCAATACGACGTCTACTCGATGATGGTCTACGGGTTCCAGAACGTTTACGTGTCGGCTTTTTATGTTGTTGGTCTATTCCTGCTCACGCTTCATCTCAGCCACGGCTCATCGAGTTTCTTTCAATCGCTCGGGCTGAATAATCAGAAGCTGACCCCACGATTTGCGATCGGCGGGCGCATTTTCGCCTGGCTGCTCTTCGTTGGCTACGTGTCAATCCCGCTCGCCATTCTGCTCGGCCTGGTGAAGCCGGCGCAGCAGTTATGATCGGCACTCTCGATCCGAAAATTCCCGGTGGGCCGCTCGCCAATAAATGGACGAACCACAGGAATCATTCGCGGCTGATCAGCCCGAACAATCGCCGCAAGTTTGAAGTTATCATTGTCGGCAGCGGTCTGGCCGGCGGCTCGGCGGCCGCGACCTTGGGCGAGCTCGGCTATCGGGTGAAATGTTTTTGTTACCAGGATTCGCCGCGTCGCGCCCACTCCATCGCGGCGCAAGGCGGTATCAACGCAGCGAAGAATTATCAGAACGATGGCGACAGCGTTTATCGCCTCTTCTACGACACAATCAAGGGCGGCGACTTTCGGTCACGCGAAGCGAACGTTTATCGACTGGCCGAAGTCAGCGGCAACATCATCGATCAATGCGTCGCGCAGGGTGTGCCATTCGCCCGCGAATACAGCGGTTATCTCGCGAATCGTTCCTTCGGCGGCGCGCAGGTCTCGCGCACCTTTTACGCGCGGGGTCAGACCGGTCAGCAGCTTCTCCTCGGCTGTTATCAGGCGCTTTCCCGACAAATCGCGGCCGGCACAGTGCAAATGTTTCCGCAAACCGAGATGCTCGACCTCGTTCTCGTGGACGGTCACGCTAAGGGAATCGTCACTCGCAATCTTCGCACCGGTAAGATCGACAATCACTCGGCCGACGCGGTCGTGCTCGCCACCGGCGGCTACGGCAACGCCTTTTATCTCTCAACCAATGCCCGCGGCTGCAATGTCACCGCCACCTACCGGGCTTACAAAAAAGGCGCGCTCTTCGCCAACCCCTGTTTCACTCAAATCCATCCCACCTGCATCCCGCATTCCGGCGAGTATCAATCGAAGCTCACATTGATGTCCGAATCGCTGCGCAACGACGGACGCGTCTGGGTGCCAAAGCGAAAAGAGGATTGTGCAAAAGCGCCTGGCGAAATTCCCGAGAGCGATCGCGATTATTATCTCGAACGAAAATATCCGAGCTACGGCAACCTATCGCCGCGCGATATTTCCTCTCGCGCGGCCAAGGAAGTTTGCGACGAAGGCCGCGGTGTCGGGCCGGGAGGGCGCGGCGTTTATCTCGACTTTGCCGACGCGATCAAACGCCTCGGCGAACAAACGATTCGCGAGCGCTACGGCAATCTGTTTGAAGTTTACGAGAAGATCACCGGCGAAAACGCGTATGCAGTGCCGATGCGGATTTATCCAGCCGTGCATTACACAATGGGCGGGCTGTGGGTTGATTACAATTTGATGAGCAACGTCCCCGGCCTCTTCGTCATCGGCGAAGCGAACTTTTCCGATCACGGCGCGAACCGGCTCGGCGCGAGCGCGCTCATGCAGGGGTTGGCTGACGGCTATTTCATTTTGCCATACACGCTGCCGAATTATCTCGCCGGGCAGATTGGCAGACGGCCGGCCATCGACCACGCCGAGTTCAGCAAAGCGCAGAGCGCCGTCCGCACCAAGATCGACAATCTCTTGCAAGTGAACGGCAATCGCTCGCTCGATTCGATCCATCGTGAGCTCGGCCTGCTTCTCTGGGATAAATGTGGCATGGCGCGCAACAAAGCCGGCCTCGAAGAAGCGCTCTCGAAAATCCCCGAGTTGCGCGAGCGGTTCTGGCGCGAAGTACGCGTCCCCGGCGAGAATGAAGATTTCAATCAATCGCTCGAGCGCGCCGGTCGGGTGGCTGATTTTCTCGAGTTCGCGGAGCTGATGTGCCTGGACGCGCTCGCTCGTGACGAATCATGCGGCGCGCATTTCCGCGAAGAACACCAAACCCCCGATGGCGAAGCCGTCCGCAACGACGACAATTTCGCGTCGGTATTTGCCTGGGAATTTGGAGACGCGACGCCCTCGTCCCGTTCCGCCAACGGCGAAATCGCTGCACCGAAGTTGCATCGCGAGCCGCTGCACTTCGAAACCGTCCATCTCACGCAACGAAGCTACAAATGATTTCTGTCATCCTGAGCCTGTCGAAGGATCTCTCGAAAATTGTGAGATCCTTCGACTTCGCTACGCTCCGCCCAGGATGACACGCGTTTTTGCGTTTGTATGAATTTCCACCTTCGTGTCTGGCGGCAGAAAGATCGACAATCGCCGGGCAAACTCGTCCATTACGACGCGCCCGATATTCCCGCGCCGGCGTCGTTCCTCGAGATGCTCGACATCGTGAACGAGCGCCTGCTTTTGCACGGCGAAGAACCCATTGCATTCGATTCCGATTGTCGTGAAGGAATTTGCGGGACCTGCTCGCTTACGATCAATGGCGAAGCGCACGGCCCGGATCATCCCGGCGCCGTTTGCGAGCTTTATATGAGAAAATTTCGCGACGGCGCGACGATCACGATTGAGCCGTTCCGGGTGAAATCTTTCCCGGTCATCAAAGATTTGGTGGTCGATCGGAGCGCGCTGGATCGCATTGTCCAGGCCGGGGGATTCATTTCGGCGCGCACCGGGTCGGCGCCGGAGGCGAATTCCATTCCGATCGCAAAAGGGGATGTCGATCTTGCGATGGAAGCGGCCGCGTGCATCGGTTGCGGCGCGTGCGCGGCGGCCTGCCCGAACGGATCGGCCATGCTTTTTACGGCGGCAAAGGTGTCCCACCTCGCGCAGTTGTCGCAGGGTCAGCCCGAGCGGACGCGGCGCGTGCTCAGGATGGTGCGAGCGATGGATGCCGAAGGCTTCGGCAATTGCACGAACACCTACGAGTGCGAAGCGGTTTGCCCGGCCGAGATTAGCGCCAGTTTCATCGCAAAATTAAATCGCGAGTACGCCCGGGCGAGTTTGCGCCGCAGCGCGGGCGAATAAAGTGTCCCGGGCGGGTTCACTGTTCTTGGGAGCACAGGCTGCCAGCCTGTAGTTCGCGGCAGCTTGCCGCGAACAGAATTCCGCGCTCGAGAAGGGTGGCGCCAAGTGCATTCGGCAGGTTGCCGAATGCTGCAGGCTGGCAGCCTGCGCTCCCCAAAATCAGACGGTCGTGCACGCGCACGTCCAGAGTTCGGGGTCGAGCTCTTCGCGTGCGCGGCTCGCGAGAAGATTCGCATCTGCCTTTTCTCGCAGTAGCGCGAACACTGTCGAACCCGAACCGGACATCAACGCCGCGCCGACTTCTGGCTGTTTGCGCAGCCACATTTTGAGCCCGGCCAGAAACGGAAATTTTTCGAATACCGCCCGCTCGAGATCGTTGACGAGGGTTTGGCCGGCAAACGGTTGAGCCTGGTAGTCGATCCCGGGAATCGGACGTGACTCCTGCCAGCGGCGATAAGCCCATTGCGACGCGACGCCGAACTGCGGCTTCAGGAGTAAGATCGACATCTTCCCATTCAATTTCAGCGGGTTAACGATTTCGCCGCGGCCGGTGCAAATTGCCGCCGAAGCGGACATGAAGAACGGAACATCGGAGCCGAGTTGGGACGCCAACGCGATGAGGCGGGCATGTCCTAGTTTCGTGTCGAAGAGCTGATCGAGCGTCCGCAATGTCGCGGCGGCGTCGCTGCTCCCGCCGCCAAGGCCGGCGCCGTGCGGGATGTTCTTGGCCAGCTTGATCACGACGCCGCTTCGAATGCTGGTTTGCTCGAAGAAAAGCTTCGCCGCGCGCACGACCAGATTGTCCTCTCCGCTCGACAACCTCGGATCGTCGCAACTGAAATCGATCCAGCGATTCTGCTTCTCGATGTCGATCTTGTCGTAAAGGGAGATTGGCGTGATGACGGTCTCGATTTCGTGAAAGCCGTCGCCACGGCGGCCGAAAACTCTGAGCGAGAGGTTGATTTTGGCGGGGGCGAGGACTTCCATCGCGCGCAATTTGTCCTGTCATTCCGAGCGAAGTCGAGGAATCTCTTACTGTTCGAGAGATGTCTCGACTTCGCTCGACATGACAAAAGGAATGACAAAGCAGAAGATCATCGTCGCGCTCGATGTGGCGACGGCAAAACAAGCGCTCGATCTGGTCGAACAGCTCCGGGAACAGATTTCGTTTTTTAAAATCGGCCTCCAGCTCTACACCGCCGAAGGTCCCGAGATTGTCCGCGCTGTTTTGGGAACGGGCGCCAAAGTCTGGCTCGATCTCAAGCTCTACGACATCCCCAACACCGTCGGGCGCGCAGTGGAATCGGCCGCCAGCCTGGGCGTCCAGATGTTAACGATTCACCTCAGCGGCGGTGCGGAGATGATTCGCGCGGCGACGAACGCCCGGAAAGGCAACATGTCGATCTTGGGGGTAACCGTGCTGACGAGCGCGACGGAACAATTGCTGCGCGAAACTGGAATTGCCGATCAGGTTGCCGAACAAGTGTTGCGGCTGGCCCAGCTCGGCGTGGAGAATGGAATCGACGGCGTGGTTGCCAGCCCGCACGAAATCAAGATGCTGCGCGCCGTCTTCGGCGAAAAAATCAAAATCGCGGTCCAAGGCATCCGGCCGACCTGGGCGGAGGCGTACGATCAGAAACGATTCATGACGCCGCGTGAGGCGTTGGAGGCGGGGGCAGATTATATGGGGATTGGCCGGCCGATCACGACGCATCCGAATCCGCGGGAAGCGGTCGAAAAAATTTTGGCAGAGCTTTGTTCATTGTGATGTCGAGTGAAATCGAGATGGTCGCGCGCGTTGATCGAACTACCCGCGGGCGATTGAGGTCAATCGCCCCTACCTGTGAAACGGTCTTCGCTGCGCTGGACGTTTATCGCGACGCCGATCCGCGCTCTGCGGCGATGAACATGGCGGTCGACGAAGCTTTGCTCGAATCGGCTGAAGTGCCGACGATTCGCTTTTATCACTGGGATTCCCCTGCCCTATCGTTTGGGTATTTCGGCAGGTTTGCGGATGTCATCCTCCAGAGCCGCGAACGCGACGTGGTCCGCCGGTGGACGGGTGGCGGCATTGTTTTTCATGGCGAGGATCTCACTTATGCGATCGTGATTCCGGCGAATGATCGAGCTTTTGGCGAATCATCAAGCTCGCTTTACATGCGAATTCATCGTGCTCTCCGCGAGGCGTTGTCCTCAGGTGAAATCAGCCCTGTAGCGGCGCTCTATGAGCGTCGCACTAATTCCGGGTCGAACCGCGCTACAGCTAATTCAAATAATGCGACGGTTCTTTCGGCTTCGCTCAAGACAGGCTTAGACCGCCGCTACAGCGAATGCTTTGCCAATCCCGTCCTCGGTGATCTCATGCTTAAGGGCCGCAAGGTCGCCGGTGCGGCGCAACGGCGCACTCGACGTGGGTTGCTTCACCAGGGGAGCATTCAACATGTCGATTTTACGAATGGATTGGCGGAGCGCTTCGCCGGTGTTCTGTCGCTGAAGTGTCAAAGGCGAGAGATCAACAGCGAGCTGCTGCAGCGCGCTGAAGAGATCGCGGCGCAAAAGTACGCAACCCCGGCGTGGCTGCGGAAGCGCTAAATTCTCCTCCTGTTGTTTTGACAATGAGCGAGCGCCCCTTCTATGCTGGCATAGTGGAAGTTTTCGCACGCTCCGGATCCGGCAGCCTGGAAACAGTACGCCTTTCGACACCGAATCCGCTCGCCCGAGTGACGCGATTAGTGCAACCACAGCTGGACCAGGTCGAAGCGCGTATCGTCGAGCAGGCGAGAGCGTTCGACCCCGCGATTGAGGGCTACGTCTCGTACGCGATTGGTGGACGCGGCAAACGGCTTCGCCCATTGGTGGCGCTGCTGGCCGGCGGCGCGACCGGACAAATCAATTCCCAACATGTCGATCTTGCCGTGATCGTGGAACTGATCCACATCGCGACCCTCGTGCACGATGACGTGATGGACGAAGCAGAACGACGACGGGCACAGCCCACCGTCAACGCGCGCTGGGGCAATTCGCTCAGCGTTCTCCTGGGCGACTGTCTCTTTGCTCACGCGCTCAATCTCTCGACCAGTTTTGAAAATTCGGCGATCGGGCAGGCGATTGCGCGCGCCGCGCGCGAAATTTGTTCCGGTGAAATGATCCAGACCCAGCGGCGCTTCGATTTGAAACTCGGCGTTGAGGATTATTTGCGGATCGTCAGGATGAAAACCGGCTCGTTGTTTGCCGCGGCCGCCGAGCTGGGCGCGACCATCAGCGAAGCGGAGCCGAGCACGGTCGCGCTGCTGAAAGATTTCGGGATGCGGATCGGCACCGCTTACCAGATTTATGACGATTGTCTCGATATCGCCGGCGACGAGAGGCTGACCGGCAAAACGCTCGGGACCGATTTGCGCAAAGGCAAGTTCACGTTGCCGGTGCTTTTCTTTTTGCGCGCGGCGAGCGAATTCGATCGGGAACGCTGTTGCAGTTTGATCCTGGAAGGCCGCTGTGATGAAGTCGCCGAGCTGCTGAAGAACCGCTCCAGCAACGGCGCTTTGGACGAATCAATCGTCGCCGGGAGCGTCCTCATCACGGAGGCGCAAAACGGCATTGAATCATTGCGGGCAAATGCGCACGTCACCGCGCTGCTCGCGCTCGCCGACGCCTTGCGCGAGATGTTCGAACAGTTGCGAGTCTGATGAAATGTGGGAGGGACCTCAGCGTCCCGACGCCAGGTAAGTTCCATTCGCGGCACTGAGGCCGCTCCCACATTAAGATGCCGCAGCCCAAGATCCGCGAATTGCCAGAGGACGAACGGCCGCGGGAAAAACTTGCCAGCCGCGGGCCGGACGCGCTGACGAATGCGGAGTTGATCGCGATTCTGCTGCGCACCGGCGTGCCGGGGACAAACGTGGTGGAAGTGGCGCGGCAACTTCTCAGCGAATACACCTCGCTCACCGAATTGAGCCGATGCTCGGTCGAACAGTTGGCCGGGATCAAAGGCATCGGACCGACCAAAGCGCAGGAATTGGTGGCGGCATTCAGTCTGGGCGCGCGGCTGGCCCGCGAAACGCTCTCCAAACAAAAGATCGATTCGCCCGAACTGGTCAACGAATTGCTCGGCCGCGAAATGCGCATGCTCGGCAAAGAATGCATGCGCGTGCTTCTCCTGGACACACGCTATCACTTGAAACGGATCGAGGACGTTTCGCGCGGCAGTATCAACGAAAGCATCGCACATCCGCGCGACGTGTTTCATCCCGCGGTGGTCTCGGAAGCTTACGCCGTCATCGTGGTGCACAATCATCCTTCGGGGGACGCGTCGCCCAGCCAGGCCGACCATAGCCTGACCCGCCGTCTGGCCGAAGCGGCCGAATTACTGCAGATCAAACTGCTCGATCACATCATCATCGGCGCGCCGAGCGCAACCAGCCCCGGCTATTTCAGCTTCAAGGAAGCCGGCGTGCTGTGAATCGAATGCTAGAGCACCGCTAGGTGCGGCATGTTTATAGAGCTGTCGATCTGCCCAGCACGGGAGCTCCGGAGGAGCGGCATGTGGTATCTGTGCTTCGAGATGTCGCTCCTACGGAGCTGCGGGTTATTGTTTCCGCATAGCTACAAACATGTCGCGCCGACGGCGCTAAAAATGCGAGGCTGTTCGTGACGATGCAATTATGAGCAGCGCTAATATTCATCCAAGGTCCATTGTCGATCCGGCAGCTCAGCTTTGCGCGGACGTTTCCATCGGTCCGTATAGCGTGATCGGTGCCGGAGTCGTAGTCGGTGAAAGATCGACAATCCAATCTCATGTCGTAATCGAAAGCGACGTGACAATCGGCGCCGGTAATTTCATCGGACATGGTGCCGTGATCGGCGCAATGCCGCAGGACCTGTCGTTTTCACCGGACCGAAAAACGAAGATCGAGATCGGCGATGAAAATGTGATCCGCGAATACTGCACGATCCATCGCGGCAGCGCGGAGGGAAGCGTCACCAGGATTGGAAACAGAAATTTTCTCATGGTGGGTGTGCACGTCGGACACAACTGCGTTATCGGAAACAATATCATCATCGCGAATAATTGTTTGCTGGCGGGACACGTGCAGGTGGAGGATGGCGCGTTTCTCGGCGGCGGATCCACCTTTCATCAAAACATGCGCATCGGCCGTCTGGTAATGGTGCAAGGCAGCTCGGCGTTCGGAAAGGATTTGCCGCCCTTCACCATCGCCGCCGAACGCAACGCCATTTTTGGCGTCAACGTCATCGGGCTAAAACGGGCCGGGTTCAGTGCGAAGGACCGCGACGAAATCAAGGCCGCATTCAAGTTGCTCTACACGAGCGGCCTTAATATTTCCCAGGCGTTGGAGAAGGCGGGCTCGATGGAATTGGGCCCGCCTGCACGCGAGTTTTTCGACTTTGTCGCCGCCGCGAAGAAGCGCGGCATTTGTCCGCTGGGGCGCGGCAGCGATGGAGGGACGGGCTCCGTCCCGTCCGACGAATAAATGGGACGACACAGAGGTCGTCCCTCCATTTAGACAAGCCCCAGTAGGCCGAGCATACGTCCGGTTTTCCCCTTTTCCGCGCGGTAGGAATAATAGCGGTTCAAATCGCAAGCGGTGCACACGCCGGAGTCGTGGATTTGTTTTACGCCAGCCGCGCGGCATTGCTCGATAATGGCCGCGGCGAAATCGATTTCGTAATGCGGCGGGCGAATGCAGGGGCTGAGTTGCACGATGAACTCGGCCGGGTCGGAACCGAACCGCGCGCACATTTGTTGGATTGCTTTAGCGACGATCGCCAGGGCGGTCCCTTTTTTGCCGGAGTGGACAAGGCCGATCGCCGGCGTTTTTGGATCGAGAATGTAAACGGCGCAACAGTCCGCCACGTGAATGCCGAGGGCGACGTCGTGGCGGCTCGTGATCAGACCATCGCAGCCGGCAAACTCTTTGTCGCCGCTCGCAAGATCGACAATTGCAACCCGATCGCCATGCACCTGTTGCGCCGTAAACAGGGCCACGGATGCAAAACCCAGATCGCGCCGAATTTTTTCGTGCGCGGTCTCCAATCGCTTCAGAGTTTCGGCTTTATCGTGTGAGACGTCGATCCCCGGGATGCGAGTGATCAAGGCGCTTCGACAAACGCCGGTCCGATCCAGCGCCGGAAAATGCTCGATGGTGGGTTCCACGGCTAGCGGAATTGCGCCGAGCGGCAGGTTGTCCGCGCGGTTACTTGCCGCCCGATTCCGATGACATCGGTGTCACCGGAACCACCTCCAGGCCGGTGCGACGCTTCGGCTTACCGGTCGCGTCGACGTCGCTGCCGGTGTAGTAGCGTTTCGATCGCGCCGCCCGCGGTGCAGCGTCATTGAAGACTTCAGTATAAGTGCTCTGTGTGCCGGTGACGCGATCGAATTCCGCCAGCGAAGAGTCGTAGCCGAAAAGCGCCTGCAGCCGGGTCGATTGCGCGGTGGTTAGCTGCACCTGCGCGTTGAGCACGTCCAATTGCGTCCCGGCCCCGGCATCGAGACGCGCCTTCGCAAGCCGAACGGCTTCATCGGCTTGCTCGACATTTTTCTCCGTCGCCTGAATCAGTTCCCGGTTCTGTTGCAGATTGGAATATGCCTGCTGCACTTCCAGCTCGACCTGGCGAACGTCGTCATCGTAAGTGATCTTCGCTTCGGAAAGCAGCGCGCGCTGTTGCTTCACCCGGCCGTAGGTTTCGCCGCTGTCCCAGAGCGACCAATTTCCCGTGACGCCGAAGACCCAGCCCTTGGAGACATCGCTCCAGCTTGTGCTGGTGGGCGAACTGACGATGTCGTAGCCGCCGCTGGTTGCGAAATTCGGGAAAAAGCCGCCCAGCGCGACATGCACTTGCTCGATCGCGTTTAGAACATTGGCGCGCGCCCGCTTCAAAAACGGCCGGCTCTGCTTGCCAAGCTCGATCGCGTTCACCAGGGCGATTGCGCGAGGCGTGTAAACCAGTTCGCCGACGACCTCGAGAGGCGGGTTTTCACCACGTCGCGGGTCGAAATCGAGTCCGATCGTTTTCGCGAGCTGCAATTGAGAGATGCGATAATTGTTGCGCGCGGCGATCAGATTGGGGATTTGATTGGAGAGGGCGACCTGCGCCTGCAAAACGTTGAAGCGCGGCACGGTCCCGGCTTCGAAGCGATTTTGCTGATCCTTGAGCTGGCTTTCGAGCAACCGAACTGATTCTTCCTGCACACCGATCAACGCCTTGTTCAGGATCACCTGGTAAAACTGCGTTTTGACTGTGGCGATCACCTGGTCGACCACGTCGCGAAATGCGAAGTAAGCACTGTCGCGTTGAAAGAAAGTGCCGCGGATCGAGCGGAAAGTGCCGTAATTGAAAACCAGCTGCGTTCCGGTGATCCGAATGCTGTAGGCCGTGTCGGTCAGGCTTGGAGTGGTCGGGACCGGCGTGGGCGCAGGACTGGCGGCGGCGACCGCGGCGAGGGCGTTCGCGCCTTGAATTCCCGGGCTGGTCGTGATCGCAGTCGGCGCCGAGGAGCGACCAGCCAGATTCGGATCGGTCCAGGAAAGTTGGCCCGTTGCGTTGACGTGGGGTAACGCCTGCGCACCGATCTCGAGAATAACGCCCCTGCTCCGCTCGATCTCTTCCCTGGCCCGGAGAATATCAGGGTTCTGCTGCAACGCTGTGAGGATCGCCTGTTCGAGGGTGAACCTGCGCATTAAACCGAATGGCACATTCGCCGCGCCGTGGTGCGCTGTTCTTTCAGAGCCAACTCCAGCCATCAAACCAAGCGGCATCGATACGGCTAATGCGCAGAAGCGCGCGAGGACACGACGATTTTTTGACATAACGCGGCGACGACGAGTTAGATGAGCGAAACTTAGCGCTCGGATTCAAACGGCGCCGTTTTCTTGCTGTCCCATATCACTGCCGCCGAACCGATGGCAATCATTTCGATTGGCAGTAATCGTAAATTTTACTGTAGATGTGGAGCCAATTTTTTTGTTCGTCCGGGGTCAGGTGCTCCATGATCTTCATCAAATTGCCCACCATCTCTTCGCGGATGCGGCGGACCAGGGCCGAGCCTTTGGGCGTGATGCAGACCATGACCTTGCGCCGGTCCTCGCGCGCGATCGAGCGCATCACGTAGCCGAGATTCTCCAGACGCGCGACCAGTCCGCTGGCCGCAGCCGTCGTGTGCCCCATCTTCTGGGCAATGGCCGACATGGTGAGCACTTCTTTTTGATCGAGATAGGCCAGGAGGAAAAACTGCGGGAAGGAAACGTTGCCCGGCGCGAGCTCCTTGCACAAATGGAGCACAAAGCAGCGCTGCATCTCGAGCACGATGTGGGAAAGCCGCTCGGCATCAGCGCGGATTTGCTCGGTGGGAGTTCGCGCAAACGCGGTGGCGGTGGCCGTGCTCAAAGTTTTTTAAGCTAGGAACGCGCCCATGGCCTGTCAACCGGCGCGCGCCGCCACCACGTTCTCATTCCCAAACTCGCACCTCGATTTCCGCTCCGGCCGGCAGTGACTCGCCGGCCGCAACCCGCAGCAGGGCGTTTGCTTGGCTCAACCCGTGGAGCGCATGCGACTCCTGGCGGCCGACCGGCGTGAAATTTCCCTCCTCCAGCCGGCCGCGCACGTAATGAACGCGCTCGCCATCGTTGGCAAGATCGACAACCAGCCGCGCCGGCAGAGTGGACAGTTCCAGATTTGAGGCGCCAAGCATTTTCAGGATCGCCGGTCGCACGAATTGCAGAAAAGTGACGAACGCCGAGACCGGATTGCCGGGTAAACCAAAGAAGAGACAGTCGCCGAGCCGGCCAAACAAGAACGGTTTACCCGGCTTGATCGCGACCCGCCAGATGTGGATGCGCGCGCCGAGCGAACGCAGCGTTGCCTGCACCAGATCGTGTTCGCCCACCGAAACACCGCCGCTCACGATTACGAGCTGATTTTTCGCGCCAGCCGTCAATGCTCGCCGCAACGAATCACGGTCGTCGCCGCAGTGCTGCGTCGCGCTGAACACGCCGGGAAATCGGCGCAGCAGCGATTGCAGCAAGACCGAATTGCTGTTGTAGACCTGGCCCGGTTGCAACGGCTCGCCCGGGTTAACCACCTCGTCGCCGGTGGAGATAATCGCCACGCGCACTTCCGGGCCCACGCTTACCGTCTCAAAGCCCTGCGACGCGAGCAACGCCACCGTGGTCGCGCGAATCCGCTCTCCTGCCGCGACAATTTTTTCGCCAACTACCAGGTCGCAGCCGCGTTCGCGAATGTACTGCCGGGGATAAACTGCGGTGTTAACCGTAATTGTTTCCCCATCGCGCGTCACTTCTTCCTGCATCACGACGGCGTCAGCGCCTTCCGGCACCGGCGCCCCGGTGAAGATCCGGACTGCGGCACCGCTCGTCACTCGCAATTGTCGATCTAAGCCTGCCGGTTGCTCCCCGATCAGGCGCAGGGTCGCGCCCGGCCGGCAATCCGCCGCAATGACCGCGTAGCCGTCCATCGCCGAATTGTCGAAGGTGGGCAGCGGCAGACGCCCGAGATAATCCTGCGCCGCAAAACAATCCAGCGCCTCCAGGATCGACAACTGCCGCGGCGGCGACGGACGCACGGCCTCGAGAATCTGCGCACGCGCTTCCTGTTCGCTAATCATCGCCGGCAACTGTAGCGGCGGTCTATGACCGTCGCATTTGTTTTCACCTGCCGCTTTGGTCACGCTATTGGCAACCGCCAATTCCGCAGCATATTGTCCGCGTCTGTAGCCACGCGCCTGGGCGCGTCGCAATGACGGCCCACAAGGCCGTGGCTACAACTTTGGTGAGGTGGCTGAGTGGTTGAAAGCAGAGCTTTGCTAAAGCTCCGTGCCCCAAAAGGGCACCGAGGGTTCGAATCCCTCCCTCACCGAGCCCGAAGCGAGGTGAGGGAAATCAACAAGCGGGCACACTTTCGGATCACTAGCGGGAGCGTAATCCCTCCCTCACCGCCATTTGTCATTCCGAGCGAAGTCGAGGAATCTCTCAATATCCCCCTCCCAAGATGACAGCCACGCCGAAAAGGATCTTCAACTTCATCAACGGCGATTTTATCGAGCCCATCGCCGGCAAATACCTCGACAATATCGAGCCGGCGACTGGCAAGCCCTACGCGCAGGTCGCCGAAAGCGGAAAGGAAGATGTCGATCTCGCCGTGGCTGCGGCGGAGAAGGCGTTCGTTCCTTGGTCGAAGAAGCCGGCCGCCGAGCGATCCAAAATTCTTTTGCGCATTGCCGACTTGATCGAACGCGATCTGGAAAAGTTCGCGCGCGCGGAATCGATCGACACCGGTAAACCGATCACCCTCGCGCGGACGCTCGATATCCCGCGCGCGGTCGCAAATTTTCGATTCTTCGCGACCGCGATTTTACACACGGAAAACGAAGCGCACGTCACCGACGGCGTTGCGTTCAATTACACTTTGCGCCAGCCGCGCGGCATCGCCGGACTCATCTCACCGTGGAATCTGCCACTCTATTTACTGAGCTGGAAGATCGCGCCCGCGATTGCGGTTGGTAACACCGCGATCGCCAAACCGAGCGAGCTCACGCCGATGACAGCGTTTCTGCTCTGCGAAGTTTGCGTTGAAGCTGGATTGCCGAACGGCGTGCTCAACGTTATTCACGGGACTGGACCGAACGTCGGGGCCGCGATCACCGCGCATCCCAAGATCACAACTATCTCGTTCACCGGCGGCACGGTCACCGGAAAAAAAGTCGCTGAAGCATGCGCGCCGTTGTTCAAGAAAGTGTCGCTCGAGCTCGGCGGCAAAAATCCCAACATCGTTTTCGCCGATGCCGATCTCGACGCCGCGATCGCGGGCAGCGTTCGCTCGTCGTTCGCCAACCAGGGACAAATTTGTTTGTGCGGTTCCCGCGTGTTCGTCGAGAAAGCGATCTACAAAGACTTCGTCGATCGTTTCATCGACAAAGCGTCGCAATTGAAGCGAGGCGATCCGCTCGACGAGAAAACCGAGCAGGGCGCGATCGTGAACAAGGCGCAGCTCGATAAAATAAAGTTCTATGTCGATCTTGCCCAGCAAGAAGGCGGCAAGATCGCGCTCGGCGGCAATTCCCCGAAAGCCCCGAACGACCGCACTCGCGACGGTTATTTCTTTTCCCCGACGGTGATTGTCGATCTTCCGGTCGCATGCCGCACGAACCGCGAAGAAATTTTCGGCCCGGTCGTCACGATCATGCCGTTCAGCAACGAGGACGAAGTGATCGGTTACGCGAACGACGTCGAATACGGCCTCTCCTCGAGCGTCTGGACGCAAAACCTGAATCGCGCCCACCGCGTCGCCGAACAAATCCACACCGGCACAGTTTGGGTAAACTGCTGGCTCGTCCGCGATCTCCGCGTCCCCTTCGGCGGCATGAAAGCCAGCGGCGTCGGCCGCGAAGGCGGCGAGGAAGCTCTGCGCTTCTTCACAGAACCGAAGAACGTTTGCATCGCGAAATCCTGATGCTTTACGTCGCTGACCTACGTCGAAACGGGCTGCTGAAGGTCGGCGTCACACAATGGTTTCGTCTAGACATCCGACGAGCAGAACTGCGACAGAAGCTGAGCGCACCGAAGCTAGAGTATGCGATAACGACACTCGTGCCGTTCGGTTGGGGATCCGATGTTGAGTGGGAGCGTCATCTAATCGCCGCGTTGCGACAAGACTGTGGTCAGCTTCAATTGTTTTCTGAAGCGGAAGAATCTGAAGAAGTCGTCGATGCCACAATCGATGATGCGCGCCGTGAACTTAGTGTGCTGCGCCGGCCCAGCGAAGTTCCAATACATTCTCGTGCGCTCGACTTAGCGTCTGACAAAGAGGATTGGCGATTCGCGCGCTTCATGGACTTCTTCTACCCGGAAGCTCACTACTCAACGCATGGCTACTCGTTGTCTCATTGGGCGGACCCTCTCACTCGCCTCTGCTTTTTGTACTGGCTGCGCCACGAACCCATTACGCGCGCCATCCGCGAGTGCGAAGGGCTCTGCTGTGATGAGATTGATGAGATCATCGCAGTCAATCAGGGTACCCATTAAGCGACCGCGGTGACATGACGCACCACGCTAAAAAATCTGCGTGAATCTGCGCAATCCGCGGTTGAGAACGCTCTCTAGCGGGACGCGGCGACCAACTTAAGCGCCGTATTTCTTACTTAGCTTCTCTCGAACAACAAGTGGAGAGCTGGCTGATTGTAGGCCCTCCAGCATCACAGCGGGAGTTTTCCCGGGACCTAAGACTGACTTGGCATCGAGAATCTCAATGCCGACGAGTTTTTCGCCTTCGCCGATATTCAGCGCGACTTCGTCAGATAGCCGCACAGATCGGCATTCCTGCTTGCCTTCGAGCAAACGAATGTAAAGAGCGTCAATCTCGGAGTCGTAGCTGATTTTCATCGCCGGCGTTTTTCAAAAATAAAATGTATAGACGGTAATGACAACGATTTCGTTGGCTTCTTCCTTGATGACGGGCAGAGTTTTATTGGCGCAGGTTCCGCTCGGATGTTAATTCTCTTGCACGATGCCGACAGCTGATCTGCCCATTGCCGTTGATCGGGAACGGATTGCTCGTTTTTGCCGCGAACGCGGGATTCGCTCCCTGTCGTTGTTCGGCTCGGTGCTGCGCGACGATTTCGATCCGAAACGAAGCGATGTGGACGTGCTGGCGGAATTCCTACCGGGGTCCCTGAACGGTTTGGGATTGCGCTACTTTGGATTTGCCGAAGAGCTCGAAAACATTCTCGGTCATAAGGTGGATTTTTGCTCGCAACTTCATCCGGCCTTCCGTGATCGAGTTCGACGCGAAGCGCTAAAGATTTATGAGCAGCCGTGATCCGACGTTGACGCTGCGTCAGATCGTGGAGTTCGCAGATGAAATCGCCGCGCTGCTGGTATCTCGCGTCCGCGAAGATCTGGATACGAACCGTGAGTTCCGTCGCGCGTTGGAGCGTTGCGTCGAATTAATCGGCGAAGCGGCAACGCGCTTGCCTGAGGAGTGGCGCGCATCTCACCCCAAGATTCCGTGGCGCCAGATCATCGCCATGCGCAATGTGATGATTCACGGTTACGATGTCGTGGTCGCTGATGTCTTATGGGATGTCGCGAGAAATGATGTCCCGAAATTGCGCGAAGCGGTCAGCGCGATTTTGAGCTGATTGTCAAGACGCAGCAAAATCTGCGTTCGCGTGATCGGTGGTTACTTGGAAATTGATGGTTAAGATCCGTCTTCGCCAAGGCTACGACGTGACAAGTTGTTGAGAGTTCGAACAAACCGCGTGCATCCGCGCAATCCGCAGTTAGAGGTTCTTCATGTGTCGAGCGATCAAAACCCTTCATAATTTTTCACCGCCGGCGACGAATGACGAGATCCGCGCGTCATCGGTGCAATTCGTTCGGAAGCTGAGCGGATTTACGAGGCCTTCGAAGGCGAACGAAGAGGCATTCAATCGCGCGGTGGATGAAGTCGCGCATGCTGCGCATCATTTGCTCGAATCACTGGTGACGAATTCGCCGCCGCGGAATCGCGAAGTCGAAGCTGCGAAAGCGAAAGCGCGATCGGCGAAGCGATTTGCTCATGTCCACAATGGAAACGGGCATCGGCATTGAATTGTAGGGCAAGCGCGTCGCTTGCCGGTCCGAATCTGGCAGCCGGAGCGGCTGCCCTACAATTATCCGTGTGCATCCGCGGAATCCGCGGTTAAAGATTTCTTGAGCGCAGCACGAGCAAGAGCACGAGAAAATTATGAGCGGAATAAGAATTTTGGTTGGCACGCGCAAAGGCGCGTTCGTTCTCACGTCGGATGGGAAGCGGAAAGATTGGAAAGTGGAGGGGCCGCATTTTGCCGGCTGGGAGATTTATCACATGAAAGGGTCGCCGGTGGACCAGAACCGGATTTACGCGTCACAGACGAGCGGTTGGTTCGGGCAAATTATTCAGCGATCCGACGACGGCGGCAAAACCTGGAGCACCCCTGGCAGCACACCGGGGGAACTGCAGGGCGACGGCGAAATGCCGAAAGGCGAGAGCAACAAGTTCGTTTACGACGGCATTCCCGGCACGCATCAATGGTACGACGGCACGCAGCATCCGTGGGAATTCAAACGGGTCTGGCACCTGGAACCGTCGCTCGACGATGTCGATCATGTTTATGCGGGCGTGGAGGACGCGGCGTTGTTTGAGTCGAAAGATGGCGGCAAATCGTGGAACGAACTCTCCGGCCTCCGCCAACACGATACCGGGCCGCGCTGGCAACCGGGCGCGGGCGGGATGTGTCTGCACACGATTTTGATCAATCCGAAAAATCAAAAGCAAATCTTCGTCGCGATCTCGGCCGCGGGCGCCTTTCGCACCGATGACGGCGGCAAAACCTGGAAGCCGATCAACAAGGGTCTCGTTTCCAATTTCATGCCGGACCCGACGGCCGAGGTCGGCCATTGCGTGCATCGCATCGCATTTCACCCTTCAAAGCCGGACACGTTGTTCATGCAAAAACATTGGGACGTGATGCGGAGCGACGACGCTGGCGAATCGTGGAAGGAAGTGAGCGGAAATCTGCCGACCGATTTCGGTTTCCCGATCGACGTGCACGCGCACGAGCCGGAAACGATTTACGTCGTGCCGATCAAGAGCGATTCGGAGCATTATCCGCTCGACGGCAAACTGCAGGTGTGGCGAAGCCGCACCGGTGGCAATAAATGGGAAGTGCTGACGAACGGTCTGCCGCAGAAAAACTGTTACGTGAACGTGCTGCGTGACGCGATGAGCGTCGATCAACTCGATCCGTGCGGGGTTTATTTCGGAACGACCGGCGGACAAGTGTATGCCTCACGCGATGCAGGAGAGAGTTGGGAGGCTATTGTCAGAGACTTGCCGGCGGTATTGTCAGTGGAAGTTCAAACAACCAAATGAAGCACCAAACCCCAATCATCAAACCCCAGAGAAGCTCCAAGCATCAATTTTCAAGACAGTCGCGACGCAGAGCACCATGGGAGATTGGTTATTGGGGTTTGGAATTTCTCTGGTGCTTTGGGTTTGGGATTTGGGGTTTTCTGTGGTCATGATTCGTGTTGTCCTTCCCCACCCTCTGCGCACGCTGGCCAAGGTCGGCGACGAAGTGATTGTCGATCTTGACGGGGCTTCGAGCGTGAAATCGTTGCTCGATGCGCTCGAAGAAAAATATCCGATGCTCCGCGGGACGATCCGCGACCACGGCACGCTAAAACGCCGTCCGATGGTGCGCTTCTTCGCCTGCGGGGAGGACATTTCCCACCAATCGCCCGACATTCCACTCCCCGATCAAATCGTGACGGGGTCCGAGCCATTCTTCGTGATGGGCGCGATTGCCGGAGGATGAGCGAACGGCGGGTTCAAGGCAATCGTGCACGCCTGAGCAGTCTTTGAAGCAAGTCGCGACTCTGGCAAACAACTTGCGGCACCTGTGAGCGCATTGGTCGAGTCACCATCAACGCCGGCCCGGCTTTCGAAACCGCCGGCCGCGGATCGCTTCGCGGCCGCGTTGCGCGGTTTCGGCGTGGTCGGGATCGTCGCCATGGTGGTGATTTACCTTGGCAACATGTTGTTTCTCCCGCTCAGTGCGATTCTCGTGCTCATCTGGGCGAAAGCGTCGCACACCCCGTGGCGCGAACTGGGTTACGTTAAACCACGCAACTGGATTGCCACGGTCGCGCTCGGAATCGTCTTGGGCGTGGCGTTCAAGTTCATCATGAAAGCGCTCGTCATGCCGTTGCTCGGCGCACCGCCGATTAACGCCGCTTATCATTTTCTTGTCGGAAACACAGCTGCTCTTCCGTGGATGATCTACATCATGCTTGCCGGCGCGGCATTCGGAGAAGAGACCGTCTTCCGTGGCTGGATGTTTGAGCGGTTGGGTAAGCTTTTCGGCCAGAGCACTGGCGCGAAAACCGCCATCGTGCTCATCACCTCGGTGTGGTTCGCGCTCGCTCATTATGCCAACCAGGGGATTCCAGGAGTCGAACAAGCGCTCATCGTCGGGCTTATCTTCGGTTGGCTCTTCGCTCTTACCGGCCGCATTTTTGTGCTCATCATCGCCCACGCCGCATTCGACTTGACCGCACTGGCCATGATCTACTGGGATGTCGAGACGGCGGTAGCGCACCTGATTTTCGAATAGCCAGCGACTCAGATGAGTAAATCCATTCAAAGCTCGCGCGCGCCCGAGCCGGTCGGCGCGTTTCCCCACGCCAGGCGCGTCGGGAATTTGCTTTTTCTTTCCGGAATCGGTCCGCGTCAGCGCGGCGCCCGGGAGATCCCCGGAGTCACGCTCACGGCCGATGGCAAGATCGACAATTACAATATCGCGACGCAGTGCCGCGCCGTTTTTGAAAATGTGCGGCTGGTTCTGGAAGATGCCGGCGCGAGCTGGAACGACATCGTCGATGTCACCGTCTTCCTCACCAACATGGAAAAAGATTTTCCGATTTACAACAAACTTTACGCCGAATATTTCGCCGGCGACGGCAAACCCAATCCGACGCGCACGACGATCGAGGTGACCGCGCTGCCGACACCGATTGCGATCGAACTCAAAGTGATCGCGGCTCTCGGATAGCGCTGTCATCGTTCGACGTTTGCTGCCGATTACGAGCAAGAGCACGAGCATGAGTTTCAAAACGATCGGCGTCGATCACACCGGCATTACCGTTTCGAACCTTGAACGCTCGCTCACGTTTTGGCGCGATGTGCTCGGCTTCGAATTTTCGCATCGCGCGCATCAAACCTCCGAAATGGCCGAGGAGATCACTGGCGTGGCCGGCGCCGAGCTCAAGCTCGCGGTTGTCAAAGCGCCGAATGGGCACAAAATCGAACTGCTCCAATATCTCTCGCCGCCGGATCGAAAGGAAGATGTCGATCTTCGCCCGTGTGATGTCGGTCATGCCCACATCGCGATGACTGTCGAAGATCTCGAGCCGCTCTTGCAAAAAATCGCGGCCTCAGATTGGAAGGCCGCCGGCAAGGCCCAAACCCTGAGGAGCGGGCCGAACGCGGGCAAGCGCGTCGTTTACGTGCGTGACCCCGACGGCACGACGATCGAGCTCATGGAGCTGCCGAAGTCAGTTGATAGATGATAGCTGAATGTTGAGAGTGTCGGACGATGCAGTTTTCCGCCGACGAAGAATTCGCAAAGCAACTCGACGCTGAGGATCCGCTCCGCCGTTTTCGGGACAAGTTCCACTTGCCGCTCGGCAAAGACGGCAGGCCCGTAATTTATTTCGCCGGCAACTCACTCGGCCTCATGCCGAAGGCCGCGCGCGAAATTGTCGATCTTGAGCTGGATAACTGGGCCAGGCTCGGCGTCGACGCGCATCATGCCACAGGGACGCCCTGGTATACCTATCACGAAGCGTTGCGCGAACCGATGGCACGGCTGGTCGGCGCGAAACCGCTCGAAGCGATCTGCATGAACAGCCTCACGGTGAACATCCACCTGATGATGGCGACGTTTTATCAGCCGACGAAATCGCGCTTCAAGGTTTTGATGGAAGACCCGGCGTTTCCCTCCGACACCTATGCGATCAAAACGCAGATGCGGCAGCATGGGTTGAATCCGAAAGACGCGCTCGTGCTCGCCAGTCCGCGGAAAGGCGAGTTTACCGTTCGCACCGAGGACATTGTCGATCTTATCGAACAACACCGCGACGACGTTGCCGTCCTGATGATCGGAGCCGTGAATTTTTTCACCGGCCAGTTCTACGACGTTGAGAAGATCTCAGCCGCCGCCCGGAAGCACGGGATCACCGCCGGATTCGACCTCGCTCATGCGGTCGGCAACGTGCCGCTCGCATTGCACCAGTGGAATGTCGATTTCGCGGTCTGGTGCTCTTACAAATATCTGAATGCCGGACCGGGCGCGGTCGCGGGAGCATTCGTGCACGAACGGCACGCGACGAACACAAAGCTGCCGCGCCTGGCCGGCTGGTTCGGCAACGACCCAAACACGCGGTTCCGCCTGCACCTTGAGCCCGACTTTGTCCCGGTCGCGTCAGCGGACGGATGGCAAATCAGTAACCCGCCGATCTTTTCCATGGCGCCATTGCGGGCGTCGTTGTCGATCTTTGATGAGGCCGGCGGAGTGGAGTCGTTGCGCACCAAATCGGTTCAGCTCACCGGCTACCTCGAGTTTCTTTTGCGCGAATTAGGGTCGCGACGATTCAGCATCGTTACTCCGGAGGATCCGAGTCAACGCGGGTGCCAATTGTCGATCCTGGCCCACGAGCACCCGAAGCAATTGCACGAGGAATTGACCGCTGCAGGGGTGAAATGCGATTTTCGCGAGCCGAACGTGATCCGCGTCGCGCCTGCTCCGCTCTACAACACCTTTCACGAAGTGTGGCGGTTCGCCAAAATCCTGGCCGATCATCGATGAACGCCCGCCGCGGGACATTTTTTGCATTTGCTTTTCTCGCTATCGCTGGAGCGACATCGGCGCGCGACGAACGATCGATTGCCGACTTAAGCAAAGCGCTCGCTGCGCTCGCACCCTCGGTCGATCCGGCCGAGGCGCAGCTGGTTTCGGCCACCGCGCACACCACCGCGCGCACGCTGGCGCGCCAATATCGCGTCGTGCTCAACCCGGAGTTTCAGAATTTCTTGATCAACATTGGACTGCGCGATCGCGGCTACTGCGGCCATTGGACGCGCGATATCGGTGAACGGCTGAAAGAGTTGAAGCCCAAGACGCTCGTGCTGCATTGGGGCGCTTACGAACCGGGGCGAAGCGGCGAGAGCAATTGCATCGTCATCACGGCGCGCAACCAGGCTTTCTCGGAGGGCATCGTGATTGACGGCTGGCGCCGGGCCGGCCGTTTGTATTGGGCGAAAGTGCCGAAGGACGACGAGTACAAATGGAGCGAAGACCCGCTTTACACCGCCTGGTTGCAGGATTACCGGCACGTTTACGAATTCGAATCAAGCGCCGAGCGTCCCGTGCGCGCGGCGGCGCTGGGCAATACCCGCCGTTAACGATATGAAATATCTCATCCACATCTGTCGCATTCTCCTCGGGCTCGTCTTCGTCATCTTTGGCTCGAACGCGTTCCTGAAGTTTATGCCGATGCCGGAATTGCAGGGCAATGCGGCGGCCTTTATCGGCGCGCTCCTGAGCAGCGGCTATATGTATCCAATCGCGGTCCTGCAGGTGCTGGGCGGCCTCTGCCTGCTCAGCGGTCGTTTCGTCCCGCTCGGGCTCATACTGCTCGGCCCTATCATCGTGAACATCGACCTTTACCACCTTTTCATCGATCCGAGCGGACTGCCGATCGCGCTCATCATTTCGATCGCCGCGCTTTTTCTTCTTTGGGTTTACCGCTACAAATTCCCGGCGATCTTCCAGCCGTAGGCGTCACGGCTCGGCTGTCTTGATCACCGTCACATCATAGCTGGATGGCCAAATTCGTCCTGATCGGTAGCGGATTGGCCGGCGGGTTGTTGGCGGCGTTTTTGGGGCGGCGCGGCTACGATGTCGATCTTTACGAGCGCCGGGCTGATCCGCGCGAGGGCAATATTGTCGGCGGGCGCTCAATTAATCTCGCGCTTTCGACCCGCGGGATTCATGCGCTCGAGCAAATCGGGATCGCCGATCAAGTGCTGCGGCACGCCATCCCGATGCGCGGCCGAATGATCCACGATAAAGCCGGCGATCTGCATTTCACGCCCTACGATGTCGATCCAAAAAATTGCATCAATTCAATCGGACGCGCCGCGCTCAACACGACAGTGATCGAAGCCGCCCAGCGCTCGTCGAGGGTCCGGGTGTATTTCAATCACAAGTGCACTGGCGTCGATTTGGACTCGGCCACGGCGCATTTGGAAATCTCTTCTGTAGAGGCGGCCGTGTCGGCCGCAAATCAGCAGGTAATCCACGCCCGCGGCGACGCCGTCATCGGCGTCGATGGCGCCTTCTCCGCCGTGCGCCACTCTATGCAGCTCAAGATCGACAATTTCCAATACGACGAAAGTTATCTCGCCCACGGTTACAAAGAACTGACGATCCCGCCGGGGTCCGATGGTTCGTGGCAAATGGAAAAAAACGCGCTCCATATCTGGCCGCGCAAAAGTTTCATGATGATCGCCCTCCCCAACCCCGACGGCTCGTTCACCTGCACGTTGTTTTGGGAATTTGAAGGGCCGCGCAGTTTCGCCACGATGAAGACCGATGACGACGTCCGCCGGTTTTTCGAAGAGGAATTTCCCGACGCCGTTCCGCTGATGCCGAGCTTGCTCGAGGATTTTCGCGATAATCCGACCGGTTCCCTCGTTACGGTTCGCTGCGCGCCGTGGTTTTATCGCGACAAAGTTTGCCTGGTTGGCGACGCCGCCCACGCGGTCGTCCCATTTTACGGCCAGGGAATGAACGCCGCTTTCGAAGATTGCGTCGTGCTCGATGAATGCCTGGCGCAATACCCGGAAGATCGACAACGCGCCTTCGCAGAATATTTCGAGCGCCGCAAAGTAAACGCCGACGCGCTGGCCGATCTCGCCCTGCAAAATTTCATCGAGATGCGCGACAAAACCGCGTCGCGAACTTTCCGCGCCAAGAAAAAGCTCGATCATTTCCTTGAGGCCGCGCTGGCGGGAATTTACCTGCCGCTCTACACGATGGTGACGTTCACTCGCATCCCATATGCCGAAGCTGCTCGGCGGGCGCGTATTCAAGACCGACTCGTCTATGTCGGTATCGCGGCGGCGGCGATTCTTCTCGCCACCGGCTTATTTTTTAGCATCCGCACCAGGTTCTGAATGTCCGCGGACAAAATACCGTCGAAGAGTAGCTACTTTCAACTCGACGGCTTTAAGCCGTCGAGTTTAATCTGCGGCATGGCGAAAAAAGAAACGGCAATCCTGGAAGTTTTATTTCCGCGGGTTCGAGCTGAATTGCTCCGTGCGCTATTCGGAACTCCTTCTAAAGAGCGTTACGTGCGGGAGCTAATGGCATTAACGGGACTAGCCATGCACACGATCCAGGATGAGCTGCGCAAACTCAGCGCGATCGGAGTGGTGGTCAGCTGGTCCAGTGGATATCACCGCTTCTATGGCGCAAACGGCGGGCACCCTTTGGCGGCTCATCTGCGCTCGATCGTGGAGCTGAGCGAGACATTGCCGAGAGCAAAACATGCGGCGCTACGGCGCCCACCAGCTCGAGCGCCGGGAGTAAAACGCCCCAAGCGCCGGGTTCGGAGCATACCTCCTTCGCGGCCGCCAAGTTGGGGAATTTTTGAGGCCAAAAAAACGGCGTGAAAACTCGACGGCTTAAAGCCGTCGAGTTGGCGCGGGCGTGGGTGTGGTTACGGTTCGCCGCGAATGTTGGATTCGCCGAAGGCATCCACACCGCCGGCGCTCGCGCGTCCTTGCCGTCCCACGTTTTTCGAGCGCTTGACCGCGCGGCGACTCGAGCTTTTGCTGCGCCGACCGCGGCGGGTTCCACGACCGCGCTGACTGCCGCCGCGCGCTTTTTGTCTACTTGTTCCGCCGCCGGGACGCTTCCCGCTCGTCCGTCGACGCGACTTTGTCGCGCGTCCTTTGGTTTTCGCTGATTTAGGCATGAAGTGATCTCCTTTGTAGGAGCATCGCGGCCGCTGCGGCGCGCAGATGTTCAATTTCCGCTACAAGAACCATTGAAGATGCGACGTTCAACGTTCAGAGTTAAGCTGGCCCACAAAGACGGGCGAACCTAAACCTTCAAAAATTCCTATGAGCGATACACATGTTCCAATGATCAGTTCCGGCGTGGCCGGGCCGCTTGGCGTTCTCCATCTCCCGCGGCTTTGGCAGAAGATTTCGCTGGAGGCGACGGGCAAACTCGCGGCCGGTTATCCTGCAGTCGGCAAAGGGTTCGACGCGATGACGCTTGCCGCGCTCGGCCTGGAAGAGAAGGCGGTCACCGATTACATCAAGCAAAACCGGCCGACCTATCCGCAGTTTGAAGCATGGGTAAAGGAAAATGCCAAATCGCTCAATCGCGAGACGATTGAAAAACACAACGCAGCGGTTCGCGGTTACAATCACGATGACGCCACCCGCCAGGGAGTTTTGGGAAATTGCGGGATGGCTGATGACGCCGCGGCACCGAAGGATGCGGTCAACCTGAATAATCTCGACGATTGGTACGAGTTTCACCAGTCAGTGCTCAAGTAGTGGCGAGTGACAGGTGATGAGTGACGAGAGCGTCGCGCAACTGGCTGGAACGTTTCGAAGAACGACCGATACCTTCAGTGCCGGTGCCAAAACGCTGGCGCGAGAATATTTCGTTGCGCCGGAGATTTTCACGGAGGAGCAAGCGAAGATATTTTCGCGCCATTGGCTCCTGCTTGGACACCAGAATCAGGTCATCGAGCCGGGCGACTACTTTTTGGCCGAAGTTGCCGGCGAAAGCTTGATCGTCATTCGCGACCAAAGAGCGACAATCCGCGGGTTTTACAATGTTTGCCGGCATCGCGGGACGCGGCTGGTTGAGGAGAGTTGCGGACATCGATCGGCCATCCAATGCCCGTATCATGCCTGGACCTACGGGAACGACGGGCGCTTGACCGGCGCGCCGCATATGGAGGAGGTGCCCGGATTCGACAAGGCCGACTATTCGCTGAGCCCGGTGCAGCTCGGGCTCTGGGAGGGATTCATCTTTGCGAATCTGGCAGAGTCCCCGGTGCCACTGGAGCAATGGTTTAAGCCGTTGGCCGGAAAGTTTTCGCACTGGAACTTGTCGATCTTGCGGCCGGTGAAACGGATCGAGTACGACGTGCGCGCCAATTGGAAGCTAATGTTTGAAAATTACTCGGAGTGTTATCACTGCCCGGGGGTGCATCCGCAGTTGCAGAAAGTTTCGCCCTACGATTCGGCGGAGAACGATCTGTGCGAAGGACCGTTCCTGGGCGGCTTCATGAAAATCAATCCCGGCAAAAGCCTGACCATGAGCGGCAACGCCTGCGCGTTACCGGTCGGTAAGATCGAGAATCTGCAACAGGTTTTTTATTACTCCATTTTTCCGAACATGCTGCTGAGCTTGCATCCGGAATACGCCATGGTGCATCAACTCTGGCCGCAGTCGCCGGATCGCACCCGGATTTTGTGCGACTGGTTCTTTCATCCGCAGGCGCTCGCGCAGGCGGATTTCAATCCGGAGGACGCGATCGAGTTTTGGGACATGACCAATAAACAGGATTGGCACGTGTGCGAGCTAAGCCAGCAAGGCATCGCCTCGCGCGCGTATCGACCCGGACCGTATAGTTCTCGCGAAAGCATTCCGGCGGCGTGGGACCGGGAATACTTGCGGCACGTGTAGTGGCGGGCGTGTCGCCCGCGGAACCTTTGACCGCAGCCGACACGGCTGCCTCTACAGTGATTGACGCGCAGCCGGTCGACGTGGAGCATTCACGTGTGCCGCCGCTGACCTACGCGAACTATCTCGATCTGGAAAAGTTGCTCACGCTCCAGAACCCGCGCTCCAGCCCGGCCGAGCACGATGAAATGCTCTTCATTATCATCCATCAAACTTATGAGCTTTGGTTCAAGCAGCTGCTGCATGAATTCGAAAAGATAAAAAAAGATTTCTCGGCCGGCGATCTCTTCGGCGCGATCCATTCTTTCAAGCGGACCCGAACAATCATGAAAGTGTTGGTCGCGCAGGTTGATATTCTGGAAACGATGACACCTTCGTCGTTCTCCAGTTTTCGCGACCGGTTGGAAACGGCGTCGGGATTTCAATCGATCCAGTTTCGCGAGCTCGAATTCCTCCTCGGATACAAGCGCAGCTCGACCCTCGGCTACGTGAAACCCGATTTTCCCGGATACGATCGACTAAAGGCGCGTTTGGATGAGTCGACGGTGATCGATCACTTCTACGAATTTTTGGAGACACGCGGCGCGACGATTCCCGCCGAGCTGAAGGATCGCGATGTCACCCAGGCGAACGAGCCAAACGAACAGGTCCAGCGCGAAATCCTGCGCCTTTACAAAACAACGCCGGAGATGTCGATCCTCTTCGAATTGATGACCGACTTCGACGAAGGTTTGCAGGAATGGCGTTACCGGCACATCAAACTGGTCGAGCGCACGATCGGCGCGAAAAAAGGCACCGGCGGATCGCCCGGGGTGCCGTTCCTAAAAGAATCGCTCTTTAAGCCGATCTTTCACGATCTCTGGGCAATCAGGCACGAGATGTGACCGCGGGCGCGCCGGCGCCGCGGAAGGACGAAGCACGAATGACGAATGACGAAAACAAAAGAGTTTACGACATCTCGCCGGCACTCACCGCACAGCTTGCAGTGTGGCCAGGTGACACGGCGCTGGAGCGTGAAGTGTTATTGGACATCGCGCGCGGCGACAACCTCACGCTCTCGACCCTGCGCGCGACGGTTCATCTCGGCGCGCACGCCGATGGGCCGAACCACTATGGAAAGGACGCAGCCGCGATTGACGGGCGCGATCTCAATCATTACCTCGGCCAATGTCAGGTCGTACGGGTAAATGTCGGGCGCGCGACCCGGATTACGCCGGCGATGTTGCCCGCCGACATCGCGGCGCCGCGCGTGGTCTTTGCCACGGGGACATTTCCAAATCCGGAAAATTGGAACAGCGATTTCGCGGCGTTATCGGTCGAGCTGGTTGATTTTCTTCACGCTCGCGGCGTCATCACGGTCGGCATCGACACTCCCAGCGTCGATCTGTGTGAGTCGAAGGATCTGCCGGCGCACAAAGCAATCCTGCGCCACGACATGTCGATCTTGGAAGGCCTCGTGCTGAAAGATGTGCCGGAAGGAATCTATGAATTGATCGCGCTGCCGTTGCGACTTGTCGGTTTCGACGCCAGTCCTGTGCGGGCGGTGTTGCGTGCGATCGAAGAAATGTAGAGGCGCTTGTGCCAAGCGCCTGTCGATTCGGCGCTTGAAACAAGCGCCGCTACAACAGGCCGAGAAATTCGCGGGCGGTTCCCGAAAGAAGCTGCGTTTTTTGTTCGGTGGAAAATTCCTTTATCGATTCAATGAGCGCGCCCGGGCGCGCTTCGCCGAGGGGGAACGGGTAGTCCGAGCCGAAGGCGATACGCTCCGGGCCAAAGAGTTTAAGCAACAGCTTGAGCGCGTCGGCGTCGTGCACGAGCGAATCGACATAGAAGCGCGCGGGACTATCGCCTTGCGCGAGATAACGCCGCGGATTTTTTTCGTTGTCGATCGCGATCAGATCGGGGCGCACATGAAACGCTTGTTCGATGCGACCGACGGTAATGGGAAACGCGCCGCCGCCGTGGGCGAAGGCGACACGCAGTTTCGGAAAACGCTCGAAGACGCCGCCGAACATCATCGAACAAATGGCGAGCGATGTCTCGGCCGGCATGCCAACCAGCCAGGGCAGCCAGTATTTCGGCATTCGTTCCTTGCCGAGCATGTCCCAGGGATGAACGAAAACGGCGGCGCCAAGTTGCTCCGCTGTATTCCAGATTGGTTGGAGCGAGGCGTTGTCGAGGTTCAACGTGTCGGCGCGGCCGGAGACCGGACTTGCATCCACGTGCGTGCCGATTTGCGCGCCGCGCAGACCGAGCTCGCGAATACACCGCTGCAATTCGCCCGCGGCAAGATCGACATCTTGCAGAGGAATCGTGCCCAGGCCGGCAAATCGCGTGGGATATTCGCGCACCACTTCAGCGATGTGATCGTTTAACCGCCGGGAAAGATCGAGAGCGTCGGCCGGTTTTGCCCAATAGCTGAACATGACCGGCACGGTCGAGAGGACCTGCATCGAGACGTTTTCCCGATCCATTTCCTCGATGCGACGTTTCGGGTCCCAGACGTTGTCCGTGATCTCGCGAAAGACGCGGTCGCCGACCAGCATTCGCGCACAACACGGCTTGTAATGATCGAGTCGAACAAATCCCGAGTAGCCATATTTAGTGTCGAGGTCGGGCCAATCCCGCGGCAGGACGTGGGTGTGGATGTCGATCTTCAAGGAAAGTGACAAGTGACGAGTGACGAGTGACGAGACACGAAAAGCGATGCTAGCGAAAACTCATCACTCGTCACCTGTCACTTGTCACTGCCGTTCACGAGAACGGCTTGACCGGCTCGGGTTGCGGAACCTTGTGCCCACACTTTTTGCAGGTGCGGCGGGCGTCGTCGCTCCAGAACTCACGCATCGCCTGGCTGAAGTGTTGAACGATATCGCCGCAATCGAAATGAATATCTTCCACTAATGCGCCGCATTTCTCGCAGTAGAAAATGACATGCTCTTTCTCGCCGGGCGGACGGCGCCGCTCAACCACCACCCCGATGGTGTCTGGCGGGCGCACCGGCGCATGCGGGACGTTGGGCGGAATGAAAAACGTTTCCCCTTCGCGCACGAGATGCTCGACGATGCGATCGCCCTGGCGGATGCGCACTTTGATGTCTCCTTTGAGCTGATAGAAATATTCTTCCGAGTCGACGAGGTGAAAATCGTTTCGCGCATTGGGGCCCTTGATCACCATCACAAAAAAGTCCCGCCCATCGTAGAGATACTTATTGCTGACCGGCGGCTTGAAGTTTTCCCGGTTCTCCTCGATCCAATTTTTGAGATTAATCGGCGCTTGCACGGTAGTCATGGTGCCGAGGGTATTTCGGGCATCGCACAGCGTCAAACCTCTAGCCGTGAGTTTGGGGCAGGTCTGACGGCGCACAGCGCCGTGGCTACAAATCCAAGAGCTCCGACGATTGGAGTTGAAGCGTTTAACAAGCGCGCGTTACGCTGTTGGCGAATGAAATTTGGTTGGCGGCTTTTATTCCTTGCGACATCGACGAGCGCCCTGCTTTTTTCCAGTTGCGAAGAATTGCCGCCGCAAGTGCAACGGCCGCTCTCGGCCATCTTGCCGATGCCCACTCCGGCTGGCTGGTGGAATGATGAGGGCGTTTCGGGCTCACCCCGCATCGTTGTTCGCGTGGGAGAGCAGACGGCTTACTTTTACAAAGGTAAACGGCTGGTCGGCGTCTCGACCGTTTCGACCGGCAAGCCGGGCTTCTCCACACCGCCGGGCCGCTACCGCGTCATTTCCAAAGATCGCGACCATTATTCGAGCGTGTTCGGCGATTACGTGGACGAAGAGGGCAATGTGGTGAAATCGAACATCGACGTGCGCAAGGATTCCCGGCCGCGCGGCACGCATTTCGACCCGGCGCGGATGCCTTATTGCATGCATTTCAACGGCGGGTATGCCATGCACGAAGGCTACGTGCCGCCCTATGCGGCGTCCCACGGCTGCATTCGCTTGCCTAAAGGCATGGCCGCGCATTTTTATAACGGCGCACCCGAGGGGACGCCGGTGATTGTGAAGGAATAAAGCCTTTCATGCCGAACCAGGCGAAGCGCGCCGAGGCAGCCGAGCGAACTGCGGCCGACGCCCCGACCGAACGCAGTCCATTGACCGGCACAAAAGAACTTGTCGAACTAGTCTCCAAAGGAGTCGTGGGCTTTGCCGCGCTCTGCTTCGTCTGCGGCATCCTCGTTGTTAATCTGGCTCTACGGCAATTCGGCGTTGCTTCATTCGGTTTGTTCCGCGTCAATTATGTTACCGCCGGCGTCTGGGCATTTAGCCCGATCGGCTTCGCTGCCATGTTGGTCGGGGTGCTGCTTTTGCACTATTACCAAGACCAAATCATCGGTGAGGAAACACGGCCGGAAGTTTCGAAACTGCAGAGAATCGTCAGGATGGCGTCGGCAGGCGCTATTGCAATTGTCATAGTCGGTTGGTTCTTGTCGCGACTTGGAATTGCTTGGGACTGGCGATGGGTGCCCGCTATTTTGGTCGGAATGGTTGTCGGAGCGTTGGCAGTGGCCGTCCCGCTGATGCTGCGGTTCGCCGAAAAACCCAAAGATAAAGTTGCCGCGGCCAGCGCGGGTTTCTTTTGCGTTATGCTTTTTCTTTGGTACCTGCTTCTCCTTGCGCCGCCGCTCTACCGGAGCATTCCGGCCTCCGTCGGTGGAGGTGCCGGCGTGCCCGTCGTCTTGATTGTGGCGTCCGACAACCAAGACGTGGTTCGGGCGGCGGGGCTTTCATTTAGCGGACCTCTCACGACGACACGCGTGACGCTGCTGCTCGAAAGCGATAAGGAGTACGTCGTCCTAAGCGAAGGCGCGAAAACTGCGACAACGTTAAAAGCCGATCTTATATCGGCTGTTCAACACCTTTCGCCGCAAAAGTGATTATGCCCTGAGTTCCCGAAAAGCCGCGAGGAAAGCTTCCATCTCGGTTTTTTTGCCGATGGTGAGGCGCATGTGATTGGGGAGCGCCGGAAATAAGCGGCCGACATACACGTTGCGCTGTTTCAACGACTGAATCAGCGGCACGACCGGGCGTTTCACATCGATCATGACAAAATTCGCCTGCGAGGGAATTTGTTTGTAGCCCATTTTATCGAGCTCGATCGTGACAAACGTCTTGGCTTCGCGGTTGAGCCGGCGCCCGTTGGCCACTTGATCGACATCGTCGATACTCGCGCTCGCCGCGGCCAACGCCATGACATTGAGGCTGTCCCACGGCTGGTGGGCGCGCAGTTTTTCGATCGTCGGCTTTTGCGCCACGCAATAGCCGCAACGCAGCCCGGCCATCCCGTAAATCTTTGAGAAGGTGCGCGCCACGATCAGGTTGGGCCGCTCTTTGACCAACGGGATCACGCTCTCGTAGTCGGGGCTCTCGGCATAATGAAAGTAAGCTTCGTCGACCAAAATCATCGTCTCAGGCGAGGTGCTGGCGATAAACTCGCGCAATTCACCCTTCGGTGTGATGCTGGCGGTGGGATTGTTTGGGTTGCAAATGTAAATAACGCCACGGCGCGCGGCCGCGGCCATTTTGCCAAGATCGTGACTGTAGGTCGCAGTCAGCGGGACTTTCACGATTTCGGCGCCGTTCGCGCTCGCGTGGTTGAGGATCGCTTCAAAGGTTGGATCAGCCGCAACCAGTGTCCCCTGCTCTTTTCCGGTGAATACTTCGGCGCAGAGCTTCAGGATTTCGCCGGACCCATCGCCGAGGAGAATTTGACCGGGAGCGACGCCATTGAGATTTGCCAGCTTCTCGACGAGACCGTCGTTTTGTTCGTCAGGATAACGGCAGGCCAGGGCCAAGGCGTCATTCATCGCCTTGAGCGCTCGGGGCGATGGGCCGTAAGGATTTTCGTTCGCGCTCAAGCGCACGACGCTGGACGATGTCGATCTTGCACCGGGCTCAGCGCCGAAATGCAGCGCCGGTCGCACGACTGCCGCCGCGGCGCTCACTCCCAAAAGCTGAGTAAATCTGCGCCGGGAAATTGAAATGGTGTTCATGGCAAACCCTCCTCGGCCGAATTGATACGGATTCGAGCCATTGAACGCGAGATCGAAGTTTGTTTCGCGGCGGCTCTTCCACGATAAAGTTCCGACCGTGTTTTTTCGCTCACTCAAAGGATGGCGCCGCCGCCGGTTGCGCAGCGAGAGCTTTCCAGAAACGTGGCTCACCATTATCAAACGCAACGTCCGTTTTTTCCGCGGGCTGGGCGCGGCTGATCAGGCTGAACTTCTCGGCCATACTCGGGTGTTTCTGGCCGAGAAACGTTTCGAGGGTTGTGGCGGACTCGAGCTGACCGATGAGATTCGCGTCACGATCGCCGCGCAGGCTTGTCTTCTCTTGTTGCACCGGCAGACCGATTACTTTCCGCATTTGCTCACGATTCTCGTTTATCCTTCCACTTACATGGTGGAAGAGGAGCGCCACCTCGAAGGCCCGATTTGGGAGCAAGGCAGATCGGCGCGGCTGGGGGAAACCGGCCGTAAACTCGGGACCGTCGTGCTTGCCTGGGACGCGGCCAAGAGCGGCGCGGCAGACCCGGGCGATGGCAAAAATGTCGTCCTCCACGAGTTCGCGCATCAGCTCGATTACGAAAACGGCGCCGAAGATGGGGCGCCGGAGCTGGCAACGCGCGAACAGCAATTGTCCTGGCCGGGCGTGATGCGCATCGAATTCGCTTCGCTGCGCGCCGCTGATGAAACCGGTGTTCCGACGCTTCTCGACACGTACGGCGCAACTAATCCGGCCGAATTTTTCGCCGTATCGGTCGAAGCGTTTTTCGAGCGCCCGCGGGCACTACGCGCGCGCCATCCGAAACTGTACTCCGAGCTGCAGCGCTATTTCCGGCAGGACCCCGTCGCGTTCTCGGCCGAGACCGCGAGGTGAAAGCGGGATGGAACGGATGGCAGGCTGCCACCTGCCAGGTCAGCCAAGCACGCTGACCTCCACCCTTATTGCGGCTGGGGAACGATGCGAATGTAAGGCCGCGGCGCCTTCCAACCTTGCGGATAACGCTTCTTCGCGTCTTCGTCCGAAACCGAACCGGCAATGATCACATCCTCACCCGGTCTCCAATTAACGGGCGTAGCCACCTGATGTTTGGCCGTCAGCTGGAGTGAATCGATTACGCGCAACACTTCGTCGAAGTTGCGCCCCGTCGTCATTGGGTAAACCAGGATGAGCTTGATCTTTTTGTCCGGGCCAACGACGTAAACGTTGCGCACGGTCGCGTTATCCGCCGGCTTGCGCGCTTTGGCGTCGCCGCTGGTTTCGGCCGGAAGCATTCCATAGAGCTTGGAGACTTTGAAATCCGCGTCGGCGATGATGGGATAATTCGGGGCGTGGCCCTGGGTCTCTTCGATGTCTTTGGCCCAGCCTTTGTGATCGCCGGCCGAATCGACCGACAGCCCGATGATCTTGACGTTTCTTCGCTCGAACTCCGGTTTGATTTTCGCCATGTAGCCCAGCTCCGTGGTGCAGACCGGAGTAAAATCCTTCGGGTGCGAAAATAAGATCGCCCAGGAGTCGCCGATCCAATCGTGAAACCGAATTTTGCCTTCACTTGTTTCCGCTTCGAAATCGGGTGCGGTATCACCAATTTTCATAAAGTTTTTCCTCCTCCGTTCGTTGGTTTGCGTCGCAAATAATTCATTCCAAGTCGCAGACAGAAAGTCAATTACATCTCGCCTGCTTGTCGGGAGTGCGACGCTCTTAGATCACCGTGCGCTGATCAGTTCGCAGAATTTATCCATGTCGATGTTGCCGCCCGAAACGATGGCCACGATCGGGCCATGGCCAGCTTTGCCGCTGAGCGCGGCCGCCAGCGGCAAAGCGCCCGCGCCTTCGGAAATAACGCGCGCGCCTTCAGCCATCAGTCGCATCGCTTTTTTCGTGTCTTCCAAGCTGACGACGAGATAATCGTCCACCAGCGATTTCATTCGTTCCCACATGCGCGGGAACATGCTTTGACCACCGGCGCCATCAACAAACGACGCCTGCCAGTTTGGAAAAACTTGCGGCGAACCTTTGTTGAATGAGAGCGCGGCCGGCGCGGCGGTCTCCGGTTCGACACCGAAAATTTTGACCTCTGGTCGGACAGCTTTAAGGGCGCTGGCCAGACCCGTAATGAGGCCGCCGCCGCCGATGCTGGCGATGACCGCCGCGACATCCGGCACATCTTCCAAAATTTCCAGCCCCATTGTGCCGTGGCCGGCAATGAAAATATGATCGTCGAAAGGGTGGATGAAAGTGCCGTCCACTCCGGGGTAGGCGCGCTGCTCGAGCGTCTTCCACGCTTCGTCGTAGGAGACGAGGACCAATTTCGCGCCGAGCGCGCGCATCCTGCCGATCTTGGACGCAGGCGCGGTTTTGATGGCCACGACCGTGCACGGCACGCCCGCCTCTCGCGCGGCATAAGCAACCCCTTGCCCGGCATTTCCCGCGCTGATTGTCCAGACACCGCGCTCGCGTTCCGCTTCCGGTAATAGGGCGACAGCGTTCGCCGCGCCCCGCAATTTGTAAGCGTTGATCGGCTGAAGGTTCTCCAGTTTCAGCCGGACATCGGGAAAGTTTGCGCCAAGCTCGAGACGAACCAGCGGAGTCCGCACGATTGTGCCGGCGATCCGTTTCCGCGCGGCTTCGATCTCGCGCAGCGTAATGGGCCGGATGGGTTCGAGCATCGTGCTCATTGATCTCCACCGTAACGCAAAAAGCGCGCAACTGTAGGGGAAGCCGTTAGCTTCCCATTGGGACGCTGTAGGGAAAGCTGACAGCTTCCCGACCATGGGGACGCTAGCAGAAAGCGATTGTCGATCCTACCCCGGCGGCCAGGCGAGCGCGCGTTTGCCGAGTAGATGCACATGCAAATGCGGCACGCTTTCGCCGGCGTCGGGTCCGCTATTGATCACGACACGATAACCGCTTTGCTCGCTCCCAAGTTTCCTGGCGATTTCCCCGGCCACGAGAAGCAATTTTCCCAAAACGGCACGATCCGCTTCGGTCGCCGCGGCCAGCCGCGGGATGACTTTCTTGGGCACGATCAGCACGTGCAGCGGCGCCTGCGGGTTCACATCCTGAAACGCCACCGCGTCGTCATCTTCCCAAACGATCTTGGCCGGAATTTCGCGGGCGATGATTTTTTCGAAGATCGTCATGCTCAACGCAAACAAGATTTCAGCCGCTCATTGCTCGTCAACGTCAAACGCTCGCGTACAAAACATACAATCTCCTCGCGCAAGGTGTCGCAGCCGCGTGTCCACGCTTTCACACCGCGCAGATGTTTCACACATCCCGATAAAGCCGAGAACTGGAGGTTATCAACGCGCGATTCGAGGAGCGCGGCGATGCGTTTCTCGAGCAGATCGAAAAATGCCAGCTCGTAGCCGGCGCCGGCTTCATGGGCAAGCTCGAGCAACGAAACTGAGATGGGCGGCGGCGCCGGCGTGAAATAAGGAATGATCTCCTTGTAACCGATGATTTTGAAAACGTATTGCACCGTCTCAGCGAGCTGGCTGAACGCCACGACGTCCTCGTCGTTTCGCAGCCGCAGATAAAACGCGATGCTCTCGGTCACGTGATCGGTCAGCCACCAGCCGGGATAACCTGCTTCGGAAGCGGCGCGATTGATCGCGGCGTAAAGCCAGTCGCGATTGAACTCGAAGAGCTGCCCCGAATCGCAGCGCAGATACGGAAATTCTTCCTTAAACGCGACCATGAGAAACTTGATCCGGTGGAAACAACTCGCGCTGCCGCGTGTCCGGCTTGGCGCGCCGGCCGAGCGACTGGATGGCATCGACGAATTGATCGACATCCTTGAATTGGCGATGCACCGACGCGTAACGCAGATACGCGACCTCATCGATCGCGCGCAATTTCTCGAGCACCTTCGCGCCGATCGCCTCTGATTGAACTTCGCGCCCGCTTGTCTCCAGCTCGTGTACGATTTCATCCACGATCTGTTCGAGCGTGACCAGACTTGTCGATCTTTTCTCGAACGCTTTCGCAATGCTTGTTGCCAGTTTGCGGCGGTCGAACGCCTCGTGCGTCCGATCCCGTTTCACCACTTGCAGGTCCGATCGCTCGATTTCCTCGTAAGTCGTGAAGCGAAACCCGCAACTGAGACATTCACGCCGGCGGCGGATGGAAGAACTGTCGCGCGACTGGCGTGAATCGATGACCTTATCATCGCGCGAGCCGCACTTGGGGCAACGCATAGTGTTGAAGCGCTAGATACCACACCACATCTTGCGCCGTCAACGGAACTTTCACACTCCTACCCCTGCTCTTGCTCTTGCTCTTTGCTCTTGCTCATCCTCCCCTCATCCACCCTGCTCGCCTGCCGCGCCGAAGCGCAGTGGAGGCGGATGCTCCCGATCGTTCCTCCAACCTTTGTTCAGACGAAGCCAGCGCGTTCCGGTGCGAATGCAACTCGCTTGCAGCAAACCAAAAAGCGGAGACACGTCCGCGCTTGTTTGGTTATTTGAAGTCGAATGGGATCACAGATTAAGCTAGAGTCCGAGTGCCGTATGGCGTCGCTAAACGATATTCAGGCGTTAGCGGATCAGATCGCGCGCGAGTTCAAGCCCGATAAAATTATCCTCTTCGGTTCACACGCTCGAGGACCGACCGGACCGGATTCCGATGTCGATCTACTCGTGATTATGCCGCGGGACGGCCAGACCAGGCACGAGCAAGCGTTCGAGGTTCGACAGAAAGTGACGGCGGGATTTCCTCTCGATCTCCTCGTGCGCACGCCGGAGGAGGTGCAGGAGCGGATGGGCATGAACGACTGGTTCATGCACGACATCATCCGCGAAGGAATCACCCTCTATGCGGCCCGAAACTCTACGTAGACGCGGCGCCCTCGCCGCGTGGCTATCCGTGCGCGAAGCAATCAGCCTTTATGCGGCCCGAAACGCTTGAATGGGTGGAGAAAGCGGAAGGCGATTTCCACACCGCCAGCCGTGAAGCGGGCGTCACTGAAACGCCAAACTTCGACGCGGTCTGCTTTCATTCCCAGCAAAGCGGCGAGAAATATCTCAAAGCCGCGCTGACCGAGCACAGCATCTACTTCCCCAAGACACATGACTTGGAGTTTCTGCTGCAGAGCGTCTGCAAGGTAGCGCCAGACGCCGCCGCACTGATAAACAGCGCGACGAACCTGACAGAGTACGGGGGTGCTTTACCGTTACCCGGGCAGTAAGTCAGAGCGCGCCGAAGCGAAAAAGGCCCTGGCAGACTGCGAATCCATTCGCGCCGTCGTGCGAAAAATACCCGGCCTGGCGTCCTGATTTCGATTCGCAGACCAAACAAAAAAGCGGAGACGTGTCTCCGCTTTTTTGGTAGGAACCGCTTCTCGCGCGATGACGTTCAGAAACTTTGATGAATTCTTCCAAGCGGCATTTGGACAGCCAATCGCGCCATTCGCTTATCAGCGCCGGCTGGCCGAAGACGCGGAATGCAAATCGCGGCTAATCGACATCCCCACTGGCTGCGGCAAAACCGCCGCCGTCGTTTTGGCGTGGCTGTGGAATCGCGTCGTGCACTTCGATGCAAAGCATCGCGCCGAGTGGCCGCGCCGCTTGGTTTATTGTCTGCCGATGCGGACGCTGGTCGAACAGACGCGCGATGAGGTTCGAAAGTGGTTGCTCCGCCTGGCGCGGAAATGTACTAAGCCGCGGGATGGCTCTGCGCTTCGGTGGCTGGCGCTGCACTCGCCCGTCATTCTCATGGGCGGCGAAGAGAAAACGGACTGGGACATTCATCCCGAACGCGAAGCCATCCTCATCGGCACGCAAGACATGCTCCTCTCCCGTGCACTCAATCGCGGCTACGCAGCAGGCCGCGCGCGCTGGCCGATGGATTTCGCTCTACTGAATAATGACTGCCTGTGGGTGTTCGACGAGGTGCAGCTGATGGGCAGCGGGTTGACGACGAGCCTGCAATTACAAGCCTGGCGTGAGTCACGCCTTCCGAAGCTTGGCCGTACGTCGAGAATCGAACCGGCGACGTTTCGCCGCACTTATTCGTGGTGGATGAGTGCCACGCTGGCGAAGCACTGGTTCGAGAAAGCTGTCGATTGGCGCCGCAGCTTGCCGCTGCTTTGGAAAGAAAAGGAAGATCAAAACGAACGCCTTGCGAAGGAAAGTAAAAAACCGGGAACGCTTCGAAATTTAGTTAAGACGAACAAGTTTCTCGAGCGCAGGCCTGTCGCGACCGTTGTCGAAGCGGAGAACCTGTCGGCGTATTGCCGCGATCTAGGCAAGCATGTCGGAAAGCACCATGCTGCTGGCGGGCTAACGCTTATTGTTGTTAACCGAGTCAATCGCGCAGTAGAGCTGTATAAGCACCTGCAACAAACGACGGATAGCTCGGGCAATCTCTTGTTCGCGCCGGAGAACATCTGGCTTGTTCACTCACGCTTTCGCCCAGAGGAACGGAAGCAGTGGAAAGATCGATTCGCGCTTTTCGAGCACAGCGTTGATGGCGCGCTGTCGCTGCCACGTTTAATCGTCGCCACGCAAGTCGTCGAAGCAGGCGTCGATCTCTCGGCCGAGGTTCTTTACACGGAGCTGTGCCCCTTTTCGTCCTTTATCCAGCGGGTTGGGCGATGTGCCCGGCGGCCAGGTGAAAAAGGGAAAATCTTCTGGACCGATGTCCCCGACGATCATGCCCTGCCATACGAAGCCATAGAACTGCAGAAGGCAAAAGATGCGATAGAAGCGATCGGAACCGACCTAAGTCTTAATTCTATCACTGCGTTCCTCAAGCGCCACGACGAGACTGATCTCTTTCCATTCGATCCGCTGCACGTCCCACAAGTTAAAGACCTGTTCGAGTTATTTGATACGACACCAGACCTGACCGGCGCTGATATTGATGTCAGCCCGTTCATCCGTGACGGCATCGATCTCGATGTCCATGTGTTCTGGCGGGAGGGCGAGTGGAAACCACGCCCGTCGAATCGGCTGCAGCCTGCGCGGCAGGAGCTTTGTCCCGTGCCAGTCTATGAGTTCACCAGAGCTTTGCCTGAGCTATTGAAGGGTGGGCGTATCTTCCGGCGGGACTACCGTAATGGCTGGCAGCCGATCTACTCGAAGGACGACCCGCACATTTTTCCCGGCGAAGTCTTCCTGCTGGAGAAGGCGTGCGGCGGATACTCACACGAAGTGGGTTGGACCGGCGGCCCCGACGATGCAGTTACACCTTGCCCACCTCCTCCGCGCACGCGCGTCGCGACCGATGAGCACAACGAAGAAAAAGAACTCACAGGCTCAGAATGGCAATCGATCAAAGCTCACACGCAGGATGTTGCGCGTGAACTAAAACAAACTATCGACCAATTCGCCAAAGATCTGACCAATACGGAGCGAAAGCTTCTAGCCCTTGCCTGCACATGGCACGACCGCGGCAAAGCGCACCAGCGCTTCCAAGGAAAATTGACCCGCGAAGCACGGGCATCAGCAGAAGCGAAACAACACGCGCCAGTAGCAAAGGCGCCAGACCAAAGTTGGAAATCAAATCTTCACGACAGAGAAGACCGCGAGGATGAGCCCGATTATCGGCGCCGCAAGGGTTTCCGCCACGAACTCGCCAGCGCACTCGCGCTGCTCGAAACGCTGCGCATTGGCTCGCCCGATCACCCGGCCTTGGCTGGTGCGGCTGCCACGCCTTCCCTTGATAAGGCGGCGGCTAACGCGGTTAAAGACTTGCACGATCTTTCGAGCGAAGATTTCGATTTGCTGCTCTATCTCATCGCCGCTCATCACGGCAAAGTTCGCCTCTCGCTGCGATCGAGCCCCGATGACTATGATCCCGCACAGCCGGATCCCGTTCGCGAGCGCAATCAGGATGACGAGCCGATCCGCCGCGCCCGCGGCGTCCAAGACGGCGACGCACTGCACACGTGCAGCTTGCCTTCGCACGAAGGCGAAGCGGAATTTATCGCGCCGGCAGTTACTCTTTCGCTCGAGCCGATGGATATCGGGCTCGGTTCTCGATACGGGCGTTCATGGCGAGAGCGGACAATGGCTCTTGTTCAACGCCACGGTCCATTCAAGCTCGCCTGGTTGGAACTTCTTCTCCGCGTCGCCGATCGGCGAGCTTCCGGCCTTGGCGAATCGAATTCTGCGCCCTATCTTCCTTCCGAAGAGCTGGCGGGAAAACACGAGATCTGGCGCGATCGCTTCGCCGCCGCGCAAACAACATGAACCCGATTCCGCCTTTGGCATTAGCCGGTTGCGCGGCGGAACCGGTCGGGAATTATTTGAAAGCTCTTGGCGTCTTTCGTCTGCTTGGCGAACAACTCGACCCGGACGTGCGCGCCTGGTGGCACAACGGCGTCTTTCATCTGCAGCTTTCCACCAAGGCCACGTACGAGAGTGACGGGAAGGAGCACCCGTGCCCGCAAGATGAACGAGCAATTCAAGGCTGGTTAATCGGGTGGTTCCTCCATCGCTGCGAATACAGCCCGTGCATTGCTCCTTGGCAGAAGAACACCGGCTTCTTATTTTTTGATAAGAAGGAGAAGAAACTCGAGACCACAGCCGGCGTTGACGGACTTCGCGCGATTTTGAACTCCGGCAAAGCCGCTGCACACCTATATCGCGAAAGCATGAAGCTTTACGCTATGGCGCTCGGGCTCGGCGAAGTTGGAGATACCGAAATCGGAAACCTGCTTGATAAGCTCAAGAGCTATAAAGACGAAAAGCTCTTTAAGAAACTGAACACCCCTGCGACGAAATCCGCAGGACAGGCCGAACTAGCTGCAAGAGTCCGCAACTTTTCGCAGAATCTGAGCTTTACTCGCTGGCTCGACGCGATCGGCGCGCCAAGAACGACTAGCCGCAGTAAGAGGTATATCGAGTGGTTTACGCTACTTGGCTTCGCCGGGGCCGGAGAGGGCAGAAGCCAGTACATCGTCAGCCTTTTGGATGCTCTTTATCACATGCTGATCGGCGATCCGATAGATAAGGAATCGCCGTCGATGCTGCGATCAGCCCTATTTGGTGAGCTTCACGCTGGAGCGATATCAGCGAAGTACTCGACAGGGCTTTTCTTTCCTGAGCGCAAGGGCGAATTCAACATGGGTCAGACACTGGGAAAGGAAACAGCGAGAGGCAACCCGTGGGAGCTGATTCTCGTTATGGAAGGCGGCCTCTTATTCTCCAGCTCCGTTACCCGTCGCCGATCTGCCAACCGAGCCGACGCCGCGTTTCCGTTCTACTGCGAATCTTCCATCGGCGGAACCCCGATTACTGCGCCGAATGAAACGCCGCGGGCGGAAAGAGGAATTTCACTTGGCGAAGTGTGGTGTCCGTTGTGGATCAGGCGAGCCACTATCGAAGAGGTGAGACCGGTGTTTGCCGAGGGACGATTTCAGATCGGTCAGCGAACCTGCCGGCACGCTATCGAGTTCGTGAGGGCAGTTTCACGATTTGGCATGGAAAGAGGAATCAGCGCGTTCGTTCGATACGCCCTGCTGAGACGCAGTGGTTCAGGAGATAACACAACGACTGTCACAACACCACTCGGCATGTACGTACCCACGTTGAATCGCGACATTTTCCTGCTCGACGAGCTCGATGATTTTCTTGCAGGCGTCGCGAAAAATGTCCAGGTGCATGACAACCAGCCGCAGCGGATCGTCCTCGCGCGCAAAGCGCTCGAAGATGCTGTTTTTACCGCAGCGAGCCAGACGGTGCGAGGCGAACACTCACGAGGCGCAGTTTTCAACGTGCTGGTCGCCGCTGCAGCGCTGGAGGGCGAGTGCGGAGTTACCGGTGGGCAGGTAAAGAAGAAGGAGGGAAAGACTACACGCACCGTAACAGCGCCCACTATCCCGCCGCTCGGTCGCAGTTGCCTGTGGATCGGCTCGCACGAGCAACCTCAACTGTTCGATGATGGCACATCCGAGTTTCGCCTTGCGCGCGCGATCGGTTCAATCCAGGCATGGGGCGAAGCCACAGCTGACCAGCCGCATGCCGTCGGCCCGATTCGTGAGAACCTTCAGCCTGTGAACCTCGCCCGAGAGCGATCAGGCGATTTCGTCTGGCGGTGGTGGCCGGAGTCGCGCCGCGCTGTCTGGCAGCGTGGGCGCCCAATTTTCGACAATCTTTCGGCTGTTCTGGAACGCCGATTAATCGATTCCCAGAAAGGCGCGGGCGATGGTCTGCCGCTCGCCAGCGGTTTTCAAGCCTCCTATTCCGACGTGCTCGCGCTATGGAATAACGAGTTGGATGAAGATCGGCTCGACAAACTGATTCACGCTGTCGCGCTGATCAACCACCGCACGAAGAGGGAGGACCAGGACGCGGCGCGCGAGACTCACGATTCCACGCCCGACCTGTCCGGCGGCGGCGTTTGGTTCCGCGACGATGAGCCGCAAACAAACTGGCAGCTTCCAACCTGGCTGGGTGGTACGGAATACGAAGCCGCGCTCGCACTGCCGCGCCTTTACCTGCTGCTTAAACTTTGTTTCATTGGCGAGAAATTGCCTGCTGTGCCAGTCGAGCATCGAACCGTAGCTCGTTCAGGCTCGGAACCCTTTGCACCGGGAAACCTGCAATTTCTCCGTCTCCTACTCGCCGGCCGCGCCAGCGACGCGGCCGCGCTCGCCGCTCGTCTGCTTCGCGCAAGGGGCTACCCAACAATCATTGAATCACGATCCGGCATGCCGATTGAAATTCACGAGACCATCCCTAACTGCCGCCGCATCGCGGGTCTCTTACTAATTCCGATCAACCGTCCCGGCGTCCTCGCCGCACTGGTTATCAAACCACAAACCAGACCCTGATTATGACTGACCAAAACAATCAAAAAAACATGAGCGATCTTCCGACGATCGCCCGCATCTTTGTCGAAGCCGATCTAACCGTGAGTGTTGGCGGTGGCGGGCGCTTTCAACCGACAGGGTTTCCAAATCTCGGTCCCGCACTCTATCGAGGCGCCGACGGCAAGGACTGGCTGCTCGTGGAATCGGCACAATCAATGGCAAACCGGATGGAGCGTGTTTGCTGGGCCGATGGCGACAGTGAAACCGATCGCGTGGGACGCTATAACGAGGATTGCGCCGGCATTCCTTATGTTGCTGCGACGGATGCGGATAATCGTCTTCTCACCGCCAGCCCTCTTGAAGCGCATCGATTGGCCTCGCCATATATTTGGGATACACAATCGTTCGAAGACCCGGAGACGAAGGCTCCCCTCACATTGAGCGACTTCCTAACCGCACGATTTCGACTGAGCGAAAACCGGTTGGTTCCGTGGAAACAGGTTGCGGAGACTCTGCTCGCAATTGACCCCGCATGCCTCCTTCACGGTATTTGGTTTAACGACGCCGCTTTCGCCGGCGGAAAGGTGCGAATTACGCGCGCATTATCCGGCTACATCGAAGCGTCGGCTCCTTCGCCGGCGAACTTCGGATTTCAAAAGCGCGATCCGGTATCCGATCGAACAGATGTAGCCGCCGGTCAGACAAGCGCAGAAGGGTATGGCTCAGTCATTGGTCCGAAGCAGCATTTCACCTCCTCTGCAATTAAGGCCTACTTCCAAATCGATGTAGAGCGGTTGCGAAGTTATGGCTTGGATGCCGACAAAGTGAAAGCACTCGTCGCATGGGCGTTCTATAAGATCCGGCGAGTTTTGTCGGCAAGTCGTGATGGTGTGCCGGACCTGCGCACGGAGTGTAAGTTTGAGGCCGGCGAACCAACGGCGCGTTGCGTCCTGACGAATGGTGAGAAAACAGGATTCGATGTGCCGCAAGTCGACGATACCCTTAAGAACTATTTTCAACCTCTGAAGCGAGACACTGACGCTGTGCTGACGGTTCGGTGGGTTCCGAAGATCGAAGGCAAAGCCGAGCTGCCGGAATCCTTTAAGCCCGGGGATATAAAACTGAAGAACGACACTATCGATCTTACCGTGAAGGCGAAGATCGAGAAGCCGGCAAAGCGAAAAGGAGCGAAGACCGAGCCGAGGCTGAGCCTGATACTGTCGGGTGAATGGTTGAAGCAAGACAAGGAGAATCTTCTGAAGCTGAACGAAGCGAATGAGGAGGCTAAGAAGGTTTGTTCCAAGGCTCTCAAGGACTATGAAAAAAACTGGGTCGAGAAGGCTCAAGGGACGAAGAGCAAGGAAGAAGAGTCAGAAGGCTAGCTCGATGTCGGTCGTTATTTCCATTCGGTTCCTCACCGGACGGGCCCACATGCATCATTGGCATGCGCACCACAGTGATGGCGTGGTTGATTGGCCGCCGTCGCCGTGGCGATTGCTGCGCACGCTTGTGGCGGTCGCTGGGCGAGGCCTGACATCTCTGCCAGCACCGTTGGAGATCGGAAGCACCGATATCGATACGGATGCAATCCCCCGCTCGCGTCTCGCCGCGTTGCTCGAAAAACTCAGTGCGCTGCCCGTGATCTGGCTGCCGAGAACCAGCTTCGGTCACACGCGACATTTTTTTGCGCTCGGCAGCGGCACGACCGGCTCCGCAGTATTCGACACGTTTGCCGCAGTCAGCAAGCGAGAGCCCCTAGTTTACGAGTGGAGCGATACAGTGCTCGATGAGCAAGAGAAGATTGACCTCGTCCGGCTACTTCAGCGGATGACCTACTTTGGACGCGCGGAATCATGGTGCGATGCCGCACTATCGGACAGCCTTGCCGCCTCGATAACTCCACAGACAACACACTGGCGATGCACTTGCACTCAAACAGGTGCTCAAGAAGGACGGGAGCACAGAGATTACGCGGCCGTCCGAAAACTTGCCGCACTACCGCTTCGCGACGGTTCGCTGGATCACACCCGGGAATTGCTGGCTACACCGCCGCCCGGGAGAAGGAACGGGACCCAACAGGCCGCTGATCAGCGAGCAGCAGAGTATTTGAGGAGTATTGCACGAGACGAACTTCTCCTGCGCTGCCTGCTACGCGAGTCGGGTGATGACATCAAGAGCGGCGTTGAGCGTCCGATCGGCACGCGCTGGGTGCATTACGCGGTCCCACGCGAGATTTACCAACTGCCGCCGAGACGTATGAAAATGGATCAATCTACCGATGTCGTGACGACGACTCAGGTCGTTCGTTTTTCCTTGAACACCGCGAGCCTTCACCGCGCGGTGTTGCCTGCGCTCACGGATACGTTGCTCGTGGCAGATAAGTTCCGCGCAGCGGCACAGGCACTCTACGGGAAATTCCACGAGGGCCATTCATCCCCGCGTCTCAGCGGCAAGGCCGAATTTGGCGAGCCGGTGAAGGAGCACGCGATGCACACCTATTTCTGGCCTACGGATGAAGACAATGACGGCTTCATCGATCATCTTACAGCTTTCTGCAAAGCCGGCTTGTGGCAGAGCGACCTGCGCGCTCTAACTGCCCTTCAACGTATGCGCCAGCGCGGCGGGCAACCCGACTTGCTTGTCACGCCTGTCTACCTCGGTTCCGCCATCAATTGTCCTGCGTGGCAGGGAAGGCCCGGGACAGTTTTCCGTTCCGCGACGCCATATTTTTCACCCGTGCATCTTACCCATGGAAAACGATCGGGTGGAAAGACCCGGCCTGTCACGCCCGTCATTGTTGCCGGGCTGCGAGAGGCTGGTCTTTTGCAATCACACGAACCTGATCCGCGCGTGCAGGAGATCGTTTATGACTACATGCCGGAAGAGCTGTCGGAGACGCATTCGAAAATCGCAGCCGGCGAGCTAACGGAGCCGGTGCCACCGCGCCAGTTTTTTCCCGTCATCGATCCGCCAGCTGAGTTCCCGCCGCTCGCCAGTTCACCTTCAAAGGCGAGCTTTCTCGCGGGCGCTTCACTCAAAGACCCGGACGCCGGTTACCCCTTCGGCCTCAGGAGCGGCCTATTCGTTGCCCAAGGAACCAAGTTCATTCCAGCGCTGGCGTTCTGCCGGCGTCGGCGTTTGCATCAGGTAAAAGGCTCGGGTCGGATGTTCAGAATCGACTTTTGCTCTCCACGGCGTGCACAGCCATTTGCGATCGGCGATCAGGCCCACTTCGGCCTGGGGCTTTTTGTGCCGGAACGCTCTTAGCTCCGCCCAGCCTGCGATGTCAGCGATGAGCGCTCGTCAAGCTGTGGCGAGTTGTTCAAACTGAGTGTCCGCAAAAATGGCGAAACGCCTGAGATCATTTAATCATGAGCCAGGAAGCTGTTGCACCGAGGATTTACACCATTCGAGATGAGCCGGTCCCGCAGATGCGGGATAGCGATCTGGCGCTGCTCTATGGCGTCGAGACGCGGGCTTTCAATCAAGCCATCAAATGAAACGCAGCACGATTCCCGACAGACTTTGGCTTTCAATTGCGCGATGACGAGTGGGAATCTTTAAGATCACAAATTGTGGCCTTTAACAAATGAGCCGCGAATTTCTCGTCCCGAGCATTTATACGGTCCGCAACGAGCCGGTCGTCCTGGATACTGACCTCGCGGCGATCTACAGGGTTAAGACTGGACAATTTAATCGGGCAATCAAGCGCAACGCGGCGCGGTTTCCGAAGGATTTCGCCTTTCAACTCAGCAAGGACGAATGGGATTCTTTAAGATGCCAAATTGGCACCTTAAAACAACCCAGCCGGGGGCGGCACAGGAAGTATCGACCGTGGGTATTCAGCGAGCATGGCGCGATCATGGCGGCGACGCTTTTGAACAGTCCGCGCGCCGTCGCCATGAGCGTTGGAGCCTGCCCTGAGCGCCGCCGAAGGGTTGTGCGGGCGTTTGTAAAAATGCGGCGCGCACTGCTCGCGGATGCGACTCTGGAAACGCGTTTGCAAAAAATTGAGAAAACGCTGCTCACTCACGACGCCGGACTGCGCGACCTCTACCAAAAATTAAAGCCCCTTTTACTGCCGCCGCCGGAAAAGCCGAGGCGGCGGATTGGATTCCACAGCGAAGGCGAACCCGGTTGAAGCCGTAATTTTTGCAAAATGGCGAAACGGTTTAGATCATCGCGGCGGCAACGCGGCCACAAGCAGCACAGACTTGGCCGAAATCTGCTAAGCGAGATCGAGGCTCAGCAGGGAGTC
>Ga0081539_10000286_pt1 | contig 114239 bp, 94 predicted proteins | sample TabmetS4T2R2_FD_71023 | JGI IMG/M metagenome (GOLD analysis project Ga0081539, IMG submission 71023) | Tabebuia heterophylla rhizosphere microbial communities from the University of Puerto Rico - S4T2R2 | ecosystem: Host-associated > Plants > Roots > Rhizosphere ... | reverse complement strand
CGCACTCTCACTGGCTCAGCCACCAGCACCTCCACAGTTCGACGATGTCCCACATCATCGAACCGGTGATGGCGCGTCACCACCCAGCGACACCCCGGCGAACCATCCCGGTCACGGCACTAGCCGCGGCCGGAAAGCCCTTCTGAAGCGGCGGATCTGTCGCCGCCGCTCCAGAATTTTCGGTGCCTCCGCCAAATGATTGATTCCGTGAAGATCGTGTGAGGTGGGGTCTGGTCACGGACGTGGGTGGAGGGTGTTCAAGATCAATGTGTGACGAAAGACCTGAACACCCTCCTGACCGCACTTTACGTGCTGGTCGATGACCATGTTGTTCCGCGTCGCGCTGGTCGGGGACGACGGCTGCTGCTGTCTGATAGCGAGCTGATCACCCTGGCCGTGGCGCAGGTGTTGCTGAGGCATCACAGCGAGCGGCGCTGGTACGGCACATCCGATCCAGTGCGCAATGGCGGGGCATGTTCGGCTACTTGCCCACTCAGTCCGGCTATCACAAGCGGCTGAAGAAGGCCTACCCGTTGTTCTGCACGGCGATCCTGGCGTTGGTCGCGGCGTGTCCGTCCTGGTTCGACGACATGTGGATTATCGATGCCACCCCGGTGCCCTGCGGCAGGTCCCGAGAAACAGTCAAGCGCTCGGAGTTGGCCGGGCACGCCGGCTACGGTTACTGCCGGTCGCATTCACGCTGGTACTGGGGCCTGAAGCTCTACCTTGTCTGTGCTGGAGACGGGATGCCGATCATGTGGTGTCTGGCCAACCCCAAGATCGGCGAACGCGAGGTGCTGGCCGCGCTGCTCGACCACAACCACCACCTCATCCGCGACGGCCAGATCCTGATGGCAGACAAAGGCTTCGCTGGCAAGCAGTTCAAACACCTCACCGAAGCGATGGGTCTGTGTCTGCTGCGCCCGGACCGCAAAGACGAGACCTACCGCAACGGCAACCTGGGCGGAGTGCGCCAGTGGATCGAGTCAGTCAACCAGGCACTGAAAGGTCAACTCGACCTCGAAGACCACGGCGGGCGCACTCCCACCGGCGTGTTCAGCCGCGTCGCTCAACGACTTCTGGCTCTTGCAGCCGGGATCTGGCACAACTGGGCCACCAGCAAACGCTCACTGATCGCCTACGACCACTAACACCAACTTGACGGAATCAACCATCTAGGCTGGAAATCGGGGGACCCCCGGGGCACGAGAGTCCCTTTCGCTTGGGTTGGGTGGGTGAATCGGACCGCTGTCGCCATGTGGGGCGCGGGGTTGTCGGGGGTCGTCGCTAGGCTGGATTCCGGGGGCCGGAGGCCGCCCTCGTCCACTTTCCCGCAGTCGCCGGCCTCAGCCGGAGACCAGGCCGCGGCCCGTGATCAACGGCAGGTCCAGCGCGGTCAGCAGACCCGGCTTGGCCGCCACCACGGCCGGGATCGCGTTCACCAGCCGCATGGCCGTGGCCTTCAGGCCGCCCGTGTTGTGGTCGCCGTCCGTGCCCTCGAGGCGGAAGTCCAGCGTGTAGTTCGGGTCGCCGGTCACCTCCACCCGGTACCCGCCCTGGCCCGGCATGTGCGGCCAATCCGGGCCGAGGTCCGGGTGCAGCCGCGTGACGTGCTCCAGCACGAACACCGGCCGCCCGCCGGCGATGCCGCGGACCTCGAAGCGCAGGGCCGCCGCCATACCTTCGTCGACCACGCCCGACGGCAGCTCGATCCGGTGCGGCGCGGGCAGCCTCGTGGCGGAGTCCTCCACGCGGTCCAGCGTCACGCCGAGGCCGGCCGCGAGCTGGCGCACCACGCTGCCCCACGCGAGGGACAGCACCCCCGGCTGCAGCAGGATCGGCGTCTCGTCCAGCGGGTGGCCGAAGCCCATGATGTCGAACAGGACCTTCGCGTTGTCATACGTCGCGTAGTCCAGGATCTCCAGGCACCGCACCTGGTCGATCCGCTGGCTCACCGACGTGAGCACCAGCGGCAGCCAGTCGTTCGCGAAGCCCGGGTCGATGCCGTTGACGAACAGTGACGCGCCGCCCTCGGCCGCCGCCGACTGGATCGGGGTGAGCAGGTCGTCCGGCACCACCCCGTACGGGTACTGCAGGAACACCGGCCCGCTCGCGACGACGTTCACGCCCGCCCGCAGGATCCGCGCGAGGTCGCCCAGTGCCTCGGGCAGCCGGTCGTCGGCCATCGCGGTGTAGACGACGCAGTCGGGCTTGCTCGCCAGCAGCGCGTCCGCGTCGTCGGTCGCGGTGACGCCGAGCAGGCCGATGCCGGCCAGCTCACCGGCGTCGCGACCCACCTTGTCCTTTGTGGACACCCAGACGCCGGCCAGCTCCAGGTCCGGGTGCGCGGCGATCCCGGCCAGCGCCTGCCGGCCGACGTTCCCGGTGCTCCATTGCACGACTTTCACGACCGCTCCTCAAGCTCCGCTCACAGGTCGGGCAGGCCAAGGTCGAGGTTGGGTTGCTGCAGGCCGCCGTCGACCTCGAGGACCTTGCCCGTGACGTATTTCCCGGCCCGGGACGCGAGAAACAGTACGGTCGCGGCGATGTCCTCCGCCTCGCCGATCGCGCGCAGGGGAGTGGCGGCCGACATGCGGTCACGCAGTTCCTCGTTGGTGAGCACGATGTCGAGCGCGGAGGTCGCGACCGAGCCGACGGCGATCGCGTTCACGCGGATCCGCGGCGCCAGGTCGTACGCGGCCAGCTCGGTGTAGTGGGCGAGCGCCGCCTTCGCCGTGCCGTAGGCCAGGAAGCCGCGGCCGGCGACCCGGCCCATGATCGACGAGATGTTGACGACCGCGCCCTCGGTCATGAGCGGCACGGCGGCCCTGGTCAGTGCGTGCGCGGTGGCGACGTTGAAGTGGAACGCCTCCTCGAGGAAGCGGGTGTCGGTCTCGAGGAACGGCCTCGGGTAGGTGCCGCCGACGTTGTTGACCACGATGTCCAGCCGCCCGAACGTGTCCCTGGCGGCCTCGGCCAGCCCCGCCGCGGCGTCCACATCGGACAGATCGGCGGCGACCACCTGCGCCCGCCGCCCGGCCGCCTCGATCCGCTTGGCGACCACGTCGAGATCACCGGTGGTTCGCGCGGCGATGACGACGTCCGCCCCGGCCTCCGCCAGCGCGACGGCGGTCGCGGCACCGATCCCGCGTCCGGCTCCGGTCACGACGGCGACCTGGTCCACCACCCGAAAGCGATCAAGGATCACGCCCAGAACTGTAACACGTTCTACTTCCCCGCCGCGTGTCCAACGCCCAAGCCCCGCGTGTCCAACCGGCACGGCCGCTGAGTCCAACCAACCCGCCGACCGCCCGGTAGGCGGGTTGGTTGAACTCGCGGGCCCGGAGCGTTGGACACGCGGGTCAGTTCGGTTGGACACGCGGGGGGCGGGCGGGGGCTACTACCAGGGCGCCGGTCGCGGTGTGCAGGACTTCCACCGTCGCGGCGTAGTGGCGTTCGATCGTCTCGCGGGTCAGGACCTCGGCCGGGGTGCCGGCGGCGACGACCTTTCCCTTGTCCAGCAACAGGAGCTGGGTCGCGTACTGGGCCGAGAGGGTCAGGTCGTGCAGGGTGCTGACCACCGTGGCGCCCTCCTCGTGGCGCAGGCGGTCGATGAGGTCGAGCAGGGCCTGCGCATGGCCGATGTCCAGGCCCGTCGTCGGTTCGTCCAGCAGGAGCAGGCTGGACTCCTGGGCCAGCACCCGCGCCAGCACCGCCCGCTGGCGTTCGCCGCCGGAGAGGGTCTGCAACGCCCGCGTGGCCAGCCCGCCGAGGTCGAGGCGGGTCAGCACCGTCGACACGACCGCCAGGTCCGACCGCCGCTCCCGGGCCAGCGGCGACAGGTGCGGGGTCCGGCCGAGCAGGGCGTAGTCCGTCACCGTCAGGCGGTCGGGCAGCTGCGGGGTCTGGGGCGCGTAGGCGACGGCCCGCGCCCGCTCGCGGTTGGACAGCGAGGACGCCGGCACGCCGTCCAGCAGGATCGCCCCGTCGTGGGCCACGACGCCGACGATGGCCTTGAGCAGCGAGGACTTGCCCGCCCCGTTGGGTCCGATGATCGCGAGCCAGCCACCGCGCTCGACCGCCACCGACACGTCCGAGGCCACCACCCGGCTGCCGTAGTGGGCGCTGACGTGGTCGAGGGTCAGCGCGGTCATCGCAGCTGCCCCCGGTTCATCCGCAGCACCAGCAGGAAGAACGGCGCGCCGGTGAACGCCGTGATCACCCCGATCGGCAGCTCGGCCGGCGCGAACGCGGTGCGCGCGATGTGGTCGGCGATGATCAGGAAGGTCGCGCCGCCGAGCAACGACAGCGGCACCACCACGCGGTAGCTGGCGCCGGCCAGCAACCGGACCACGTGCGGCACGACGATCCCGACGAAGCCGATGAGCCCGCTCACGGCGACCGCGGCCGCGGTCGCGAGGGACGCCGCCAGCAGCACGACCATCCGCACGCGTGCGGGGTTGATGCCGAGCGAGGCGGCCTCGTCGTCCCCGACGGCGAGCACGTCCAGCAGCCGGGCGCACAGGCACAGCACGACGGCCGCCACGCCGATGTAGGGGAGGGTCACGAGGACCTCGCGCCAGCCGGTCGTGTTGAGCCCGCCGAGCATCCAGCTGTAGACCTGCTTGATCGTGTCGGTGTTCAGCTGCTGCGCGAACGTCTGCACCGCGGTCAGGAACGAGGCGACGGCGACCCCGGCGAGCAGGAGCACGGCCGTCCCGCCGCCGGCCGACCGCCCGAGCAGCCAGGTGAGCGACACGCCGCCGAGCGCCCCGGCGAACGCCGCGACGGGCAGTGGGCCCAGCACCCACCCGACCGTCTGCGGCGCCGCCACGACGACGATCGTCGCCGCCATCCCGGCGCCCGCGGCCGCGCCGAGGAGGAACGGATCGGCGAGCGGGTTGCGGAAGACGCCCTGGAAGGCGGCCCCCGAGACCGCGAGTGCCGCCCCTACCAGGCCGGCCAGCACGACTCGGGGGACCCGGACCTCCCACAGGATGGCGGCCTCGGTCGCGGAGAGCGGGGAGGTGCCGCCGGTGAGCTGCGCCCACACCTCGTGCAGCACGCGCGTCCAGCCCAGGTTCGCCGCTCCGAGGAGGGCGGACGTGGAGGCGATGGCCAACAACACCACGACGGCGACGATCAGCGCGAGCGGCCGCAGCCGAGTGGCCCGCACGCCACCGTGGCCGGCTTCACGCCCCGCCTTGGGCGGGGCAGTGGAGTCGGTTGGTTCTGGGTGGCGCATGAGTTTCCTGTTCCGCTCGGACTCGCTGAACGAAAGCTATCCACAGCCCGTGGCGGCCCGGCAAACCGCGGCCAGCCCCGGCTCGGCCGACGGCGCACGGCTGTCCCTTTCGCTCGGACTCACCGGGTGAAAGTTATCCACAGGCCCCCTCCGACCAGGGGTTTCGCCGGCCCCGGCCGGTAGAATGGTGCCGGGGCCGCCCCCCGGGATGGGTGGGGGCTGCCCCGTAACGGAGCGCGGCGTTCGTTGAGGCGCGGCTGTCAGCGCTGGCCGGCCTTCGAGACGGCGTCGGCGATGGACTTGGCCAGGTCGACGATGCGTGGGCCCCAGCGGGAGGCGAGGTCGTCGTCCAGGGCGACGACGTTGCCGTTCTTGACCGCCTTCAGGGTGTTCCAGCCCGGGCGGGCGGCGACGGTCGTCGCGTTCTGGCCACAGCACTGGACGTCCGCGAGGAAGATCAGGTCCGGGTCGGCCTGGAGGATGGCCTCGTTGGACAGCTGGGGGTAGCCGCCCTTGTCCCTGTCGGCCGGGTCGGCGATGTTGGTCAGGCCGAACAGGCCGTACACCTGCCCGATGAACGTCGTGGACGTCGCGCTGTACAGGGTCGTGTCCACCTCGTGGTAGTAGGTCAGCGAGCCGGCCCTCAGGGTGTCGGCGACGATCTTGTCCAGGCCGTCGCGGGTCTGCTCGACGAGGTCCTTGGCCTCGTCGGGGTGGCCGGTGGCCTTGCCGACGATCTCCATGCCGCTGTACACGTCGTCCAGTGTGGACGGCGCGGGCACGGCCAGCACCGGCACGCCGATGGCCTTCATCGACTCGACCAGGTTGTCGGCGTCGCCGGAGATCACCAGGAGGTCGGGGTTGTACCGGGAGATGGCCTCGACGTTCGGGGTGAGCCCGGACAGGTCGGTCTTCGGCGCGTCGGCCGGGTAGTCGGACTGGTCGTCGACGGCCACGACCTGCTTGCCCGCGCCGACCGCGAACAGGGTCTCGGTGTTGCTGGCCGACAGCGACACGATGCGTTCCGGCCGTCGCTCGATCGTGAGTGGTTCACCCGTCGGTGGCGTGACCGTGACGGGGAACGTCTGGCCCGTCGACTCGAACGTGTCGGGTGAGGAGTTGGGGGAGGCCTGCTCACGGGCCGCGCACCCGGCGGCGAGCAGCGCGCCGGTGATGGTCAGGGCCGCGAGGCGCCTGGAAGTGGGGGACAACGGACTTCCTCGAGTCGTCAGCCCGGCACGTGGCGCGGCCCGGGAACCCCCGGGGACGCCGCAATCCCTGCACCGGGGGCGGTTGGCGTCGACGCGCGGGGAGGCGACCTGGCTATGACAGTTGCGGGACAGCGCCGGACTCGCACCGGACTTCGCTACCACCGTCGCGCCGCCGGCCAGCGGGGCTGACCAGCAAAGAGACGCTACCATCCCGGGTTCGGGGCGACGTGCGGGAGAGAGTAACGGCAGCCGCGGGACGCCGGCCCGTGGCGGCGGGCCGACGCGACCGTGCCGTCGTGGACAACCGCCGCGACGGCGTCGGCGACGGGACCATCGCCCTGCGGTTCCCCGACGGGTACCGGTTCACCGCGCACCTCGAGAGCGTGCCGCTCGACCTGTTCGCCAAGGCGCGAGGAGCGGCTGTGGGTGGCGGGCGACGTCGTCGGCTTCCCGACTACCCGGTCGTCGCGTTCGCGCGGCTCACGCCGGAGGCGTAGCGCCCTCCAGCAACGCGACGCCCAGCGCGGTGAGCGTGTGCCGGACGGCCTTGCCCTGGCGGGACGTCTCGACCAGCCCCGCCTCGCGGAGCACCTGCGTGTGCCGGCTGACCGAGGCCGGTGAGGTGCCGACGCGGCGGGCCAGCTCGGTGGTCGTCGTGCCGGTGTCGATCGCGGTCAGGATGGTCGCGCGGGTGGCGCCCAGCAGGGCGACGAGCGGCTGGCCGGCGCTCGCGTGCCAGTGCGACCGCGGGTCGATCGGGTAGACCAGCGTCGGCGGCAGCTCGACGTCGGCCAGCGCGACCGGCGTGTGGCGGCAGAAGAACGACGGCACCAGCAGCAGCCCGCGGCCACGCAGGTGCATGTCGCGGTTGACGCCGTACGTCATCTCCAGCACCGGCCGGCGCCACCGCATGAGCGGGGCCATGCCACGCAGGAGCGCCTCACCGCGCTGCGCCTCGCGGGTCTCCTGCTCCGCCTCGATCCGCGGGGTGATCAGCGAGGCGTACGGCGCGATCGCGATGTCGTGGTAGGAGCGCAGGGCCCTGGTCAGCCGGGTCAGCGTGCGGCTGTCGCCCAGCGAGTGGGTCCACGACGGCAGCGGCCACCACACGGCGAGCTTGCCCAGCTCGTGGTTGAGGCGGCGGTTCGGCGTGCGCATGATCGCCCAGAGCGCCGCGTCCAGGCCGTTCCCGCCCTCCGGCGGGGTGAGGAAGTCCGGGAAGTACGGGCCGCGCGGGCTCAGCGCCGCCAGCACCTGGATCCCGGCGGACAGCCGCGGCTGGTCGGCGCGCACCTGCGTGAGCCACGGCCGCAGGTAGGCGGGCGGGTCCGGGTCCTCCAGGCGGAGCCGGCTGAAGACCATCTCCCACAACGGGTTCGGCGCCGGCGCGAGCTGGGTGCGTGCCAGGTCCTCAGCGGTGAAATGGATCCGTAGCGTGCCTGCCCCCATGGCCCGAGGATGCTACCCCGCCAACGGAGTGTTACATAGTGTTTTGTGATGTCACGGTCATGCTGACTCGCGTTCCACCAGTTCGGTCGGCAGGACGATCGGGTCGGAGACCGGGTCGCCGCCGATCTGGGTCAGCAGCAGTTCCGTCATGGTGCGGGCCTGGTCGACGATCGGCTGGTGGATGGTCGTCAGCGGCGGCTCCGTGTGGCGGGCCAGCTCGATGTCGTCGAAGCCGACCACCGACACGTCCGCCGGCACCGCCCGGCCCGCGTCGCGCAGCACGCGGATCGCGCCCGCGGCCATCATGTCGTTGGCGGCGAACACCGCGTCCAGGTCCGGGTAGCGGGTCAGCAGCTCGGCCATCGCCCGCTGCCCCGACTCACGGGTGAAGTCGCCGTAGGACACCCGGTCCGCCTTGCGGCCGGCCGCCGACAGCGCCCGGCGGTAACCGGCCAGGCGGTCCATCGCCGCGGTCATGTCCTGCGGCCCCGCGATGGTCGCCACCCGCTTGCGGCCCGCGGTGAGCAACCGCTCCGCGGCCAGCTGCGCGCCACCCTCGTTGTCGCAGTCCACATAGGACAACCCGGAGATGGGGCGGGCCGGGCGGCCGCCCACCACGGTCGGGATGCCGGCGTCCAGCAGCAGGCGGGGGAGCGGGTCGTCGTCGTGCATGGACGCCAGCAGGACGCCGTCCACGTGTCCACTTCGGACGTAGTCGGCCAGCTGGGCGTGCTCCGCGGTGTTCTGGGCGTTCACCAGGACCAGCTGCACGCCGGTGCCGATCAGGGTCTGGCTCGTCGCGATGATGATGTTGCCGAGGTACGGGTCGTTGAGCACCGTGGCGTCCGGCTCGCGCATGACCAGCGCGATCGAGTCCGTACGCCGCATCGCCAGGCTGCGCGCCGCCCGGTTGGGGACGTAGCCCAGCGCCGCGATCGCCGCCTCCACCGCGGTCTTGACCTCCGCGGACACCCTCGGTGAGCCGTTGATCACCCTGGACACGGTCGCCCGGGAGACGCCTGCCTCGGCGGCGACCGTGTCCAGTGTCGGCTTCATTCCAACCCGTTCCGTCGAATCACTTCGCGATACCAGTGTGCGCTGTCCTTCCACACCCGCGCCTGCGTCGCGTAGTCCACGTGGACTATGCCGAACCGCTTCGCGTAGCCGTACGCCCACTCGAAGTTGTCCAGCAGCGACCACACGAAGTATCCCCGAAGATCCACGCCCGCGGTGATCGCCTCGTGCACGACCTCCAGATGATCCCTCAGATAGGCGATCCGGTCGTCGTCCCGGACGCCGTCCACGCCGAGTTCGTCGTCGAACGCGGCGCCGTTCTCGGTGATCATCAGCGGGATCGGGCGGTACTGGTCGTGCACGCGATGTACGACGTTGCGCAGGCCCTGGGCGTCGATCGCCCAGCCCATGGCGGTCGTCCGGGCGTTCGGCGGCTGGACGAACCGGACGTTCTCGCACGCCGGCCACGGGGACGGGCCGTCGGTCGCGGGCCCGACGTCCACCAGCGTGGGGGAGTAGTAGTTGATGCCCAGCAGGTCGATCGGGGTCGAGATCACCGCCAGGTCGTCGGGCAGCACGAACGACCAGTCGGTCAGCCGCGCCGTGTCCTGCTGGACGTCGGCCGGGTAGTGGCCGGCGAACAGCGGGTCCAGGAACAGCCGGTTGGCCAGCCCGTCGATCCGGCGCACGGCACCCGTCGCGGCCGACGACGTGGCCGCCGGCAGCACCGCCGCCAGGTTCAGCGTGATCGAGACCTGGCTCGAGGACGGCAGCACCGCGCGCAGTGCCTGTGTGGCCAGTCCGTGTGCCAGCAGCAGGTGGTGGGCCGCCCGCAACGCCAGGGCCGGGTCCGTGCGGCCCGGCGCGTGCTCACCCGACGCGTACCCGAGGAAGGCGGCACACCACGGCTCGTTCAGCGTGGTCCACAGCGGGACCCGGTCGCCGAGTCGGGCCCCTACGAGCTCGGCGTACTCCGCGAACCGAACGGTGATGTCCCGCTCTCCACCCCATCCCCCCAAGTCCTCCAACTCTTGCGGGAGATCCCAGTGGTACAGCGTCAGCACCGGGGTGATGTCGTGCGACAGCAGCTCGTCGACCAGGCGCTCGTAGTGGTCCAGGCCGGCCGGGTTCGCCGGCCCCTTGCCACCCGGCTGGATCCGCGGCCACGACACCGAGAACCGGTACGCCGGCAGGCCGAGCTCGGCCATCAGCGCGACGTCGTCACGGAAGCGCCGGTAGTGGTCGGCCGCGACGTCGCCGGTGTCGCCGTTCGCGACCCGGCCCGGCGTGTGCGCGAACGTGTCCCAGATGGACGGTCCACGCCCGTCGGCGTCCGGCGCGCCCTCGATCTGGTACGCCGCCGTGGCCGCACCCCAGACGAAACCCTCCGGGAACCTCAGTCCCTGATGGTTCACTCCGCAAGCTACGTTCACGCCTTCACCGCCCCCTGCATGATCCCTCCGATGATCTGCCGGCCCAGCAACAGGAACACGATCAGCATGGGGAAGGTCGCGATCACCGTGCCGGCCAGCACGAGCGAGTAGTCGACCTCGATGCCGCTCGCCGTGTTGGCGATCGCCACCTGCACCGTCGGGTTCTGCGTGTTGAGCAGGATCAGTGGCCAGAACAGGTCGTTCCAGTAGGTGATGAACGTGAGCAGCCCCAGCACCGCCGCACCCGGCCGCGCGATCGGGAGCACCACGTTCCAGTAGATCCGCAGCGTCGACGCGCCGTCCACGCGGCCCGCCTCGAGCAGCTCGGTCGGCATGGCCGAGGACAGGTACTGGCGCATGAAGAACACGCCGAACGCGCTCACCAGCGCCGGCACGATCACGCCACGCAGGTCGTTGGCCCAGCCGAACCACTGCGTCACCATGATGTACAGCGGGATGATCGCGAGCTGGGTCGGCACCAGCATCGTCGCGACCACCGCGGTGAACAACCCGTTGCGGCCGCGGAAGGCCAGCTTGGCGAACGCGAAACCCGCGAGCGTCGACGTGAACACCACCGCGACCGTGATGGTCCCGGCCACGAGCAGCGAGTTCGTCAGCGCCAGCCCGAAGTTGCCCTGTTCCCAGGCCGCGGACAGGTTGTCCCACAACGAACCGCCGGGCACCAGCGGCGGCGGGTAGCTGCCGATCGCGGACTGGTCGCGCGACGAGACCACGATCGACCAGTACAGCGGGAAGATCGAGCAGACGATGATCGCGAACAGGATGCCGTAGGTGCCCCAGCGGCCCTGGTCCGGTGCTTTTCTCGCCATGTCAGTCGTCCGCCGATCGGATCCGGCGCACCAGCAGGAAGTTCACCAGCGCGATCACCACCGTGACGATGAAGAGCGTCCACGCGATCGCGGCCCCGTAGCCGTACCGGCCGTTGGTCCAGAACTGCTGGTACAGATAGAGAACGACGGTCTGGAACTGCCGTTCCGAGCCGCCGTTGTTGTTCCTGGTCGCGTCGAACAGGAACGGCTCGGCGAACAGCTGCAGCGCGCCGATCGTCGACACGATGACCGTGAAGATGATCGTGGGCCGCAGGCTGGGGATCGTGATGTGCCAGAACTGCTGCCAGCGGCTCGCGCCGTCGATCGACGCGGACTCGTAGAGCTCGTAGGGGATCGTCTGCATGGCGGCCAGGTAGATCAGCGCGTTGTAGCCGGTCCAGTGCCACGTCACCATCGCCGACACCGCGAGCCACGAGGCCCACTGCTCGGCCCGCCAGTCGACCGGGTTCTCCACGAACGGCTGCAGGAACCAGTTCAGCAGCCCGTAGTCCCGCGCGAAGATCTGGTTGAAGATCAGCGCGACCGCGGCCACCGACGTGATGTACGGGACCAGCACGCCCATCCGCAGGAACAGCCGGCCGCGCAGCTTGTAGTTCAGCAGGTGCGCGATGCCCAGCGCCAGCAGCAGCTGCGGCACGGTCGACACGATGCCGATGCCGAACGTGTTGACGAGCGCGTTGTGGAAGTTCTCGTCGGCGAGCAGCTTCCCGTAGTTGTCCAGGCCGACCGAGACGTCCTCGCTGCCCGGCTTGCGCGGGCTCCACGCGGTCGTGGAGATGACCGCCGTGTAGATCAGCGGGAACAGCCCGAAGACCGCGAACAACCCGAAGAACGGGAAGACGTAGAGGTACGGCGAGCCCTTGACGTCCCAGCGGTACAACCGGGACCGCCAGGCCTGCCGGCGTGACGGCGCCGCCGGGCGCCGACTGGAATCAGCCGGCGCCCCGCGGTTGGAGAGCTGAGCCGTCACCCTTCACCCGCGGCGGCCTCGATGTCGGACATCGCCGAGTCCCACGCCTTGCCGGGGTCGGTGCCCGTTTCCACGCTGTTCAGCGCGCCCGCGAACGTGTTGCCGATGACGCCGCTCTGCGGCCCGACGACCTGCACCGGCGCGTTCTCCAGCGACGCCGGGTAGATCCTGCCGGCTGGCGCGTTCGAGAAGAACTCCGAGGCGTAGTCGGCGACCTCGGGTTGCGACCAGGTCGACTCCTGGCTCGGGAAGTTGCCGATCGTCTTGAACAGCTTGATGTTCTGCTCCGGCGCGGTCAGCCACCTGGCCAGTTCGACGGCCGCGTCGACGTGCTTGCCCTGCGACGGGACGGTGACGTACGAGCCGCCCCAGTTGCCGGAGCCGCCGGGGATCTTCGCGATGTCCCACTTGCCCTTGGTGTCCGGGGCGTTGCCCTGGATGTAGCCCATCATCCACGCGGGGCAGGTGACCGTCGCGAACTGGCCCTTCTGGAAGCCGGTGTTCCACTCGGGGGTGAACTCCGCCAGCGCGGCCGACTGGCCGGCCTTGACCGCCTGGACCGTGAGGTCCCACGCGTCCTTGACGGCCGCGTTCTTCTCGACGATCAGGTCGCCCTTGGCGTTGTAGTAGGTCTCCTTCTCGTTGCCGAGGATGCCGGTGAACACGTGCCCGCCGGCGTCGAACCACTTCACACCCGGCACCTTGCCGAGGAACTGGCTGCCGACGTCGACGTAGTCCTCCCACGTCGACCAGAGCGCGGACACCTCGTCCCGGTCGGTGGGCAGGCCGGCCTGGGCGAACAGGTCGGTGCGGTAGCACATGGCGAGGCCGCCGATGTCGGTCGGCAGCCCGATGAGCGTGCCGCCGTCCGGAGTGGACGCCCGCTGGACGGTCGACTCCGTCCACTGTGCCGTGTCGACGCCCTTGTCCCTGAGGTTCACGAACTTGTCGGGCTGGCCGATGAAGCCGGACACCTGGCCGACCTCGATCACCTCGAGGTCCGCGGCGCCGGAGCCCGCGGTCAGGCGGGCCTGCAGGTTCTGGTGGTGGGTGCCGAAGTCGCTTCTGTTCTCGACGATCTTGATGTCCTTGTGGGCCTTCTCGTACTCGTCGTACAGGGAACGGTTGTCCTTCAAGGAGAAGTTGTCGCCGAAGACGTTGATCGTCAGCGTGGTCACGCCGTCCTCGCCCGCGTCACCACCCGAGCCGCACGCCGTGAGCACGAGGGCGGTCGCGGCGAGAGCTGCCACGAACCCTGAGTTACGCATTATCTGGCCTCCTGGCCACTTCGCTGTGGTCGATACGTGAGAGCGCTCTCATGGATGGCGTGAAGAATTATGCGTCGCGGCGGGTGCGTCAAGGCTTCGTAACCGGAATGTTGTGGGCGACAACAAAGTGTGCCGGCCCCTCGCGCAGGGACAAGGGCGCGAGGGGCCGGCGGGGAGCGGTCCGAGGCTCCACGTGGCCTGTTCGGGTATGCCCGGACCGCCGTCTCGGTGCCCTGAAAGGCGCGTTTGAGACGTGGTTGGTGTCCTGAACGGCGCGTTCAGGTCGTTGAGTGACCTGAACGCGCCTTTCAGGGCGTGGTCAGTGTCCTGAACGCGCCTTTCAGGGCATGGCGGTCAGTGGCCGAACGTGAACCAGTCGACGTTCACGAAGTCGGCCGGCTGGCCGCTGGTGAACGTGAGGTAGACGTCATGCACGCCGGTGACCGCGGAGATGTTTGCCGGAACGTTCCGCCAACTCTCCCAGCCACCCGTGTTGGCGATGGCGAAACTGCCGACCGGCGCGTTGGACGGACTGTCCAAACGCACCTCGACCAGCCCGCTCACGCCGCCCGCGGCCCCGGAGGCCACCCGGGCCGTGAACTGCCTGGCCGCGGTCGAGGAGAAGTCGACGCCGGAGTACCGCGCCCAGTCGCCGTTCGCGAGCCAGCCCAGGTACGACCCGCCCGCGGCGCTCGCCGCGCCCCCGACCTGCGTGCCCGCCTGCGCGTTGTAGCTCTCCGCCTCGATCTGCCGGTACGCGGTGCCGCCGTTGCCGGGTGGTGGCGTGGTGCCGCCGCCGCGGGTCCACACGGCCACGTAGTCCACGAGCATGGGCCGCCCGGAGACGGTCTCGGCCGTGGGCGTCGCGAAGCCGGCCACGCCGTCCGGGAAGGCGCCGCCGATCGCGACGTTGAGAATGACGAAGTACCCGTGGGCGGTCATCTGGTTCCACGTGTCCGCCGGCAGCTGGCCCTGGCTGATGCTGTGGAACTGCTGGCCGTCGACGTACCACCGCAGCTGGTTGGGCGTCACGCTCTGGTCCCACTCGAACCGGTACGTGTGGAACGCCGACTGGCAGGTGGATCCCGGGCACGCCCGGTTCGCGCCGATACCGTTGAACTCGTTGCACGGCCCGCCCGGCGCGACTCCACAGTGGAGCACACCCCAGACGGAGTTGATCCCGTTGACGTTCTCCATGATGTCGAACTCGCCGATGCCGGGCCAGTTCCAGTAGTTGCCCCGGAACGGCGCGCCGAGCGCCCAGAACGCCGGCCAGTAGCCGAGTGCCTGGTTGCCGGTGACGTTCGGCATCTGGATGCGGCTCTCGATCCGCAGCACGCCGCCGGACGGTGGCCGGAAGTCGGTGCGCTGCGTCTCGATGCGGGCCGACGTCCAGTTGCCGGCACCGTCCCTCAGCGGGGTGATGCGCAGGTTGCCGCCGCCGTCGACGCTCACGTTGGCCGGGTTGTTGGTGTGGGCCGCGATCTCGCCGGTGCCCCAGTTGGCCGGGCCGCCGGGATAGCCGTGTCCGATGTCGAAGATCCAGTTCGACGAGGACGGCAGCGTGCCGGCGCCGCCGTTGAAGTCGTCGGCCCAGACCTGCGTCCAGCCCGCGTCGGGCGGTGGCACGGAGGCCTGTGCGGAGTAGGTGAGTGGTGCGAGGGCCAGCAGGGCGGCCACGCCGACGGCGAGCCTCCGTGTTCTGGCCATGCGGGTAGCGGGCATGGTGTGACCTCCTCGTCACGCTCGGGCAGGGGTTCCGAGTGCCTGCACGAAGGCCGCAAATGATTATGGAAGCCATGAAAGCGCTCTCACAAACGCGTTGTCAACCCGTGAGAGGTCAGGACAGTGGGGCGGAGGCGCTCACAGTGTTGTTTGGGGGCGCTGGGGAGTCCCGGTGCGACACCGTCGCCGTGTGACGTGTGCCCCCGACTCTGGCGGCCGGGGGCACGCTCGTGTGAGGCTGTGGCCACCCGCCGGCGATGCTTGGTCGTCCTTCCATTTGGGGATCCTTCGGTTACGCTGGGGTCAGGCGAGGCAGCCGGCGCTACCAGGCCCCACCAGGGCGGGGGCGCCTTATCGTGCGGATCATCCAAAACGTTACATCGATCGCGGAAATCCGCCCTTTGACGCATGGCTCCTGGGTTTCGGGACTGTTAAGCTCACGTCAACACGCGGGCCACCGGCGTCCCGCGCCCAGCGAACCGTTGAGCGCGAGGACGACGAGGGAGGTCGACGCGTGATCTACTCCGCCATACCCACCGCACAGGGTCTTTACGATCCCACCACCGAGCGCGACGCGTGTGGCGTAGCAATGGTCGCCGACATCAAGGGGCGCAGGTCACACGGCATCGTGACCGACGCACTGGTGGCGCTGGCCAACCTCGAGCACCGTGGCGCGGCAGGCGCGGAGCCCACGAGCGGCGACGGCGCCGGCATCCTGCTCCAGCTCCCCGACGAGTTGTTACGTGCGGAGGTCGACTTCGACCTGCCCGCGCCCACACAGGACGGTCGGCACGCGTATGCGGCCGGCATGGCGTTCCTGCCCCAGGATCTCGACGAGCGTGCCACCGCCGTCAGGCTCGTCGAGCGCGTCGCCAAGGAAGAAGGTCTGGAGGTCCTCGGCTGGCGCGACGTGCCGGTCGCGCCCGAGGCGGCCAACGTCGGCCCGACCGCGCTCTCCGTGATGCCCCACTTCGCGATGCCGTTCGTCGCGGCGCCCCCGGACGTGGACGGCCACCGGCCGGCGGGTGTCGAGCTGGACCGGCTGGCCTTCTGTCTGCGCAAGCGCGCGGAGCACGAGAGCGTCGCCGCCGGCTGCGGGGTGTACTTCCCGTCGCTGTCGGCCAGGACGCTGGTGTACAAGGGCATGCTGACCACCGCGCAGCTGCCGGTGTTCTTCACCGACCTCACCGACGTGCGCCTCGAGAGCGCCATCGCCCTGGTGCACAGCCGGTTCTCCACGAACACCTTCCCGTCGTGGCCGCTCGCGCACCCGTTCCGGTTCGTGGCGCACAACGGCGAGATCAACACCATCCGCGGCAACCGCAACCGCATGCGTGCCCGCGAGGCGTTGCTGCAAAGTGATCTTATCCCAGGCGACCTCACCCGCCTGTACCCCATCTGCGATCAGGAGGGCTCGGACTCCGCGTCCTTCGACGAGGTGCTGGAGCTGCTGCACCTGGGCGGTCGCAGCCTGCCGCACGCGGTGCTGATGATGATCCCGGAGGCGTGGGAGAACAACGCCAACATGGATCCGAAGCGCCGCGCCTTCTACAAGTTCCACTCGTCCCTGATGGAGCCGTGGGACGGCCCCGCGAGCGTCACGTTCTCCGACGGCACCCTGGTCGGCGCCGTGCTCGACCGCAACGGCCTGCGCCCGGCCCGCTGGTGGCGCACCGCCGACGACCGCGTCGTGCTCGCGAGCGAGACCGGCGTGCTGGACGTGCCGCCGAACAAGGTCGTGGCCAAGGGCCGCCTGCAGCCGGGCCGCATGTTCCTCGTGGACACCGCGGCCGGCGAGATCGTGAACGACGACGAGATCAAGGCGCGGCTCGCCGAGGAGCGCCCGTACGAGGAGTGGCTGCACGCCGGCCTGCTCAAGATCGCCGACCTGCCGGACCGCGAGCATGTGGTCCAGACCAGTGAGTCCGTACTGCGCCGCCAGCTCTCCTTCGGCTACACCGAGGAGGAGCTGAAGATCCTGCTCGCGCCGATGGCGATGACCGGCGCGGAGCCGATCGGCTCGATGGGCACCGACACGCCGCCCGCGGCGCTGTCGAAGCGGTCCCGGCTGCTCTACGACTACTTCAAGCAGAACTTCGCGCAGGTCACCAACCCGCCGCTGGACGCGATCCGCGAGGAGATCGTCACCTCGGTGCAGCGCATCATGGGCCCCGAGCAGAACCTGCTCGACCCGGGTCCCGCGTCGTGCCGGCACATCATGCTGCCGTACCCGGTCATCGACAACGACGAGCTGGCGAAGCTCATCCACGTCAACGACGACGGCGACATGCCCGGCTACGCCTGCACGGTCATCCCCGGACTGTACGAAGTGGACGGTGGCGGGCAGGCGCTCGCCGACGCCATCGAGCGGGTGCGGCGCGAGGCGTCCGAGGCCATCGCCGCCGGCGCGCGGACCCTGGTCCTGTCCGACCGGGACGCCGACCACCGGATGGCGCCGATCCCGTCGCTGCTGCTGGTCTCCGCGGTGCACCACCACCTGGTGCGCACCAAGGAGCGGCTGCGGGTCGCGCTGGTCGTCGAGACCGGCGACGCGCGTGAGGTCCACCATGTGGCACTGCTGCTCGGTTACGGCGCCGCGGCGGTCAACCCGTACCTGGCGTTCGAGACCATCGAGAACCAGATCCGGCGCGGCACGCTGACCGGCATCGAGCCGCACCGCGCGGTCCGCAACTACGTCCAGGCACTCGTCAAGGGCGTCCTGAAGATCATGTCCAAGATGGGCATCTCGACCGTCGGCGCGTACACGGCGGCGCAGGTGTTCGAGGCGTTCGGGCTGGCCAACGACCTGCTCGACGAGTACTTCACGGGCACCAGCTCGAAGCTGGGCGGCGTGGGCCTCGACGTGATCGCGGACGAGGTCGCCGCACGGCACCACCAGGCGTACCCGGAGAACCCGACCGACCGGGTCCACCGGTTCCTCGAGGTGGGCGGCGAGTACGCCTACCGCCGCGAGGGCGAGCTGCACCTGTTCACGCCCGAGACCGTGTTCCTGTTGCAGCACGCCACGAGGACGCGGCGCGACGACGTGTACCGCACGTACGTGGAAGAGGTGGAGCGGCTCAACCGCGAGGGTGGCGCGCTGCGCGGGCTGTTCAGGTTCCGCGACGGCGAGCGCGAGCCGGTCCCGCTGGACGAGGTCGAGCCCGTCGAGTCGATCCTCAAGCGGTTCAACACCGGCGCCATGTCCTACGGCTCGATCAGCGCGGAGGCGCACGAGACCCTCGCCATCGCGATGAACCGCATCGGCGGACGATCGAACACCGGCGAGGGCGGCGAGGACACCGACCGGCTGTACGACCCGGAGCGGCGCTCGGCGATCAAGCAGATCGCGAGCGGCCGGTTCGGCGTCACCAGCGAGTACCTCGTGAACGCGACGGACCTGCAGATCAAGATGGCGCAGGGCGCGAAGCCGGGCGAGGGCGGGCAGCTGCCGCCGAACAAGGTGTGGCCGTGGATCGCACGCACGCGGCACTCGACGGCGGGCGTGGGGCTCATCTCGCCGCCACCACACCACGACATCTACTCCATCGAGGACCTCGCGCAACTGATCCACGATCTCAAGAACGCGAACGAGGACGCCCGGGTTCACGTGAAGTTGGTGAGCGAGCTGGGTGTCGGCACGGTCGCGGCCGGCGTGTCCAAGGCGCACGCGGACGTCGTGCTGATCTCCGGGCACGACGGCGGCACCGGCGCCTCGCCGCTGAACTCGCTGAAGCACGCGGGCACGCCGTGGGAGATCGGCCTGGCCGAAACCCAGCAGACGTTGATGCTCAACGGTCTGCGTGACCGGATCACCGTGCAGGTGGACGGCGCCATGAAGACCGGCCGCGACGTCGTCGTGGCGGCACTGCTGGGTGCCGAGGAGTACGGCTTCGCGACCGCGCCGCTGATCGTGGCCGGCTGCATCATGATGCGGGTGTGTCACCTGGACACCTGTCCGGTCGGCGTCGCGACCCAGAACCCGGTGCTGCGCGAGCGGTACACCGGCCAGGCCGACCACGTGGTCAACTACTTCCACTTCATCGCGAACGAGGTGCGGGAGTACCTGGCACAGCTCGGTTTCCGCACGCTCGACGAGGCGATCGGGCACGCGGAGCTGCTGGACGTCGACGCGGCCGTCGAGCACTGGAAGGCGCAGGGCCTGGACCTGGCGCCGATCTTCGAGGTGCCGGAGACCACGTACTCGAGCGCGCGGCGGCGCGTGCGCGGCCAGGACCACGGTCTTGACCAGGCGTTGGACCGCACCCTGATCCAGCTGGCCGAGGCGGCGCTCGAGGACGCGCACCCGCTGCGGCTGGAGCTGCCGGTGCGCAACGTGAACCGCACGGTCGGCACGCTGCTCGGCGCCGAGGTCACCAGGCGGTACGGCGGCGAGGGCCTGCCGGACGACACCGTCCACATCGAACTGACCGGGTCCGCCGGCCAGTCGCTGGGTGCGTTCCTGCCGGCCGGGATCACGCTGGACCTGATCGGCGACGCCAACGACTACGTCGGCAAGGGCCTGTCGGGTGGGCGGATCATCGTGCGGCCACACCCGGACTCGCCGTTCGCGGCCGAGCAGCAGGTGATCGGCGGCAACGTGATCGCGTACGGCGCGACCGGCGGCGAGATCTTCCTGCGTGGCCGGGTCGGCGAACGGTTCTGCGTCCGCAACTCCGGCGCGGTGGCCGTCGCCGAAGGGGCCGGCGACCACGCGTTCGAGTACATGACCGGCGGGCGGGCAGTGGTGCTCGGGCCGACCGGGCGCAACCTCGCGGCCGGCATGTCCGGCGGCATCGCGTACGTGCTCGACCTGAACGAGAAGATGGTCAACAAGGCGATGGTCGACCTGCAGCGACCGTCCACTGAGGACCTCCGGTGGTTGCGGGAGATCGTGACCAAGCACCACCGGCACACCGGATCGGCGGTAGCAGCGTCGCTGCTCGGCGACTGGACCCGTCGCGCGGCCTCCTTCACGAAGGTCATGCCGCGGGACTACCAGCGCGTGCTCGAGGCGATGCGGCTGGCCGCGGCCGAGGGGCGCGACATCGACGAGGCGGTCATGGAGGCGTCGCGTGGCTGACCCCAACGGTTTCCTGAAGTTCTCGCGTGCGGAGGCGCCGAAGCGCCCCAAGCCGGACCGGCTGGCCGACTGGCACGAGGTGTACGTCGACCAGGACCCGGACGAGCGGAACAAGCAGGTCCGCGCACAGGCGTCACGGTGCATGGACTGCGGAATCCCGTTCTGCCACTCGGGTTCCGCCGGCTGTCCACTCGGGAACCTGATTCCGGAGTGGAACGACCTGGTCCGCGGCAACGACTGGTCGGCGGCCAGCAACCGTCTACACGCGACGAACAACTTCCCGGAGTTCACCGGAAAGCTGTGCCCGGCGCCGTGCGAGACGGCGTGCGTGCTGTCGATCAACCCGCTGTCCGGCGGGCCGGTCGCGATCAAGCGCGTCGAGGAGGCCATCGCGACCGCCTCGTGGGAACGCGACCTGATCCGCCCGCGGCAGGCCTCGGTGTCGTCCGGCAAGAAGGTCGCGGTCGTCGGTTCCGGCCCGGCCGGGCTGGCGGCGGCGCAGCAGCTGACCCGCGCCGGCCACGAGGTGACGGTGTACGAGCGGGACGACCGGCTGGGTGGCCTGCTGCGGTACGGGATCCCCGAGTTCAAGATGGAGAAGAAGGTCCTGGACCGGCGCCTCGCGCAGCTGCGTGAGGAGGGCACCCGGTTCGTGACCGGGTGCGAGGTCGGCGGCTCCAAGCCGGGTGATCTGTCCGTCGAGACCCTCCGGTCCGCGTTCGACGCCGTGGTGCTGGCGGTCGGCGCGCTGCGTGGCCGGGACGCGCCGGAGGTCCCCGGCCGCTCGCTTTCCGGCGTGCACATGGCGATGGACCACCTGGTCCCGGCGAACAAGGAGTGCGAGGGCGACGGCCCGTCCCCGATCACCGCGGCGGGCAAGCACGTCATCGTGATCGGCGGCGGCGACACCGGTGCGGACTGCTACGGCACCGCGACCCGCCAGGGCGCCCTGACGGTGACGCAGCTCGACCAGTACCCGCAACCCCCGTCGGTCCGCGACGACGAGCGGTCGCCGTGGCCGGTGTGGCCGTGGATCCTGCGCACCTACCCTGCCCACGAGGAGGCGGGGGAGCGCCGTTTCGCCGTCGCGGTGGAGGAGTTCGTCGACGACGGCAAGGGGAACGTGCGTGCCGTGCGCCTGCGCGAGGTCCGCGTCCGGCGGGACCCGGCCACGGGCGTCCGCGAGGTGACCCCGGTCAACGACCACGTCGAGGAAATACTGGCGGACCTGGTCCTCCTGGCGATCGGCTTCGAGGGCGTGGAACACATGCCCCTGCTGGAGGGCCTGGACCTCCGGCTCACCCCACGCGGCACCCTGTCCTGCGGCACGGACTGGCAGACGACGTCCCCGGGCGTCTTCGTCTGCGGCGACGCGCACCGGGGTGCTTCCCTCGTGGTCTGGGCAATCGCGGAGGGCCGCTCGGTGGCCAACGCCGTCGACGCCTACCTGACCGGACATTCGGACCTCCCCGCACCGGTGGTCCCGACCGCACTGCCGCTCGCGGTGGTCTGAGTCCTCGGGCCGTTGACATTGACACTGGTGTGAAGCCTTAGCGTCCCCGCCATGACTGATGTGACGGTTCTCGGCATGGGTGCGATGGGTCGCGCCCTGGCTTCTTCCCTTGTGACGGCAGGACGTTCGGTGACGGTGTGGAACCGCACCCCCCGCGTGCTCCCCGGCACGACGGCGGCTGCGACGGTGGCGGACGCGGTCGCCGCGAGCCCGGTCGTGGTGATCTGTGTGGTCGACTACGCGGCGATGTGGTCGTTCCTGCCGGACGTGTCCGGCCGCACGGTGGTGAACCTGACGAACGGCACCCCGGCGCAGGCCCGCGCGGCGGCCGCGAGGCTCGGTCCGTCCTATGTGGACGGCGGCATCATGGCGGTCCCGAGGATGATCGGCGGCCCGGGTTCCCTCGTGCTGTACAGCGGGAGCAAGGACGCGTTCGAGTCGTCGCGGCCGATACTGGAGACCTGGGGCGAGGCACGCTTCCTCGGCGACGACCCGGGCCGGGCGGCGCTGTTCGACCTGGCCCTGCTGTCCGCGATGTACGGCATGTTCGGCGGCGTCTACCACGCGCTGGCGCTGGCCGGCCCGGCGATCCGCCCGCTGCTGAGGCCGTGGCTGGCGGCCATGTCGCAGGCCCTCCCGGACGGCGCGGACACGTCCGACTCGAACCTGGCCATGCAGGCGCAGGGGTACGTGAACCTGCTGGACGCGAGCCGCGACCAGGGCGTCCGCACCGACCTGGTCGCCCCGATGGGCGACCTGCTGACCCGCGCCGTGGCGGCCACTCCCGGCACGACCCTGGTCGACCTACTCCGCGCCGACTAGGAGTGTGCTGAATAACCCGCGAGTCCTCCCGGGCCTGCGGTAGCCGGGCTGGGAGGATCACTTGGGTGCGAGGTGTGGGTGGTCGGGATCCTGATCTGATGGACGCGCGTGCGCTGGTCGGGCATTTGGTTCCGGCTGGCAGTGTGTTCGCGTTTCTGGCTGAGTACCGCGGTGTGGTGTTCCCGTCTGCGTTGTTCGAGGATCTGTTCCCCAGTGCCACCGGTCGGCCGAGTGTGCCGGTCGATGTCGCGGCGTCGATGCTGGTTCTGCAGGCGTTGCTGGATCTGTCGGATCGTGACGCGATGCAGGCGGTGCGCTGCGATATCCGTTGGAAGGTTGCCTGTGGTCTGTCGCTGGATCATGAGGGGTTCCATCCCACGACGTTGACTTACTGGCGGCGTCGGTTGGCCGCCTCTGACCGGCCGAACCGGATCTTCGACGCGGTCCGGGCCGTGATCGCCGAGACCGGTGTGCTGAAAGGGAAGACCCGGCGGGCCCTGGACTCGGTGGTGCTGGATGACGCGGTCGCTACCCAGGACACCGTCACCCAGTTGATCGCCGCGGTCCGTCGCGTGGGCCGTGAGGTTCCCGGCGCAGCGGAGATCATTGCCGCCCGCTGCCGCGCGCATGACTACGACGATCCGGGCAAGCCCGCCATCGCCTGGGATGACAAGGCCGCGCGGGAGGCGCTGGTCTCGGCGTTGGTGGCCGACGCGGTCACGCTCCTGGACGCGGTGACCGTTACCGAGACCGTTACCGCCGCCGACGACAAGGCGGCGCAGGCGGTGGCGTTGCTGGCGTTGGTCGCCGCCAGGACGTCGAACCCGCGCAGGGCTCGGACGGGACCGACGGGCGGTGGCGCATCGCCCGCAAGGTCGCCTCGGACCGGGTGATCTCCACCGTGGACCCCGAGGCCCGGCACGTGCACAAAACCGTGCACCACAAACAAGACGGCTTCAAGGGCCACGTCGTGGTCGAGCCGGACACCGGACTGTTCACCGAGGGCCGGCTCACCCAGGCCAGCGGCGTCAGCAACCACGAGGCCGTGGTCGGGCTCGAGTTGCTCGACAGTGAGGACACGGAGTTGGAGGTGCTGGGCGACACCGCCTACGGCACCGGAGACACCCGCGCCGCCCTGGCCAAGGCGGGTCACACTCCGATCATCAAACCCGGTCCGCTCACCTCGCCGGTGGTCGGCGGGTTCACCATCGACGACTTCACCGTGGACGAGGACGCGGGCACCGCGACCTGCCCGAACGGGGTGACCAGGCGCATCACCCCGAAACGCGCGGTCACCTTCGGAGTGGCCTGCCGGGGCTGCCCGCTGCGCGAGCGGTGCACGACCAGCAAGACCGGCCGTTCCTTGACCCTGCACCCGCACGACGCGCTGCTGCGCCAGGCACGCCGGGACTGGCGGGACAACGAGGGACTACGCCAGACCTACCGCCAGCACCGGCCGATGGTCGAACGGTCGATCGCCTGGCTGATCGGGCCCAAGGGCCGTTGCCGGAAACTGCGCTACCGCGGCGTGAACGCGGGAGATTTCTGGTTGCACACGCGGATGGCCGGACTGAACCTGCGACGGCTGCTCACCCTCGGCTTGACCCGCCACAGAAGGACCTGGGCGCTGGCCTGAGGCGCGTACGGCGAGCCCGGTCTGACGGCTTGCTGGGACCAACACCGGCGAGCAGACCAGCCGGGGCGAGAAGAACGACCACGTTGTCGACCTCTCGAAAGTCTGACCTACCTACTGCCGCACAAACAGCCTTGTCAGCGCCTACCCGCCCCCGCAAACAGCCTTGTTCAGCACACTCCTAGGCGGTCGCGCCGCCGTCCAGCACGAGGTCGTGGCCGACGGTGAAGCCGGACTCCGCGGACGCCAGCCACAGCACGGCCGACGTGACCTCCGCCAGGGCACCCACCCGGCCGATCGGCAGCGCGGTCCGCAGCCGGGTCGTGTGGTCGGCCGGCGTCTCACCGGGACGCAGCGACATCGGCGTGTCCACCGGCCCGGGGCTGATCGCGTTGATGCGGATGCCGTCGCCGATGTGCTCCAGCGCCGCGTTGCGGGTCAGCGCGCTCACCGCCGCTTTCGCCGCCACGTAGGCACTGATCCCGGCCCGCCGGCCGTGCGCGCCCAGGGTCGACGCCGTGTTCACGATCGCGCCGCCGCCGTGGGCCCGCATGTGGGCGATCTCGTGCTTCATCGACAGCCACGTGCCGGTCAGGTTGATCTCCACGGCCCGGGACCAGTCGCCGGTGGACAGGTCCGCGACCCCGCCCGGCACGAACACTCCCGCGTTGTTGAACGCCACGTGCAGCCCGCCGTGCCGCCCCACGACCGTCTCGACCATGGCGGCCACGTCGTCCTCACGGGTCACGTCCGCGGTCACGGCGCTGGCCGTGCCGCCGGCGTCGTCGATGAGCTTCACCGTCTGGGCCAACGGTTCCGGTGACCGGCCGGCCACCACGACGGCGGCGCCCTCGGCGGCGAACGCCAGCGCGGCCGCCCGGCCGATCCCCGAGCCGCCGCCCGTCACCAGCACCACCTGGTTCACGAATCGCATGGCGCGACGGTAGCCGTATCTGGAACGATCGGTCAAGAAAGCCAGGCGGCGTCCACCGGGCCGGGCAGGCGCAGCCGCCAACCCTCCGGCGCCTGCTGCCAGTCCGGCGCGGGACGCAGGTCCGGCATGCGCTCGAACAACTCGTCGAGCGCGGTCCGGACCAGCGCGATGACCATCGGGTACGCCGGGCAGTGCCGCGGCCCGACACCGAAACCGAGGTGCGGCCGCACCTCGCGGTGCACGTCGAAGCGGTGCGGCGCCAGGAACACGGTCTCGTCCCGGTTGGCCGACGCGATCGCCACCGCCAGCGACGCGCCGGCGGGGATCTCCTTGCCACCCAACGACACCGCGCGGGTCGTCCGCCGGGTCAGCACCGCGACCGGCCCCGCCCACCGCAGTGCCTCGTACACGGCCGCGCCCAGCAGGTGCCGGTGCTCCCGCACGGCCGCGTACTGCGCGGGATCGGTCCACAGCGCCGCCAGCGTCCACGCCGCGAGCCAGCCCGGCTCCAGCACGCTCACGGCGAGGTGTTTCAGCAGCGGCACGGGATCCGCGTCCGCGTGCACGAGCCGCGCCACCAGCGAGTCGTCCGGCCGGCGCCGCAGGCGCTCGACGATCACCGCGGCGTCCTCGGTGGTGTCGGCGTCCGGGTCGCGGGCGAGTGTGTTCCCCCAGCGCAGCAACGTGTCCGCGCAGCCGAGGCCCAGGCCCAGCATCGTCGCGCCGGCGACCGCCGCGACCGGTTCGAAGTACTCGACCGTCAGGTCCGCCCCACCCGTGGCGAACACGTCGTCGGCGGCCTTGCGGGCGATCGGCCGGGTGATCGTGTCGACCGCGGCGGCGTTCAGGCCCGGCTCGTAGGCCTTGCGGAACACCTCGTTGAGGCGGGCGTGGTCGTTCGCGAAGCGCACCGGGTCGGACAGGACCCGCAGGACGTCGTGCCAGCGGGTGACGAGCCACTGCCCGGCCTCCGGCAGCCAGCTGACCGGCTCTTCCGCGCGCAGCCGCAGATACGCCGAGTGGGGGTCGGCGGCGAGCTCGGCGAGCGCGGTCATCAGGTTGACACTAAGAGTGACAACCCGGACTCAGCTGGTCACGAGCTCATTCGCGGCCGACGAGTTGTGGTTTCGAGACATGTCCGCGGTGCTAAACCGCGCCACGTTCCGGCGGTGTCACGTTGAGGACGGTCGCGATCGGAATCATCGTCACCGTGTGCCGTCTCGGGCCGTCGGGCATGCGGATGCCCACCCACTTCTCCCCGGTGATGGGGTCCTGCTCCAACGGTCCGACGACCTCGCCGACGCGAAACCGCTCGCCGTGCTCGTCACGCAGCAGGAACGTCACCTTCGAGCCGCGTGCCGGGCTCGTCTCCGCTTTCGCCACCGTCGCTCACCTCAACCAGACCGTTGGGGACTCCGAACGTGTATTTCCCGCAAAGTTCGTTCCCTAAGCACGTGACCATGAACTAACCACTTGCGGCACACTTACCGGTGTGCGACTGCTACCCGTCCTCGCCGCGCTCCTGCTCGTGGCCGGCTGTGGCGCCGAACCGCCCGCCGCCACCCCGTTCACCAGGGTCGACCTGCCCGCCGGCGCCGTCCCGACGCGCATCACCGCGGCCGGCGGCGACCTGCTCATCGGCGTCAGCCGGGACGGCAAACCCGGCCTGCTGCGCTATCGGGACGGCAACCTCGGAGAAGTCCCTGTGGTCCCGGTCACCCCCTACGGCCAGGTCGCGGACTGGTTCTCGCTGGCCGCGCGCGGCGACGACGTGCTCGCCGTCGGCGGCAAGTCCGGCGGGGCGCACATGAACGTCCGGTGGAGCGTCTGGCGCATGAAGGGCGGCCAGCTGGTCGAGCAGCCGCAGAAGTTCTCCGCGTTCGGCGGGTACGGGGCCGGCGCGCTCGTCGACGGCGTGTACCCCACGAGCGGGCCGCTGCTGGTCGGTGTCTGGCAGGGCGCCACCGGCGGATCGGACGCCGCCTTGTGGACCACTGACGGCACCGTGTGGGCTCGCCAGAGCTCCGCTGGCACGCCGCTGGAGAGCACTCGAGACTCTCTCAAGTTCCCGATGTCCGCGACCACGCACGGCGCCGAGGCGTTGATCTCCGGCTGGCAGCTCACGGGTGGGAAGCAGCAACCGGTCGTGTGGACGGTGCGTGACGGGAAGGCGACCATCGCCACACTGCCGCACGCGGGCAGGGCGGCCATGGCCATCACCGTGACCTGCGCGGACACCTGCGCCGCGGCCGGGCGGGTGGACGGGAAGCTCGCCGTCTGGCGCCAGGCCGGTAACACCTGGCGACGGGTGGCCGACGTACCCGACGTCCCCGTCGGCGACCACGACCGGCCCGTGCCACCACTGGGTGACACCCTTGTGTACTCCGATCGGGGCAATGTGCGCGTTGCTACCCTCGGTGGCGACGTTCGCGACGCGGCCGGCCCCACGGGAGTGGTCACGGCGGTCGCGCGGGTCGGCGACACCACGTACGTGTTGGCGGGACCCGACGGAGACGGAAACAACCAAACTCTGTGGCGCGCTGGCCGGGGCTGACCGCCTGGTCGCGCGTCGGCTCGGGCAGCAGCACCGCACCAGTCAGCCGTCCCACCAGGTGACCGCCGTCGCGCTGGCGGAGCTGACTCGGTAAAGTCGATGCCTGGGCCGAGAGGCGCTGCAACGGACTGGGGTCCGCCACGCTCGGCCCTGCTGAACCGCGTAAGCAAGGGCGCCTCCCACTTCGAACGGGAGGCCGCATGAGCAAGGTCAACGCCCTTCGCGCACTGCTCGACTCACGGATCGCCGTGCTCGACGGCGCGTGGGGCACCATGCTCCAGAACGCCTCGCTCACGCCCGAGGACTACCGGGGTGACCGGTTCGGCGACCACACCCACGACGTCACGGGTGACCCGGACCTGCTCAACATCACCCGTCCGGACCTGATCCTCGACGTGCACCGCCAGTACCTGGCGGCCGGTGCGGACATCACAACCACCAACACGTTCACCGCGACCTCCATCGCGCAGGCGGACTACGGCCTGCAGGCCTACGTGCGTGAGATGAACCTCGCGGCGGCGCGGCTCGCCCGCCAGGCCGCGGACGAGGCGGGTGGCAGGTTCGTCGCCGGCTCCATCGGCCCGCTGAACGTCACGCTCTCGCTGTCCCCCAAGGTCGAGGACCCGGCCTACCGCGCGGTCACCTTCGACCAGGTCAAGGCCGCCTACGCGGAGCAGATCAGCGCGCTCGCCGAGGGCGGCGTCGACATCCTGCTCATCGAGACGATCTTCGACACGCTCAACTGCAAGGCCGCCGTCGCCGCGGCCCGCGAGGTCGCACCCGACCTGCCGCTGTGGATCTCGGTGACGATCGTCGACCTGTCGGGCCGCACCCTGTCCGGGCAGACGGTCGAGGCGTTCTGGCGGTCGGTCGCGCATGCCAGGCCGCTGGTCGTCGGCGTCAACTGCGCACTCGGTGCGACGGAGGCGCGCCCGCACGTGGCCGACCTGGCCCGCCTCGCCGACACCTACGTCGCCTGCCACCCGAACGCCGGCCTGCCCAACGCGTTCGGCGGCTACGACGAGACGCCGGAGCAGACCGGCGCGCTGCTCGGTGAGTTCGTCGGCGCCGGCATGGTCAACATCGTCGGCGGCTGCTGCGGCACCACGCCCGCGCACATCGCCAAGATCGCCGAGGCGGCGCGTGGCCGCGCCGTGCGCGCGCTGCCGGACCTCGAGCACCGGTCCCGGTTCTCCGGGCTGGAGCCGTTCGAGATCGGTCCGGACACCGGGTTCGTGATGATCGGCGAGCGGACCAACGTCACCGGTTCGGCCAAGTTCCGCCGGCTCATCGAGGCCGACGACTACCAGGCCGCGGTGGACGTCGCGCTGGACCAGGTGCGGGGTGGCGCGAACCTGCTGGACGTCAACATGGACGCCGACCTGCTCGACAGCGAGCAGGCGATGACCACGTTCCTGAACCTGATCGCGACCGAGCCCGAGGTGGCGCGGATCCCGGTGATGGTCGACAGTTCCAAGTGGACGGTCCTCGAAGCGGGTCTGAAGTGCCTGCAGGGCAAGGGAGTCGTCAACTCGATCTCCCTGAAGGAGGGCGAGGAGCCGTTCCTGGAGCACGCCCGCAAGATCCGCGACTACGGCGCGGGCGTGGTCGTCATGGCGTTCGACGAGCAGGGCCAGGCCGACACCGCGGACCGCAAGGTCGAGATCTGCGCCCGCGCCTACGACCTGCTGACGCAGAAGATCGGCTTCCCGGCCGAGGACATCATCTTCGACCCGAACGTGCTGGCGGTCGCCACCGGCATCGCCGAGCACAACGGGTACGCGAAGGCGTTCATCGACGCGCTGCCGCGGATCAAGGAGCGGTGCCCGGGCGCGCGGACCAGCGGCGGCATCTCGAACCTGTCGTTCTCCTTCCGCGGCAACAACGTCGTGCGGGAGGCCATGCACTCGGCGTTCCTGCTGCACGCCGTCCGCGCGGGCCTGGACATGGGCATCGTGAACGCCGGGCAGCTCGCGGTGTACGAGGACATCCCCAAGGATCTGCTGGAGCTGGTCGAGGACGTGCTGTTCGACCGGCGCGAGGACGCGACCGATCGGCTCGTCTCCTTCGCCGAGAACGTGAAGGGCAGCGGTACCAAGCGGACGGTCGACCTGTCGTGGCGCGAGGGGACGGTCGCGGAGCGGCTGTCGCACGCGCTGGTGCACGGCATCGTGGACTTCATCGAGGACGACACCGAGGAGGCCCGGCAGCAGGCCGCGCGGCCGCTCGACGTCATCGAGGGGCCGCTGATGGACGGCATGAAGATCGTCGGCGACCTGTTCGGGTCCGGCAAGATGTTCCTGCCGCAGGTCGTGAAGAGCGCGCGGGTGATGAAGCGCTCGGTCGCCTACCTCGAGCCGTTCATGGAGGCCGAGAAGGAGAAGCTCCGGGCCGAGGGCAAGATCGACACCTCGCGCGGCCAGGGCAAGGTCGTGCTGGCCACGGTCAAGGGCGACGTGCACGACATCGGCAAGAACATCGTCGGCGTCGTCCTGGGCTGCAACAACTACGAGGTGATCGACCTCGGCGTGATGGTGCCGGCGGCGACCATCCTGGACACCGCGGTGGCCGAGAGCGCCGACGTCGTCGGCCTCTCCGGTCTGATCACGCCCTCGCTGGACGAGATGGTCTCGGTGGCGGCGGAGATGGAGCGCCGTGGCCTGAAGCTGCCGCTGCTGATCGGCGGCGCGACGACGTCCCGGCAGCACACGGCCGTGCGGATCGCGCCGGCGTACTCGAACATCGTCGCGCACGTGCTGGACGCCTCCCGGGTGGTCGGCGTGGTGTCGGACCTGCTGGACCCCGACCGGGCCGAGGCGCTGAACAAGCGCAACCGCGAGGAGCAGGACAAGCTGCGCGAACAGCACGAGCACAAGCGCCGCCAGCCGCTGCTGACGCTGGACCAGGCGCGGGCGAACCGCGAGGTGGTGGCGTTCGACGACATCCCGACGCCGTCCTTCACCGGTACCCGGGTGCTGACGCCGTCGATCGCCGAGCTGCGCGAGATGATCGACTGGCAGTTCCTGTTCCTGGCGTGGGAGCTCAAGGGCAAGTACCCGGCGATCCTGGACCAGCCGGTGGCGCGCGAGCTGTTCGACGACGCGAACACGATGCTGGACGAGATCATCGCGGCGGGCTCACTGACTGCGAAGGGCGTGTACGGCTTCTGGCCGGCCCACGCCGACGGCGACGACATCGTCCTCGAGTCGGGCGACCGCTTCCCGATGCTGCGCCAGCAGACGCAGAAGCCGGAGGGCCGCCCGAACCGCTCCCTGGCGGACTACGTGGCCCCGTCGGGCGACTACCTGGGCGGCTTCGCGGTGGCGATCCACGGCGCGGAGGACCTGGCGGCGTCGTACGAGGCGCGTAACGACGACTACCGCGCGATCATGGTCAAGGCCCTGGCGGATCGTCTGGCCGAGGCGTTCGCGGAGTACATCCACCTGGAGGCCCGCCGCCAGTGGTTCGAGCCGGACGCGCAGCCGGAGCTGGCGGACCTGCACGCGGAACGCTTCCGCGGCATCCGTCCCGCGCTCGGCTACCCGGCCAGCCCGGACCACAGCGAGAAGGCCCTGCTGTTCACCCTCCTGGACGCGCAGTCCCAGGGCATCGACCTGACCGACAACTACGCGATGACCCCGGCGGCGGCGGTGAGCGGCCTGATCTTCCAGCACCCGGACTCGCGCTACTTCACGGTAGGCCGCATCAACCGCGACCAGGTGGCCGACTACGCCACCCGCCGAGGCCAGGAGGTGACGGAGGTAGAACACTGGCTCCGCCCCAACCTGGCCTACGACCCCGCCTAACCCCGCGAGTCCAACGCTCGCGACCCGCGTGTCCAACACTCGCGACAGATGAGTTCAACAAATCCGGCCACCCGGGATCGGCCGGATTTGTTGAACTCGCGGGTCCGTGCTATTGGACACACGGGTCCGGAGCGTTGGACACGCGGGTTAGGGGCGGGCGGAGAGGATGGCCTTGCCGGTGACTTTTCGGCCGCGCAAGGCCTCGGCCGCCTGCGCGTACTCCGACAGGTCGCCCTGCCAGCCGACGTCCACCGTCAGGCGGCCGGACGCCACGTGGGCCACCAGCTCGGCCAGGTCCGCCCCGGCCGTCGAGACGTCGATCAGGAACGACGTCAGGGACTTCGCCGGGCCGACCGTCGCGTAGGGCGGGAACACCGCCGGTTCGCCGGAGCTCCAGCCGATGCTCTGGATGTTCCCGCCCGGCGCGAGCAGCCCCCACACCGACACCAGCTGCGGCCCACCCACGTTGTCGATCACGACGTCCACCGGCTCGGTCAGCCCGGCCAGCCCGACGATCACCTCGTCGGCCGCGAGCCCTTCGCCCCGCGCGGCCGAACCCACCGACGCGATGACCGTCGCCCCGGCCAGCTTCGCCAGCAGAACCGCGAACCGGCCCACGCCGCCGGACGCCCCCGTGACCAGAACCCGGCTGCCTGAGCCCGCGCCCGCCCGCCGCAACGACTGCAGTGCCGCCAGGCCGGCCACCGGGAGTGCGGCCGCGTGCGCCAGGTCCACCTCGTCCGGCACTACCGCGAGTGACGACGCCGGCACCAGCACCCGCGAGGCGAACGCCCCGGCCGTCAACCCGACCACCCGCGAACCGGCTGGCGGCCCGCCCGGCGACGACGCCACGACGACACCGGAAACATCCGATCCAAGCACCGCGCCGGCCGGCACCCGCCCGGACCGCGCGTCATTGAGATCACCGAGGTTCAGCGATGCGTAATGAACATCGACCAGAACCTGACCATCGGTCGGAACCGGCGAAGGAATATCAACTAACCGCACTCCCGCGGGTGCCGCGGGGTCGACCACGAGCGCGCGATTTCCCGCGTCTGACAACGAGTTCATGCGCACAGTAAAACCCGCCGCAGCCCCGGTGGGGGAGTCCGGGGGCCGCGGCGGGCTTCAGGGGCGCCGGCCGGAGGCTGGGGGGAACATCCGGCCGGCGTTTCCGGTCGCGCGCAAGGGAACTAGTCCACATCAGCAGTGCCCTGGGGGTGTTGACACGTGCCGGGAAGTCCCAGTTCCGCGGCGACCAATCCATACAACGGCCTACCGGCCCGCCGCGTTCCCGAATCAAAAAGTGGGTTCCGTCACTAAAATAGCGACTCGAGCTTCGCTGCCGTTTCCTCGTCCGCCGGGGTGTAGGTCGTCATGCGAAGCTCGGAACGCTGGCCCAACCACAGGTACGTGTACTCGAAGTTCAGCACGCCGACCTCGTCGATCAGGAAACGTTTCGTCAGGTTCCGCATTGGTCTGACCTCATGCCTTTGCCAGCGCTCGTCGAATGCCGGCGACTCCCGTCGCAACCGCTTGATCAATGATTTCCACGCCGGCTCGCCGATGTGCTCGGCCATCACCCCGCGCAACTGCCCGACCAGCTGGTCCGCGCGCTCCTCCCAGTCCGGCATCCGCCGCTGCCACTCCGGGTTGGTGAACACCTGCACCGTGGCGTTGCGCTCCTCGGCCGGCAGGCTCGACACGTCCATCAGCGCGTCGTAGCCCTTGTTGTAGGCCAGGATGTCGGTCCGCGCGTTCGCCACCATCGCCGGCAGCGGCTCGAGCTTGGCGAGCATCTTGTGCACGCCCAGCGGGATCGCCCGGCACGCCCGCTCCCGCGGCGGCTCCGGCGCGCCGGCCAGCGTGAACAGGTGGGACCGCTCGTACGGGTCGAGCCGCAGCGTCCCCGCGATCGCGTCCAGGACCTGCTCCGACACGTTGATGTCGCGCCCCTGCTCGAGCCACGTGTACCAGGTGACCCCGACACCGGCGAGCTGCGCGACCTCCTCGCGCCGCAACCCGGGCGTCCGCCGCCGGCCGGCGCGCGGCAGCCCGACCTGGTCCGGCGTGATCCGCTCCCGCCGGCTGCGCAGGAAGGAGGCGAGCTCGCGCCGCCGGACGTCGATCTGGACAGGCATCGCCACAACACCACTTTGGCACAACCCGGATACGGTTACCAGGTGGTGAGGGTACCAGGATAACCACACACTGGTACTAGGTTAGGTCCGAGCGTTTCCTGGTACTCGTGACGACAACGCTCAACCAGCGGGCCGGGCTGACCGCCGGCGGACTCGCGACTCTGCTGCTCAGCTACACGCTGGCACCCATCGACCTGTTCATCGTCAACGTCGCACTCCCCACGATCCAGGCCGACCTGCACACCTCCACCGCCGCGCTCGAGTGGGTACTCGCCGGCTACGGCGTCGCCTTCGCGATGCTGCTCGTGGTCGGCGGCCGCCTCGGCGACGCGTTCGGCCGCCGCCGAGTGCTCACCTGGGGCCTCTCCGCGTTCACCGCCACCTCGCTGATCTGCGGCCTCGCGCCGAACGAGACCGTGCTGGTGCTGGCCAGGATCGCCCAGGGCGCGGCGGCCGCGCTGCTGGTGCCGCAGGTGTTCTCGATCATCCAGGCCACGTACTCGGGCGAGCACCGCGCCAGGACCATCGGCTACATCGGTGGCGTCGCCGGCCTCGCGATGGTGCTGGGCCAGGTGCTCGGCGGCGTCCTGGTCGCGGCCGACCTGTTCGGCGCCGGCTGGCGGCCGATCTTCCTGGTGAACGTGCCGATCGGCATCCTCGTGGTCCTGCTGGTCAACCGCACGCTGCCGGAGAGCAGGGCACACGACCCGATCGGCGTCGACCGGTGGGGCACCCCGCTGCTCGCCGGCTTGCTCCTCGCGCTGCTCGTCCCGCTCCTCGAAGGCCGGGCGCTGGGCTGGCCGGCGTGGTGCTGGGCGCTGCTGGTCGCCGTGCCGGTGCTCGCGGCCGGCTACCTCGCGGTGGCCCGCCGGCTGGAACGCGCCGGTGGCGTGCCGATCCTGCCGCCGACACTGCTGCGGACGGCGAACATGCGGTTCGGCATGCTGGCCGCGATCCCGGTGTTCGGCGGGTTCGGTGGGTTCATGTTCGTGTTCGCGCTGGTCTTCCAGACCGGCCTGCACTTCAGCCCGCTCACCGCGGGCCTCGCGCTGACCCCGGCCGCCGTCGGGTTCCTGCTGATGTCACTGCAGACCACCCGGCTCGTCGCCCGGTACGGCCGGCGCGTGCTGCTCGTCGGCGCGGCCATCCAGGGCAGCGGGCTGCTCGTGCTGGTGTTCACCCTGCTGTCGGCCTGGCCGAACGTCACGGTGCTGGACCTCGCGCCCGGCGCGTTCATCTACGGCGTGGGGCAGGGCGCCATCGGTCCGGTCCTCTTCCGGGTGATCCTCTCCGGCGTGCCGACGGAGGCGGCCGGCGTCGGCAGCGGCGTGCTGACCACGACCCAGCAGACATCCCTCGCACTCGGCGTGGCGACGCTGGGCTCGCTGTTCGTGGCCCTGGCCGGACCGGCCGCCCTCGGCATGCGGGACGCGCTGGTGCTCGTCATCCTGCTGATGGCGGCGCTGTCCCCGGTGATCGGCTTCCTGATCACCCGGCTGCCCGACCCCCGTCAGGTGGCCGCGTAACGCAGCCGGCCCACCCCCTCAACTCATCGGTCGCTCGAAAAAATCTTGGGCAGGTTGAACGGGGCGAGCGTGGCGGGGTCGAGGAACGACGTGATCCCGCTGATCCGGTCGCCGTCGAGCGTCAGCACGTTCACCCCGCCAAGGGCGTACGAACCGTCGGGTTGTCCCTGGTAGGCGGCGAACGCGAGCTGCCCGTTGGCCGTCGTCGGGACGAGCCGCCACGGCGTCGCGAAGATCCGCTCGGCCAGGAACCGGCGCACCATCGCGAGGCCGTCGAGCCAGATCGGCAGCGGCGGCATGGTCAGGCGGACGTCCTCGGTGAGCATGCCGACCAGCGCCGGCACGTCGGCCCGCTCCCAGGCGTCGACGAGCCGCGTGACGAGCGCGCGCTGTTCGGTGTCGGTCAACGCCGCGAGCGTGGCCTGCTGGCTCTGGGCCGGCATCCGCTCCGCAAGCGACGTCCTGGCCCGCTGGAGCGCGCTGTTCACCGAGGCCACGGACTTGTCGAGCATCTCGGCGACCTCCGCGGCGGAGAACCCGAGCACCTCCCGCAGCACGAGCACGGCCCGCTGCGTCGCGGGCAGCCACTGCAACGCGACGACGAACGCCAGCTCGACGCCTTCCCGCTGCTCGTAGCTGTCCTCGGGGCCGCTGGGGTACGGGTCGAGCCAGGCCTTGTCGAGCACCGGCTCACCGAGGTCCCACACGTCGTCGGCCGGGCGGAAGTAGTCGGTGGAAAGCAGCCGCTGCGGCTGGTCCCGCACCTGCCTGAGGCAGGCGTTGGTGGCGATGCGGTAGAGCCAGGACCTGATCGACGCACGGCCCTCGTACCCGCCGAGGCCGCGCCACGCGCCGAGGAGCGCCTCCTGGACCACGTCGTCGGCGTCGTGCACGCCGCCGACGATCCGGTAGCAGTGGGCGCGCAGCTCACCGCGGTAGGGCGCGACGAGCTGGTCGAACGCGGCGGTGTCGCCGTCTCTGGCAGCGGTGATCAGGTCCATGCGCCGGGAGGTTACCCGCGCCGTGAGATCGCCACGCCGATCAAGCAGATCACGCCCCCGACCAGCCCGTACACGGTCGGGATCTCCCCGAGCAGCAGCCACGACAGGACCACGGAGACGGCCGGTACGGCGTAGGTCGTCGTGGTCAGGCGGCCGGCGTCCATGCGGCGCAGGGCGTAGGCCCACGCCGTGAAGCCGATCGCGGTGGGAAAGATGCCCATGTAGGCGGCCCCGGCGATGGCACCCGCCGGCGCGGTCCGCAGCTCGCCGACCAGCTGCGGCGCCCACGGCAGGAGGACCACGGTCGCGATCACGCAGCCGAGCCAGATCGCGGTCAGGCCGTCGACGTCGCGGAGCGCGACCTTCTGGATCAGCACACCCGCCGCGTACAGGGCGGCGGCCAGCAGGCAGAGCAGGACGCCGCCGAGGTCGCGTTCCGCGCTCGCGCCCGCCGCGATGATCGCGGTGCCGCCGAGGGAGACGACCGCGCCGATGATCAGCGGCCGGGGAAAGCCCTCGCCGAGGAACCGGCCCGCCGCGAACGCCACGATGAGCGGCGCGAGGTTCACCAGCAGGGCGGCCGTGCCCGCGTCGACGTGCCGCTCGCCGGCGTTGAGCGCGACCGTGTAGCCGGCCAGCCACAACACGGCGTACGCGCTGACCAGCAGAAACGACTGCCGCGACAGCCGGATGCGGACCCCTTTGACCACGGCGATGACCGTCAGCGCGGCGGCCGCGACGGCGAGCCGGAGCAGCGCCAAGGGAGCGGGGGAGAGGGCGTGCCCGACGGCACGGATGGCGACGAAGGCGGACGCCCACACCACGACCGCCAGCACGACGGCGGCCGCGGTCGTGCCCGTTCGGGTGGTCTCGAGTTGATCGGTCACACCGCCATGGTCAGCGCGCCGTCCGTTTAGCACAAGCGACTGTTTCTGCATGTCTGTTCAGTGTTACTGTACGATCCATGGACATCTCCCGCCTCCGCGTCCTGCGGGCCGTCGTCGCGACCGGGTCGATCCGCGCGAGCGCGTCCGCGCTGGGCTACACGCCGTCCGCGGTGAGCCAGCAACTCGCCGTCCTGCAGCGGGAAACGGGGCTGCAGCTGTTCGAACGGGTCGGCCGCGGCATCGAGCCGACGGCTGCCGGCCGGTCACTCGCGGCCGAGGCCGAGCCGCTGTTCGAGGCGGTGAGCCGGGTCGAGCAGGTGGCCGGCGACCTGCGCGAGGGGCGGATGGGCAGCCTGCAGATCGGCTACTTCGGTTCGGCGGGCGCGGCGTGGCTCGCGCCGACGGTGGCGGTGCTGCGGTCGGAGTTCCCGGACCTGCGGCTCGACCTGCGGATGACCGAGTTCAGCCCGGCCGACCCGGACGTCGACATCTTCGTCGAGGAACAGGGTGGTCGCCATCAGTCCACTGTGGACGTCCGGCGACTGGCGGCCGACCCGTACCTCGCGGTCATGCGGGTGGACGACCCGCTGGCGGAGCTGGCGGAGGTGTCACTCGCAGACCTGGCGGTCCGGCAGTGGGTGGACAACGACCTACGCGAGGGCCCCTGCCGACAGGTGCTGCTGGACGCCTGCGCCCAGGCCGGCTTCGCACCGCGGTTCGTGGTCGAGGCGCACGACTACCGGACCGCGATCGCTTTCGTGGCAACGGGAATCGGCATCACGGTGATACCGGCACTCGGCGTCGGTGAGCTACCGAAGGACCTGACCGCGGTCGCGGTCGTGTCCCCGACGCCGGTGCGGCACCTCGGCGTGGCGGTCAAGAAGTCGGTGGCCCGGCACCCGGCCGCCCGCCGCACGGTGGAGCTGCTCGAAACGCTGGTCAGGAGTGCGACAGTGCCCGCCTGAGCTTGGTGACCAACTCGTCGGCCTCGTCCGTCCTGCATGATCAGGTCAACGACGTCACCACTCACTGCGATCCTCCTCAGCTGGGGGAGGACCCCTCCTCGTTCGCCTCTTGTCGCGGTCGCCGGGGCGGCTCGGGCTCGTCGTCGTCCTCGGGCCCGTAAGGGCGGGACCGCTTCTCCTCCTCGGCCGCCGCCTTGGCCTCGTCGATCTTCCTGGCCGCCTCGACCAGCTCCCGATCCTCTGCCATAGCCGCCTCCCATCAAACGCCACCCGGGACTACCCAGCGGAGTTCGTGGATAACCCCCTGGTCACCCGCAGCGGCGCCGGCGAGCCCACTGGAATACATGAGACCAAACTCTCTTCATGAGAGCCAACTCGCACCAGCCTGCTACTGTTCGTCGTGAGAGCCCACTGTCACGAGAGGGTGGTCATGAACGACGTCTCGGTGGTCGGCCCGCACGACGGCGAGGTGTGCGAGCTGGGCCCCGCCCGGCTGCGGATCCTCGAGGACGGCGGCACGACCGCACACCGCCTGGGAATCGCGGAGATCACCCTCGCCCCGCGCAGCGCGGGCCCGCCGCAACATCGTCACGCCGCGCACGACGAGGGTTTCTACGTCGTGTCCGGCACCGCCCGGTTCACGGTGGGCACGACCGAGTACGAGGCCCCACCGGGCACGCTGGTGATGGTCCCGCCCGGCGCGCCGCACACGTTCGCGAACCCCGGCGACGAGCCGGTGGTGCTGCTCAACACGTTCACCCCGGATCTGTACGTCCAGTACTTCCGAGACCTGCGAGACATGCTCGCGAACGGCGGTGACCTCTCACCCGGCGCGACCGCCGAGGTGATGAGCCGCTACGCGACCGATCTGGCCTGAGAAAAGGACTTCCACCATGACCGACCCGACCATCACCGTGACCGAACGCGGCGACGGCGCCCCAGTCCTGTTGCTACACGGCGGCGCCGGCCCGTTCTCGGTGGCAGCCTTCGCCGAATCCCTGCCGGCGCACGTACTCACCCCGACCCATCCCGGTTTCGACAGCCGGCCCCGTCCGGAGTGGATGGACAGCATCGCCGACCTGGCATCGTCCTATTTGGACCTGTTGGACTCCCGCGACCTGCGGCAGGTACTGGTCATCGGGAGCTCCATCGGCGGCTGGATCGCTGCGGAGATGGCCCTACGCGACAACCACGGCAGAATCGCCGGCCTGGTGCTGATCAACGCCGTGGGCATCGAACCCAGCCACCCGGACCAACTAGCCGACGCGGCGAAGGTCGGTCCAGCCGAGTTCCTCCGCCTGGCCTGGCACAACCCGGCCCTACGCCCCGATCCCACCGCGATGCCCGCCGAACAGCAGACCGCGATGGCCGCGAACCAGCAAACCCTGGCGGTATACGCAGGTATGCCGTACATGCACGACCCGAAACTGAACCGCCGCCTGCACCGGGTGACCGTGCCGGTATTGGTCGCCTGGGGCGAAAAGGACGGTGTCGCGCCGATGGACTACGGCCGCGCGTACGCCGCGCTGTTCCCCAACGCCCAGTTCCACCCCATCCCGGAGGCCGGCCACCTGCCACACATGGAGCAGCCGGAGCTCACGGTAGAAGCCATCACGAAGTTCGCCGCCCAGGAAATCCCCTGATGACGGCCCGCACGAACGAACGCGTCAACCAGAAGCGGCGCACCTACAACGCGATACTGGCAGCCGCGGTAGAACTGATTCGCACCGGCCAAACAGTGACGATGCCAGAGGTGGCCAAGGCGGCGCTGGTGTCGGAAGCCACGGCATACCGACACTTTCCGGACCTGGTAACCCTCGTCCGCGCGGCGATGGAAGGCCAACTACCCACCGCGGACCAGGCCCTCCACCCCGTCGCCGACTCCACCGACCCCACCGAACGAGTCGCCGCGGTAACCGAACACCTGCTCCGCCACGTCCTCGAGTTCCAGGCCGCCGTCCGAACGTCCATAGCGGCCGCCATCACACAGCCTTCACTGGCGTCAGAACGCCCCGGCCTGAGATTCGCCCTGATCGACGCCGCGTTGGTTCCGCTGCCGGAAAGCCCGGAAAAGACCCAACTCAAAAACGACCTGGCCGTGGTAGTCAGCGCCGAGGCCCTGTTCTGCCTCACAGACCTGTGCGGCATGCCCCCGGAGAACGCGATCGCCAGCATCGTCCACACCGCAACCACCCTGGTCCGGGCAGCCAAGCTCTGAAAACACGGTGGCACCAATGTGGCATCGACAAACCCCACAACTACACACCCGGCACGGATGCGCCCGGAAAGTTTTGAAAGAAGTCCGGGAGGCGTGTCGGATCGGGCCGGTGGTGTTCGTAGCAGGGATGAGGCCGCCACAAGACGCGGCGCGACCAACGTCCCGCAGGGAGACACCGTGACTGCCACGTACACCTTCGACATCTTCTCCACCCTCGACGGCTTCGCCAACCACAACGGCGACTGGGGCGGCTACTGGGGCAAGCAGGGCCCCGAGTTCCTCGCCCACCGCGCCGACACCTACCGTAACCCCCAACGCATGGTGCTGGGCGCGAAGACCTACGCCTCAAACGCCCCGTTCCTTACCGCGAACGTCGACCGCAACCTGTTCGACGAGTGGATCACCCACATGTTCAACTCCCCGGTCACCGTGCTCTCCAACCAACTGACCGAACCACTCAACTGGCCAAACACCACCATCGAACCCGGCGACCCGATAGAGATCGTCAACCGCCTCAAGACCGAATCCGACATACCACTCCGCTCCCACGGAAGCCTCACCCTCAACCGGACGCTGCTCAACGCCGGCCTGATAGACACCATCGAGGTGACGATCTTCCCAGTGATCTCCGGGGCAACCGGCGTAGACCAAATCTTCACCGGCACGAACGACTTCGATCTCGAACTCCTCGAAGCCCGAACCTTCGACAACCACACACAGGTACTGACCTACCGCCCCACCCAACACAACTGACCGACGACGAGGCGGCATGCCTGGCCCACCAAGCCGTCGCTGGCCGCGACCGCCCCTTGGCAGGTCGCGGCGAGGACATCCCGACGGCCAGCGATCAGCCCAACGCCACGTCCGGAACGCGGGTGACCATGTGTGACGCCTGGTCCGGGGAAGTGCCGTTCAGGCTGGGGCACGCATTGGCCACAGATGGCCGGGGACAGGCGGTGTCAGTCAGACATGACCGAAAGACGTCATGATCAATAGTGAAGTGCGTCTGGCCTGGTCAGCGGCCTAGACTCGCAGGTGAAGAAGGGGCGCCCACGGCAGGATTTGAACCTGCGACACCTGCCTCCGGAGCCCCCGGTTCGACGTCGCCTACCGCCTCTACCAGCAACTACAGTTTCAAGAACGACCCCTACAGTAGCCCACAACCACCCTGATTTCAGGCTGGTTCATGTCACGCGGCATGTCACGGCGACCGGCCCACTCTGGCCCTGGCAGTGTGGGGATCAGCGAGCTAGCCCGAGTTTGGCAACATCAACTCGTCGAGCGGCTGAAACCGGGTCGGGTTGTCCACGATGCCTGGCCTGCCAGGGGAACGGCGGATAAGTCCCTCGACCAGAACGGCGCGGCCTGCGTTGTGCCACTCCCAGGCCTCGCGGTAGGTCTCGATGGGGAGTCGCACTCTAATCTCCGATGGCCGGCCTCTGCGCATCGTTGACACGGCGATCTCGCCGAAAGGGTCATCATGGTTCTCGTGCCGGAACTCGACGATGGTACCGGAGAACACCTGCCTGGACGGTGCTTTCTGCTGTCGTAGCCGCTCTGCAACGGACCGAACGAGGTCGACGGCTTCCGCGCTGATCAACACATGTCGTGGCATCGTGTCCGGCGCAGGCACCACCGGTGCCCAGTCAATGGTGCTCTCGAACTCGCCGATCGCGGTCTCGTCGAGGACGTTCACCAGCCCTGCGCAGAACTCCCGGCTCACTCCTCGATACACCAGTTCGTGGATGCGGTCAGTGTTCGGAATTCGGCCAGGCTCCACGACAAGATCGTGCACAGCCTGCATCGATTGGGCGAACGTCCGCACGACGCGACGCTCGAACGGCTCAGGCGCCGCGTGGTGCAGAACCGGCTCTGCGTGGTCGTCGTACAACGTCGGCCGCTTGGGATCCGGCTGCTCGGGTTCCGGAATCGGCACCAGTACGGGGATGATGAACGAGCCCCGCTCGGTGTGCCCCATGAACGCCTCGCGGATCACCTCATCACCGATGTGCGAGTAGCTGCCGGCGATCTGGGCACGCTCCCGCCGTGCCGTGGTGGCGGTCGCGCGCAGCATCGTCCGCGCAGAGCTGATCAGCTTCGTCGCCGTCTCAAGCGGGATCTTGTCGACGATGCGATAGTCGTTCACCGCCCGCAGGTGCGTCACGTCGAACCGCACGTGCCGCACCGCATCGGCGGTGGACTTTATGTCGCGCCTCTCTGCCCGGGCAAGTCTGTCCAGCACCGAACCGATCAGCACGTCGTCCGGCTCGTGCGGCACACCGATGCGGGCATCACCTTTCACCCACAGCGTCCCACCAGGGCCTGGCGGGCTGGATAACCACCCCTGAGCCCTGAGGTAGGTCACCACGTCGGCCAACGTCGGCAAGACGACGGTGTCAGGCAACCACACCGCCCCCTCTCAACCCGTCGAAGCTAGCCTCGACTTCCTCCGCCCACAACCGCAGTGTGTCGGCCGTCAACCGCTGCGCCTTCGGAACAACGATGTTCTGCCCATCCGGGAGCGCGTCGACCCGAGCCCAGAAGGCGGCCGCGCGGTGCAGCGTCGCCTCGTCCTGATGATGCAGCCACGACACCTGGTCATCCGGGTCGACGATCACCAGGACGAAGTACACCGGAAGTCCGGAGCGCTTCCAGCGCTGGCGCCAGGATTCATCGATCGGCCAGGTTGCCGTCGGGCCACCTTTGAGCCGGAACTGTCCAGTGCATTTCACCTGCACCCGTGCGGGCGCGATCTCAAACTCGACGTTCCCATCGACGGCGAGAACGTCCTCGTCCGGACTGGTCTCCTGAAAGCCCACCCCAGCCTGGCTGCATACCGCACGCATGTAGGCGACGCCGAACCGCGACTTCGCCCGGTTCGCGTCCAAGGTCGCCACACTGCTCCTCGAACCACCTGTACCACCCACGATCACCATCGTCGTACATCGCGAGCACGTTGTGTAGTCGTCGTTCGGCGTGAACGGTTACGACCTGTTCGCCCGTTTAGGGAAGCGTCGCGCCGATGGGCACAGAACCGATCTGATTTCGGCTGAGAGCCACGCCGTCACTCAGACGAGAGCCTGCCCACGGTGGGGTCGAGCGGTCAGGTAGTGGTCGCTGGCATGTAACGGTCTACCAGTCGAGCGCGAGTCTCTCGGTAATTCTTGATGTTCGACGGCCCGGTGCGCTGACGGTAGTAGCAGTGTGGCGAGAGGCGGCTTCTGGAGATGAATCGAGGCACTACGCAGCGGTAGCTCGTCAGCTCCTCCTCGCTGTGAGAGGGCTGGACTTCGTGATCTTGCCTGGTGGGAGACCGGTCAAGATGGGTACGGCCACCAGTTGACTATGAGCACGGGAAGCTGCTCTCGTGCTCGACTGGCGGAAATTGGAGCAGAGCGGCAGGCACGCAACGGAACGACAGGGCAGGAGGTGAACTCTCGTGACTACGGTCGGCGAGCAGATCCAGAGCGTGGATGAGGTGATCTGCCGAAACATCCAGTCACTGGCTGATCAGCGCGCTCTGTTGTCTCAGAACGTACTCGCACAACTCCGGAACCTCGTCGAGGGGGTTGCGGTACTTCTCCACACTGGCGATTCTGATGCTGAGTTCAACTATGCAGAGGTGGATCCGGGGCTCGCGTTCGTCAAGGGCAACGCCAAGCTCAACTTCCTCGGTAAGTTCCACAAGCTTATCCAAATGAGTGCCTCTCACTACACCCTGGATGGGGACGCCTCCGAGCGTCTGATGCTCAAGTACTACGAGTACCTCCTGCGCATTCGCAGCCTGCTCCAGGACAGCTGTCGGATCGCCGTGCTGGCGAACCTCGAGGCTTTCCCGGTCAATCTTGACCCGTCGCTGCGGGAGTACCACGAAAAGATCGCGGCAAGGATCGAGGCGGTTCGTTCGAGTCGGTCAAGCCGCGGAACACGGGGTCGGTACTACATCCATAAGACGCGTCCGTTCTTCGTTGGCGGCCGCATCTACTACGAGGTTACCTTCTACCGAGCCGTCAACAAAGTCAGCAAGTTTGATCGCATCATCGCCTTCACTGACGTCGACATGACCGACAAGTACTCGGCCATGCTGACGCTGCAGAGCGACTCGATCGACGTACTTGACCAGACGATGCCGATCACGATCATTCGTGAGTGGGAGGTATCGATCCGTCCATGTGAGTTCGACAACTTCGCACGTCTTCTGGGTATCACGACCAAAGTGCGGACCAGCTCTGCGGAGTATCGCTACCTGATGCAGGGCTGACAGTGGGCTCGGGCAGCCTTCTGGACCTGGTCGACATGCCCGATGACAAGTATGAGGTGGCGAAGGCTGCGGGTACGGCCGACGTCTCTCAGCCGCAGATCTTCCCATCGCTGGACGAAGCGCGCCGCATCGTAAGGTCGGCTTCTCCTGGCCACAACGTCATCCGCTATCTCATGTTGCGGATGCACAACCAGGTGCTGAAGCCACAGTACTACTGGGAGAGTTGTGGGCGCCTGTCAGGCCTGAATCTGAAGTATGGCTGCATCCCGTTCGATCAGATGCCCTTTTGCACTTCGCTCGTGGGGCACAACCCGCGGTACTGGGACCTCATCGAGAGCCTTGACGTGTCCGGACGTAGTCACGAGCTGCTCGCTCGCCGTGTGAAGAACAACGTCGAGCGACACGGAGTCCTCTATACGCCTGTGGCCGGGCTGGAGGAATTCGGAGACATCAGCGAGCTGATCTCCGCGTATAACAGGAAGCTCTACTACCGCCACACCGAGCGCCAGCTGATGCTGGATAAGGGACACGTCTTCATCCGCGGCTACGAGGACGATACTGTGGCCATCATCGAGGAGCTCCAGGAGTTCACGTCGTCCGGGATTGACGGGTACACGGAGGCCGTCGAGCGTTGGCTCGATGAGACTCCTCGCGAGATCGACGACGACGTCAAGAAGGACGCACTCAAGCTGCTGTTCAGCCAGTCGCGAGTCGCGCTGATCTACGGCGCGGCCGGCACGGGCAAGTCGACCATGGTCGACCACATCGCGAACTACTTCAATGACAAGTCGAAGCTATTCCTCGCCCACACCAACCCGGCGCTCGACAACCTTAAACGCAAGGTCACTGCGCAGAACTCGACCTTTCGGACGATCAGCAGCCAGATCTACAGGACCGCTGCCGACCCGGAGTATGACCTGCTGGTCATCGACGAGTGCAGCACCGTTAGTAATGCTGACCTACTCAGGGTGCTGGAGGAGACATCCTTCAAGCTGCTCGTGCTGGTCGGCGACGTCTATCAGATCGAGTCGATCCAGTTCGGTAACTGGTTCAGCATCATCCGGTCGTTCATTCCGAACACGTCGGTGTTTGAGCTGACGACGCCGTTCCGCACCAAGAACGAGTCGCTCCTAGGCTTCTGGAACAAGGTGCGGAGCATCGACGATGACCTCGCCGAGGTAATCGCCCGCAATGGCTACTCGGCTGTTCTCGACAAGTCGCTGTTCGAGGCTCAGCGTGACGACGAGATCATCCTGTGTTTAAACTATGACGGCCTCTATGGAATCAACAACGTCAACCGATTCCTGCAGAACAGCAATCCCGGTGCGGCGACTACCTGGGGTGCCTCCTCCTATAAGATCGGCGATCCGGTGCTGTTCAATGGTGCTGAGCGGTTCCGTCCGGTGATCTACAATAACCTGAAGGGGCGGATCGTCGCCATCGAGCGCGAGGTAGGTCTGATCCGGTTCGACGTCGAGCTCGAGCGGCCGCTCAGCGAATTCGACGTGGACGGTGACGAGCTCGAATGGGTGGAAGGTTCAACGGTTCGCTTCTCGGTCTACGAGCACGACATCAGCGACGAGGACGATGACTCCCTGAACACCACCGTGCCGTTCCAGGTTGCCTACGCCGTCTCGATCCACAAGGCGCAGGGCCTCGAGTACGACTCCGTCAAGATCGTCATTACCGACGCCAACGAGGACGACATCACGCACAGCATCTTCTACACGGCCGTCACACGCGCACGTGAACGTCTGAGTATCTTCTGGACGCCAGAGATCCAGCAGAACGTTCTCAAGAGCCTTCAGCGGAGTGCGAGTCCCAAGGATACTGCCCTGCTGTCGGCCCGTCGTGGGTTAGTGCCAGTTGCTGGATCCAGGCGCGCTTCATGAAATACTAAGTAGCTCAAAGCAAGTTGAGACTCGCCGAAACAAACAGGGCGAGGTGGCGAGAAGATCATTCCTCTTGAATGAATCAACGAAGCTACCTCGTCGTAGTCACGTACCGAGTCTTGATCTTGGTGGTTAACGGCTCCTGAGAAAGTCCCAAATTCCCGGACTCGTGGTGGTCTGGGGAAGCTCAGCAGGCGCTGTGGGCGGAGCTCAGGCTGTCGGGCTCGTGAGCTCGCGGACGCGGTCGCCGTAGAAGCCCTGCTTGTCCGCGTCCATGACTCGTTCAAAGTACTCCCGGGCGCGTCGCCGATCACCGACCATGAAGTAGTACTTCCCGAGCTCGAAGAGGCTGAACAGGTCGAAGGCGTCGAGCGCCAGGGCCTGGTTGTAGAAGCTGAGAGCGAGGCGATCGTTCCCGTTGAGGGCGTGCGCCCACCCGAGCTTGGAGTAGACGACGACGGCATCCGGCCGCTCCGCTCGAACGGTCTCGAGCAACTGGATCGCGCGCCCGTAATCGCCATCAAGTCCCGCCGCGACGGCGAGCCGGAACCGCGAGTAAGGCCGGTCGACGGCGTCCACAAGGCGCTCGTAGATCGCCACCGCGTCGCCGTACCGCTGGAGGCTGGTGTACAGCTGACCGAGTCGCTCGAGCACATCGCGTCGATGATGACCCTCGACCGGGTAGCCACGATCGAACGCAACGAGCAGCTGCTCGTACGCTTCGGCCGCTTTGCGGTCGTACCCCAGTCGCATACAGATGCCGCCGAGCATCCGCAGGTACTGAGGATGGTCGTCGCTCCGATCTACAGCGGCCTCCGCCGCCTCCAGGGCACCTTGAGCGTCGCCCTCGGCGAGCCGCTGCTTGGCCAGTTCGAGGTAGTAGAGCGGACTCGACGAGGGCGGCCGGAAGCCGAGCTGGCTGGGCTCCGAGCGAGCCGGCATGGCTGCCGTCGCCGCCTCAGCGCGCAACCGGTCAAGGCATGCCTGCACGGCGACGCGCATCGACTCGCAGTTCTGAAAACGGTTCTCGGGCCGCCACGCCATCGCGCGAAGGATCACGTCCTCGAGATCGGCAGGCACATCGCGGTTGACCTCACGAGGCTTGGCGATCTGCACGCCGGTCAGCAGCTGATGTGGGCTCGAGTAAGGCAACCGTCCCGTGGCCATCTCGTAGAGGAGAACGCCGATCGAGTAGATGTCGCTGACGTCCCGGGCGCGCTTCCCCTCGAGCGCCACCTCCGGGGCCATGTACGCCTCCGTGCCGTGGCGATTGGTCCAGACCCACACATCCTCGAGCCGGCGGCTCGACCCGAAGTCGGTGATCTTCGCTGCCCCGGACGCCTTGTCGACGAGGATGTTCTGCGGCTTCAGGTCGTTGTGCGAGATGTTCGCGGCGTGGACGGCAGCAAGACCGTCGAGGATCTGCATCGTCCACTCCAGCATCTGTTCGAAGGTGAGCGGCGCCCGCGTACTGACGCTGTCGAGGACCTTCGCCAGGTCGTAGCCATCGACGAACTCCATCTCGATTACGAAGAGCTCGCTGATGTTGTGGAAACCGTGGACGCGAACAATGTTCGGGTGACGGATTTCCCGGATGATGTCAGACTCCTTGCGAAGCACCTCCTCGCCCTTCTCCTGGTCTTTCGGAATCTTGATCGCGACCGTGGCACCATCCTTCAGTCTCCGCGCCTGCCACACCTCGCCGAAGCTCCCTCTGCCGAGCTCGGCTAGCAAGCGAAACCGATCGCCCAGCTCCTCGCTGGGTTTGCCGCGGAACACGATCAGCGCCATGACTACGCCCTCCCTAAGGCGAGCCGCTCATTGCGCTCGTCGCGCAGGAACTCGCCGAACACGAGACGTTCGGAATCGGGAGCGGGGCGCATCACGCACTTGATGATCATCAACGGTGTCCGTGCCGGGTCCACGTCACTGCCACGACGCCTGAACCCTTCGCGGTAAGTTGCGATGATGGCGTCCATGCTGCGTGGAGCCGAGCCGCTGCGCACCCAGTAGATCAGGACACACAGCTTCAAGCGCGGGGACGCGGAGGACGCGATCGCGAGGTTCTCGACCTTGCCCCGCAGCTTCCCCTCGTCACCGCGCTCGAACCTCTCGAATTCGAACGCGAGCGAGGCTTCGCCCGAGTGCTTCTCGAACCACACGGAGTCCGCGCGCACGTCCCCGAGGCCGTTGTCGCGGGCCCACCAGATTGGGCACTCCGCCACGGCGGAGTAGCCCTGCGACTGTCCCGCGGTGGCCAGGACCGTGAGGAAGTGCGAGTGCACCGTGAGCCCGATGTCCGGTATCCCCGACAGCAGCATCGGGAAGTGCTCGACCATCAGTTCGCGGTTGGTGAGCCCGTCGAACACCAGGTCCGCCGGTGATGTCGAGCGGTCACCCATCATCCTCCCGACCTCCCCCAGCGCTCGCACACGCGCGGTGACTCACCGCCGTGGACGAGCGCCTTGGTGCCGACCTTCACGACGAGCGGCGCGATGATCGCCCGTCCGCAGATCAGCGCCTCACCGGTCGACAGCGTCGGGAGCTCCGCCAGGTCCGCTGCAGAGAAGTAGTCGGAGGTCTTCTGGATGAACCGCTGGTCGTCCGGGTTCTTGATGCGCATCGCGACGATGGTGTTGCATTGACTCGTCACGTCGGAGTCGAGCTTGCTCGGGCGCTGGCTGACGATGGCGAAGCCCACGCCGAACTTCCGGCCCTCGGCCGCGATGCGCTTGATGATGTTCTTCGAGATCGCAGCCTCGCCTGCGGGCGCGAAGTTGTGCCCCTCCTCGTAGACAATGAACACCGGTCGGGTCGGGCGCTGCTTGTCGGCCGCCGCCTTCATTAGCTCGCTCGAGATGAGCGCCACGATGACCTGCCGCGCCGTGTTCGAGAGCCCTTGGAGGTCGATGATGCAGAGCCGTCCGGCCTCGGCATTGTCGTCGCCGACCATCTCGTAGACGTCGAACGGCTCACCCGCCGCGCGCGAGTAGAAGCTTTGGGCCTCGTTGATCATGCGCCGAAGGCGGATGGCGGCGATGTTTGCGCTCCCTCCGCGGAGTGCACTGGCCTCGCCCTGGCTGCCGGACTCGGTCACCCACTCTTTCAGGCGATCGAGATCATCGAGGACCGCGAAGAGCTCCTGGATGTCGCGAGGCTCGTCGATGTTCTCCTTCCAGTAGCGGAGCGCGACGTCGAGCACGCGCTGCTGCGGCTCCGTCAGTCCAGGGAGCACACCGGAGAACTCGTCCACGTCGAAGTGGTCGAGCTGAAGAGCGAGGCGCATGTTCTTCCCCGCGTACTTCTCGTCGAAGCTCCGCAGCTGCGGCGTGTAGACCTTGATGCCGCCCCCGCGGTCCTGCAGCTGCTGGAGGGCATCTTGGATCTCCGCGAGCTTCTGCCGGTCCCGAGGATCCTCGACCTTGTCGAGCCGGTCGTTGAAGTTGAGCTTGCCGGCTCGGAAGGCCTTGCCGTATTCGCCGTGCGGGTCGAAGACCACGACCGACGCGTTGAGCTGCGAGACCAGCCGCTCGATGACACGCCCGACGGTGTAGCTCTTCCCCGAGCCGGTCATCGCAAGCACGGCGAGGTGCTCGGTCACCAAGGTGTTCGCGTCGAGGAAGACCGGGACGATGTTCTCGCCCTTCTCGTAGCCGACGAGGTTGCCGAGATGGATGCTGGTGTCCTCCGAGAACTCGTAGAAGCTCGTGAGGAACGCGTAGTCGACTCCGTAGACCTTCGTCCCCGGCGTCAGGGGACGTCGGGGTATCCGGATCTCACCGGTGAACGGATCTTTATAGCCGACCAGCTCGAGCGTCGCGTACACGGTCTCGCCCGAGAGCCGCGACTGCGGCAGCAGCTCGACTTCACTGATCCCCTCACCGAGCGCCGGACTGAAGAGGATGTTCGACCGCGAGAGCCCCACGATGCGGCCCAGCACGTCGAGCTGCGATTCCGATTCGCGCTCCTGGTGCGCGACCCGCACGAACTCTCCACGCCGCGCCGAGAAGCTCGTACGCAGCGCGATCGTCAGCTTGTTGGGCTCCCCGGTGTTGCCGACCAGCCTGCCAATGTAGTTGTCGTCGTCTCGGAACATGCTCACTCCTCATCCATGGTGTCGACGCCCTCGAGCCAGGCTCGTTCAACGGCACGATCCTTGAGCATGCCCAGGGTCGAACGAAGGTAGTTGGACAGGACCTCGCGTGGCATCATCACGAGCTGCTCGGCGTACCAGAGCGGCAGCGGCTTCATTCGCGGGTTGTCGTTCAGCGTCAGGTAGGCGGTGATGCTGGCCAGCCTGTCGAGGGCCTCGGAGTCCCACTGCCCCGGAGCACCGACGGTCTCGATCTTCCAGATCGGCGTTCGGAGTCCGACCTGGATGTGGAAGCCGATGAGCCCGTGGTTCGCAACCGTCCGAGGCTCGAAGCGCTTCATCTGGCGCCCCAGCGCTTCGTAGTAGTAGGCCGCCGTCCGGTGCCCTGCGCGCAGGGCACCACGGAGGAAACGGAGAACACCGACGCGCCGCAGCTGCATCCACTCGCTTTGAACGAGGTCCAGGGCTTCGCTGCTGATCGCCTCGGGGGAACCCGCCGGTCCCTTCTCACGGAGCGCGTTCAAGACGGCGGCGTTGAGGTCGCGGCGCGACTGAAGCGAGACGAGGAACGGACCGTTCGGATCGTTCGGGTAGATGGACGGCAGGAACCGCTGCCAGAACGCCTCCATCGCCTCGATCAGCTCGCGCCACTCCTCCTCAACGTCGGGCTCGGCGAGGCTGAGACTCTGCTCGGCTCGTGGGACGAGGAGCGGGATGTCGACGAAGATGACATCCGGTTTCGTGTCCGAATCCAGCAGGTCTGTCAGGAGCTGGTAGACGAGGATGTACTCCTTCCATGAAAGTCGTTCGGACGCGTCCAGGAAGTTCATGTCGTTGATGTCGACGCGGCTGTCCTGGAAGCCCTCTGTCACCTGGTTGCCAGACACGACGATGTCGTGCCGGAGCGCCGCAGCTCCATAGAGGACGCCGCCAAGGGCGTGCATGCTCCGGCTCTTGGAGGAGACTCCGACGGCGTAGACGCGATCGAACCGGCGTGACTCGATGCTGCGGATGATGCCGCCACGCACGAAGAGCGGGGCATTCGAGTCGATGTACCGCATCTTGTTGGCGATCTTCCCGACGGTGCCGGGAAGCCGCAGGCTCATTGCCGCGGCGAGTGCGCGAGCCAGCTCGATGCTCTTCATGTCGTCGTCTCCTCTGAGGCGAGCAGGGCCCCAAGCTCTCGCAGGTACGGGTGCATCCCGCGCTGCTCGAGAAACCGGACGAGAGCCCCGCGATCGCTCGGTGCCGACGCGTCGGAGGCCGCGAGCCCCTGACGCGTGAGCTCCTCGAGGGCTCGACCGACGTCGTTGGCGCTCAGGTCCACGCCAAGGAGCACCCCGGCTCGAGATCGCAGGAGCTCTGCTGTCTGTGGGCCGCTGGCCGCAAGGAGCAGCGCGACGGGGACGAGCACCCCTTCGCCGAGTGCCTCGGCCTTCGGCGGGCTCGACGGCTGCCGTGCGATCTCCCTAGCCTCCACCGTGACCGACGGAGTCCACGACAAGAGGTGCCCAAGCAGGCTCTGGCGATGCGCCTCGTTGGTAAGCGCCGTGTAGGTAAGCAGCTGGAGCGCGGAGAAAAACACCGGACCCGCGGTGTTGGTCGCCTGGTACCGGAGGAGCACGGGCTTGTTCTGGGCATCTACAGCGAGCACGCCTGCGCCGAGCGCCGTGTCGAAGAAGTGGTCCGACCGGACCTTCGCCGCTCCGCCGAGTACCTCCTCGATCGCACCGTCGGTGATGCGAGCAGCCGAATCCGCGGCGCGGCGTCGGATCTCCAGCTGGACCGGCGCCTCGAAGTAGCGGCCGAGATCCAGGTCCCTGAACGGCGGCACGACTATGACGGCGACCCGCGACCGCGCGAGCGCGGATGACAGCTTGCGAATGTCGACGAGGCGCTCGGCACCCAGCAGCCCGCCGACGACGACGAGCGGAGGCCCCGACGGATCAGCCAGGAGTCGATCCATGGGAAGGCTCTCGACCTCTGCCGTCTGCGAGAGGACACTGACCTCGAACAGGTCAGCCTGTGCTTCGACGACGCGCGCTTTCATCGGAGCTCCAGCTTTGAGCGGATGAGCTTCATCTCCTTGAGCTCGCGAATCGCGTCGGCGTGGTCCGGGTGCTGGTCTTCGTCGTAGGAGCCGGCCTCCAGGTCGCCGGAGATGTCGACCCACAGACCGAAGTGGACGTCCTTGCCAGCGCCCTCAAAGAAGCCTGCGCCCTCCTGGGAGACCTGGCTGTTGAACGCCTCGTAGCGCGCCTTTGTAGTCCCGAAGGTCGCAGCCGGCGTCGGCTCCGCCTTGGCCGGCTTCCCGTTCGACTTCAGGACCCGGTTGAGCGCGCGCAGTTCCTTCTGCTGGATCACCTGCTGCCGGAGTGTCGCCTTGAGCTCGTCCAGCTTCTCTGTGACCTGCTGCGGGAGCCCCTGGACCGCTTGTGCGGTCGCGACGACCTCGGTCTCCAGATTCTTCAAGAGCTCGGTCTCCGGCACTTGATCGATCAGCGATTGCACCTGCTGCTTCAGGCCTCCCTCCACGAGGCCGCGGAACTTCTGGACCTCGAGCTTGAGCGGCTTGAGCGAGGCCTGCACCAGTTGCGGAGCGTCGGCCGTGAAGTCGCCCAGCGACTGCCACGCGGAGGCGGCGGCCTTGTAGTCCTTGACCGCCTTCGCCCACTGCTCATAGTGCTTCTTGAACCGCGCGAAGAAGCTACCGGGCAGCTCCTTGCTGATCAGGTCCTTCAGCGCGTCCATGCGCTTCCACGCATGTTCGTACTGCGAGTTGACCAGGTACTGATCGATCATCAGCAGGTACGACGCGACCGGGATCGTCGCCATCCGCGTCTGCGTGCCTGCCGCGGCGGGCCCTTTCACCGCGTTCTCGAGCTCGGACTTGATAGCCTTGAGCGGCAGCGTGACCGGGGCGACGGGGAACGGGTGGCCCTCGGCCTCATCGAGCGTGGCCGCCTCGCCTAGCAGATGGTCAATCTCCTCGATCATCTCGTCCCGAGTCTCCAGGAACGTCTTCTTCAGCCACGCCAGGAAGGCGACGCGCTCCCACAGCGAGAGCGTCGAATACCGGGTCTCGTAGGACAGGATTCGCGCCGGCGAGCAGTCGAAGTCGAGCGTCGTCTCGCCGATCTCAAGCGGGCACACTCCGAGGATGTGTTCCTCGATGTCGAAGACCTGAGCGACGACCGTCTTGAGCGATTCCTCGGTCAGGCTGTCGATGTCGGCGGTCAGGTGGTCTGAGCTCACCTGCTGGATCTGCTTTTCCGCCGTCAGCAGATGCTGCTTGGCCGTGGGGTAGTTGTTGCTCAAAAGAATGCCGGCCTGCGTGGGGAACAGGTCGGTGAGCGTCTTGACCAAGTCCTTGCACTCCCCCTCGAGCCAGGTCGACGCCGACTGACGGCGGCTCTCGAGCATCGTCCGGTCGACGGCCTTGTAGAGGTCGTTCTTCTTGCGGACGAGCCCGATGCCGATGAGCACCTCGAGGATCTGCTCGAGCTGCTGCGGTGCCTTCATCTCGCTGTCGGGCACTGCGAAAAAGAAGCTGTTGGCGAGCTTGCTCACCGCCGACTGCGTCTTGAGCTCTTGGAGGAGCGCGAAGAAGCACGGGGGCACCTTCGGAAGCAGGCTGCCGTCGGTCGTCAGCACGCCGAGGAGGTCGCCGTACTTCCACGCGGCAGGTGCATCGATGTTCTTCTTCGCCGCCTGCCGGCAGTTTTCGAACTCCACGTTGTTCAGGGGTCCGCCGGCCGTTTCGACGGCTGCATCGAGCGAGCAGTCCTTCGCCAACATGTAGCGGTAGCCCTTCGCAAAATCGGCTGTGTTGCCGGTCTTGCGGCTCCAGATGGGCGCGAGGAGGTAGCCGGTCTTGCGGAGGCCGTTCGCCCACTCCCGGCTCTTTGCTTGCCACTCGTCGCGGTAGGAACCCTCGAGTCCCTTCGCGACTTTGCTCAGGCGTGCCTCGTGAGCGTTGTAGGCGGAGCCCCGGCCCGAGTACTTGAGAAGGAACTCCTCCTCCTGCGACACGAGGCGCCGCGTCAGGACGCAGCGGCGAAGGGCTGGCGACGCATCGAGCTGCTGCTCGAACGAGGCCACGTCCGCGCTTGCCGGGAACAGGACGAGAATTGGGTGGACCCGCTCGAGGCCGATGTAGGCGCGTAGCTTGTCGAGGGTCTCTTGCACGTCCAGGCAGTACACGATCGTGCACCGACCATCCGGTGTGACCCGAAGCCCGTCGAGCGACGGCGAGCCGAACGCGGAGGTGAGTGCCTTGTGCGGAACGTCCTTGAGCCCCGAGATCTGCTTGGTAGCTTCATCCTTGAGGTGGTCGTCGAGGAGCTTCGCGAGGCCGAGGCAGATCGCCGTCCCGCGCTTCGCCTTCGTCTGGCTGATGCCGCGGACGTACTCGTCGAGTGGAGCCTCGTACTTGCCGTCCCTGAAGAAGCGAACGCTCTCAGCCGCCGAGACCAGGAGCTTGTTGAACTCGCGCCAGAGCCGGAACGACATCCCGATGAACCGGGTCCCGTCGACCCGGTATTCCGGCTTCGAGAAGATGCGGTGGAGCGACTCGGCCGCGAACTCGATGCCCTCTCGCGGGTAGAGCGCCGCCAGCTGCTCGCCCCATTGCTCGAGGTCGGCGTAGACGACGAAATCACCAGCGGCGCCCGGGGCTCCCCCGACCGCAACGGAGAACGCGCGCAAGGCCTCGAGCAGTCCGACGACGGACACCTCGCAGTTCGGGGTGAAGTACGTGTCCGTCTTCCCTTCCTTCGCCTTGAAGCCAAACTCGGGACGGGTCAGCTCGTTCGCGAGCGCGCGCTCGTCGATGTGAACCTGAAAGAGCTCCGCGAAGGCGTGTCCGCGGCCCGCGACCTCGTGGGCGAGCAGCGCATCGGCCATCTCCTCGGTCAACGCCGCCTTCGCCGCCCCGCCGACCGGAGCCGGCAGCTGGCCGTACACGAGCTGCTCCAGCTCCTGCTTGGCGACCCCGGGCACCTTGCCGAGCAGGGGCAGGACGGCGTCGTCATTGAAGATGTGCTTGGCACGGGCATCCGTCTTGGCGAAGTCCTTCAGGAGCTCCCACGCGTTCGAGCCGTCGCCGCGCTCCCTGTGCCGGGCGTACGTCTCGTGGATGGACGCCATGATCACGTTCAGCCAGCCGAAGTTCCGGTTGGCCGAAAGGAACGCGCCTTCGAGCGTCCCCGCCGGGTAGTCGACGGCCTGCGGGTCGACCAGGTTGTCCTTGATCTGGTCGACGTAGCTCTGCACGTCGGTCAGTTGGTTCGGCTCGATCGTGACCGAGCTCGCTCGGCGCAGGTTCGGACCGATATGGATCTGGTCGCGCATGCCCACGCTGCACAGCAGCAGAAAGTTCACGTCCGGATGCTGGTTCCGCCAGTTCTCGTGCTTGATGACCTCTGAGACCATCAGGAGGTACTCGTCGTCGACCTTGGTGTGCGTGTCCTCGCGAAGGCCCCGCTTCAGGTCACCGGGCGTCTCGACCTCGTCGACGACGATCCAGAGGTGATTCAGGCCAGCATCACGCAGGACCTTCTTCGCATCGCGAAGCCGGTCCTCGAACGATCGCGTGTCGTCGTCGACGAGCGAGAGCGCCGTAAGGTTCACGCCCTTGGCCTGCATCGCAGCCTTGAGGTCCTCGTAGAGGGCCCGCGGCCCGCCAGCGGCAGGGTCGGCGTGCAACGTGTGCCGCAGGGCTTCGACCGCCAGGCGAACCACCCACGTCGCAGCGTCGAGCTCGTCGTCGCACACGGTGCTGTAGCGGATGTAGAGCGGCAGGACCCCGTCCTGCAGCGCCGGCTCGAGCACACGCGGCTTCTTGTCGGCCTGATGGAAGGGCGGGATGACGTACTCGTTCTTGTTGAGTAGCCACCGGTCAACGCGATCCGTCGCTTCCGCAATGAGCTCGTAGCCAAGCCGCGTCTTGCCCAGACCCCAGTCGCCGAACGCGATGAAGAAGCCGGCGATGTCGTTCGCGGCACCGTCCCAGAAGGACCGGCGAAACTGGTGGAGTGCGTTGAACACCTGGTTCTGGCCCACCATGGAGAAGGAAGGCGGATAGAGTGCGACTCCCTTGGCGGCCCACGGCTTGGTGATGGTCATCGGTCTTCTCCCTGCATCTCCCTGGAGGAACCCGCGGGGGTCTGCTCCGCAGTCTCGACGTTCATGGTCTTGTGGACGGGCGTGAACTCGATGCGGACGCGACGTGCGCCGGGCTCGCCGAACAGCCCTCGTCCCATGCGGGGCTGTCCTGGGTGGCGGTCGAGCAATCGCAGCTGCTCGTGGTACATCACCGTCCGGATGTAGCTGTCGAGGACGATGGCTCGATCCTCGTCTGGCACCTGAAGGAGCTCGCCGAAGCGCTCGCCGAGCTGACTCACGATGAGAAAGCCCTCGGCGTCCGCGCAATCGCGAAGCGCCCGCGCGAACGCCTCGTCGTCGGTCAGCCGCACAGGCGCTGCTCCCTCGTATCCGAGCTCGACGAGGTTCTCCACCGCCAGCGCACCAGCGAGTCCACCGGCGTCCAGGCCCCAGGTCGAGGGACCACCATCGAAGGCTCGGATGTGGAAGAACACGGCCAGGGCCTTCTTGAGCGCGGTCGGGAGGTCGTTCGTCGAGGGTGTTCCACCCTGGACGCCCTCCCACACGACCGCCCCGGTTTCGCCCAGAGCCGAAAGGTCAGCGCGCCAATGCGGCCCGAGGGCGAGCTCGGCGTTGTCGCGTAGCAGCGTGTTGAAGCCGTCGCAGTTGCGCTGTGCGATCTCGAGGACGTCGTCCTCGGGCGACGTGAGCGACAATGCGCCCGTGGGGATACCGCCCGGCGCCTCGACTCCCAGCTGCCAGCCCGCGAGGCAAAGCCCGATCACCAAGCGCGTGCGAGGGTCACGTCGAAGCAGCTGCTTCGCGAGGGCGCGAGCCCAGTCGACGTCAGCGTCCGCCTCGCGAAACGCCTTCCCCAGCTCGACGCCTTCCGCGGTGGCGCGGAGGCCCTTGTCGACCCGCTCGAAGAGGCTGATTCCGTTGATGCGGTAGCGGGCGCCGCTGCGCTCCATCCCGTACGTGTTGATGACGCCGTCGGTCCCCTTGCCGCGCGGCGCCCCGCCCTTGAACTCCATCGTGGGAACGATGTCGAAGACCACGCGCTCGAGATCGGCCCGTGAATAGACGCGGCCTGGCTCGGCACGGGCCGCTGCCTCCGGGTACTCCTGGATGCGAGGCACCTCGCTCCATAGAAACAGCTTGGGGAGCGCGATGCGCACCAACGGCGTGTTCATACCTGTCCTCCGTGGAGAGCCGTCAGGAACTGCGACAGGCGAACGCGGTAGGGCTTTTCGCCCCGGTTCTGCAGGTGTCCCGGATGAGCCTTGATCTTGGATTGGTAGTCGTCGGTCAGACGCAGCACATCGCCGTCGCGCTCGAACACATCGAGCCGCTCGAGGTTCTTCAGCATCACGTGGACGGCGCTCGCCCAGCTCGAATCCTGGGTGCTGGCCACCACCGGCCAGTAGCCGACCTGCTCGAGCATCGAGCGGACGTGGCGCCACAGAGGGCCCCTCCCGGCGCCGTCGAGCTCGAGATGCGCCACACCCCCACCGACGTGGATCAGCGCCGACACATCACCCGCCAGGCTGGCGAACAGGCGGTGAACCTCGAACTGAAGGAGCGCCGCCGCGACGGGGTGTTGGAAGAGTCGCTCTGCGGCGGCCTCGCGACCGAGCGTGGCGGCAGGCTCCCACTCGCCGTGGCGACAGAGCGGTAGGCCGGCGACGACGTAGCTCCGGGCCATCACTTCGGTGCGCTCCATCTCGCCGATCAGCACCTGGCCGTCGTCAGCCACGAGCAGCTCGACGGTGCTGAGGAGCAACGGGCGCTTCCAGCTTCGACGGAGCTGCGTGCTGAGTGGCCCCTCCGACGACTTCGACGCCGCGTCGGCGCTCCAGGACTGCTGCTCCGAAAGGAACTCGGGCTCTCGAATCAGGCCCCCGATCACCTTCGGTGGAAGCTGAGCAAACAGGTCGAGTCGCTCCGAGGCCGCGACGTCGCGCGGCTCGCGGATGGGCACGCTCAGGTAGGCGTGCGTCTTCTGATCGCCGCCGTGGGGCTGCGTCAGGTGCCAATGCCCGAACCGTGCCCAGACGTGCTCCTCGAGCTCCGGAATCGGCTCCGGGGCGTGTCGCCGGAGGTGCTCGCCCATGAAGCGCGCCGCGAGTCGGGTGGTGAACGCGGACGGGCCCGCGTCTCCGTCGATGAGGTGAAGGAAGAGCGGGGTGACCACGTGTGCCTCGGGACGACGCGCCAGCAGCGAGTCGAGCCAGTCGCTCAGGTGCGCCTCATGCAGCCCGAGGTCTTCCAGATCACCCGGCGTGAGCTCGCCGAGGGTGGCGAGATGCGCGAGCAGCCTGCGATTGCGGTCGAGGGGTGAGACCTGCTTCGCCTTCGTCGACGTCTTGGCCTTCGAGCCCTTCGGCGCGTCAGGCTTGTCGTGGATCGGCGGGGGATCGTCGCCCGGTCGGTAGAGGCGAAGGCGCGCCCAGTCGTCGTCGACGCGGAAGAGGAGGTCGTGCTCTGGCGTCGCGTTGTGGTGGACGCGACTGCGGAAGTTCGTCGTGTACTTCTCGATGTGGCACTGAACGGTGATCGGTTTGAAGAGCGGGTAGTTCGCTGCGAACCAGCTTGTGATCTCGTCCCGGGAGTGCTCCTCTCCATCGGCGAACGTCTCGGCGACGAAGCGCTCGAGCAGCTCGTTGCAGCTCTCGTCGTATATCTTGCCGGCCCTGGCCCGCTTCATCGCCCACGTGAGGACCTCACGCGCCGGCTCGTGGGTCTCCTCGGTAGGCAGGAGCGGTCGCAACAGCTCCCACGCGTCAGCGTGGACGGGGAAGTTGGTGCCGTTCGGCTGCCGGAGGATCATCAGGTTGCCCAGCCCCTCCGTGGCCGCGATGGTGGTCTTGAGGAGCGGGTTGCCGAGGAACCGCTTCTCGATCGCGAGTACGACGCGGGGCTCGGTCGTGGCTCCGCTGCTCGGATCCGCCCAGAATGCTGCATCGTCGCCATCGGACTTCCGATCCGCGACGCCCTCCACGACACGAGCCTGGGCGTAGATGCCCGCGTGATTGCCTGACATCCAGAGCAGGACGATGTCGCCGATGTGGATGCGGTCCTTGTATCGGTTGGTCAGGAACTGCATCCGGTCGAGGTGCTGGAGGGCCTCGAGGATCCGGTAGAACTTGGGATTGGCCTGGAAGATCCAGACCTTTGGTTCCTTCACGTCGGGCACGGCAGCGACCTCGGCCGAGGTGACCTCAGCGATGGCGCCTTCTACGAGCTCGAACATCCCCTTGTCACCTCGAAGGAAACGGGCGTCCTGCGTCATGTCTCGATGCAGCGAAAACCACGGCGTCTTGCGATCATCACTCACGGCGAACTCGTCCGAATGGAGCTCCGCCAGCGCCGCCCATACCTCGTCCCGGTAGTGGAAGGCCCGCTGCGGCTGGCTGCGCATCCAGTCGAATGCCAGGTCGACCTTGCGAGGCCTCATGCGGCACCTCCCTCCGACGCCCGCAGCGCGAGCTCCTCGACCATGCGCTTCTGCAGCTCCTTGCCGGGCCGGAACACGGTGCGCAGGCGCGCCGCCATCAGTGACGACTGGTAGTCGTCGTCGAGCACCAGGAGCTCGTCCTGGTGTCGCAGGATTCGAAGCTCGAGGAGGTTCCGGAGCAGGTTGTCCATGAGCTCGTCGGAGACTCGGCCGTCGACGAGGCCGAAGGGTGCGTAGCCCTGCGCGCGAACGAGGTCGCCGAGCAGCTCGGCCACGCGGCCGACCCCGCGGGAGCCCACGAGCACCGAGACGTCGTGCAGGCCGCCAGAGGCGGGCACGTAGAGCTCCACGGTGGGCATCGTCGACGCTGGCGAGCGCCAGGCGCAGATGCCCAGGTGGATCACCGCGGCGTAGAACGGGTGCTCCAGCACAGCATCGCGGAGATGTTCGACGAGCACTTCGTCGAGCACTTCGTCGAGCCGCGCGTCCTCGTCGAACATGCCCTGGCCACGCGCATCGACGATCGGGGCGCCGCTCAGCACGCCGAAGCGCTGCATGTTCCACGGCTGGGGAACAGCGGCGCTGCCAAGGCCGAAGCCGTCCTCTCGATTGAGTGGCAGCGGGCGCAGCACCGCAGCGGCCTCGACAGCGACGGGCAGCGTCACGCAGGCGGGGCCGAAGCGCCGCAGCGCGAACTCGAAGAGTCCCTTCGGACGCGCGGAGTGTCCGAGTGCGTAGCTGTCCCAGGCGGCGAACGGCCGCGAGCGCTCGGGAAGGGCGGCCATGCGAGCCTCGAGCTCCGCCGGCGCGAAATCGACCAGACGCTTATCGGCCTCCAAGGACCCAAGGAAGGCGTTGAGCTCGGCCAGCAGTGGCGCGAGCTCGCCCTTCGTCCACTCCTCGAGCTCCACGGCCATGCCCGTGCGGCCGGCATCGACCAGCCCCTCGACGAGGATGCTGAGCAGGTAGGCGCGGTACTCGGGCACCGCGAAGCACAGACGACGGCCGGCCTGCTGCGCGTCGCACTCGACGAGGTGTACGAAGGGCGGCGTCAGGTGCCAGGCCACCGGACGACCGTGCTCGTCGTGAACCACATCGAGGGCGCCTGCGTTCTCGAACACCGAGACCCACGGCCCAGCGCCGAGGTCCTCGGCCTCGTAGGTTGATACCTCGCCCCACTGGGCAAGATGCGCGAAGAGCGCGACCGCGTCGTTCGGGCGGGCGGGGAGACTCATGCCGCAGCCTCCATGACGAGTTGACAGGCCGCTCGTGCGCTGTCGGCCGCGGCCCACCGGCGGAAGTTCGTCGCCGCCTGACGGGAACGCAGGACGACCCACTGCTCCGGCTTCTTCGGATCCTTCCCGATGCTCCAGTCCCAGCCTGACCATCCGTTGGCGGCGTACTGCTCACCGCAGGGAGCCAGCCTCCAGTCGGGCAGCCGGAGCGCCTCGAGATCGCCGATCATCTCGGACGGCGTCTGGTATCGGGCGGCGGGGTCGGGCGCGACCGCCTTGTTGATGATGCGCGCCAAGCTCTTGGGCACGTATGGCTGCATCCGCCCGAAGGAGATCACGCCTTTGCCAAACGCGGCCCGGGCCAGCGCACGGTCGACCACCTTCTGCCTGTCGAAATCGTCGACGCCGCCGCCCGATGCCTCTGCCAACTCGCGAAGCTCCTTCCTCGCCTCGCGGTCGAGGTAGGTGTCGTCGTTGTACGGCAGAGCGCCGTGCACCATCTCGAAGAGCACCAGGCCCACCTGGTAGAGGTCCGACCGCACGTCGTAGCGGCTCGGCGTCGCCCATCCCTCGGCCGGCACGTAGAGCGCGCTGTGGCGCGAGGCGGTCACACTCGCACTCGCATGAGCGAGTCGTGCGACCGAGCCGAAGTCGGTGATCTTCGGCCAGATGCGCCCGTGACGCTGCGAGATCAGCACGTTCGCGGGCTTGATGTCCCGGTGAACGAGGAGTGCCTGGTGAAGCTGCGCGAGCCCGTGGAGTATGCCGATCGCCGCGCAGACGGCCTCCATCATCGGGAGCGGGCCACCACTCAGGCGCGAGAGGATGCTGCCGCCGCCGACATACTCCATGGCGACGAGGACGAAGTCGTCGCCGAGGCGCTGCGCGTCGTGGACGCGCACGAGGTTGCTCTCGTTGCCCTCTGTCCTGGTCGCCTCCACGAGCAGGCGCGGCTCCGCAAAGAGGTCGTCGCTCGGATCGGGGTAGAGGACCTTCAGGAACACCGGCAGGTCGAGGGGTACGTGATGCGCACGGAAGGCGTACGCGTTCGCGCCCTCGGTGTTCTCCGCCTCGAGCCTGTACTTCCCGGTCGCAGCGATGAGCTGCTGGACGTCCTGAAGGGTCGTGCTCATTCGTCGAGCCCCCACCACGCGACGAGCACCGCGTCTCGCCAGGTCCTCGGCTTGAAGTCCGCGCCGCCGTTCAACACGTCCTCGGGAGAAGCAGACGCGATGGAGACGAAGCGCTTCTCCTGCGCGCGGAGAGATTGCGGCGCGACAAGGTCGACGGTCAGCTCGAGCTCAGCGCCCACCAGCTGGACGATCCCCTCTGCCTTGACGCGCGAAGCCGACGGCCCTCGAAACTGCGAGGAGCCGGCCTGCAGGACGCAGGTTCGCTCTACTCCCTGCTCCGCCAGGAAGATCGAGAGCAGCCGCCGAAGGCTCAGCAGCGCGTGCCCCTCACACGCGTCGGCGGGCAGCTTCTGCGACGTGGACGGGAGCGGCCGAACGCGGGGTTGAGCCCGGCTGCCGTCGAGGAGCGCCCATTTGAAATCGGTCGAGCTGGGAGCTAGGCCGAGGACCCTCATGCGGTGTACTCCGCAAGCTCCGGGATATCGTCCGCGGTCGGCGCCTTGACCGTCCCCGCGAGGATCGCCTCCACGTCGAAAGTGTCCTCGATCAAGGCTTCGACGTCGGCCTTGGCCTGCTCCACGAGGACCCGCGCCTCCTCGACAAGTCGGCATGAGGCCGCAAGTTCCCTCTCGAGCCGAGTGCAGGTCTGCGACGACAACTTCGGGAACCGGAAGCGAACAAAGTCGACGGGATACAACTCTTTCTGTCGAATTCCTTTCGAATAGCGGGTTGTTTGAAGCTGGCCAAGTGGTGAGTTCAGCATCCCGGCCACGAGGTGGGGGAACTTGAAGTGCGGTCGTAGGGCGACTCGTGCGACATGACTGTTGACCGCTGCCGGGAGGTGGAACTCCTCAACCACAACCGTTTCGCCCAGCGGCGGTCCAGTGACGGTGTAGAGGAGTTCGCCAGCTTCGATTCGAGCGCGGGAGTTCCGCGAAAGCCAAGCGTCAGTAACGAGTCCATTCGCCTCGTTTCTGTCCAGTACGAACGGGTCCACATGGGTAACCGTCAAAGCGGGGACGGTGCCGTCAGGGTCGTAACTTGGCTGCACGCCCTTCACCGGAGCCTCTACCAACTCTGAGAGACGCCAACATGGCTGACCATCTAGCCATCGGTCCACGGCCAGGAAGCTCGGGCGGTAGAACTCCGGATCGAGGCGGTCCTCGAAGATGTGCGGCTCAACCGTGTGCGCGATCTGGCTTGCGACCCCGTCCTGTAGATCGGCCGGACCTCGATTGCCCCAGGCCCAGCTCTGGGCCAGGAGCTCTAGGGCCCGACTTCGCAGCTCGACCGAATGGCTTCGACAGCGGGCGGCCAACCGAATGCGTGCCGCCACGAAGCGTTGTACTCGAAGATCAACCTTCGGGATCTCAAACTGCCGGACCTTGGACGGCGAGAGTTCAAGAAGTCGCGTACTTCCCGTGGTGCCCCACTCCGACCACGCTTTGCCGTAGTCGCAATTCAGGAACGACACCAAGAATTCGGGAAGGAGCTCGGAGGTGGAAAGGCGGACAATCGTCACATGGTTGTCAACCGTGAAGCGCGTGCCGCTTGAAACTGAACTCGGATCAAAGATGTCAGCGCGACCGATCGTCCCGATACCCGACGAGGTAAGGACCACATCCCCTGAGCGCAGGACCTTGTCGTTAGGGCAATTGGCGAGGAAACGCTCAGGCGCAGAGAATCCGTAGCCGGTCACCTCCTTCGCCTTGAATACGGCGATCACATCGGCTTCGCCCTTGCCTCCACCCACGCCGCGCGAAAGCTGAGAGCACACCCCAGGATCACCAAGGCGGACTGAACCTCCAACGAATTCGCTGCAGCGCTCCGTCCGCTCGAGAACCCAGGGCTTGTAGGGCCGGGTGTCGATGCGGTCATCGACGTGCGCAGGCCCAACCCACACTGATGCAGGCATTCGTCCGCTCATCGGATGTCCCTGGGCCCTGCGGCGTACTGGGTCGCGATCTCGACCAGGTCGTTGCCCATCGGATCGGGGAGTTCGTTCTTGCCACGCTTGAGATATCCAACGTGCTCAGCGGCAGCGAAGAAGATAGCTTCTTGCTTCTCAGCCGGGTGACGCTTCTTCTGCACGTATATGAAACTGGTCTTCGCGTCCGTTCCTGCGAGCGAGAAAGCCCGCTCGGGCAAGCCGACGACGGCCCGAACAATCGCCTTGCCACCCAGAAACTCTCCCGTGGCTTCGTCTTTCGTACCCATGATGTATTCGCGGATGTACGCGTCGCCCGAGTTACACAGAATGCCGTCGGGAACGACGATAACGAGGCGCCCTCCGGGCTTGAGAAGTTGCAGATTGCGGTCGATAAACAGCCCAGCCGGATCGGCCTTGTCGAGAGCCTTTCTCTTGCCGCGGTCCCCCGCAGGCCAAGACCAACCGAGCTCAAGCCCTGCCACCTCATCACGCATCCGGGACAATCCGCGGGGATCTTCGTAGCTCCCAGAGCCAAACGGAGGATTCGTCAGGATTAGGTCGAACTTGCCGATGAGGCGATCGATGTGCGGGTCCGTGAGCGAGTCGTCGACCTTCAGCAGCTGGTTGTGGTCCTCGCCGTACAGCAGCATGTTGATGCGAGCCTTCTGGATCGAGCCCCCGGACTGGTCGGCGCCGAAGAAGCTATGACGCTTCATGTGGCCGAGCCACTGCAGCTTGTCGTCGTCGGAATGACCGACGTGCCGGTCGTCGAGCACACGCCGCTTCACCTCGCGCAGCGCGCCGATGGGGAAGCGCCCAGTACCGCAACAGATGTCGCCGACGAGGAAGGCGGGGAGCGCGGCTTCCTCGTCGGTTTGGGGGTTCCAGCGCTCGCGTTGCCCGTCGTCGCCTCGTCGTGCCCAGAGGTCCGCGTCGGGGATGTCGTGGAAGACCATGCGGGCCATGCACTCCACGACCTGGCTGGGCGTCAGGTAGGTGGCGAGCCCTTCGTCGCTCGCGTATTTGCCGCGAAGGAACACGTCGAAGGCCCAGCCCAGCAAGTCTTCGTGGATGAGGTGCGCCCGCATCTCGCGGGCCTTCTCACCGTTGCCGAGGAGCTCGCGGTCGGGCACGGAGAGCCGGATGGGCTTGCCCTCACGATCACGCAGCTCGATGGCCTCGATGGCGAGGGCGAGGACGTCCGGGTTCTCGAGACGCAGCGGCTCGTCGTACGAGAAGATCGTGTGCACCTCGCCGGTGATGTCGGTCGCCTTGTACTGCGGGAGGTTGTTGATCTCGCGGAAGGCGTCCTTGAGCTGGATGACGGCGTCCTTCTTGTGCTCCCGCACGTGGTCGGCCGAGTAGATGTCGGCGAACCGCTTGCCCTTCGCGGCGCCGCTCGTGAGCACGTAGCCGGGCGCCTTCTCGAGGTGGACCTTAAGGAAGAGCAGCTTGCCGAGCTCGTCGATGGCGGCGTTGGTCGGCTTGACGCCGCCGCGCGAGTAGATGGCCTCGTGCAGCTGATCGAACTTGCGCTGAATCGCCCGGAAGTCGCCACGGTGGTACTCGGCCGAGAGCTCCTGCACGAGCCGGGTGCGGGAGTCGGAGATCGGCCGGGCGACGGTCTTCCACTCGTCCCGGGCCGGCAGCGCCGAGACCTGCGCGTCCTTCTCGACGTCGAAGATGAAGTCGTTCTGGCCGTCCCACACCCAGACGAAGCGAAACGGCTTACCGGCGGCGGCGCCGAGGCCGGCCTTGAACTTCGCGTCGTCCTGCACGGCAGGCCGCGAGGCATCGCCGGGCTCGCCGCTGGCGAAGAGGATGACGGGCTCGTCCTCGTCGAGCGCGACGACCTCGGCGGTCGCCGACATGGATCCGTCGCCGAGCGGATCGAAGAGCGCGAAGTCGTCTTTGATCTGCTGGTAGCCGAGCTGTGTGAGCTTCTCCCGCGCGCCATCGCGGAGCGCGTCTGTGGTGTTCTTCCTCTTGGCCATGGGTCCTCTCGCTACCGTCGCCGGTTGAAAATGTTGGTGCCTTCCACGACGAACTGCTCGGTGAGGAGCTCGCGCACCTTGTGCTCTGGCAAGCTGGTTTCGTTCGCTACCGCCCGCACCGCGCTTGCCAGCGGAACACCGGGGCGGCCGTCGAAGAACTTCTCGACGGCCTTTCGTACGTGGCTGTCGTCGGTTATCGCCGTTCCCCGCGCCGCCCACTTCTCGTTACCTGTCCGCTCGAGCGTCGGATCGAGTCTCATCAGCAAGAGGGCCCGCTCGGCACCTCCCACCTCCGTGAGCTCGGGAACGGCCTCCGCAACGCGCTCGGGCGTCGCGGAACCGCGGTCGATCAGAAAGTCGCGGATCTTCCGGGTGATTGGGCCGGTCATGCTTCTCCTTGAGCGGGAGGCGTAGCTGGGCGTCGGTCGCCTCACTCCGCGAAGTAATCTTCGAACGCTGGCTGCCCTTGACAGGCGTGAGCTGCAGGGCCGGCCAGATCGCGGCGACACCGTCGATGGCCAGCAGGTCCTGCGACTCCAACCACGCCGAGTGACCAACGAGCTTGCGCTCCTTCGGGTTCGCGGCCTCGTAGATGACGCGGCCGAAGATCGCGCAGAAGTCGCGGGCGCGTCGCGTGACCGTGCCCTTGCCGTAACGGAAGCTCCAACGCTGCAGGACGCTAGCGACGACGTCCGGGGTCGACACGTCGTCACCAGTCACGCGCATGACCTCCTCAAAGATCGCGCGGCCGCGAACCTCTTCGAGGATCACGCGAGGCTCGAAGCGAGAGCTGACGTAGCGGCGTCCGAGGCTGGTCGGGCGGAGCGCATCCTCCTCGATAAGCCGGGCCCAGCGCGCGGCCGCCAGGTAGTAGTGGACCTTGCGGAGATTCTTGAATCCGATCTTGTGCTGGAGCCACGCCGGGTCGTCTTCGCCGAATACGACCATCTCGACTTTGCGGTTCAGCGGGTCCAGTTGCGTGGCTTGTCGTACGACCCGATCGAGTGACGACATGTTGTGCCCTGGCACGACGGTAAAGCGGGGCGCCGACCCGAGTGCCCGCGTGAGCACATCACGCCGCACAAGGTGACTCCAGCCCCCAGGAGAGCTCATGCTCGTCGCCACGGCGTTCACGGCGTCGCCTTCCGGAGATAGTCGTCGGCAGCTTCGATGAGCGCAGTCCGCGCCAGCAACGCCTCGCGGCGACGCTGCATCGCTCGGGTGAGCCGGGTCTCGAAGTCCTCTCGCCAGACTTGACCCAGCACCGGGACGAGCAACTCGTCGAGGTCGCGCTTGGTGACAAATCGCTGCACGGAACCGGAGGAGAGCAGCCGGAGCTGCGTGCGAACGAGGGGATGGGCGAGCGCAACGGCGAAGACGCGGGGCGTCTCGTGGAAGCGGAGGGCGGTAAAGGTGGCGCTCCCGAGGAGCGGCTGCTCCTCGGGTCCGAGCTCCTCGTCGAGGTAAGCGACCTGGTCGCCCGAGCCCGTCGTGCACAGCAGGACATCGCCCACCTCGAGCCGCTGCCGCATGCGAGAGGACAGGTCAGACAGCGGCCGAACCTCGCCGCCCTCGACGAGGAAGGTGTTCTCGTTCACGTCGTCGGCCTGAACGGCGAAGACCTCCTCGTCATCGGCAAGGCCACGAAGGCTCGTGCCGGCGGGCTTCGCAAGCTGAAGCAACGGTCGCATGGCCGACGATGCTGCCGAAGAATGGCGGAACACGCGCCCGCGGTTGAACGGGACGTCCCACCGGTCTGCCAGCTGCGATCGGAGAACCTCGATGGCGCTGCTGGTGGGCTTGACCCCGGAGACGCGGTGGTCTATCTCGGTGTGGATCGCCGTCACCACAGCGTTGAACTCGGCGCGGGCGCTCGCGGTCAGGTCGACGGCCTGCTGGTACTGCCGCCCGAGCGACTCCTGCAGGCTGCGTGGGGGCAGCGGGATCGGGAGGCGCGCGATGTCCGAGAGGCGAAGGCGCGGCAGCGCCGACGAACCACCGCGGTACGCGAGGTCACGCAGGATCCGGTTCAGCGTCGGCGTGCAGAACACGGCGGCCAGGTACTCGGGCAAGACCGCCGGCCGGGGCCGGATGATGGTTAGCTCGGACGACACGGCGAGCTCTGCAGGCATCCCCGACTGGACCGCAGCCGCACGAAACGGCTGGGCTGCCCGCGTGAACAGGACGTCGTTCTCCTGAACGTTGATCCACTTGGCGGCGGCGCCGTCGACGTAGGCCATGCCGCTCAAGTCCAGCTCGCAGGGCCGCACGTTGTTCAAGCGGAGCATCGGGATCCCCGATGCAGCCGAAGGCAGGCGAGCCCCGTCGTGGATGGACTCAACGATATCCTCGAGGCTAACGTGTCGACTGCCCTCCGAGCTTATCGTCGACCGCACCAACTCGCGCCCGAGGTAGAAGGCCGGGTCGAGGCGAACGTGCCGCTTGCCGAGGTCGGCGCGGGAGAGCGTGGCTACGCGCATGCGGTCACCTCCCGTTCGAGAAAGTCGTCGAGCTTCGACCGCACCGCGCCGATGTCGCCGCAGAGGTCGTGCGCCTCCACGTCGACCATGAGGATCGGGTAGTCGTCGGCGGGCGCCGGCTTGCGGAGCATCACGACGGAGCACTTCACCCCCGTGCCGCGGAAGCAGGTTCCGGCAGGCAGGCTGACGACCGCCAGCAGACGTGCGTGTTCGAGCAGCCACTCGCGGAAGTCCGCCTGCCCGGCGCTCGAGAGCAGGCTTTCAGGCAAGACGGTGACGAGGAGAGCGTCATGGGCCATCGCCGCAAGCGCGTGCTCGATGAACAACAGCTCTGCAGGCACGCGGCTGCGCGCCTTGCCCCCGCGCTTCGACAGCTCGAACCGGGCCAGCTGGGCTCCGCTCAGCTGGAGGCCGAACGGTGGAACGACGATCACGCCGTCGTAGGACCCGTCGAGGTTCGACTGCAGGAAGTCAGCGAACACGCGCTCGACGCTCGGAAGCAGGCGCTCCAGTAGCGGCTCAAGTAGGCGAAGCTCGGGCGGAAGAAAGATCGTGCCCTCCGCGCCGAGGAGCGCGGCGATCTCCGCCCCTGCTCCGCCGGAGACCAGGAGACGACGAGCGCCGAGCTGATGTGCGCGCACCAACGGCGCCACGCTCTCGGTCAGCCCAGAGAACTGGCCCTTGTCGGGAAGCAGTGAGGACAGCGCGACGACAAGACGGACCAACTCATCGGGCGCGTTCGGGCGGAGTCGAAAGCCGGCCAGGAGCGCAGCCGCCGTTCGGAGCGGTTCTACTGCGACCGACTCGTCACCACCGAGACGCGAGACGGGCACGCCGCCCGTGGGGCGGACGAGGTCCGGCCCGAACACCTCATCGCCATCCAGGCGAGCGACCATTTGCGCGACGCCCAGCTTCGCCGCATCACCGTGACGGGCGGACGCGCGAATCAACTGCCCCCAGGCGCCGAGGACTCCTGCCGACGGGAAGTGGCTGCGGTCGGCCACGGGCAGTGCCCGCACGGGGACGAGCCCCTCCTGCTCGCGAGCGTAGAACGACGGATAACTGCCGCCGTCGACGATCACGAATACGTAGCCTTCGCCCGCGAGGAGCTCGAGGTAGCGGCCGGACACATCACCGCGCTTGGGGCGAAGCAGCACACCGCGCTCGCCGCCGAGCACGAACTCCCCAGCGAGCGCCAGACGTCCGATGACCGGCCGCGCGGCGTCGGTTACGTCGATCCCGAGGCTGCTGAGGTAGATTCTCGCATCCAAGACATCTCTCCATCACGCGCTCACGCGCCCATTGAGTCTCAAAGAGTAGTCAGGACGAGGAGTGCAGTCAAGAGCCATCACGCGCTCACGTCCCCAATGACTCCAGCAACGGCCCTGCCTCGCCGTAGCGGGGCGCATCAATAGTTCCAGTCTGCGGCTGCGCACGACCGGCACCCGGACACTCGGACCAGCCATCGGGTGACCTTCCGCCGGTGCCGTCCCCGGTGACCGGTGAGGTCCAGGCCCGGCTGATCGCCCTGGCGTGCTCGCAGCCACCGGTCGGCCATGCCCGGTGGTCGTTGCGGCTGCTGGAAAAACACGTCGAGCTTACCGAGGACATCCCCAGCCTGGACCACTCCACCATCGGCCGGGTTTTGAAAAACGGAACTGCGTCCTCATCTGAGGAAGTGCTGGAACATCCCGCCACGGGCGAACGCGGAGTTCGCGGCTCGCATGGAGGACGTACTCGCGGTCTACGCCCGGCCATATGACCCCGCCCGTCCCGTGGTGTGCATGGACGAGAAACCCTTCCAGCTACTCGGCCATGTCCGCGACCCGCTGCCCGCCCGGCCGGGCAAAGGATCGGTACGAGGACAGTGAATACGTTCGGTGCGGCGCCTGCTCGATCTTCGTGTGGACCGAGCCCCTGCAAGGGTGGCGCCGCGTGCACGCCCTTGCCCAGCGAACCAAGATCGACTGGGCCGGGCAGGTCAAACAAACTCCTGACACTGGACTACCCCGACGCCCAGACCGTGGTGCTGGTCATGGACAACCTCAACACCCACTTAGACGTACACGAGGTATCCGGGCACCATTACCCAAGGAAATGAATGGTTGTCTGGTTGCCAGATGTTTAAGGAGTTGCGCAGGGGTGGGCAAGGGTAAGCGCGCACGATGGCGTCGTGAGCGAGCGGGCCGGACGTCAGCACCGCTTGAGGGCTCGCCGGTTCTGAGGCAGTTCGAAGTGGATGACACCACGAGAAAATCGCTTGGCCCGGATGTACTCGAACGGGTGTTGAACAACCTCTGGCCGGTGGATTGCCAGACATGCGGACGACCACTGGGGTCGGAGCGGCCAGCGTTGCATGTGGCGGACCTTTTGGTAGTTGCGTCGGCGACCTTGCATCACAGCGCGTGCCAGGTGCCGGCGTGGTCGAAGCAACCACTTCTCGCCGGGGCGGGGCAGGTGTCGTGGAAGACGAACACGTTGATGTTGTTCGGGGCCCGCTCGACCGGCGAGCGTGATGATCGGCCGCTGATGGTGGTGAATCCGTTCCTTGAGCAGGTCCCGCTGGCGGCAACCGAGACAGGCTGGGACATAGCCACGGTGCCCCATTTCCGACGGCTGGGGCTGCGCACGCCCCGGCAGGACTTCATCGTCGACGCTCCCATCGCCGGCGCGCAAGCCCACATCCATCGGTCGCAGGTCACGGTGCAACTGGAGGGATGGACCGACGCCTGGACCGGCACTGCCACCCGGGACGTGCAAGACCGAATCCATGAGCTCGGAGGGCTGATCGTGGGCGTGACCACGGCGATCAATCCAGACGAGCTGACTCACTACGACCAACTGTTCGCCTTGATCCTCTCGGGCGAGTTACTGTTCGGCTGGATTCCGCTAGCTGGCACGGAGGACCGCCAGCCATTGGAGACCGTGACAGTGCCGGACTCGGTAACGTCCTACCTGTTGCACTGGGGCGAACGGCACGCCTCTATCGCGCAGGTACTCGCGATCACCGACCACGCGTTGAGCGAATCTGAGGTCTTCGCCTGGGCCACGGAGCAGTTGTTCGCCGAGACGCCGCAGTGGCCGGTGGAGTGGCGCCCAGTTGAGGAGGATCCGGCCGCCTGGTATCTGCTCGACCCCTTGGCAGCGCGGTTCTATTTCGTGCGGCAGCACGAAGATGGGTGGAAGCTGCTCACGGTGCTCTCCCGCATCAGTGGCGACAGCTTCGCCACCGAGCCGGAGGCGCGCGCGTGGGCCGAACAAGTCGTGCGGAGGCGCACTGACCAGCACGTATTTGACTGGAGCCCCGCAGCCGGGACCGCCCTACCCGGCTCCACGTTGACAGGCACCGCTGGATAGACAGCCCGCCGTACAAGTCATGCCGATCGCTCAGCGTGAACGAATTAGCGCCATTGTGTTACTGTCCGTGTGGTACGTATCTCCGAAAGTTGGAATTTCTTACCATGACCGTCATGATGGGGTAGAGGTGTTCCGACCAGAGGCTGAGGAGGGTTGGGTCATGACGCCGCAGGACACGGGGGACGAGGGGACTGTGGTGGGCCGCGCCCAGCTGCGGGGCAAGAGTCAACTGACGCTGCCTGCCGAGGTCCGACGCGCGCTGCACATCGAGGAAGGCGACGAGGTGACCTTCACCGTCCTAGAGGACGGGAACGTAGTGCTCCGCGGGATGACCACAATCCCAGCTGATCAGAAATGGTTCTGGGCTGAGGAGTGGCAGGAGGGAGAGCGCGAGGCCACCCGCGCACGTGCGGCTGGCGAGACGACGGTATACGAGTCAGGTGACGACTTCCTGGCTCGGATGGATGAGCTTCACGGTTCCTCGTGATGCCGACGTTCGAGACTCACCCTCGGTTCGAACGTGATGTTGCGAAGCTCACGCAGGCGCAATACGCGCAATGGAAGCGTGCACTCAAGGTGTTCATCGAGGCGGTCAACACTCGACAGTTTCCACCGCATCTGCGGGTCAAGCGAGTGAGGTCCGTCCAGGGAGTCTGGGAGATGTCCTGGGCAGACGATGGCCGCGCTACGTTCGAATACGGCGATGAGCGACGCCAGGGTGAAACCCACGTGTACTGGCGTCGTATCGGCACGCACGACATCTTCAGGAACCCGTAAGTCGCTAACCGAAACCGTCCAGCCACCGTGCGGATCGTCAGGTACGGCTGCGGTAGATGCGTAGCTGTGCAAGCACCTGTTCGGAGAACAGCTGTGCGTTGTGCTCGGCGAGAGCGACGATGAGCCTGCTGTGCCCACCGAACGCCTCCTGGCTGATCGTTTCAGTCGTCACCACCATCGCGATGCACACCGACGGACCGGATGTCGCGATCCGTTCGCCTAGCTCGGCCAGTACAGGATCATTGAAGATCGTGTGCGCGTCTTCCAGTAACAACAGGACGCCTGGCTCCTCCGGAGTCGGCGTGGTGAACCCTCCGCCGCCTTGCCGATGCTCGATCATGCTGGACAACCGATGCAGCAGGTCGACGGTGCCGGCGACGTCATTGGCAAACTGCTCGGGAGGCAGGTGCATCCCGATACCCTCCGCATGCCCGTTGCGGTCCTGGGGGTCGGCGAGCATCGGCACGATACGTCCAGAGGCGGCGGCTTCTACTGCCACCAGTCTTAGCGAGTTGGTCTTGCCACATTCGGGAGGTCCGGCCACCAAGCCATTGCGCAGTGGCCCCTCCGGGGCATGCAGCCACCAGTGACTGTGGTTTCCAGAGGCATCCTGGCCGAAGCTGAATCCGCCAGTCGTGACGTCGTAGCTGGGGCCTTGGTAGGGCTGAACCGGTATCTCATCTTCCTGCTTGCTGCGGAACAGGCCCTGTGCGTAGCGAGGATCGTTGCCACGAGGTACGGGATCAGCGGTGTTGAACGGGGCGAAGCCACACGCAGCGTCGCCTGTGGTCACCACGCGATTCACCGGCAACAGATCAACGAGAGCTGCTGGGTCGAGCGCAGTGGAGACCAGAACAGCGACACCACCCAGCTCAGCCAGCGCGTCAGTGATCTCGGGGCGCTCATCTCTGACGGGGAGCGTCCAGTGCGTCGTTCCCGCACGCACGACCAGGTCGCCGTCGACGTACCAGGCGTCCACGCAGCTGGCCCGCGCCGTGAATTCGACCTCGCCCTCCGAATCAGGCGGGGTCAGCCCATGGGCCGTCCAGATGTCGATGGTGGTTGCCGACCATCCCAACTGTGGATCGCAACGCAGCCCAACGCGCTCGAGCGCTGGATTGATCAACACCACCGGCAACATGCCGCCCCGAGGTTGTGGGAGCCCCACAATCCGGATGCTGTCGGTCGCCGGCGATGCTTCCAGCGGCCGGGGAAGATGTGTCCATTGGGGTGGACAGCACCGTGGATGGTGGAGGGTGGCTTCGATAACCTCGGGCTGTTCAAACACCACCAGTGCGGGCGTTTCCTCGCCCAACTCTTCTCCGCAGGTCTGGCACTGCCGCGCCCACAAGTTCCGGCTGACCTCCACTAGCCCGGAAGGTCCCAACTGCGCCCGAGTAAATGGATCCGCGTACAGGCTCGCGAGCGCCATCACCCATCCCTCGCCCCAGTTCAGAGTCCCCTACAGCACCCGACCATCGATCATGGCTACAGTCTGGCACGATCCCGTCACATCGACTATTCCCATCCCCGCCGCCGTTCCATTCTGCGCCTTGGCGCAGGTGCCGGCATCCTCGTGCAATGTACCGCCGGCCTGGCCTTCCAGTGCCGAGCGGATTCATGCCCAGTGCTCGTCGGCGGGACGGTCATGTTGCCCTTCTGCTGCCCCGGTCAGCCCCAGCCACTGGATGCCGTGAGTTCTTGACCGCCTTGCGTACTTGGAGCATCGCGCTGTCGATCTCGTTGCCACCGATTAGTCGCTGAGCTTCGCGAAGGAGCTCCGCTACGGTTCCGCGTGGCTCGTCGTCGGCAGGGAACGGGTCACCATCTCCACCCCGAGGGCGCACCGATGCCCGGCGAGTTGCTGACGCCACCTGCTTTCGGTAAAGCCGATGTGCTCGGTAGCCTCGGGACCCGCCCAGGAAGCCGGAAGCTTGTGGTCGGAAGCCGCGCATTTGCAGCTCCAGGCGCAAGTCGCCGTCCGGCGCTGTTCCACAGCGAGTAGCTGCCTGTCCCTGCGGGGCACAGAGAGTTGTTTCCAGAAACAATAGGCGCCCCGATTTCGTACTATCGCAGAATGCCTTCATTCTACAAGGGATTGTGTGCACAGTTCGATAGCGCCGATGGGCGCTGGGGCGGCGATCACAAGACCGAACATACCTAACACCGTGTGGCAGTTGGATGGGAAATATCCACAGGTCAGCGTCCAGGTTCGGTGGATTTAGCTTCCTGGGGCAGATCGGATGGCGTCATCAGGCAGATCCTCTAGATGGGCAAGTCCTAACTGGCCGGTGGCCGAATGTCGTCAGTGATCGGATGACGACCTGTCCGGTGGCGAGACATGCCAGATTGTGGAAGTGGACGCTGAGATGCGTCGACATTGGCAGAGCGAGTCGGGTTGACAATGCATGCTAGCTGGGAGAGTTTCTGTGCTGGGAGGTTCTGAGGATGGCCGGTCGGAAGATGCAGCTGAACGCAACTCAGCTTGCGGTCCTCGCGTGGGTGGGCGATGGGTGCTCCCAAGGAGTCTACGAGGGGTGGTCTCACCGCCTGGTTGCTCGCGCACTTCACAATCGCGGCCTGGTTCTCGTCAAGGGTCATGGGCCATCGTGGACTGCATCGATAACCGAGGATGGCACTTACTACCTCGAGCACGGAACATACCCACCTCGTGACCGCCGCCATAACGGTTCTCCTGACCGTGGGGACCTCGGGCGGCGACCTGAGATCGGAACTCCCGCGGCGCAGCCAAGCCGCGCACCTGCGTCGGCCCCAACTGCGGTTGCGTCTACTCGGAAACCTACCGTCAAAAAACGAGGACCAGTCGATCAGTTCACGTTGGCACTGCAAGACGCGGTCGATCACCGCATCCTCGTACCAATCAGTGAGGGAGCACGGTACCGCTATCTTGCCGGCTTTGCGAAGCGGCTCGGGCGGATTCCCGAAGGAATGCGACTGTCTTTCGACTATGCAAGACATGGTGGAGGCTACATGTTGACGATTGCGCTGGAACGGCCTCCCGAATGGCAGACGAGCGTATCGAATACGTCGCGATCATCGAAGAAATTGCAAGAGATCAGCGATATCGTCCAGGCACTCATGGACTGCGAGAGTTTCCCTGTGTGTGGAGAGCCGCGCGATCGAGCGTTTCGTCTGATTGAGGCTCTGGTCACAGGTGCAAGGTCATCCGGGATGACGGTGTCTACGCACGACGGACAGCCGGTACCACGTAGCACTTACGTCGCAAGGCACCCTCAACACGGCGAGATCCGGTTCACGATCGACGGGGACGAGTTTCGACTCCGATTCACCCAGGCCACGCTGCAACGTCCTCACGAGTCAACGGAGCGCGAGCTTGCGCGAGCTCGGCGCGGCTACATGTTCCCGGACTTCGACGACGTGCCCGACGAGCACCTCGGCATCGTCCTCGAAGGAGCTGGGGGACGGTTCTGGGCTGATAGCTGGAGAGACACCGATGGACACCGCCTTGAAGAGGATCTCGCACAGATTCTGGAGGAGATTCGGCTTCGTCACGGACATCTGGCCGCACAGCGTGCTGCTCAGGCTGAACGGCAGCGCCAAGCCCAGCAAGAGAGAGCCGAGCGCGAGAGGCGCCTGGTAGCGGCAAGGGAACGCGCCGCAGTTGCGTACCGTGAACACCTGATCGACGAAGAAGTCCGCAAACAGGTGCGACGATGGACAGAAGCGAAGCAGATCCGCGCTTATGCAGCGGAAGTTCGCCGACACGCGTCATCGCTATGTGCTGACGACCAGGCGCGGGCACTGCAATGGGCGGAGCGGATCACGACAGTCGCGAACGCAATGGATCCTTTCCCAGATGGCGCTGTCTTTCCCGACCTTGTGGTCGAGCCCACTGCAGACGATCTGAAGGCATTCATGAATTTGTGACTCACCAACGGTTGTATCCCCAGCGGCGTGGAGCGCGCTCGTATCGGACTGGTATCTCCGATGGCTTCAACGGTCGGTCGACGACGGGGCGGTAATTGGCCGGCGTGATACGTTCTTCTTCGTGTACGCGAGCCATCACGTCGGCAAAGATGCTGTGTCCGTTTTCCTTCATTTGGTCAATGAGGCGGCTGATGAGCACGTCCAGGCGCTGCACCTCTGCCTCGGCTGCTGCCAGGCGCTCCTGCATGGTGACCGCGCGATGGCCGCACCAACCACGAAGAAGCTCATGTACCGGGCGACCACGCTCAAGATACCAGCGATACTCCCACTCGGGACTCGTTGTCCTTTCATGCCCGTCGTGGGAAACAAATGACTCGCCACGTTTCGTTTTCTCCCGATACTTCCGCTCGTCCTCAATTACCCAATCCAGCACCGGTTGCGGGTTCACTCGGCAGGCGAACTCGGCGATCATGAGAGTGCCTTCCGCAGACACCACTTCGTCGTCCGCGAGTTTAAATGAGTCGACCTGGTCAAGTAGCTCACTGACAGGGAGGCCGATGAGCGGTTCAAGCAATGCTGAGTTGTGAATCGTCGTGACCCATCGAACAGGAGACCACTCCCACTCCGCTACCTCCTCGGGAATCAACTCCGCAAACACGGTCTCCACGGCACTCTCCTCTTGGTCGGTCAGTTCGAACGCGGCGAGTCGTTCCCAATTCGCCATCATCTCGTCGTACTGATGCACTCCAGACCAAGGTCCCCGGAGCCGTTTCGTCGGAACGTTCTCCTGCTTTCCTGTGTTCTCGCCGTCAAGGAACTCGATATCGTATCTCGGATTCTTCTTCCTGTTGTCGACGGCGAGGATACGGACACGTTGCGAAGGATCATAGTCGCGTAGACGGTATATCAGCTCGTCGCCGATCTGAATCATTCAGTTTCTCCAGGTCAGTATGTTAATAACTCAGGAAGGTAGACGGTCATCGTTTGTCATAATCGGAGGTGGTAAATTTGCTGCGCCGTACTGCTGATTATTCCCCTCGAGATCTCGTCACGCAGTGAGGCGGCAGTCGCGGCAACTGTCAACAACTCGTGTGGCGGCATTTTCGGTGTGGGCTAAACTGCGAGTATATCTTGGTCGGAAGCTGAAGTGGACCGGGACAGGTGGTGAATGCCGCCATGTTTGTTTCTATGTGATTCTCGTCAACTGCTGTTTGAGTCGCCTGTTGATCGAGCTGGCCAAACTTCCCATTTGTTCCTTGCGCCGCGGCGCACCTCAGCCTCAGGGTGTTCAGCCTGGATCTCGGCGAGGCGCTTCATGATATCTGCGATGGGAAGGCCAGAGGGGATGACAGCGATTGGCTGTGGTGTCGGCGCAGGCGATACGGGTGGTGACTTCATCGCTGCGAGGAGGATTTCGCGGGCGTCCTTGATGCGTTTCGCCCAGTCAGGCCACGCGGGGCACGGGCCTGCCTCGAACAACCAGCCCCGGGTGACATACCCATGCCACACCATGGGTGTCGCACATTCGGAACACATGTCATCCGCGGTTTGGCGAGGCAGTTCGAGCAGTTCCCGAAGCCGGGAGTCTGCTCGGCTGAGTTCGCTTCGCAAAGCCGAGCGTTCTTGTCGATCATGCCCCTTCTCAGCCAGCTTGGTGTTGATGTCATTAACTTGGCTGCGAAGTTCGCGGACTTCCTGCTCCCGCCAGAGCCGGAAGTGAAGGAGACTCCTCCTGCGGCGGTCGCTCGGTAGGTTCCCGTGCTGGTCGATGACTGTTTCGGGGTCGCCCACCTGGTCACTCAGGCTGTCGCGTTCAGCGCGTACAGATGCGATGGTCTGGTCCAAGTCCGTGATCTTGTCTTCACGTCGCGACTCGGGCATCGCCGGGTACAGGGTGCGGCTGGCCAGCTCGGTTCGTTCGTCCTCAAGGTGTCGCAGCTGAGCTTCGCATTCCAGTAGCTGAAGTCGTGCTTCGTGCCGCGTCTTGTCGAACGCCGGGATCCGTGCCTGTCTCCGTTCCTCCTTGATCTTGGCTTCCGCTGCGGCTTCCTCCTCCATCTGGCGCATCTGCGCATCCCATTCGGCCTTGGTGAGCTGACGAAAGCCTGGCTCGGCGCGAGTCCACTGGCCCATGGCAGCCAACGCGGCCTCGTACTCCTGTCTGCGGTCTTCCATGACCCAGGGGTTCCAGAATTCGTCCTCGTGTAGCTCGGTAAACAGTTCTTGCGCGGCGACGAACTCGTCAAACGTCACGGTCGCGGCAGGGCGTGGTTTCCACAGCATGCCGTCGTGGTTGAACAGCTGGTCGTCAGCGTTGTCCTTGGCCGTGTCGTCCGCCGACTTGTTCACGACAGCCTCCAGGTCGATGCGAGCACATAGAGCGTGCCCGCCTACAGCTACGAGCGACATCACTCGATCGAGTGCATCTACAGCGCAGATCTGAACGCTCTACTGATACCACTACTGTTCATCCCTCATGGCCGGGCTCTGAATCGAGCTGTCATCCACGTGCGTAGCGTGAGCGAGTGGCAGTTGGACGGCGCTCGGCACGAGCAATCCTGTTAGACGATCTTGGGCGATTGGTGCTGTTCAAGCGGACGAAATCGGGGCAGGCGCCGTACTGGACCGCGCCGGGCGGTGGAGTCGAGGACACGGACACCTCGGTGGAGGCGGCGCTGCACCGGGAGTTGGCCGAGGAACTGGGCGCTCATGCCATGAACGCCACACAGGTGTTCCTGTTCAGCGCACCATCGGACGCCGGGGTTGCCGTACAGCACTTCTTTGTGGCTCGGCTGGCCAGCCTGGACGAATCAGCACGCAGCGGCCCGGAGTTCAGCAATCCATCGCGCGGCGGCTACGAACTGGACCGTGTAGATCTACTCGGCGACAGGTTGGTATCGATCGATCTGAAGCCGACCGCGCTGAAGGAGTTCATCCTGGCCAACCGCGAAGCGTTACTGGCCGAAGCTGGGTGCATCGATGCGTCTCATGACGCCGAGGTCGGGCCGCAGGTCCTCTAACTGTAATGACCAGCCATTTCTTCCGGGTGGCGCCCATCAGGCCCGTGAGTCGCCCGCGACGATCGCGCCAGCCGGATCGACAGCATCGGCGACCTTGGGTCATTCCGATCGGGCAGGTTGGGCACGCCGCGTCCGATCCTGGCCCCGGCCGGACTCCACCCCAGACGACGGGGGTCGGCCGGGGAACAGGCTCAACGCGACTGCTCCGTCCGCGTGACACCTCGCCAAGCCGCCCAGACGTCTGCTCCCACATGAGTACCGTCCGCACATAGTGCGCGGCATTCTGTTGCTGCTACAACAACTGGGGAGAGGGTCAAATGGCCAAGCGGACCAGGTCCGTCCTGCTCCTGCCCATGATTATCGTCGTTGGTCTGGTCGCGGTGTTCGGTGTGTCGAAAGTCGTGGACTTCGTCAAAGACATCACGGGCGCCAGCGACGCCGTGGTGTTTGGGGAAGGTGACGCGGTGATCATGGTGTCCGCCGACGCCGAGTCCACTGTAGAGACATGCCAGGCGACGATCATCCAGGACAAGCGGTGCGGGGACCTGCATGTCCTCTTTGTGGACGCGGCGCGCATGCCATTCATCGCCCGTAACACGCAGCTCGCGTGGGAATCCGGCCACCCTGCCGTCCTTACCATGAACAGAGCCAAGCAGCAGGCGAACCGCGCGGCGGCTTGCCCCAGGAGCTTCCCGAAACCGCACGGCGGTTCATGCGATGAGTACCCTATGGCGAGCACTGAACAGGGCGGGAAGGGAGCGCGAGCCGAGGAGGTGCCCGTGCGGGAGAACACCTGCCAGGGCGGTTCGTACGGCTGGCAGTACCCGAAGGACGGCGACAACTTCCTGGTAGTGATCCTCCGGCCCGATCTGATTGCCTCGGGACCGTTCACCGGGGCCGACATCGCCAAGCAACAAGGCACCTGCTAGGAGCGGCCGTGCGGAAGGACATGATCGACAAGTACGCCTGGGCCAACGACATCGAAGCGTGGACTGTCGCCGTGATCACCGGTCAGCCGGCGGACGAGGTAGTCCGCATCTACGGCGGCGACCCGGCGCGTCCTGTCGGTGACTACTTCTTCGCACAGGCACGTGACCTGCAAGGCGGCGGTTACCCCGCTCCGTTGCGGTTCCAACTCCAGGTTCTCAGCCACGGCGACCACGTTGTCGCCCTCGAGAACAACGGCTGGAGTGGCAGCGTCCCCGAGATCGCACGTCGCTGTTCGGCAGACGGCGGCCACTTCTTCAGCGTCTACTGGAACGTGAACGCCTTCGGGATGCTCGTGGAGGCGATCGACGGCAAGGTCACCGCGCACTTCGAGTCCCTGTATCCGATTGCGCCGGATCCGCCGCAACCGGGGGAGATCCGACCGGAATGGGCGGTGGGACCTGAGACAGAACCCGGGGCGGCCTGGCCCACGTGCCTCGCACTCGTAGAGCAGCAGACCGGACTCGCGATCGATCAGCAATGGCTCTCCACCCCACTGCCCACCTATAGCGTGCCTGACCCTGATGAGCTGCTGAAGGACGTCGAGAACGCGCGGCTGCCGTAGCTGCAGGTCCAGCCAACCTTTCCAACTCAGCGAGCAGCCACCGAGCCAGCTCACCGGCCTGGGCAAGGCGAATGTGGCACGGCGTCGGCGAGCTTCCGCAGTTTCGACCGCCGGAGTGTGGGCAGCGTGTGGAGGTGCACGGCGTATCGGGGAGAAGGCTGGCGACAGGTCGGCCGGTGAGCCGTCCGTAGTCGTCGAGGCCAGCGATGCCGCTCGTGACGCAGGGCAAGCAGGATGTGTTACGCGCAGCATCCTCCGTTACAGTCGGTGACGAGACGTGCCAGTTCGGGTACAGGTCGTGTTCACGTCTACCATGGGTCTACCGGCTGTCGATCATGTCCGGGAGAGGTCCATGCATGACGAGCAGTTGTCTGCAGGAAAGCGGATCGCCCAGTTTCGGAAGCTCGGGCGGCTGACACAGCAGCAGTTGGCTGCCCGTGCCGGGTATTGCGCTGAGCACGGTTCGTGCAGTTGAGCAGGAACGCACACCAGCTTCGCCTGCGTTCATCGCTGCTGCGGCTCGGGCGTTGGGGCGGGATGTTCTGGAGATCAACGGTCAGCCCTACCTCGATCCGCAAGCGGCGCCGAGGGATGACGATCATCGGGCGGTGCCCGATCTGCGTCGTGCTCTGATCGAGTATGACGACATCCAGCTCGACGGGCCGGTGCCAACGCTCGAGGACGTGGATGCCGAGCTGGCCGCGGTCAAGCACCTCTACAGCAGGTCGAACTATCGGGAGGTCACAGCGCGGCTTCCTGACCTGCTGCGCCGGTTGCAGTGTGTGGCGGACGCGCAGCCCCATGGGGAACGTCGTGAACGTGGCTACTCGATGTTGACGCTGGCCTATGGCAAGGCGTTGGCAACTCTGTTCAAGCTGGGGTATCTGGATCTGGCCGGTATCGCCACGGAGCGAGCGCGGTGGGCCGCGTCGCAGTCTGGAGATCCTCTGTGGGCGGTGATCGCTGAGTTCTATCGGTCGCTCTTGCTGTTGTTCTCCGGCGCGTACGGCACTGGGCTACGGGTTGTTGATCGCGCCTACGCGACTACTGAGGGGTTACCGGACTCGTCGGAGCTGTTCGCTGTGCGTGGCGCGCTGCACCTGCGAGCCGCTCTGCTTTCGGCACGTGCGACGGATCGTGATGCCGCGGAATCGCATCTGAGCGAGGCACGTGCGTTGGCGCGGCTGGTCGACGAGGCAAGTCCTAACTACTACGATGCCGCGTTTCGTCCGTCCAACGTCGAAATCCACTCGGTTGCCGTGCCGCTCGAACTGTACGACGGGACAGGTGCGGTGGCACGCGCGCAGACGGTGGTGCTGCCCCCGACGGTCAAGCCGACCCGTGCGGGGCATTACTGGATAGATCTCGCGCGTGCCTGGCATTTGCATGGCGATCACGAACGGACGCTTGCCTCGCTCAACAAGGCGCGACGGATAGCGCCCCAGCTCACCCGGTATCACCCGCAGGTGCATGAGACCGCACGGCTGCTGGCCGCACAGGAGCGGCGTCACACCAAGTCGCTGGGCAATTTCGTCGGCTGGCTTGGCATCAAACTCTGAACTCTGCAACCTTTCGTGAGGATTATCTGGTGAATGACGCAGGGCAACCCGTCGTCTACATGATTGCGTGTGGAGCGCCGCCTACCCGTGAGGTCGTCAAGCTCGTCGAGATCGCCCAGAATGACGGCTGGGATGCGTGTGTTATTGCAAGTCCCATGGGGCGCCGGTTTGTCGATGATGATGCTATCTCTGCCAAGACTGGGCACACGGTCCGCTCAGACTACAAGGAACCGGGAACACCCGATGTGCTGCCGCCAGCCGACGCCATTATCGTCGCGCCTGCCACCTGTAACACGATGGCGAAATGGGCAACTGGCATCTCCGATACTTTGCCGCTGGGTCTGCTTGTCGAGGCGATAGGCAAGCGCCTGCCGGTTGTGTGCATGCCCTTCTCCAATCGTGCTCAGCTCAGTTTTCCCGCAATCCAGGCCGCCATGAAAAACCTCGCCGACTGGGGCGTAACAGTCCTCGGCGAGGAGGTCTACACACCTCACGAGCCGGGTACCGGAGGCAAGTACGTCCACCTCTTTCCCTGGCGTTCAGCGTGGGACGCACTGTTAAGGCACCCATGGCTGACAGCTACTTCAAGGCGCCCCTGAACTCCTCAGGCATCCACCGGTTCGTCGTTCGGGACTTGCGCCGCTCGGCGACGGCCTGATCTGCGAGCATGTCGATACCTCCGGTGCGTGGGTGAGTGCGCCGATAACCCGTCCTTCTGACCCGAACGTGTACTTCGAGCATGGGTATTGCCGGTCGATGAAGTGGGATAGGCTACTTACCTGCGTACTGAGTCGACGTGTAGAGGAGCATGAGTGGAGTTCCAACCGATTGAACGCGCCCCGGATGCGTTCCAGCTGTCGGTGACCGCCGACCAGATTGACGCCATGTGTCGGCGGGCATTCGGGCCGAGTGTGCGCGTCAGGTCGGCGGTCGAACTCGGCAACGGCATGTACAACAACACCTATCGTGTCGATATCGGCGAGGAGCGTCCGGTCATCCTTCGCGTGGCACCCGAGCCGGCACGTCAGTACCGCATTGAGCGGGGACTGATGCGCAATGAGTACGCGAGTGTCCCGTTTCTCGCGCCGATCGCCCCGATGATTCCACGTACGCTCGCAGCAGATTTCACTCACGAGATCATCGGCAGGGACTATCTGTTCCAGACAATGCTCGATGGCGTCCCAGGCCCGGAAGGCATCGGGCAGTACCCCCGAACCCAGTGGACAACGTTCTTTCAGAGGATGGGAGAGGTTGCCCGCAGCATCCACTCCGTCCGAGGGGAACGGTTCGGTCCCGTCGTCGGCCCCGGGTTTGACACCTGGAGCGGGGCTGTCGTCGCCTACTTCACTGATCTTGCGGCCGATCTGGACGACGCCGGCCTCGACGCTGCGGATGTGCGCGAGGTCGCAGCTGCGGCAGACAAGTACCGGGCGATCCTTGATGAGGTCATTGAACCGCGGCTGTTGCACGGCGATCTCTGGACGGTCAACGTCATGATGGATCCCGACGCGGCGGAGCCCGTGATCAGTGGGGTGTTCGACAACGACCGGACCTCATGGGGCGACCCCGAGTCCGACTGGGTGATCTACATGGCGGCCAAGAAGCCAGGCACAGAACGGGACGCGTTCTGGGACACCTACGGACCTCGACCATCTACGACTGGTGCGGCTCGGCGGTCCTTGTTCTACCTGGCCAAGCACATCGGTGCTATCCGCCTGGAGCGGCATCGATTGGGGAACGCCGATGCGGTGCCGGAGACTTACGAGCAGATGCGGGAGGTTCTCGACCAGCTCCGGGCGTGAGCCGCGCCGAAGTCGTCGAGGAGTGGTCACGAGGTGGCGAGCCACCCGGCAGGTCTTCCTGAGCGGCCCGCAGCTCGGCCACGAACTGCTCTGCGGGACGCACGTAGGCGCGCAGGTCGATGTCGTGCAACAGCACCGGTGGGTGGTCCAGCAGGCAGGTGCCGGCGGCCACGAGGAACGTGCGGATCGTGGCGTCGCTGCCTCGTTTCTTGCGTGGCGCCTGGTAGAGCAGATAGGCCGCCTGGAGCCAGGCAGCCAGCGCAGTAGCGGTGCAGGCGTAGTCCTGGGCGAGTAGCACCATGGCGCTGCGAAAGATTGTCCTACGGTCGGTCTTGGGTCCGCTGGCGATGTAGATCAAGTCGCCGTCAGTGATGATGCGGGAGGTGTCTCCGCCCCGCGCGGCGATCCGAGTGACGAGCTCGGTGGCGGCGCGGCGGGCAGCATCGCCTCGCAGCAGCCGCGTCCCGTATACCACACGACCGTCTGGCAGGGGGACGCGGTTGCTCCCGACATTCACGCCCGGCGATTGAGCCAACCTCGCGGTGGCCAGTGCCTCGAACAGCCGCATGGTTCGGCTGGCCGGCGTCTCGACACCTCCCGTATAGGTTCGCGTGATCGGGTTCCACATGGCACCGTCCCTGAACCGTGTGTGCTCTCCGAGCCGGAAGAGGTTCGGGTTGTCGTCGGTGACCGGTGTGCGGAACCGCTCCGCGTGTCCCGCGCCGTAGCGGCCGATCGGCTGAGTGGTGGCCGCCGCGATCCGGTACCGCCAGTCCTCCGCCGCCTCAAACGCGGCCGTGAACGCGGCGACCCGCGCATCGATATCGCCCGCTTGGTGTAGAGCGTTGGTCAGCGTGTGGTGCAGAGAGCAGGCCGCTTCCGCCTGTGTCTGGGCGAATTCGCGTATGTCTCGTCGGGCGGCTAGATCGTTGGTGCGCAGGAGCAGTGCAGGTGTTGGGAAGCACTCCGCTGTGATCGGTGTGGCCGTAAGCCGGGTCATCGGGGAGTCTCACTGGTCGAGTGGTCGTTCCGGCTCGGTTCGATGGGCTCGACCTCGATCTGAACCTGGGCCGCCAGGTGATCCGTGTACTGGTCGACGGACCGCTGGTCGTGACCGACCACGACGAAGCTGCCGATACGGCCGGTGTTGTCCCTCGCGCCATTCACCGTCTCTCCCACGGCTTTGCGCATGCGGAGGATCGGGACCTGCGGGCTGAGGTCGGGTAGCCCGGTCACCGTGGCGAGCCGGCCCGGATGCGGAGCTGTCAGGAACCGCACGGTGGCGTAGCCGAGGTGGGTCGGAGTGAGTCGGGCTTGGCGGCCTAGGGCGGTGTCGAGGCAGGCGGCCCACGGATCGATGCCGAGCGCGTGGTGGATGAGGAAGCCGATCTGCCCAGCGCCGATACGGGCACCGATCTCGATCACGGTGCACCTGCCATCCGGTGCCAGGATCACCTCGGTATGGGTGGCCCCGTTGCGTATCCCGACCGCGGCGATGGCCAGCTCGACCTCCTTGTACACGGTGTGCTCGATGTCCGCCGGCAGCACGGCTGGAAGTCCATGGCCAAGTTCGACGCGATGGGTCCCACCGCTGACTATCTTGCGGGTCACGCACAGGTGGGTGCTTGTTCCGTTCTGGGTGAATGATTCGACGCTGTACTCGGTGCCCTCGATGAGTTCCTGGACCAAGGCCAGCTCGTCGAGGACGATCCCGTACATCCCCCGCTGCTCTCGTGTGGTTCGGAAGGCTGCGGCGGCGTCGGCTGCGCACGTCACGACGGTAACGCCCGCCGAGCCGGCACCTTCGGCCGGTTTGATGACACACGGGAAGGTGAGTTGCCCAGCTGCAATGAGGTGAAGCAGCTCGTCTTCGTGGCCCACAACGTGGGTGCGGGGTGCGGTGACGCCACACCGGGTGAACTGGTCGATCATGCCGCCCTTGTTGCGGGCAGCGTGGGCCAGGGTCGGACTGTTACCGGGCAGTCCCAGCACAGCGCATATCCCGGCAGCGAGGGGGGTGAGGAACTCGTTGGTGGTCAACACCGCGTCAACGCCCACTCGGAGGGCGTAGCCAACGAGGTCATCGGCCGCCTGCTCAGGTTGGGAGAAGTCGGTCAGCACGTAGCCCGTGAGCGTCTTGCGCAGGGCGGGATTGTATGTGGCGAACTGGTCGGGGTCAGTCGCGGCGTGAACCTGGTAGCCACGGGCGACAGCGGCCTCGGCGATGGCCGTGGACTCAGGTCCAGCCGCTTCCAGCAGCAGGACGCGGGTGGTGGTCACGACAGGTAGTCCTCGCAGCCGCCGGTGCGGTGGGTGTCGAGGGTGAAGCAGTGGAACCCGCCGCCGAACAGGCGCCGGTGCCTGTGGCGTACCGGGACGGTGGTGAAGCCCTCGGCGTCGAGGGTCTTGAGCAGGCCGGTGCAGTCTTCGTTGACCAGAACCGTGTCCGGGTTGACCGACAGGACGTTGAGGTCGATGTACGGGCTGGTGAGGACCAGGTCCTCGTCGTCGTAGGCGGGGAACGCGCCCGGGTCGGGCTCGGGCGGGACGATGAACTTCCACGATTGCAGCGGCTTGGGTAGTAGGTCACGGAGGCCGTCGTGGCGGGCGAGGAAGACACCGGGGCGGAGCGCCAGGAGCATGCTATCGATGTGGTTGTCGGCCATCCGGTGCACGCGGTGGACGCGGTACCGGCCCTCCAGATGCCGCCACAGCCAGTCGAGGGCCATGGCGTGGTTCTCGTGGGCGACGTTGACGATCAGGTCGAGGCCCAGACGTAGGATCTGTGCGCCGTCGAGCATCATCTCGAAGCCGACGTCGTACGAGCTGGGCTGGGGGTCGGCGACCGGTTCGGTCGGGCCACCCAGGGTGGTTGCGGCGTCGCGGGCGTAGGACAGGTCGAAGGACAGGTCGGTGAGTAGCGGGCGGGGCATCGTCGTCCACTTTGCGCCGGCCTCGTAGTAGCGGTGGAACACCGGTGCCAGTAGGCGGGTCTCCAGGTAGCGGGATCGGATCGCTGGTGGTGTCTCGATGATCTCCTCACCGAGGATGAGGGTGTTGTCGCGGATGTTCAGCGCCGGGGTGGGTGCGGCTTGCCAGCCCAGGCCGGCGATGGGGGCGGCGTTCGGCGGCAGCGGCAGCGGTCGGTGCACGGTGACACCGAAGGAGGAGAGCGTGGCGGCCAGGTTCTCCACGTCCTCGTGGAGTTCCTCGGTGTAGCGCTGCTTGATGCGCCAGCTTTGGGTGGCGCGGTTGTCGTCGGCGGAGGTCAGGCGCGGGTAGGCCCAGTCGGAGCGGAACCCGGTCAGGCTCTCGTGGTGGAACAGTTCGAAGGTGATGTCTCGGTCGTGGGAAAGGTAGTTCTCTGCGGAGCCGACGATGATCTCGCGTAGCGGTGTGAAGTCGTCGTGGCTGTGTAGCCGCATGGGCGGGTTCCTCCTGCGTGGGCGGGCTGGATGACAGGGCTGGTCACCGGAGTTCGGCAGTGGCGGCGATGTGTCGCTCTTGCTGGGCTCGGCCGTGGCGCACGCGCAGCAGTACGCCGTCGTCGGTGAACTGGAGTGTGCGTTGTTCGCTCCATCCGGCGAAGCGGTACTCGCCGACCCCCACGGGCGCGAGCGCGAAGACTCGGCCAGCTGCGGCAAGGGTGCACCGGTCCGCGTCGGTCGCGGTGGTGTGTGCTGGCTGGAGTGGGCCGTCCAGAGGCTGGTCGTTGCCGAAGTCGGTGAACGCTTGCGGGAGCATCGTCGTGTCCGGGAGTACGACGGGGCCGGGCGTCGTCGGTGGTGCGGCGCGGTTGAACAGGACATCGGCCTCATCCAGCGCTGCTTGCCAGTCCGCAGGGAACCAGTGAACGAGTTCGCGGGTGAGCAGAGCGTCGATGACGGTGTGCACTCGGGGAACCGGGCCGGTGTTGCGCACCAGGTGCTCTCGCGAGAAATCTCCGTACCAGAGCTGCCCAGGCTGCCAGCGGTGCTCAACCCCGTCGAGGACGAGGACAGCAGCCGGGTTGGTGATCAGTGGGATGTGCAGCCGCACCATGCCGCGGTTCAGGGCGTACTTGGGATCGGAGTGGGGTTGCGACGCAGCGCCGGGTCCCAGGGCCATCAGTCGGACGGCGTTGAGCGGGGCGGGGATGCTGTCGAGAATCGTGCGTAGGTATGGCAATCGGTCCAGCCAAACCGTGGACGCGAAGTCGGCCGGGCCAGGTCCACCGGGATCGGTCCGGTCGGCGTCTCCGTCAGGGCTGCGTAGCGGCAGGACCCTCCAATCGATGGTGGCGGCCGCGCCGACGCCGCCGGAGGCGTGGATGCGTTGTGGCTGCCAACGGTGGTCGGTGACGTCGGCCAACTCCTGCGCCAGACGTTCGGCGTCGAAGGTCGGGGACAGTTGGACCGCCTCGGACAGGGGCGGCCGGTGAGGTGCGTTCATCGAAGATCGTCTCCCAGAACGGTGAGGGTCAGGATGCGCACGGACGCGGGACGCCAATGTGGTCGCTGGCACCGAACGAGTTCGCGGGGACTGCAGCGAACCGCGCGTCGAGCCGTTCGAATATCGCCTGTCGGTCGGCATCGGTGGGGTAAGCGATACAGAACACGAACTGCGCGCGGTTGACCTCGAGCGGGATGGCCGGCATCGACACGATGACGCCTGCGCGCACCTTCGGGTCATAGGCACAGCCGAGTTCGTGGACGGCCGCGAGGAACGTGTCGAAATCGGGAATCGCCCAGGTCGGTGGCACGTGGTACTCCACCACCGACCGCTTCGGGGCGGCCGTGACACCGACGATCTGATGGGCGATGACCTGGTAGATGTGCAGGGACCCGGACACCTGGGCGTTGACCTCGGTGAACACCACCCGCCCGTCCTCGGTGACGACAGCGTCAGCGCTCAAGTGGCCGCGATATCCGAACGCCCGGTAGGTCTCGGCCAGCCGTGTCCCGCCGTCCAGGAGCTGCTCACGGACGTTCTCGCCGACTCCGCGCAGCGGAACGATCTGGTAGCTCAGGCGGCGTCCGACGTAGTGCAGCGTCCCCATCTCGGTCGGACGGGTTCCGCCGTCGTTTGCATAGTGCTCGGAGTACACCGAAGTCGTGTGCGGTGTGAACTCCTCGACGACAACGGGGAACCTGCCCTGTGCCGAAGCCCAATCCCAGCGCTGCGCCCAGTACGCCTCGATCGTCTCCGGGCCGTCGTCGAGCTGGTGAAGGTGACGGGCACCGACGTGTCCGGCAGCGAGCGAGGCGTCGCGCAGCACGAGCTGGTTGCCCACCCCGGCTCCGTTGTGGGCCTGCTTGACGACGACCCCGCCCGCCCCGGACAACAAGTCCGCCGTCGCGGCAACCGCTTCGCTCGGGCTGCGACACACCGCGCCCGCCGGGATCGGTACGCCGGCACCGGCGGCCAGCGCCCGAAAGGTCGCCTTGTTGTTGCCCAACTCGCCACCACCCTGGGAGAAGAAGTCCGCGCCGGGGAACCGGTCCTCGACACCCAGAGCACCAGCGAAGCGCGACACGTGGGCCGACGGCCACAGCGCGAAGACCTCCTCGACCTGATCCACACCGGCGTCGCCGAGTTCGGCGCGAACGACCCGTAGGAATTCCGCGCTGGTCAGGCTTTCCGGGTCGAGCAGCCGCCTGTCGTGACGCCCGGCAGGTGAGACCAGGAAGCGCAGGCTTGCGGGATCCACGCCGGTGTACGAGGTCGCGTAGGTGAGAAACCGACGGTCCGGCTCATCCGACAACACGACCACGTCCCCGTCGCGGGCGAACCACACAATGCGCTGTGTCCAGGCTCGCAGGTCGCCCCGATCACGGATGGATGGGTCGATGTGATTGCCGATGAGGATCCTCACAGATGCACTCCCAATCGCATGGTGTCCACCGGTCGTCTACTCAGGACGCAGGCGGGCAAGTTGTCAGGCGCGGAAGGTGGCGGGCAGCACGTCGAAGACGCGCATGGTCGCGGTGCGTCGGCGGCGCGGCGGACCGGCCTCGCGTAGCGGAGTCGGGTGTTCCAGGAGGCTGGACACCAGAGCACGGAGCGCGGTTTGGGCGGGCGCGGTGCCGATGCACGAGTGGGTGCCCCAGCCGTATCCCAGGTGCCGGTTGGGCGAGCGGTCCAAGGACAGCCGATCCGGATACAGGAACTCGGCAGGATCGTGGTTGGCGGCGGCGAACAAGGTCAATACGGTCTCGCCCGCCTGCACCTCGACATCGCCGATCTGCGCAGGGGAGGTCGCGATGCGGCTCGTGCCCTGCACCGGCCCGTCAAAGCGCACCAGCTCGTCGACGCCGGTACGCAGCATCGCCGGATCCCGCATCCGCTCCAAGGTATCCGGGTGCCGCAGCAGGGTATGAACGACGTTGCCGATAGCGGCGGTCATCGTGCTGTACCCGCCCTGGAACATCACGCGGGCGGTATTGCGCACATACAGGTCGAGGTCGCTTTCTGATGCTTGGCCGGAGTGCTGGCGGACGTGCGCCAACAGGCCCGGCCGCTCAGAACTGCGAAACCACGACTCCACGAGCGCACTCAGTTCTTGCCGGGCTATGCGGCCCGGCTCGACCGTCGCCGGATCCAAGCCGGCGTCCATGCTCCGCATGATCGCGTCCGAGATCGAGGCGAAGGAACCAATGTCGGGTTCCTCGACGCCGAGCAAGTCCGAGACCACCGCCACCGCCAGCGGCGCCGCGACGTCCGTCATCACGTCGAACTCGGTGCGGTCGGTCAGCTTGTCGAACACGACGGCCAGTCGCAGCTGTGCACGCCGTTCTACGGCCGCGAGATCTTGAGCGTGCAGAGCGTTCATGAACAGGCTGCGCACTGTGGCTTGCTCTGGCGGGTCCAGAGATTGCACGCTCAGGTTTGGTTCCGGCACCGCGGTTCCTGTCCGCCGCCGATCACGGGCGAAGCGCTCGTGATCGCGCAACACCGCCACACAGTCCGCGTACCGCGTTAGACACCACGACCGCATTCCCTCGTGCCAGAACACCGGCGTGGTCTCCCGAAGCCAAGTGAACACGGGATACGGGTTCGTCAACGTCGCCTGGTCCAGCGGTTCGTAGACAAGCTGAAACGATGTCAACCTTCCCCCAGATTTCAAGTACGGTTGTCGGCCATCCGGGTCGGGGCCAGGCCCGGCAACGCAAACACCGGACCTGGCCCGACGGTCGAGATCAGTGGTCGTAAACCATGAACGGACCCCCTCTCCGTGTGCGAGTGGTCAGGCGACACGAGCCGAGACCTTGGATCCGGATCGCCCGGTCGAATCCCGTGTCGCCCATAGGGAATGTCGATGTGTCGCGTTATGTTCGGCTCAGTTCCGGCCAGTGTCGCCGGCAGTGCAGGGCTCGACGACGACGCGGTGCTGGCACGTCGTCGCAGCAGCGCTGAGCCGCTCGGTGATCGCCGCCCAGTCCGCCGGCTCACCCATCAGCACGCGTCGAGAGTGCTCAGCCAGTTCCCGCGACAGCGCCTCCAACTCGATCACGGTGTCGACCTGATCCATGCAGGCTGACGTCGACCGGACTCGGTTCGATGCCCGTGCGACGGGCAGCATGACCGCGGCCAGCGCGTCGGCAAGTACATCAGCTGGCTGGCCACCGAGGCGTCCTTCTGTCTGCCGGTCGACCTGACTATCGGCTGCTTTCGCGGCGGTAAGCGCATCGAACATTGCGACAAGTTCTCCGTCTGCACCAAGCAGTTCGTCTGCCGCGCACCAGAACGCGTGCGGTGCGGGCTGCTGTCCGGTCTCGATCTTCGAAATGGATGTGCGGTCGTAGTACAGGCGCTCTGCGAGTTCCGACTGTTTGAGACCGTTCCGTTCGCGATGACCGGCAAGACCCTTGCCCAGCACGGCACGCAGCGCGGCGACCTGCTCGGACTCGCGCATCACAACCGACCCCGCCGTGCGGACAGTTCAGCGCCCATGGCCAGCAGATGTTCTGGTCGCCGAGGACCCGGCTACCGGCCGTGCTCCTCGCTGTCCGCATCGCGCCCGCCGACGCCCTGCATGGTCGTTGCCTCCCTGCTGATCGTGCTCGAACAGTGACTGACTGATCACGATGTCGGTGTTTAAGAGCGGGTAGTAACAGGGAAGTGACAATGAGAAGCCGCCGGTTTCGCGACTGGTGCGCATACCTCCGGCAGTTCATCCGTCCTCGCCTCTCCCGCGAGTAGTCAACTGGTCATCGCCAGTAACGCTAGGTACTGTCGGCAGCGATCACTGGCAGTTTTTCTGCCAGTTCGCCGAAGTAGCCCGGTCGTACCGTGTGTTCAGCGGCGAGACGAGGGAGACGACCAGGTGGAGCAGCCGAGCGAACTCACCACCGGCGAGCGGGTCGCCCAAGCCCGCATCGCGCGCGGCATCAACCAGGAGACCCTTGCTGGCCTCATGGGCCGCTCGACCAGTTGGGTGTCCAAGATCGAACGCGGCGTCCTGCCGCTGGACCGCAAGTCCGTGGTGTTGAAGCTCGCGCAGGTCCTGGAGGTCGACGCCAACGTGCTCGAAGGCCGCAGCCAAGCCCCACAGGTACCGGGCAAACACGGCCGCGCAGTGGTCGTCGGCGAACTGCGGCAAGCCCTGATGCGGTGGGCAACGCCCGCGATCAGCCCTCCTCGCTCCGGCCCTCGCCACACTGCGGATTCGCTGCGGCGGCGAGTCGACACGGCCAACCAGCTGCGACAGGACGCCCGGTTCTCCGACCTGGCTGTCTCGCTGCCAGCACTGCTCGACGACCTCCGTGACGCGGCCGAAGCCGAGGTCGACCGGAACGCTGTGCAGACGATGGCCGCCGAGGCGATGCACGACGCGCGAGCGATGACGAAGAAGCTCGGCCATCTCGACCTCGCCTGGATGGCGGCGGAACTTGCCGGGCAGGCAGCGCGACAGACCGACGATCAGCTGCTCGCCGCAGCCAATGCCTGGAATCACATCGAGGTCTACAAGGCTGCCAATGCACCCGGTCCTGCGCGAGCACTGGCCCTGGCCACGATCGATCAACTGGCCGACGGGCTGGGTACCGCGACACCTGGCCACCTGAGCTTGTGGGGCACTATGCACCTCCAGGCCGGGCTGATCGCCGCCTACTGGAACAACCGCGAGGATGCCACCGCCCACCTGCAGGAAGCCGCCGAGGCCGCGCGTCGGCTCGGCGGCGATGCCAATCACTACGACACCATGTTTGGCTTGACCAACGTGGCCATTCACCAGGTTGCCGTGGCGGTTGAGCTGGGCGACGCCCAGAGCGCCATCGACCACGGCAACCGGATCGAGGCTTCGAGACTCGGCCGGGAGAGGCGTGCCCGGCTGGGCATCGACCTCGCTCGTGCGTTCGAGCACGCTCGCAAGCACGAACAGGCGCTCAACGCGCTACTTGCCGCCGAGAAGCTCGCCCCTGACTACGTGCGACCGCACCCACTCGTGCGTGAGATCGTCGGCTCACAGTTCCGCCGCGCCCGCCCAGAACTCCGCTCCTTCGCCAAACGAATAGGTCTCGTATGAACACGATCCAGGTCGCCGGCCTGCTGTTCGACAACGACGGTGTGCTGGTCGACAGCACCGCGGTTGTCGAGGACTCCTGGCGCGCGTTCGCCAGCTGGTACGACCTGCCGGTCGATGACGTCCTCGAACGCGTACACGGTCGGCGCTCCCGTGACGTCATCGCGCACTACGCGGACCACCTGCCCGTGTCCGCCGACGAGGCGTTCGCCCGCTACATCGACGCGTGCATTCGCGAGTTCGTCCAGGTTGAACTTCTCCCTGGCACCGCGGAACTCGTCGCCTCCCTACCCGAGCAGGGATGGGCCGTCGTCACCTCCGGCACGAAGGTCGTGACCCAGGCCCGCTGGAAAGCCGCCGGGCTACCAGACCCACCGGCCCTGATCAGCGCCGAGGACGTCTCCAACGGGAAACCCAAGCCCGACCCCTACCGCACGGCCGCTCAACGGTTGCAGCTCGACCCAGCTGACTGCTTGGCCATCGAAGACTCACCAGCAGGGTTGGCATCCGCCCGCGCTGCGGGGTGCACGACCTTGGCGCTACTCACGACCCACCGGCGAGAAGACCTCGACGCCGACCTGGTCGCGGCTGACCTCGCGGCCGTCCGGATCACCAACAACGACGGCTTCAACGTCAGCGTTAATCCGCCTTCTACATGATCAACCGGTGTTCGGGCGAGGCGCGATCACGAGCTCGTCAGTGCGGCTCGGTGCAGCTCCGGAACCGCCAGCGGAGCGTTCTGACCGAAGCGGAAGTGTGCGATGACGGCGGCACACCACGGTACCCATGCGCCGGCCAGCAGGAGTGGCGAGGTTTGCAGGAATGTCAGCGTCAGCGCATCGCCGGTCAGGCCAAGGTTGACGATCTGGTCGTAGTTGAAGTTCACCCACTCATAGCCATCCGAGGTCGCGACCTCGCACCACAAGCGCCGAGTGGTTACCACCGTCTGGCTGAGTCCATATGGACGCCATTGTGGTGCCGCTAGACGCCGGGCGCGGCGTCGGGCACGGCCTTGCATGACCATCAAGCCGAGGATGTAGCCGGTGAGAAACTGCGGCGAGCCAACAACCAGACGCGGGCCGGTGTGGACCCAGGTGACGTCTGCCGCGTAGTAGCGCGCGTAGCTCATCGGCGCCCCGCCCGACCGCGCGAACACGCCTACCGCGTACTCGCCCTGTGCAGGAACGAGACCAGGAACCGTCACCGGTACGGTGCCCAACACCTGACCCGACGACAAGGCAGCGTGAACCCGAACGGCCTCCCACCACGCTCCGGACGTTGTCATTTTGAAGTACCTCCCCAGGTATCTGAATCGATTCAGATGATAGCACGATTCGTGGATGCATCGACGCCGTTCCATGTGCGCTGAGGGGACCGGCGGTGGGATACACCGGTTGCAGGCCGTCGTGTGTCCCACCGCCGGGTGCCGGTGTCGATATCGAGCTGGGGGTCCACCCGATCAGACACACCGGCAGGTGCCCGTCACACGCGACGGGCTGGCTATCCGCGAGTCCGACGTTTCCGCGGTTGCTTGCGGAACCGTGCCGTCACGTGAACACGGTTCGTGCGAACGTGATGGCTGACTCGACGCCGGTCGTGAGCCACCCGACCGCTGTCTGCACACCGTTGGCGAGCTGGACGGGGTGGACGATCAGGCTGTAGATCAGGACAGCGACACCGGCGGGAACGGTGATCTTCTTTGCGCTCATGAGTCGTTGGAACTCGATGAGGACGGTTGGCGTCGGTCGGCCGTTTCCGGCTTCTGGGGTTCTCTCCACATGGGCCAGAACGGGGACCTTCGGGTAGGTAGAAGGGGTCGCCGAGGCATTCGTAGCCGTGGCGTTCGTACAGTTTGCGTGCTTGCTCGCTGCTGGCCTGGAGGAAGGCCGGGGTACCGAAGTGGTCGAGCTGGCGGTGGTGATGCCGCAGCAGCGCCGATCCCAGTCCGCCCCTTTGCCGGTCCGGCCCCGTCGCGAGGTAGGCGAGATGGTGGTGCGGGTAGGTGCTTGGGTGGTTGTCCTCGAACAGCCGATCCAGCGTGCGGAACCGGTCGGTGTAGGTCCCGCACGCGGCCAGAAGCTGTTCCTCGTAGTTGTCGGGTTCGGGGGTCGGACCGGTGGGCTGGGCGAACCAAACGGCGGCTGCGGCCAGCTGGCCGTCAGCGCGCTTGATGAGGTGGATCTCGCCGTGAGTGAGAGCGTGGTCGACGTAGATTTCGAAGTCGGCTGGCAGCACCCGGGCGCGTTCGCCGGGGTCGGGGATGAGCCACTCCGTGGCGTCCAGGGTGAAGAAGGCGTCGGCGATCAGCTCGGCGGTTTGGGTGGCGTCGTTGGCGGTCGCGCGGTGAATCGTGGGGCGCGTCATCGAGTTTCCTCCGTCCAGTCGAAGTCGGGCCGGTCTGGGACGTCAGCCGTGTCGCCGGTTGCGCTGGTCGTAGTGGCGCTCTTGGCGCCGAGGCCGATGGCCGCGTAGATGGTGGGGCGTCGGTGTCGCAGGGCGAGCGCCCACAGCGCCCCGAGGATGGCGATCACGAGGTAGGCAACGGGGATGCCCCAACGCAAGGGTGAGGTGGGCTCGACGCCGAGCAGCGTGGCGAAGTTGACGAGCGCCAGCACGACCACGATGAGCAGCAGGCCGGCGGCGAGGACCGGGGCGACGAGCCGACGCCACACGGTTTCTCCCGCCGGATGGCGGACGAAGTACACGATGATCGCGACCGACGTCGTGGCGATCAGCAGCAGTACCCCGAGGCCGCCGGTAGTGACGCCCCAGAAGAACAACTGGACGACCGGATCCCACCCGGCGACCGCATACAGCACGATGACCACGAACCCCACCACGCTCTGGATGAGCGACCCGAGTTTCGGTGAGCCAGTGCGCAGCGATGTCCGGCCGAGGACTTCCGGCAACACGCGTTCGCGACCGAGGGCGAAGACATAGCGGGCGGTGGTGTTGTGGAAACTGATTGCGACACGAGGTCGCACGCGGTGAGTGAGTTCGTTGAGGAGGTTCGACTGATGTCGAAGACGTAGCTCCGGGTTTGTACTCGACCTGTCCCCACCGCGACGTGCGTGGTCGGTTCTTGATCGGCTGGGTGCGGAGCTCGCGGGAAAGCCCAAGGGCCGTTGTTCCAACCATAGCGGCCACAGGCGAGGGGAAGGGCCGGAGGGGCGACTACCAGGGAACTCTTGCTGATGCCTCGTAACCACAGCGTCCCGGGTTGGGTAGCAGTACCGGGATGAAAGGGGCCGGCCGTTGGAAGGCGGCAGGTGGCGGCTACAGATTTCTAGATGGCCGTTGAGTACCACCGTCCTCGGGGTAAAGAGAGCGCCCAGCCCGGTCCGGGTCTCATGCGTGCGGAACGTGGAAACCTCGCCACGGGTCCATCTCGGGTGCGCGGGTATGCGTGTCCCGGGGTGGTAGGCCGACCGTAAGGGGGGCGGAAATCCCGGGCGGGACAGGGTGCTCAAGAAGCGAAGGCCGGCGGCCGAAAGGCAGCGGGAAACCAGCGGTCGTAGGACCGGGACCTCCTCCCGGATGGCCGTGTGGATAACCGGCCGGATACCGGGCCTGGTGCCCGGACCCGTAAGGGTGCTGACGTGAGCAGGTGAGCCTTTGAGACGAAGCGGACGTGGATGCCGGAACCAAAGGACAAGTTGGACACTTCGGTGAACGGACCAGCGGACCCGGACTTGGGGTTCGACGGTGCTGCCTGGGAACGGGTGGACTGGCGAGCTTGCGAGGAACGGGTACGGCGTTTGCGGCGCAGGATTTTCAAGGCAGTACGGGAAGGGGACCTGGCCGAGGTCAGGAACCTGCAGAAGTTGATGTTGCGGAGTTGGTCGAACACGTTGGTCAGCGTTCGGCAGGTGACGCAACGCAATACCGGCCGCAAGACCGCGGGCGTCGATGGGCAGGTCGCGTTGACCAGCCAGGCACGAGCAGAGATGGCGGTACGTGTGCACGCCACCCGAGGCTCGTGGACGCCGTCTCCGGTCAAGCGGGTGTACATCCCGAAAGCCAGTGACAGAAACAAGAAGCGGCCACTCGGAATCCCGGTGATCACCGACCGGTGCCACCAGGCGCGGGTTCGTAACGCGCTGGAACCTGAGTGGGAGGCCCGGTTCGAGCCCAGATCGTTTGGGTTCCGTCCGGGTCGCGGCTGCCATGACGCGATCGAGTCGTTGTTCCAGACCCTGTGCGGCAAGGCCAGACGGGTCTGGATTCTCGACGCCGACCTGGCAGGTGCGTTCGACAGAATCGCCCACGGTGCGCTCCTGGAAACGATCGGCGATTTCCCCGCGAGGCGGATGATCGCTGGTTGGTTGAAAGCGGGGGTTGTCGAGGTCGAGCGGGGACACTCGTCCACTGTGGAGGGAACCCCACAGGGCGGGGTGATTTCGCCGCTGCTGTTGAACATCGCTTTGCACGGGCTGGAGGAGGCCGCTGGCGTCCGATACCTGACCGGCAGGCATGCCGGCTCGGTGACGGACGGCAGCCCGGCGCTGGTGAGATATGCCGACGACCTGGTCGTGTGCTGCTTCTCGGAGCAGCAGGCGGAGCAGGTCAAGGCACGGCTGGAGCCGAGAGGGTTGGCCTTCAACGAGGCCAAGACCCGGATCGTTCACCTCACCAAGGGGTTCGAGTTCCTCGGGTTCCATCTCCGCCGCTACCAAAACGGCAAGCTGTTGATCAAACCCAGCGCCGCGGCCATTACAAGGTTCCGTAAGCGGTTGGCGAAGGAGTTCCGTGCCCTGCGAGGAAGCAATGTCGCAGCGGTACTGGCGAAACTCGTCCCCATCGTTCGGGGATGGGTCGCCTACTACCGGACAGTGGTGTCGTCCAAAGTGTTCAACGCGTTGACGGCATACCTGTGGAAGCTCACCTACAAGTGGGCGTGTCGGAGTCACCAAAACAAGTCCAGCCGCTGGATTGTCAAACGCTACTACGGAAAGTTCAACAGGTTCAGAAACGACCACTGGGTGTTCGGCGACCGCGCTACCGGCGCCTACCTGCCCAAACCGTCCTGGACCGAGATCACACGACACACGCTCGTCAGAAGCGGAGCGTCCCCTGACGACCCGGATCTGACCGAGTACTGGGCACGACGCCGACGCAAGGTCACACCCCCGCTCGACTCCTACACCGTGCGCCTGCTCACCAAGCAAGACGGGCAATGCGGGCTGTGCGGGGAGAACCTGCTGATCCCGGACCACCCGCCCCAGACCCCCGAAGGCTGGGAGTGGTGGTACCTGTGGACTGCGAAGAAGGCGATCGAGGCGGACTACCTGGTCCACCACGACATGCCCAACGCGTCGCGTGATCGACGAACTCACCTGGTACACGCCACCTGCAAACGGATGCGGAAACCCGCCCAACTGTCAGGAAACACGGCACGGTGACAACCGAACCCGAGCTGCCCTCGTGGCTTGCTTGGGCCGTATGCCGCGACGAGTGGCTTGTACGGTCCTGAGGGGGCCCTGGTGCGGCAACGCACCGGGGCTACCCGGCTCATCGCGGCCAGCACGCTGGTCACGAACAACACCCGGCCGATGTCCACGATCAGAACGCCAAGGTTGCTGTTGGCGAGTTGGAAGATCAGTTCGGTGCTGGCTGTCTGGGACTGCACCACGATCTGGTCGGGGCCGGTCGCGACGCTCATGGCCCAGGAGCCGAGCGTGTACAGACCGGCAATCACGCCGACTGACACGTAGCTGGCGATCTGAACGGTCCGTTGCGGGTCGCGGGCTTCCTCGGAGTACACGACCGCGCCCTCGAACCCTACGAAGCCCAGCACGGCGATGGTCAGGATCGCACCCACCCCTGGCTGGAACAGCGCGGTGGGATCCAGCGTGTCGAACGTGACGGTTCCGCCGGCCGGGTTGGCGACGTTGGCGACGCTGTAGACCACGATGACCGCGACCTCGGCCACCAGCAGCACGGCCAGCACACGGCCGTTGACATCGACATGCAACAGACCAAGCACAGCCACGATCGCCCACGCGATCAGAGCAACGACCCACCAGGCCACGTCGAGCCCGAACCAGGCGCTCAGGAGCGGGGTGGTGGCGGCCCCGATCGCACCGTAGAGGCCGACCTGGAGCGCGTTGTAGGCGACCAACGCAACCCACGCACCGGCAACCCCGACTGGACGACCGATGCCGTGGGAGATGTAGGCATAGAAGGCCCCCGCGTTGGCCACACGGCGGGCCATCGACACATAGCCGACACAGAACAACGCGAGTACGACGCCGATCACGATGAACGCGACCGGCAACCCGGTGATACCGATGACCGCGTAGCCGGTGGTTACGACTCCGGCTACGACGGTCAGCGGCGTGGCTGCGGACATGACGAAGAAGACCACCGCCGGCACACCGAGGCGGTCCGCGGCCAACGCCGTTGCCACGTTGCTCGGCCGCGTGGGCTGTCTCGTAGCGGACATGACGTGCTCCTCGAAAGTTGTTGGTGCGAAGGAGTTAGGTTCGTGCGTTGAGGACCGCATCACCCACAGCGGCAGCGGCCTGGTTGACCACCTCACGCAGCGACGGCGGCAGACTGGCCACAACGCGCTGCAAGTAAGGCCGGGCGTGCGGTGGTGTGTCGGCCAGTACGTACGTGTCGAGGCCAGTCGCCGCGACCAGTCCGGCCAGCACGACGTCCGGTGGTTCGAGGGCCGCGCCCGCACTCAATCGGCTAGCCAGTCGTGATTCCGGCCAGCCAGCGCGGGTCGTCATGGTGGGTTCGAGCACCGTGGTCACCCGCAGGAAGCGACGTTCTTCCCGGACGTGGACATGCCCTTCACGGATCAACCGCTGCGACACCTTTTCGTACGCGTCACGGGCGAAGAACCTCAGCCAGTCCCGCATCGATGTCACGCCCGGCTCCGCCAGCAAGTGGTCGAGAACCGTGTGCGCCAACGCATCTCGAGGTGGCGTCGAATCCACGATTCGGATCCGACCGCCACGCAGGTTGATGCGGCGGAACAGCACCTGCTCGCCCAGCAACGCCCCGGCCAAACCGAGCCGCACGACGCGGTCGGAGAGCCGGCACTTCATCGAGATGGAGTCGTGTGCGACGAAGAAGAAGTCATCGGCCAACAGCAGCACCGAGGTCCCCTCCGCGCCACCAAACGGCGAGCACATCCTTCCGCAGAACACCGTCAGGCGGGTTCAGCGCTCTGCCGGCCACACACGCCTGTACGTGCTCACTGAACATCTTGATGTCCATCCCCCAGCCCATCTACGACTGCTTCACCCCAGACAGCCGCGGCGAAATCACGTCCTCGACTGCGCCACGATGAGCGCATGCTGCGCGTTGATCGGTCACGTGAGTGAACCGCCGAACTCCCCATGTGGGCACCTCTAGCCCACATCCACCATGCCGTGCTATGCGTAAGCGCTCGTCCTTGTTTGCCCTGCAGCACGACGCCCTTCGCTCGGCACGGTGGACACTTCGCCCGCTGCTGAGGCCTGGTGCCAAATCCGTGTCGCTCGCCGACTACGTCGCCCAATTTGGTCGGCACCAGGGGAGTTGTGGGCAACGTGGGTGGTGACCGCTCTCCAGACCGAACGACGTCACGATTCCGGTCCCTGGGCTCGCCGCGGCGGCCACGTGCGCGATGTGCGTCTGGCGGCGCCAGACGAAGTACTTCTGGTATGACAAGTCAGGAAACGGGGTTGCTGGTCGCACGCTGACTACGGATCACGCCGCATACGTCGTCGCGGCTCGAACGGCCGCCGGGAGATCAAACGACGACGGATCGCCCCGCGTAGCGATGGCGCATCTCTACCATGCGGCAGCCCACAAAGTCCCGACGTGGACTCAATCTCCGCGGTCTGGAGAGGGCCACTCTGAGGGTCGAGTAGGCGCTCGGCGGACAGCGCTATTTACCTCCATGACTGCCGGATCGCACATGCGCATGTTGTTGCCTCGCAGCGGTAGGGCACATGGTCAATTGCGAACGGGCCCGTCGCGGTGTGCGTCACTACAACGGGCCCTTGCGCGCTGATTCCAGACGCTTCTTGGCCGGTTCGCGGCGACCGCGGGCTACCCTCCCGGGCTGACATGTGGGCAGAGTTGGCGCTGCTCATAGCCGCCGGGTACGCCCTCGCCGACGGCAGCCCAGAAGGCTCGCGAGTCGGAGAAATGACCGCCGAGAGTGTGCCAGCTCAGACCGGGATGTTCGGCGCGGAGGGCCGCCAAGCCGGCACTGGCAAGGCCGCACCGTTGGTAGTCCGGTTCGGTGTACGGTTGCTCGACCCAGCCAAGTCGGCAACGGCGGCAGATCTCGTAGTCGACCTCGAACACGGTCTCGCCGTCAAGGTTCGCGGCTCGCTGGCGCCAACCGATCCGCTCGCCCGACATCGTGTCCTGCCAAGGAGTGTTCAAGACGGGGACGATCGGTCTGCCCTGCGACTGGCCGAGCCTTCCACCGCTGATCCACTGCACGGCTTTGCGCCAGGGCTTTCGACTCGATACGCGACCCACCCTGTGGGCTTGTGCGGCTAGGCGCTGGGCTGCTTGAACCTTGTCGTTGGCCACCGTGCCATCTTGCCGCGAGCACGCTTGGCCACCAAAGGAGGTCGCCGGATCTCCCGTAGCTCCGACACAACAAACGTCCGGTTACGACGACTGAGAGGCGTGTGATGCGTCCGCCCGAACACCGGCTGCGCCGCACCGATGTTGCCCAGACGTGGGCACATGGAATGGTCACTCGGGCTCCCCGCAGACGGCGCGTTGTGGACCCTCAAGGATACCCGCAGGGGGTAGGCGTGCGCCGCGCACACACGCTTTTGGCTGCGCACAATTGGATTCGCTATCGCATCTGATGCAACCGGCGCCAGAGCACAGCAAGGTATGCAAAAACCTATAGTTTTTGCGCAGGCCGCGGCGCGGCCTGCCATACTGGCCCTGCGGGCCGAAACGAGGTGGGGGCCTCGGGCCGGCCGGCCGAATCGGGGGAACGGCAATGGTTTCGGGGGGAACCGGGCCGCAGGATGACCTGCTGCCGAGTTGAAGAATCGTGAACACGCCAAAGGGGAGCGCCGCCGGCAACGCACCACCATCTCGTACACGGATGTGGAATGGGCGCGGATCGTGGCGGCTGCCGCGATGGCGGGCAAGCGGCCGGGTGCCTGGGTGGCCGAGGTTGCGCACGATGCCGCGCGGTGGCGTCTGCGCGGGTTGCCAGCAGGCCGTGAAGTCCTCGTCGAGTTGGCCAATCAGGTGCGGTCGATGCGCAACGTGCTAGCCAACATCGGCGGGAACTTGAACGACGTTGCACGGCACACCAACGCCACGCACGAGGTGGCCTCGATCCGCGAGCAGGCCGACGCGGTGCTGCGGATGGTGCGGCGCGTAGTTGGCCGGGCCGACGAGCAGTTGGGTGAGGTCCGTGAGGTGCTGCGGTCGTGATCGCGAACGTGGTGAAACCGTACGGGTGGCGGCCGGCGGGGTTGATCGCCTACCTGTTTGGACCGGGACGTCGTGAGGAGCACCGGAACCCGCGCGTGGTGGCTTCCTGGGATGATGCGCCGGGCTTCCATCAGCCGCCGAAGCTGCCCGCTGTCCGGGTAGGCGAGGAGGTAATCGAGCCCGGTGAGTTCGACTTCGACTTGCGCCCACTGAACGCGACGATGGAGGAGTGGCCTCGACGGGCCAAGCTCCCGGTGACCACTCCACCGCCCATCCCGGTGGCACCAGGGGATCTGGCCGCACAACGGGAGGTCGAGTACTGGTCACGGTGGCTGCGTGCGTCGGGGAAGCGTAAGCCTCCGCGGGAGGCGCCGGACTGGGTGCGCTGGCACCGGTACGACCCGAAGGCGCAGCGGATCGTGCTGCGGCCCGGCTACGTGTGGCACTGCCCGGTCCGGTTGGCGCCCGGCGACCCGACGCTGACCGATGCTCAGTGGGAGATGATCGCGCAACGGCTGATGACGGCCACCGGTCTCCATCAGGAGGGTTGTCGGTGGATCGCGGTCCGGCATGCCGATGACCACATCCACCTGGTCGCCACTCTCGTGTCCGAGAGAACGGGTCGACGGGTCTATCCACGCAACGACTTCCCCAAACTGCGTGAAGCGTGCCAGCAGTTGGAGAAGGAACTCGGTCTGACCCGGACTCCCGACATTGACGGGACCGCAGCGCGGCGTCCCACGCGCCGCGAGGTCGGCAAGGCTGAACGCATCGGGCGTGGTGAACCGGCCCGCGTCGAGCTTCGGCGTGTGGTCAGTCAGGCTGCGGCGGCCGCCCGCGACGGTGGTGAGTTCCTGCGGCTGCTCCAGCAGGAAGGCCTCGTGGTACGGGTGCAGCGCACCAGTGATGGCCAGGTTCGCGGCTACGCGGTCGGGCTGCCTACGGACGTGACCGCCGAGGGCAGCCCGGTGCTCTACTCCGGCAGCAAACTGGCGCGGGATCTGACGTGGCCGAAGCTGCTCGAGCGGTGGGCCAGCACACCCACCTACGAACCGGTTCCGCTTCCGCGGACCGAGTTCGGCCATCCCACCCCCGCGGCACGGCGTGCGGTCCTCGCCGAGGCAGCCGAGGTGGTCAATCGCGCCGCCGCCACGCTCCGCGCCGGCCATGAGGACGGGGACGGTATCAGTCACGCTACGGGCGAAGTTCTCGCCACGTTGTCCGCGGCCAAGGAAGGCCGGGAACCGGGCGAGCTCAGCGCGGTGCTCGACGCTTTCGACCGCGCTGGCCGGACACCCGAACGGGTGCTGCCCAGCTCGTTGGGGCCGTTAGCTCGTGAGCTGCGGTGGGCTGCCCGCCACCTCGCCCGCGTCGGTGCCCTGTCTGGACGCGGGCACGAGAAGTTCGCGACTGCGGCGTTGCTGGTTGCGCTGGCGTCTCTGGTCGTCGAGATCGGCGCGTGGCATCAGATGCGCGGGCGTGTCCATCAAGCCGCCGCCGCACGCCGTGCCGCGAATGCGATCCCGACAGATACGGCGGGAAGGCCGACCCGGCAACCCGGTGTCGGTGCGAAGCCTGAGCCGCCTCGGGAGAGAACAGTGCACTCGGCCCAGCCTGTTCACCACAGATGGGCCCCGTCTCCACCCGGACAGGCACCGCAGCGACGTCGACCACGCTGACGGTCTTGGTGACCGGCGGAAGGCGCACTTCGTCCGCCTGGGCGGCTTGGGAGGGTATGCGGTACCGACCTCTACGGCGACCGGGACCGGTCCGATTTCTGGTCCGGAGGGGCGCTGGGTCGGTGTCCGGTCCGTGCATCATGGAGGTCCGTCCGGATGAGGTCGGGACCGGTCCGGTCCGGACGAGTCATCGGACGGCGCGGGTGTCGTCCTATCTTGGTCCGAGGGCAGCATGCACCGTCGCATCAGAGGTGTGTGCGCTAGGCAAGTGGGGCGGTCGGGTAGGTGAGCTATGAGCCGTGGACTGACCCGACAGCCAGTCCACGGTCATGCCGCGCATGTTGACGGTTACCCGGCTCCGACTGGTTGTGCTTCGGCTTGGATGAGTCGCAGTAGTTCGGAGGCGATGTCGGTGCTGACTGAGTGTCCGGTCTTCCTGATTGCGGCAGCCAGGCCATCTCGGGTGACCTTGCCCTCCGTCTCCTGCAGGCGTGCCGCCTGGGCTCGGGCGAGCGTCAGTAGTTCGGCGCGCTTCCGACCGGTTCGATAGGCCCCTGATGACGTGTGCGACTTGCTGTCACCGGCCTGTCCGGTCGGCGTCTTCAGCCGGTCTGATTGAGGCAGGGCGCCTCTGTTCTCGTCGGTGGGACCGGTCGAGGTGCCAACGCCGTGCTGGGGCAGGCCGGTCGACGGTGAGTTCGTTCGTCCGTCGTCGTCCGCTTGGTCCAAGTTCTGGACGGGACCGGTCTCGCCGACCGGGTTCTGGTCCGGTCGGGTTTCGATCGGAGTTCGGGACAGGACGATCTTGACTACGGCCAGGAACCCGGCGGCGGGGAGGGCGGCCATGATCCAGCCCCACACGGACGGCGCGGCCTTGGCGACTTGTGCCGCCAAGGAGATCAACGCCGCGCCGTAGAGGACGAAGTGGACGAAGCGAGTGGGCTGGCCGGTTCGCTTGCGGCGCCGGCTTTCCAAGCCGGCCACGATGGACATCAGCTCGACGACGACCGCGTCGACCCAGCCGATCCAGGACGGTTGGCCGTTGGCTACGGCGAGGTCGTGGATGTGCTTGAACGACGCGGACGCCGCCATGACACCCATGACCAGCAGGATCGCGATCTGTGTGATGCCTTCGATGCGGGCTGCGCGGGTCATGCCACCCCCTGCAGCCTGCGAGTGGCGGTGGGTGGCGCGATGAACGTGGTGACCACGCCGCGTTCACCGGCATACCGGACCACCAGCTCGTAGTCGCGGATGTCGGCTTCGTTGCCGCCGGTCCGTCGGACCGCGTCGAGCAGCAGTTGGAGCAGCTCGTCCGCGTTGTTTGGGTCGGCCTGTGTGCGGTAGGTCCGCACGCTCTGGCCGAGGTGGAAGAGCTCGATGTCGAGTGTTTCAGGCGCAGCTGCGGCTGGGGCCGAGACCGGTCCGTCCGGCTCTACGGCGGTCGGCTGTTGGGCGGACGGTTCCTCGTCCGGTCGCGCGTCGGGCTTCTCGTCCGGTCGGTCCTCCTCGGCCGGACGGACGACAGTAAGCCGTCTCCCTCGGCCGCCGCCGGTCAGCAGGCCCCAGCTCTTGACCAGCTGCATCGCCTGGTGTGCCTGGTACACGGTGGTGTCGTACTGGGCCACCAGGTCCTTGACCGTGGCCAGTTCGGACCCGTCGGGAAGCGTGCCGTCGAGGATCTTCGTGCGGATGTCCGCGGCGATCCGCTCGTAGTCGCGTTGCGGGTCGATCTCGTCCAGCGGGTCGTCCGCTGCGAAGCCGCCGCCGACCGGACCGCCTGGGACAGGCCGCGCGGGCATGCGGTCGAGCATGATGAGCGCGGCTCGCTGGTCTGCGGCCGAGACCCAGGCGGCGTAGACCTTCAGGGTGGTGGTGCCGCCTCCGCCGTGGCCGAGTCGGCCGGCGACGGTGCGCAGATCCACGCCGCCGGTGAGTAGCTCGGTGGCGGAGTAGTGGCGCAGCATCTTGATGGACGTGGTGATGCCTAGCTTGGTGACCAGCCGCTTGTAGCGCTGGGTCACGGTGCGCGGCTTGAGTGGCACCGCCCCGTCGATGCTGGCCGCGAACATGTACGCGTCGTCGACGAGCGACATGCCGGCGGCCTTCGCGAGCGTGTCGCAGCTGCGGCGGAAGTCGGTCAGGATGGCGACGGTCGCCATGTCCAGGGCGACCCGGCGCATCTGGTGGGTCTTGGTGTCCTTGTCGTACTCGCCGGCCGAGGACTCGGCTCGGCTGACCCGGATGGACAACCACCACTCACAGCCCGCCGTCACGCAGTCATGCTCTTCAGACGCGTGGTGGCGGGCCTGCAGGTGCTTCCAGCGCAGCCCGCACAGCTCGCCGCGGCGGGCGCCGATCGTCATCGCCAGCCACACCAGCGGGCCGAGGTAGCCGGGGACGCGCCAGGCCGCGTTCATGATGCGCGCGGCCTCTTCGGCGGTCGGTGGCTGCGGGTCCGGCGGCGGTGCCGCCGGCACGCGGACGTCCTCGACCGGGTTGTAGTGCAGCCAGCCCCAGAGCTGCGCGGTTTGGTAGGCGCCGCTGATCAGGAACAGGATCTTCCGGACGGTCGCCTTGGCCAGCGGTTGGCAGACGTGCCGGCGGCACCTCGCCGTGCACGTGTGTTTCCCGGACTTGCGTTGTCCCCGTGACTTGCGGTGCTCGATCCGCGGGCGACCGTCGCAGTGGTCGCGGCAGCGGCGGAGTTCGGCTTTGAACTTCTCGATCGTGTGGGCCGTGATCTCCGCCGCCGGCCCCGACTTGAACTGTGGTCCGATGTGTTTGCGCAGGTTGGCGCGGTAGCCGTCCTTGGTGGTCTCCTCGACCTCGGCGGTCTTGAGGTGTTCCTCGATGAGCTGCACCAGTGACGCGTTGGTCTTGGTGTGGCGGTCGGCCTGGACCTCGTCGACCAGCCGTTGCTTGGCTTCCTCGGCCAGCTCGGCAGCGTGTGGGCCTGGCTTGATGACCTCGCCGACGTAGTGCGGCTTGCCGGTCAGGACGTCCGTGCCGGCGTAGACGCGGACCCGCAGCGAGCCGCTCGGCAGTGTGTCGATGCTTCCCTTGGGCTTCGCGCCCTGTGCTTGCGGGCGCGAACGCGCCCGATCCCCCGATCGTGTTCCCCCCATAGATCGAGAGTAACCACGGGTGATGTCACGGCCCATGTCATGCGATCCCTTCGAGATCGCTGGCAAATAACGTTAGGCCTGGTCAAAGGGGGCGCCCACGGCAGGATTTGAACCTGCGACACCTGCCTCCGGAGGGCAGTGCTCTATCCCCTGAGCTACGTGGGCTCGTGCTGGCTGAAGCTTAGCGCATGCGGTTTTCGGGGGTGCGACTACGGTGACCTTATGGGTCGACGGTGGGTGGACGCTGGTGGGGTTCGGTTGGCTGTGTATGACGACGGGCCTGTCGATGGGCCTGTTGTGCTGCTGGTTCACGGGTATCCGGACAATGCGTCCGTTTGGGATGGGGTGGTCGACGAGCTGCGGGGGCGGTTTCGGGTTGTTCGGTATGACGTGCGGGGGTGTGGGGCTTCGGATTCGCCTGATCGGCGCGTTGGCTACGGCATGTCGGAGCTTGTGGGGGATCTTGTCGAGGTCGTTGAGGCTGTGGGTGGGCCTGTGCACCTCGTTGGGCATGACTGGGGGTCTATTCAGGGGTGGGCCGCCGTCGGGGAGCGGGCCGATCTGTTTTTGTCTTTTACGTCCATCTCGGGGCCTGATCTTGATCAGGTTGGGGAGTGGATGCGGCGGGGGCGCCGGCGGGACGTTCTTCGGCAGCTTGTGCACTCCTGGTACATCGGGGCGTTTCAGGTGCCGGTGTTGCCTGAGGTGGTGTGGGCGGTGCCTGCTTTGCGGCGGAGGTTTCGGGCTGAGTATCGGGACGCGCGGAACGGGGTTGGGCTTTATCGGGCCAACATGGTTCGGCGGGTGGGGCGGCCGGTGCCTCGGCGGGTGAGTGTGCCGGTGTTGCAGATTGCCCCTACTCGGGATCCCTTTGTTACGCCTGCGATCCTTGCTGCTGCTGAGCCCTGGTGTGAGCGGCTTTGGCGGCGGCCCCTCGTGGGTGGGCACTGGGCCGTTCGGGATCGGGCTGCCACTGTGGCTCGGTTCGTTTCGGAGTTTGTCGATCATGTGGGGGGTGTGGCGGCTTCTCGGGAGTTGGGGCGGGCTCGGGTTGGGGCGTCATTGGGTGGGCGGCTTGCTCTTGTTACCGGCGCTGGTAACGGGATTGGGCGGGCTACTGCTCTCGCGTTTGGGGAGCAGGGGGTGTCCGTCCTGTGCGTGGACGTCGACTTTGATGCTGCCAAGCGGACGGCTGCCGACGTTGGCGGGAGTGCGTTTCAGCTTGATGTTGCTGATGGCACCGCTACGCAGCGGCTTGCTCGGCATGTTCTTGCTGAGCACGGGGTGCCTGACATCGTCATGGCCAACGCCGGGGTCGGGCTTGCCGGGTCCTTTCTCGAGACCAGTGAGGAGGACTGGCGGCGGGTTCTGGACGTCAACCTCTGGGGTGTGATCAACACTTTGCGGGCGTTCGTGCCGGCTCTGGTGGAGCGGGGGGAGGGTGGTCATCTTGTGGTGACTGCCTCCGCTGCGGGGTTTTTGCCGCTTCCTTCTCTGCCTGCTTATGGCACCACCAAGGCTGGCGTTCTGATGCTCGCCCAGTGCCTCTCCGGCGAGCTTGCCCGGGACGGGATCGGGGTCAGTGCCATCTGTCCTGGCCTTGTGCACACCAACATCGCCGCTACCACGCGGTTCGCGGGCACCGGGCCGGACGAGGAACGGCGGCGGCGGGGGCGGGCCAACGAGATGTACCGGCGGCGTGGGTTCGGGCCCGAGAAGGTCGCTGACGCCGTCGTCACCGCCGTTCGGGATGGGCGGGTGGTGGTTCCTGTCACGCCTGAGGCCAAGGTGGGTGCCTTTGCCAACCGGCTGGCGCCGGGGGCTACTCGGGCCCTCCTGGGGTGGATTGACGGGCTTGCGTCCGCTCGTACCGGTGACTAGTCGGGGATGCGCGTGGCTGTGCCGGTGACCGTCACCTTTGGGTCGGTTGGGTGCACGTTGATCGTCAGCTCGCTGCGGCGGCCCATGTCCTCGCCTTGGACGATCAACAGTTCGCGCGGGGTTGGCACCTTGCCGATGGCGCGGAGGTAGCCGCCGAAGGCCGCTGCCGCGGCGCCTGTTGCCGGGTCCTCCACCACGCCGCCTACGGGGAACGGGTCGCGGGCGTGGATCTTGTGGTCGTCCTCAGGCCAGAAGAGTTGGAGGGTTGTCCAGCCTGCCTCCTGCATCAGCGACTTCAGGGACTCGAAGTGGTAGTCGAGTGTTGCCAGGCGGGTGCGGGTGGACGCCGCTAGCACCAGGTGGTCGTTGCCGGCGAACGCCACGTGGGCTGGCCATTGCGGGTCGAGGTCCGTTTGTGACCAGTTGAGGGCTGCCAGTGCTTCGGTCAGCTCTTTGTCCGTTGCCGGGCGGGAGTGGGTGGGGACGCTGGTCAGGGTGGCTACGATGGATTCGCGCTGCTCGGTGCTGACCGGGATCTCGCCCGCCTTTGTCTCGAACAGCAGGTCGCCGGGGGTGTCGCGGTCAGCAAGGGCCACCGCGGTCGCGATGGTGGCGTGGCCGCAGAACTGGACCTCGGCCAGCGGGCTGAAGTAGCGCACGGCGAACCTGCGGTCGCCCACCGGCACGGCGAACGCCGTTTCCGAGTAGCCGACCTCCTTGGCTATGCGCCGCATCTCCTCGTCGGGCATGCCGTCTGCGTCCAGGACCACGCCGGCGGGATTGCCGGTCGTCGGGTCGGTCGTGAACGCGGCGTAGCGAAGGATCATGCCTCGATTGTGCCCGCGTGCGGTAGCTGGCAGGCGACCCACCGCACGCGGGACACCGTCGGCGGTCAGTACGGGAACTGCCGCCGGCCGCGGTGAACCGAGATCCACTTCAGCGTCGTGAACTCGTTCAGGCTCCACTCACCGTTGAGCCTGCCCATGCCCGAGTGCTTGTCGCCGCCGAAGGCGACGATCGGCTCGTCGTGGATCGTCGTGTCGTTGATGTGGATCATGCCGGTGTTGATGCGTTTCGCCAGCTCGACGCCGTGGTCGAGGTTGCTGGTGTGGATCGCGCCGCTCAGGCCGAACGGGGTGTCGTTCGCGATCTCGACCGCGTCCTCCTCGGTGTCGAACGGGATCAGGCACGCCACCGGGCCGAACAGCTCCTGCTGCATCACCGACATCGATGGAGTGACGTCCGCGAGCACGGTCGGGTGGAACAGCGTGCCGCTGACCTCGCCGCGTAGCAGTGGGCGGGCGCCCTCGGCGATGCCCTGCTCGACCTGGGCGGCCAGCGTGTCGGCCTGCCGCTGGTTGATCAGCGGACCGACGATCGTGTTCGGGTCGCGGGGGTCGCCGACCGGCAGGGACGCGGCCTTGGCCACGTACCGCTCCGCGAACTCGTCGTAAACACTGCGCTGGACGAGCACCCGGTTGGCTGACATGCAGATTTGACCCTGGTGGGTGAACCGGGAGAACACGGCCGCGTCGACCGCGAGGTCCAGGTCGGCGTCCTCGAGCACGATCAGCGCCGAGTTGCCGCCCAGCTCCAGGATCGGCTTCTTGAAGTTGCTCGCGGCCACCGACGCGACGTGCCGGCCCACCGCGGCCGAGCCGGTGAACGCGATCACCCTCGGTACCGGGTGCTCCACGAACGCGTCCCCGATCGCGGGAATCTCGGTGACGATGACGTTGAGCAGGCCCGCGGGCAGGCCGGCGGCCTCGAAGATCTCGCCGAACAGGGTGCCGCCCGTGATGGGTGAGTCCTCGTGCGGCTTGAGCACCACACCGTTGCCCGCGGCGAGCGCGGGGGCGACGCACTTCATCCCGAGGAAGAACGGGAAGTTGAACGGGCTGATCACCCCGACCACCCCGACCGGCTCCCGGTACAGCCGGTTCTCCTTGTCGTCGATGGGCGAGGGCAGGATGCGGCCCTCCATGCGCAGCGGGAAGGTCGCCGCTTCCTTCAGCATGTCCAGCACCAGGCCGATCTCGAAACCGGCCTTCAAGCGGGTGCCGCCGAGCTCGTCGATGATGACCTCGGTGATCTCCGCCATGTGATCTTCCACATAGCGTAATGCCCGCTCGAACACAGCTCGCTTGGCATAGGGGTTCACCCGATCCCATTCGAGCTTCGCGCGCTCCGCCGCCCGGTACGCGTCGTCAATGTCCGCGACACTGGCGATATTGAACTCCGCGACGGTCGAACCGTCGTACGGGTTTCGATCAACCAGTACTTTGTCCATCGACCCGGTGCGCCACTCGCCGGCGATGAATTGCTTGCTGTGCATGGCCACCATGGTGACGTTATCCCCGTTCGACGTAAATGCATTGAGTGTGTTCGTAACCTACGAGTGGTGTTATTGAGTCGGTATAGGCCTTGACTACGCCTTCGCGAAGTGTAGTGATGTAGTACGTCGTCGGCGTGAGTTCCAACCGCGCCGACGGGCGACCGTCGAATGTCGGGCACGGCTCGGCGCCAGGCGGGTAGTCGGCGGGGCACGCCGCGCACGGCGGCAACGTGATCTCGTGGGCTGTCGGGCCCGCGACGAGAATGGTCAGCGGCGTGTTGCTGTCGTTGTAGAAGGTCACCGGGATGTCGCCGGGGGAGTTGTCGCCGAGCGGCGGCGGCACCGGCAGCGTGACGCCGGCGGCCTGCTCCACCTTGGCTGTGACCAGGGCGGCTTTCGCCTGTGGCACGCCCGGGTCCTGCGGATACGTGTCGAGGAAGGTCTCCAGGTTCAGGACCGCGTTGGGGGAGCCGTCGCGCACTTGGGCGAGGCTGCACTCGTACAGCGACTTGGCGTGGTTGGCCTTCGCGGTGGCCGCGATGTCCTTCATTGCGGCCTGGTCGAGGCGGGTGAAGTAGAGCATCACCGCCACCGAGTCGCAGAAGTCGCCGGCGCGGAATGCCGTGCCGGCGGCGTCGAACAGGTCCGCCATCGCCTTCGGCACGCGGTCGGCCGCCGGCGCCTTCGGGTAGAACTGGAGTACGGTCATGAGCGTGTCGCCGGATTTCCGGGCGATGGCTTCGGTGACCGGCAATTGCCAGTCCGTCGCGCGATTGACGTACGTTTCGGCGAGGTTGTTATACACGAACGTGTGTAACGCGCTGTGCGGGTACTTCCGCTCGAAGTCGGTGTACTGCTTTATCGCGTTGTCGTGATTTCCGCTTTTCTGCGCGTTGAGGGCGGCGGTGTAGGCGGTGCATTCCTCGGTTCTGGTGTCGGCCTGGGCGATGTTCTCACTGAGCGTGAGCTCGTACGCGCCGGTGACCGTCGCGAACTTGTCGGTGGCGACGGCGCAATTGCCGGTTTTCTGGGCCTCGACGCCGGCGTGGTAGATCGCGTTGCCGGCCAGGGCGTAGCCGGCGTACGTCGCGGCCACGAGGACGACCGCGGCCGCGCCGGCGAGGACGGGGCGCTTGGTGGTCGCGGGGAGGTGACGGCGGCCGAGCGCGGCGGCGTGGATGGCGAGGACGACGAGCCAGGACGCGGCGAAGGCGCGCCAGAGCCAGGGGTCGGCGGCGGCGTTGGTGAGGAAGGCGGCGGTGATGAGGGCGGCCGTGCCGGCCAGCGCGATGGCGAGGGGGACGCGGCGGCGGAGGTAGGCGTAGCCGAGGCCCAGGCCGGTGAGGTTGAGGAGGACGGCGGCGGTGGTGGACTTCGGGGGGCCTGGGGGTTTGGGGGTGGTTTGTTGGTGGGTGTAGGTGGCGTGGGGGTAGATGGGGGCGGAGTAGGTGACCGGGTCGGGGAGGGTGGCGATCTCGTTGGGGTCGAGGAT
>Ga0081539_10000285_pt1 | contig 114370 bp, 97 predicted proteins | sample TabmetS4T2R2_FD_71023 | JGI IMG/M metagenome (GOLD analysis project Ga0081539, IMG submission 71023) | Tabebuia heterophylla rhizosphere microbial communities from the University of Puerto Rico - S4T2R2 | ecosystem: Host-associated > Plants > Roots > Rhizosphere ... | reverse complement strand
CCCTGTCCAGATAGGGCGGAAACTCAGGCTAGTACCTCGTCAGCCCTGATTCACAGGATGGGCTGATTCGTCCATGCTGGCCTGGTTGCGGGATGTGTCCGAGGCGGGGAGGCTGGCATGCGTAAGCGGTACGTCGTGGACTTGTCCGAGCAGGAGCGCGCGTTGCTGCGCACCCTGATCGGGCAGGGGACCGCCTCGGCCCGTGCGCTGACCCACGCACGGATCCTGCTCAAGGCCAACCAGGGCGAGGCCGGCCCTGGCTGGACCGACCAGGCGATCGCCGCCGCGCTGGAGGTCCATCCCACCACCGTGGCCAGGGTCCGGGCGCTGTACGTCACCGCCGGGCTCGGCGCCGCGGTCTACCGCAAGAGCCCCGACCGGGACTACCGCCGCACCTTGGACGGCGAGCAGGAGGCCCGCCTGGTCGCCCTGGCCTGCAGCGCGCCACCCGAGGGGCGCACCCGCTGGACGTTGCGGCTGCTGGCCGAGCGGCTGGTCGAGCTGGAGATCGTCGACACCATCTCCCACGAGACCGTGCGGCAGGCCTTGCAGCAAACCGGCTGAAGCCCTGGCGCATCCAGCGCTGGTGCATCCCGCCCGAGGCCGACGCCGAGTTCGTCTGGCGCATGGAGGACGTGCTTGAGGTCTACACCCGAGCCTACGACCCTCGTCGCCCCCAGGTGTGCCTGGACGAGACCAGCCGCCAACTGCTGGGCGAGCTCAACCCGCCGGTCCCGGTCGCGCCCGACCGACCGGCCAGAGCCGACTACGAGTACGAGCGGCGTGGGGTGTGCAACCTGTTCCTGGTGTGCGAGCCGCTCCGCGGCTGGCGGCACGTCAGGGTCAGCGACCGGCGCACCCGGATCGACTGGGCCCACTGCATCAAGGACCTGATCGACGTGCACTACCCCGACGCCGAGCAGATCGTGCTCGTGCAGGACAACCTCAACACCCATACGCCCGCCTCGCTGTACGAGGCGTTCCCACCAGCAGAGGCCAAGCGGCTGGCCGACAAGCTCGAGCTGCACGCCACGCCCAAGCACGGCAGCTGGCTGAACATGGCCGAGATCGAGCTCAGCGTGCTCGCCGAGCAGTGCCTGGACCGTCGGCTGGCCGACCGTGCCACCCTCGAACGCGAGGTCGCCGCCTGGCAGAAGGCGCGCAACACCGCAGGCCGCCGGGTGGACTGGCGCTTCACCACCACCGACGCGCGCATCAGGCTCAAGCACCTCTACCCAGCAACTGACGACTGACGAGGTACTAGTAGTGCTCTGTCAGGTCGCCGGTACTCATGGGCGTGCCGTGTGGCTAGGCTGGTTCGCATGGCCAGGTCCGCCGCAGCACCGCCGTCCGCGCTCGATCCGACGACCCGTCGGCTGATCCTGCTCCTCCCAGCAGCCTTCCTCGCCCACGACCTGGGCGAGCTGGCCGGCAATGACGAGGTGAATCAGGCCGCCCACGACCTTCTGCGGCGATTCCCGATCCTGGCCCAGCGCGCCCTGCCGTACTTCACCACCAGCCAGGCCCAGGCGAGCGTCGCCATCGGCACCCTTGCCGCCGGTGTGGCCATGCTGTCGTGGCGCGCCGCCCGATCGGCCCCTGGTAGCCCTGCGATGACCACCTACGCGGCGGCGACGCTGCTACTGGGCGCGCACATGGTTCCCCATGCCGCCCAGGCGATCGCGTTGCGCCGCAGGTTGCCGGGGCTGGCCGGCGGGCTGATGGTCTCCCTGCCGTACTCGGCGCTGGTGATCGGTCGACTGCTGCGCCATGGCCTGGTCGAACCGGGTGCCCTGGCGCGCGCCACGGGGGCGGGCGCTGCGCTGCTGGTCCCGGTGCTGCTGGGGGTGCGAGCCCTCGGCCGGTCGGTAGCGTAGCCGTCGGAACCGGGAGCAGAACGTCTGCTCGGCAACCCGACAGAGCACCACTAGAGCGCTGATCAGCCCGGACGACAGGCATCGGGGTCCCCGCTTGGCGACTTTGCCGGGCGTGAGGGTTGAAGTAGGGGCTATGGCGAGGTCAGCCGGGTCGCGCGGCTGGCCCAGGCGTCCCGGCCAACGGTCCGCCGTGGCGCCGGCGAGCTGGACCAGCCGGCCGACCCGCGGGGACACAGCCGCCTGCGGGTGCGCCAGCAGACGCTGATCTGGAGCCAGACCGCCATCGGACGGCTGGCCTTCCTCACCGCCTGCTGGCCGCCGGCAGGACCGGTCGCGGCGGGTAGGTCAGGACGACCCGTTCGGCTCGGTCGGGTCGATGCGGAGGGTGCGGTCAGGATGCACCCACACCCCCGCCGCCCGGCCGGCCGCGCCCGGTCCCGCGATCCCGGGCTGCTCGCCGGGGGGCCAATACCACTCGACGCTATCCACACGCGCGTGCGCGAGCCGCTGTCTCGCACGCTGCAGGGCCGCGGTGAGCTCGCTGCTCCATTGGGGAACCGCATATCGCAGGCGTCGGACGGCGTATGAGAGGCTGACGGCCGGCAACGGCGCGTACACGTTCACCACCACATCGACCAGCGCGTCGACGCGGCGGCGACGCTCGCGCGCGTCCAATGGTCCAGGATCGTTTTCGTGCAGTTCGTAGATCCTGATGCCGCCTTCACGGCGAACCACACGCAGCAGGCCGCGATAGTGCATTGCCTCGAGCAGGTGAGTCGTCGCGCTCGACGAGCCACCCCAGTAATTCTTCACCGTGCCGAGCGAAAAATGATCGTCGACCTGACGCGGATGCACGGGACCATGAACACGGATGAACTCGAGCAGCCGTTTGACGTGCCTCCCGCGTGCGGCGCTCCACGGAGTCTGACCGCGCCGAGGATGCATCAAGCGAAACACGCGATCGGCGACGAAGCCGTAGTTGATGAAGAAATCCTCGTGGACGCCGAGGCGGGCGTATCTGCGCTCGAGATCGCCCGCGCGGTAGTTCGTCACACGGTGGCGGAGCGTCAAATCCTGTGCGCGTGCCGGCGCACGAATCGGGTCAGCTTGAACAAAACCCAGCGCGTCCAGAGCGGCCGATAGCGAGGTTGGTGGAAAGAGGCTTCGCCTGACCGCGTGCCGGCGCAGATCGTCGATCGTCAATCGAGGTTAATTATCCCTGCTGTGACTGCAGGAGCGCGGCCAGCGCCGCGAAGCAGCAGCCGAGCGTCATCCGCACCAGAAACCCGCAACGACAGGGCCCGCCTAGGCGCCTAATGCGAAGGAGCGCACGACGGCGTCGTGGCCGCGGGCTATGATCCGGCTGTATGCGTAGTGCGATCCTCCTGGTGTCCCTCGTCATCGCAGCCGGATGCGCGCAGCCCTCGACAGCGCAGGTGCAGAGCTCTCCGTTCGTGGCGCTCTCGACGCTGCCGGACTGGAGTGGGATATGGCTGCCTGATCTCCAGGACCAGGATGCACAGGTCACCAGGAACCCTGTTCCATGGAAGCCGCAAGTGGCAGCCACGATCAAGCAGCTCGAGGCTGAGGAGAACGCCGGGCGTCCCAAGGGTCTCTTCGCCAACTGTCTTCCTGAAGCGATGCCGAGCTGGATGTTGATCAGCCACAACGCCCTCGAGATCCTGTTCACACCCGGACGCGTGACGATGCTCGGCGAGTCGGATGGCAATCGGCTGCGACGAATCTATACCGATGGCCGGCCACATCCGGCCGATCCCGATCCCAGTTTTCATGGACACTCGATCGGCCACTGGGAAGGCGACACGCTCATCGTCGACACCGTTGGGATCTTTCCGCAGACGTATATCGCGGTGAGCGAGGCCGTTGGCGTGCCCAACAATGGTGATCTGCACATCATCGAACGGATTCATCTCGCCGGTCCGAATCAGCTCAACGACGACATGGAGATCATCGCGCCGCGCGTGATGACGGCGCCGTGGAAAACCACACGCAAGTACGCGCGTGACCGCGGACCGAAATCCGACATCGTCGAAGGTGTCTGTCTGCAGGGTTCGTTCGCCGAGGCCGTCGACGCACACGGAGACGCCGTGTTCGTACCGGTGCCGCAGGCCGCGGGCGGGAATCCCGCTCCGCCTGTGCCACGCCGCAAGTGAGCGCGTTCCGACGCGATGACCATGAATAGACACACCGTCACTCGAGTCCTCTGTGGTGCATGCGTCGCTCTCGCGTGTGGAGTTCGTGCGAGCGCCCATCACTCGAACGCCATGTACGATGGCGCGAAGACCATCACGTTGCGTGGCGTCGTCACGGAGTTCCGCTGGACCAATCCGCACGTCGCGTTCACGATCATGACGGACCGTGCCAAGGGACAAGAGGGCGACCTGTGGGTGCTCGAGTCGACCAGTCCCGGCAATCTGGCGCGCGTCGGCTGGACGCGGACGTCGGTGAAGACCAACGATCGCGTCGAAATCCTCGTGGCGCCGCTGCGTGATGGCGGTCACGGCGGTCGGTGCCTGATGTTGACGTTCCTGGACAGGAAGGAAAAGTTGGAATGTTGACGCGGCTGGAACGGCTGCTGGCGCTGGTTTCCGTGCTGATGCTCTCGACCGTGGTGTCTGCGCAGTGGATCCACTATCCCGATCCGCGTACGCGTACGGTCGACGGAAAGCCGAATCTGACGGCGCCCGCCCTACGCGGCACGGACGGCAAGCCCGATCTCTCCGGTATCTGGGAAGTCGAGGCCGATACGGTGATGCCGACCGACGGTCGCATCCGATCGAAGTACATGTACAACATCGCGGCCGACCTTCCGGACGGCGCGCCGTTTCAGCCGTGGGCGCGGGCGGTCCATGCCGATCGACAGAAGGCGCTCGGCGTCGGCGGTCCAAGTGAGCGCTGCCTGCCGCACGGCATCCCTGACGCGATGGTGGCGTACACGCTGCCGTTCAAGATCGTGCAGCACCCGGGGCTCACGATCATCCTCTACGAAGAGTTCAATCACTGGCGGCAGGTGTTCACCGACGGTCGTCGGCTCCCCGACGATCCGAATCCCGCGTGGCTTGGCTATTCGATTGGGCGATGGGATGGTGATGACTTCGTCATCACGAGCGCCGGCTTCAACGATCGGTCATGGCTCGATGCTGGAGGGACGCCGCACACCGACGCGCTGCGCACGACCGAGCGGCTGCGTCGCGTCGACTTCGGTCACATGAGCGCGGAGTTCACGTTCGACGATCGCAAGGCGTACACGAAGCCCTGGTCGGCGACGGTGCGGTTTCATCTGTTGCCCGATACCGACCTGCTCGAACACTTCTGCGACAACGAGAAGTGGTCGAGCAGCGGCAAGTCGACGCCGCGCTGAGGCCTGCGTCAGCTCTCCGAATCTACTTCTTTACGTTGTGCGCGGGAACGATGCCGGGTGTTTTCAGCTGGATTGTGTAGACCGAATCGCACCCCGCGATGAACAGCGTCCGGCCATCGGGACCGCCGAATGCCTCGTTCGTCGAGCAAATCTGTCTCTTCGGCTCGCCGCCGTAAATCGGCAGGTTGATCGTGCCAAGCAGCGTGCCCTCCGGGGAGGTGATGCGGACGATGCCGGGGCCGGCGCCACCGGTCGAATACAGATTGCCCGCCATGTCGGTTTTCATACCGTCGCCGATCCCGACGCCCTCGGTGAAAACGGTGAACGTCCCCAGCGTCCCATCGGGATTCACCGCATAGCGTCTGATCGTGCGGTTCGCGGTTGACAGATACATCCACGTGCCGTCCGGCGAGAGGGCGATGCCATTCGGAATCCCACCGAGATCGCTGCCGCTGAGCACGAGCGATGTCGTGCCGTCCTTGATCCGGTAGATGCCGTTCTGCAGTTGCTTGTCGGGATTCTTCGCGCCGTCGCGAAGCCCGAAGTCGTTGTCCGCCAGATACAGGGCATCGTCGGCGGCGATGGCGATGTCGTTCGGACCGCTGAACTTCTGGCCGTTCATGCCGCCGGACAGCACCGTGTGCGTGCCGTCTTTTTCAAGGCGCATCACCTGGCGATCGTTGTCGGCGCACCAGATGACGCGACCCTGATGGTCCATCCCCGTGCACGACGGGCCGATCAGCAGCACGTGACTGCGCCCCGAGCGCGTCTGGGTGCCGACATGTTCCGGGTCAGTGCCTGTGTAGCCGGCTTTCTCCATGAACACGGATACCTGCTTTTGCGGCGTCACCTTGTAGAGCACGTTGTCGAGGAGCCCGGCGAAGATCCAATAGCCGCTGTTGCCCTCCTCGATCCACAGTCCGCCTTCGGTGAGACCGAAGCCGCGAGCGAGCTCCACAAGCTTCGCGTTGGGAGCGATGATCTCGTCGAGTGCCGGATCGTTCCTGGTGATTGAGAACGGCTTGGCCTGCGGTGCGGGTCCGTCGCCGCGCATCTGCGCAACGACTGGACCGCGCTGCGCCTGCGTCGCCGACGCACCGATGACGACAATCGCCATCGCACACGACCAGACAATTCGTTTCACGTTTCAAACCCTTTCGGCCGGTCCAAGGCTCCGTCAGACATGTGCATGTGGCCTATTTCGATCCGGCAGGCGCCGAAGGTGGCGTTCCGCCGATCTGGTGACGTTTGAACTTCCAGCGGCCACCCTCGCGAACGAATTCATCGTAGTAGTTGGCGATGATCGAGATCCGCAGCTTTGTATCCGCGTCGGTGACCACCCAGGTCCCGCGACTGAAACCTGTGGCGTTGTCACCGGTCACGTCCACCGTCTGGTTCATCACGAGGTGAAAGTCGCGGCCGGGCACCGGTGCCGCGTTGGCCTTCAGCAGGCGCTGCAGGAGATCGCGGATGGCCGCTGGCCCCTTTGCTCTGTCGTTGGCGCCGCCGATGAACTCGGCGTCTCGAGCCCAGAGCTGTTCGAATCCTGCGAAGTCGCGTCCATCCAGCGTGCTGGCATAGTTCACGAGCAGGGCGCGAATGGCTTCGCGATCCTCGAGCACCTGCACCCGCGCCGCGAGCGCATCGGGCGACGGCCTCGCGGATTGACCTGCTGTGACGCTGACCGAAGTCGCAAGCGCCACACCTATGAGGAAAGAACCGATCCCGACTGGCATGATTCGCGCTCCTCGCGGAAGAATTTCGCGCGGATGCTATCACGCGAGGTGGCGAGGCTTGTCTACCGAAGTCGGGGCATCGCGACGCCGGCGTCGCTATCGGGCCATGTCGCGTGGCGCGGTCGTCAGTGTGTCCGCCGTGGCCGACGCGCCGGTCCCGCCTGCGCAGGGCGCGCCGAACTCAGGCGTGGTCTGCGGGTTGTTCTTGTACTCGGCGATGAACGCCTTCAGCTTCGGATCAGACGCGCCGTCGAGCGTGATCTGGTGATTCCACGCACTCGCGACAACCGGAGCCGACAAGCCGGGATACGGGCTGAGCAGCATGAAATCGTCCGACGCCACCGATTTGAGCATCGCTATCTGGTCCGCCGGCAGATCGGGGCGATACGTGATCCACACCGCGCCGTGCTCCAACGAATGGACCGCATGCTCGTTGTGGATCGGCGCATCATAGATGCCGCAGTTCTGCCAGACGACATTGTGTGCCCCACCGAGCGGCGGGCTCTCCCTGTAATCAATCCGACCGACGACGTGCTGGCCGGCCGGGTAGTTCGCGCTCGTCACCGCGGAGAGCAACTGGCGCTGCGTGTAGGAACGATAGAAAAAGGCGACTGCGCCCACGACGATGACGACGAGCGCGCCGCGCCAAAGCAGGGCGTTGCGACGCTTCGTGCGCTCGGCTGCCGCGCGCTCGGCGGCTTTCCGTTCCTGCCGATCGGTCCGTTCTTTTCGCATGTCTCATCTCGCGCCGTTTGAAGTGCGCGAAACCGCGCGTGCCGAACGGGCGTGGTGGCACCGGCCGTTTTGACGGCCTGGAGACGTGCTCCGTCAAGAGGGCCGCCCCGGAAAGCGGGGCAAAGAAATACTGACAGACTCGCGAGGTCTGCGGCCAGCCTCGCTAGTATAGAAGCAGAATGGCGACGTTGTCGTCCGAACGCTCGCGCCGGCCGGCGCTTTTCGTAGCCAGCATCGTCGCCGCCGCCGCCGTGGGCGCCATCGCCGCGTGGCTCATCGCGACGCGGTCGCCGACACCACGCGACGATTCAGCGGAGGCGGGATTCGCGCGCGACATGGCCACTCACCACGCGCAGGCCGTCGAGATGGCGTTCGTCATTCGCGACAAGTCGACCGATGACACCCTTCGCACGTTCGCCTACGACGTCATCGTCACGCAAAGCACGCAGCGCGGCGTCTTTCTGGGATGGCTCCAGGAGTGGGGATTGCCGCAGGCGTCCTCGACGCCGCGAATGGCATGGATGCCGGGGCACGCGGGTGTGGCGCAGGGAGCTGGACGCGGAACGTCGCTGATGCACGGCATGGCCACGGATGACGAAATGCAGCGATTACGCGCGGCGCAGGGGAGCGACGCCGAGATCCTGTTTCTGCGGTTGATGATTCGCCATCACGAAGGCGGCGTGATCATGGCGCGCGCGGTGGAAGGTCTGTCGCGTCGTGACGACATTCTCGGCATCGCGAGAGGCATCGACAGCAGTCAGCGCGTGGAGATCGCCGCGATGACCGAGATGCTCGCGACGCGCGGCGCGAGGCCGTTTCAGTCGCTGCTCGAGTGACCCATGTGCGACTATGGGTCTGAAGGAAGGGCGTCTTGAAGACTGTACTTGTGACCGGCGCGAGCAGCTTTCTCGGCTATCACGTCGTGAAACAACTGAATGAACGAGGCGTCCGCCCGCGCGTCATCGAACTGCCGGGCGCCAGTCGCGACGTGCTGAAGCGCCTCGATGTTGAAGAGTGTTCCGGCGATCTCGAGCACGAATCATCCGTGGGTGCCGCGTGTGCCGGCGTCGATACGCTGCTGCATCTGGCGTTCAAGGTCAGCGTCGGCGGCGGCGCGACGCTGATCGACGACATGCGCCGCGTGAACGTCGACGGGACTCGTCGGCTTCTCCACGCGGCAAAGGCAGCCCACGTGCGGCGCGCGATCGTGGCCGGCAGCGCACTCGCCGTGGCGGTCAGCCGCGACGCCACGCCGCTCGCCGAATCCGACGGCTCGCCCGAGAACGCGTTCGACATTCCGTATGCGCGCATCCGTCGCGAAGCCGAGCTCGACGCGCTTGCGCTGTCAAAGCCAGGCTTCGACGTCGTCAGCGTCTGTCCGTCGTTCACGTTCGGACCCGACGATCCGACTGGCGCACCCGCCAACAAACTGCTCGATGCGATCATGACGAAGAAGATCCGGTTCACGCTTCCCGTCGGCTTCGGCTGTCTCGACGTCCGGGACTTCGGATCAGGCGTCCTGCTGGCGGCGGATCGCGGGCGCGCCGGGGAGCGCTACCTGCTGAGCGGCGAGAACATCACCGCGACCGAGCTGATCGAACGTGTCGCGGTCCTCTCCGGCGTGCGCCCCGCGCGATTGACGCCGCCGACGTTCCTGCTGCAGACAGCCGTCGGGGCGTTGGAACTGATCTGCAAGGTGCTGGGCAAGCCAGCGCCGATCACGCGCGACGTGCTTCGGATCATCGGACGATATGCCTGGTACGATGCGTCGAAGGCACGGACGCAACTGGGGTGGACGACGCGCCCGTTGCAGGAGACGCTGGCAGACACGATCGCCTGGCTCCGAGATTCCCACAGGTCGGCACCGCGTGCGAGCGTGTCGGTGATCTGAACTGCTGGTTGGCGGTTGGTCGTTGGTGGTTAGCCGTTTGTTGGTGGAGGGTGATAGGTGAGGGAGGCACGTATAGTCGCCGGGCAACCATCACCGAGGATCAGGGGATGTCCCAGAGTCGACACAGTAGACGTTCGATCCTGAGCGCGCTTGGTGTGCTCGGCGCGGGCGCGGCGTTCGGCACGCCTGCTTCGCTTGCTGCCGCACTCGACGCTCTGCAGAAACTTCCGAACTCGACGCCGATGCCGGTCGTCTTTGTCGGCCACGGCACGCCGCTGGGTGCCATCGGTCCGAACGTCTGGACGGAGCAGTGGGCCCGGATTGGCGCGTCGCTGCCGCGGCCGCACGCGATCCTGTCGATCTCCGCACACTGGCTGACGCGCGGCGCGTCATTGGTGACGGCGTCGGCGCGACCGTCGATGAACTACGACATCGTCGGCTTTCCGCGTGCCATCTACGAGTATCGCTATCGGGCGCCGGGCGACCCGGCGATTGCGCGCGACGTCGCGCTGGCGTTGCAGCCGCAGACTCCGGTCTACGGCGATACGGAGTGGGGCTTCGATCATGGCACCTGGCTGGTGCTGAAGTACGTGTTTCCGAAGGCGGACGTGCCGGTGTTGCAACTGAGCATCGATTTCAGCCGGCCTCCGGCTTTCCACTACGAGCTGACCAAGCGCCTGACCGGGCTCCGATCGAACGGGGTGCTCATCCTCGGTTTCGGCAACGTGGTGCACAACCTGTCCGAGCGCGGCGGCACTGGTGTGACCCCGACTCCGCGTGACTGGGCGATCGAGTTCGATGCGCGGATGGCGGCCGCCGTGGCGAAGGGCGACCACATGCAGCCGGTGAATTTTCTGACGCTTGGTCCGCTCGCACGGCAGGCGCACCCGTCATACGACCATTTCCTGCCCTTGCTCTACTCCCTTGCCGCTGCCGGACCCAAGGCGAAGGTTCGCACCTTTTGCGAGGGATTTCAGTGGCCCGGCATCAGCATGCGCGGTTTCGTGCTCTCCTGACTGTAACCACGATCCACGAACCAACCACCCAGCATCCAGCCTCACGCCTTGTGCGCGTGGCGCCCTATAATCCGAGTCCCATGTTGCGCGCCCTTATCGCGTTCCTGCTTGCGACTTCGGTCGCGATTGCCGCCGCCCCGCAGACTCCCCGTTCCGATCACGCGCGATTTCGCGAGCTGTTCAAGGAGATGGTGGAGACCAATACCAGCTTGTCGGGCAGCTGCACCGCGCTGGCCGAGAAGATCGCGGTCCATCTGAAGGGCGCGGGCTACTCTGCGTCGAACATCCATCTGTTCTCGGCGCCCGACCACCCGAAAGAAGGCGGCATCGTCGCCGTGCTGCCCGGTGCGAATCCGCGTCTGAAGGCGATCCTGCTGCTGGGCCATCTCGATGTCGTGGAAGCGAAACGCGCGGACTGGACCCGCGATCCCTATCAGTTCATCGAGGAAAGAGGGTTCTTCTACGGCCGCGGCACCGCCGATATGAAATCCCAGGTCGCGGCCTGGGTCGACACGATGATGCGGCTGAAAGAGGAGAAGTTCCAGAACCAGCGCACGATCAAGATGGCGCTGACCTGCGGCGAAGAAACCAGCACCGCGTTCAACGGGGCCAAGTGGCTGTCCGAGAAGCAGCGTGACCTCATCGATGCCGAATTCGCGCTGAACGAAGGCGGCGGCGGAGACAACGACGACGCCGGGAAGCCGCTGCTGATGGAGGTGCAGTCAGCCGAGAAATTTCCACAGAACTACACGGTGGCGGTCACGAACCCCGGTGGCCATTCCTCGCGTCCGGTGAAGAAGAACGCCATCTATCAGCTCGCGGCGGCGCTGACGAAGATCAGCCAGTATCGGTTTCCCTTCGAGTCGAACGACATCACACGGACGTTCTTCGCCAAGATGGCACCGCAGAAGGGTGGCGAGATCGGCAAGGCGATGGCCGCCTTCGCGAGCAACCCGAAGGATATGAAGGCCGCTGAGCGTGTCGCCGACGATCCCGACTTCAACGGGCTGGTTCATACCACGTGCGTCGCGACACTGCTTTCGGCTGGTCATGCGAACAACGCATTGCCGCAGCGCGCGGAGGCCAATATCAACTGCCGTATCTTCCCCGGCACCACGCCGGAACAGGTACGTGCCAAGCTCGTCGAACTGGTCGCCGATCCCGACATCATGGTGACCTTGACCGATCATCGCAGCGAGGTACCGAAGGGACCGCTGCCGCTCAATCCGAAAGTGTTCGGACCGGTCGAGAAGCTCTCCGCCAAATACTGGCCTGGCATTCCGGTCGTCCCAACGATGTCCGCCGGCGCAACCGACGGTGCGTTCCTGACGCCGGTCGGCATCCCCACGTACGGCGTGTCCGGCATCTTCTTCGACACCGACGGCAACGGCGCGCACGGGCTGAACGAGCGCGTGCGTGTGGACTCCGCGTACAAGGGCCGCGACTTCCTCTACGACATCGTCAAGGTGTACGCGAACCAGATGTAGCGCCCACCATCCACTATCCACCACCCACCACCCACCACCCAGCTTGTGGCACACTTCACCGTCATGACGAACAGACATCTGACCGGCGTGGTCGCGGCTGGGCTCTTCCTCCTCGTCTGTGGAAGTCGTGTGGTCGCTCACCACTCCTTTGCCGTGTACGACCACACGCAGACCTTCACCGTCACGGGGACGATAACGAGGTTTCAATGGACCAATCCGCACGGGTTCCTGGAACTGGATTACCGGGCGGCTGACGGGTCGATGAAGCACTATACGATCGAGCTGACGAGCATCAACATGCTCACGCGCGCCGGCTGGACGTCGCGATCGGTCAAGCCCGGGGACGAGATCAAGGCCATGGTGGCGCCGCTGTTGAACGGCGAACCTGGAGGCTTGCTGATGGAGCTATCGTTCACCGACGGGCGCAAGCTCGAGTCGCCCGTGCCCGCTCCCGGCACGTTCAAGCGCACACCCGAGCAGGAGTTGAAGTGATGACTCGCATGAGCATCGGCGTGGTGGCGACCGCGTTGGCGTGTGCGACGGCGCTCACGGCAATCGTCGGCGCACAGACAAGGACCCGATCGAATCCGCCGAACATCACGGGCTCGTGGGAGCGGATCGGTCCCGGTGCGCTGTCGGCAGCGCAAGCAACGGGACCGCGCCTCCCGGCAGCGACTCCGCCGCCACTGAAAGCGCAATTCCTCAAGGAGTGGCAGGCGCGTCAGCAGGCAGCCCGCGAGGCGACCGCGAAGGGACAGCCGTTCGGCATCAACTGGGTCAACTGTCTTCCGGACGGGATGCCTGGAATGATGTCGGGCCCGTTTCCGATGGAGGTCCTTCAGACGCCCGGCCAGGTGACGATCATTCAGGAGTCATTCACACAAGTCAGACGGATCCTGCTCGATCGGCCGCAGAAAGGGATCACCGACATCGATCCCACCTTCTATGGCAATTCCGTTGGCAAGTGGGAAGGCGACACGCTCGTCGTCGACACGATCGGAATCAAAGAACAGGTGCAGTATCAAAACGTCCCGCACTCGGATCAGATGCGGATCAAGGAAAGAATCCATCTCGTTCAGGGTGATGTCCTGTGGGACGAGATCACCGTCGAGGATCCGGTCACACTCGAGAAGCCGTGGACCATTACCTTCGCGTACCGGCGGATGCCGGACTATACGCTCCTCGAGTACATCTGCGAGGACAACCGCGAATACATCGACGACCAAGGGCGTCAGCGAATTCGCTTACAGTCGCCATCGCAAAAGTAGCGAGCTGGGCTCAGACCTCGCTATTTTGCAGTTTCTCTTTGCCCCGCTCCGCGGGGCGACCGTCTTGACGGAGCAAATCTTGCCTTATGAGGGAGGAATCCAGGCCGTCAAGACGGTTAGCGATCCGTACATGGAAAGGGCCGTCGTGGTGACGGCCCCTGTTCGCACCCCGCGTGGTTGTGTGCTCGGTCTCAGCGCCCGGGCGCGGGAACGTTGACGGCGAACACGAAACGCTGACCATCGCTGGTCGCGCTCTTCCACTGGAGCGGATTTCCCGACAGGGGCCCCTGGAGCTTGAACAGGAGCCGGGGAGTGCCGGCCTTGAACGTCGGGGTCGTGGTGATATCAACGGCCATGACGTGGACGTCGGCGGTCTTCGGATCGGGCTGAAGGAAATACATCTCCTTGCCGTCTCCCTTCCACCCAATCATGCCGATGCAGTCCGCTGACACCTGAACGATGTCGCCCGGTGGTGGAGCTTCGGGCTTGGCAGCATCGAACGGACGAACGTAGAGCTGAAGCTTCCCGTTTTCCTCCTGGTCCGTGATGTAGGCGATATAGCGCATGTCGGGTGAGAAACGCCCGTGGAGGACGTTGTACTCCTCGCGCAGCCACTCGATGCCTTTGCGTTCCGCGGCGCTTTGTCCTGTCAGCGGCACGACGACGAGCACCTGGGTCCAGAAGGCCATGAACTTCCCATCCGGCGACCAGTCCGTGAGAACCATCCCGGCGCCGGGGGTATAGGTGAAGAGCTGCTCGGCGTTTCCGGTGCCGTCCCAGGCCTTTCGGTAAATCGACGGCATGCCGCGCTGCGTCGTCGACACATACGCCACCTGCTTGCCGTCGGGCGACCAGATGGGCGCGTTCTGGTTCTCGGTGTCGTTGGTCACCGGGTAGCCCTTGCCGGTGGCCACGTCGTAGGTCCAGATGTCGAGTTGACTCGTCTTCGGATCGTTGCGCATCGCGACGACGTGCGCGCCATCAGGAGAAACATTCGCCTGGCTGTAGTTACCAGGCTCTCCCACTTTGCGCAGCACCTTTCCCTGACGGTCGAACACGGTGATCTGCTGGAGTCGCGGTTTCTCCGGCGCGGCCACCACGAATCGCTCGCCGTCGCGACTGATGCTCGCCGTCCCGACACTCACGCCGAGCCCGTCCGGCAGACGGAACAGCAGCTTGGGTTTGCCGAACTCGAACACGTCGGATGTGTTGACGTCGACCGCCATGAATCCGCGGTCGGCTGCCAGGTAGTAGAACTGCTTGCCATCCTGGCGCCAGAAGCCCATGCCCAAACCGCCGTCGGTGGATATCTGCCATGGGCCTCCGCTTGCGGCTCCCGCGCCCGACGGATCAATGGGCCGCACGTACATTTCGGGCCGACCCGATTGATTGGACATATACGAGAGAAAGCGGCTGTTGGGAGACAGGCGCGCCCCCTGGACGGTGGAGGTACTGCGGAACGCCTCGACAGGCTTGCGGTCGCCCGAGCCCTCGAGCGGCAGCAAATACAAGATTCCTCCTGACAAGTCGGTGGTGAAGTAACTGAGATACTTACCGTCCAACGACCATCCCATGAGGTTCATCCCGAAGCCGGCGTGCTTGTAGAGGAGTTCCTCGGCTCCTTCGCCGTTCGAAGCCTTCCGATACAAGCCTTCGGTGCCGCCGCGAAGCGACACGTACGCCAGCTGCTTCCCATCCGGAGACCAGACTGGTGCTCGCGACAGCTCGCGGCGTTGGCTGGCGGTGGTGATGCGAGTGCTCTTGCTCGTCGCGATATCGGTCACCCAGACATCCTGAGTCTCGTTTTCCGGGTAGCTCCTGATCACGGCGATGCGCGTGTTGTCGGGTGAAATCGTGGGCTGGTTGTAAAAATCGCGCTCGTTGATCGTGGCGACGAGCTTTCCCTGACGGTCATACATTTGGAGAACCTGTGAGTTGTTCTCCCGATTCAGGGCGATGCCTCTGGCCCTCTGCTCGGCCCTGGCCTTCGCTTTGTCCGCGTCGGATTGGCCCCACACGGAAACCGGTGGCAGCAGGAAGACGGCGGTCAGCGTCGCGACTGCCGCGATCATCGCAGTCCTATATTTCTTCATGAGGAACTCCGTTCGAATGCGGCGCGAGTTTCGTCGACCGTCAGCAATTCTGCGGACACGCGGAAACGACCTTGCCGCTCGCAAGCGTCATCGTCCGCAGAAGTCCCCAGGCGGAGCCATCGCGGGCGCGGCTGGCTTCAAACGTCACTGATTTGCCGAGGGCTCCCTCGAAATCGGCCCGGCTGATATCGCGATCGCGGAAGAAGGCGGGGGATGGGCCTTCCAGGCGCCAGGCCTGGACAGCTTCGCCGTCTTTCGCATCGACCATCAGCTCGATGTGCGGGTTTCTCCAGTCGACCTTGCCGAGTGTGCCGGTGAGCGTCACTCGGTTGTTGAAGTCGAAGTAGGCCGACATGTTGTGGTGCGCGGACACCACACCGGCCATCAGCAGGATCGCCACGATGCCCGAAGCAATCACGCGAGAACTCATTGGGTGCTCCTTCGGCTGCTTAGACGATGTCCCGGGCGAAAGGTTTGCGGCTTCGAGTGTCCTGACCGCGTGGCTCGCGGCATAAGTCCCGGAGCGCGGCGCCCGGATGGCAAGGCGCGACGAGTGCGAATATTGAGCATATTTAAGCGAGGAGCAACGCAGCCAGGCGGGATGCCCCGCCCGGGAATTATGTTGCGAACCACGCGGTCAGGACACTAGCAGGCGGAGTGTAGCAGGGATCACCGCCGGCTGCGCTTGCCGGGCCCGTTACAAAAGTAACGGCTTCCGATCAACGGGCGAGGAGCCGCTCCCCGCCGGCCTGTCGGAATGCGGCAAGGGCACGCTCGCGTCCGGTTTCGGCATCGGCGAGCAGGGTCTGGAAGGCCGGGACATCGCGCAGCGCATCGAATTGCGTCCGGTGTGCCAAGGTCGACGCAACGAAATATCCCCTGGCCACCGCCTTCTGCAGGAAGTCGAGGCCCCGCTCGTGATCCCCGGCGTCGCAGAATAGCCATCCCTCCTGGAAGATGGCCTCGGGATCGTCGAAGATTTTCAACGACGCAAATTTAGCAAGCGTGGAAACCATGTCCTCGACACGGCAATCGAGCCATGCATCGAGGTGTGCCTTCCAATTCTGGAAAATCTGAAGGCGCTGCTCCTGACCCATCCTGATCAGGAGGTCCCGTGCCTCCTCGATGCGGCCCGAGAGACCCAGACCGATGACGCGGATCCCTTCGTCCGCCCCCGGCTCCCGCTCGCTCGGGTCGACAGCGAGGAGCCGGTCGATGTCGCCTTTCATCAGCAGCGTCTGCTGAAAACTGGTGTCGATGTTCGGGTCGAGTCGTCTGGCTTCGGCATGTGCGGCCAGCGATTCCTCGAACAGACCCGCATAGCGGCAGGCGTGCACCAGTCCGGCGAAGAGCTCGGGGTCGGTGCCGTGACGCGTGGCCTCGTGGAGCAGTCGGACGATGGCTTCGGTGGCGCGACCCGTATCGGCCTCGAGATTCGCATAAAACTTGTGCGCGATCGACAGCCGCGGGTTCAGGGCGATGGCCTTGTTGAACGCGTCCTCCGCCCTGGCGTCGCTGTCCGGCGTCGGTTCGAGGTACTTGCCAATCACGCGATGGCACCGGCCGAGTCGCGCCCATGCTGGAGCGAAGCCCGAGTCGAGCTCGAGGCATCGCTCGTACAGCGCGCGGGCGTTTGGCAGTTCGGCGTACGTGCGCCCGAGTCCATTGGCCCGCAGATAGAGCTCGTACGCGGTGGGATTGCGTGGCGCGTCCGGAGCGGGTGAGCGGCGCTCGCCGGCGAGCGGAAGCGCAAGTCCCTCGACGAGTTGCCGGGCGATGTCATCCTGCATCCGGAACAGATCGCCGAGCGTCGACTGCACCGTGTGCGAGGTCAGCAGCGTTCCACCAGGCGCCTCGACGAGCTGCGTCGTCGCGCGCAGCTGGTCGCCCGATCGAAGCAGCGTGCCCATGACCACGCGATCGACGTCGGCTTCGGCGGCCAGTGCCTTGATGTCGGGCGCGTCCCCGGCAAATCGTGCCGCCGTCGCGCTCGATCGAACGATCAGCGGACCAATACCCGCGAGAGACGTGGTGATGGCATCAGGGAGACTGAACGCAAGAAAGTCGATGTCGGGATCCGGACGCAACACGCGGAACGGCAACACGACGACGCGCGTCAGCGTTTGCGCGATTCCGGGACCGTCGTGGCCCTCGAGCCGTCGCACCGCAGTCAGTTCGTCGGCCATCGCCATCGCGGAGCTCGGACGTCCGGCCGGCTTCTTCGCCAGCGCACGACGAATAACACGATCCGCGGCTGCCACGGCGGGAGACCCGGTCAGCGCGGGCGGCTGCTCGGTGAGGGTGGCATTCAGGGTCTCGGCAACCGTGCGGCCGTTGAATGCGGGGCGACCGGCGAGCATCTCGAACAGAATCGCGCCGACGGCGAAGAGATCGCTGCGCGCGTCGACGCTGTCGCCGGTGATCATTTCGGGCGCCATGTAGCGCGGCGTGCCCATGGCGATGCCGCTGCGGGTCAGGTCGACCGCCGTATCGAGAGTGGGCTCGGTTCGGGCCAGCCCGAAGTCGAGCAGTTTGACGCCGTGACGCGTGAGATACACGTTCGACGGCTTGAGATCGCGGTGGATGATCCCGTGCGCATGGATTGCGTCCAGCGCAGCCAGCATATCGACCGCGATACCCACGGCCCGTTCGACGCTGAGCGGCCCGTTCTTGAGATGCTCGGCCAGCGGCTCGCCATCGAGCAGCTCCATCGCGATGAACAGCTGGCCATGGTCTTCGCCGACTTCGTAGATCTGACAGACGTTGGGGTGATTGACGCTTGCCGCCGCGCGCGCCTCGCGCCAGAATCGCTTTCGCGCCGTCTCGTCGTGCTCGAGCGAGAGCATCATCTTGACGGCAACCGTGCGCGCCAGACGCTCGTCACGCGCCTGATACACCACGCCCATTCCGCCTGCGGCGAGTTTTCGTTCGATCGTGTAGTGGCCGATCCGCGATGGCGTGCGCTCTGGCTGGTCCGAGGCCTCAGCCGCGCGCTCCGATCCGGTTGGTGGAGTGGTGCCGACGAACCATCGATACAGGCCTCCCAGCCATCCGGTATTCACGGGTTCAACAGGGTCGTCCGCCACGAACGGTGATCATAACCCGCTGCCAGTTGGCACGCCTCGAGCGGCAGCACTGCGCCCGATTGTCGGCGAGGCGCAGTACGATGACGACTGCATCCCATGCGCGCACTGCGAACGAATGGCGTCACGGCACTCGTCTCGGTCACCGCGGCGATCATGGTCGCGCAGCAGGTCGCCGCCAGCGCGGTACGCGATGCGTTCTTCCTGGCGAACTACCCGGCGTCCGCACTCCCCGGTGCGGTGATCGTCTCGTCGATCATCTCCGTCGCACTGCTGCCGTTGCTCGCCAGGATGATGGCCCGGTTCGGTCCCGCCGTCGTCTCGCCACTCATCACCACGCTGAGCGCACTGCTGCTCGTCACGGAATGGGTGCTGAGCCAGCAACGGCCTGCGCTTGCCGCCATGGCGCTGTTCGTTCACACGATGGTGTTCGGCTCGGTCCTGGTCTCCGGATTCTGGTCGCTGTTCAACGAGCGCTTCGATCCGCATACCGCGAAACAGCTGGTCGGGCGAGTGGCTGGAGGGGCGGCATTCGGCGGAGTCGTCGGCGGTCTGCTCGTCGAGCGTGCCGGTGCGGCCGGGATCGATGTCCCGCAGTTGCTGCCGATTCTGGCGGTCGTCCAATTACTCGCCGCGGGTAGCAGCCGCGCGGTGACGGTCGGACACCCGCGGACGCGAAGGACAGCCACCACGGACGCGCCGGAGTCCTATTCGAGTTTGTTGTCGTCGTCCTATTTGCGAGCGATTACGCTGCTCGTGGCTCTCATCGCGGCCGCGTCCACGATCGCGAGCTTTCTGTTGAAGGTCGAAGCGGCGCGCACCTATCTTCAGAGCGCTGAACTCTTGCGCTTCTTCGCTCGCTACTATCTCGGACTCGGTCTTCTCGGCTTCCTGCTCCAGATCACCGTCACGCGACCCTCGCTGAACCGCTTCGGTCTCGGCCTGACGATCGCGATTCTTCCTGCGGCGCTGGGCCTCGCCGGTCTTGTCGCGTTCGCGGCGCCGACATTGTGGAGCCTGGCGTTGCTTCGCGCCGCCGATGAGTGCTTGAGCAACTCGCTCTTCCGTTCCGCATACGAGCTGCTCTACACACCCATTGCGGCGGGGGCCAAACGTCGCTTCAAGGCGCTCGTCGACGTCGGCTTCGATCGACTGGGCAAGTTGATCGGAAGCGGACTCGTGTCGCTGGCGATCGGATTGTTTGCGGAGACATACGTGCGGGTGCTGCTCGCCGTCGGGGTGATGGCCGCAGGCGCTGCGCTCGTCGTGGCGGTTCGTTTGAGTCGAGGGTACGTTGCGTCGTTGATCGAGAGCCTCAGATCCGGAGCGGTGTCGCTGGACGCTGACGTGCTCGACGAGGCGATGACGCTCCGTACGATCGCGCTGGGCGGCATCGATCGGAATCAGGTGCTCGCGCTGGCCGATCGCCGTCAGCGCTCCAGCGAGGCTCCCTCAATCGATTTCGGCGGCAGCGAGGCGGGCATGTGGGGCACGCAGACGATCGTCACGCGAAAAGCGCGTGACAGCGCCGGTCCAACGACCCGCGCCATCGGCGGCGGGCCGGCCGTCAGCACGCTGCTGTCGCGTATCACGGACCTTCATTCAGGTGATACGCGGCGGATACGAAACGCGTTACGGTCGGGTGCTCACCTCGATCGCCATCTCGTGCCGCACGTCATTTCGCTGCTCGCCCGTGATGACATGACTGACGACGCGGTTCGCGTCCTGCGCGAGGTGAGCGACCGCGCGACGGGTCAAGTCGTCGACGCGATGCTCGACCCGGGCGTCGCTCCGATCATCAGACGCAGGCTCCCGCAGGTGCTGGCCGGCAGCGGATCTCCGATGGCGATCCTCGGATTGCTGCATGCGCTCAATGATTCGGAGCTCGACGTGCGCTTCCGTGCGGCGGGCGCGCTCGTACGCACGCGCGAGGCGCATCCGGATCGCATGGTTCCGCACGACGCCATCTTTCGGGCCGCGCTCACGGAGATCGGTCGAAGCAAGGCGGTCCTCCGTCAGGCTTCAGATCCTGCGCACACCAAATCCGTCGAACTCGTGTTCAGGATTCTGTCGCTCGCCCTCGAGCCAGAACCGTTGAATCTGGCGCAACGCGCGTTCCGAGGCTCCGATCCACACCTCAGGGGCACGGCGCTCGAGTACCTCGAGACCGTACTGCCCGCCGACGTCGTCGAAGCGCTCCGGCCGTTGGTCGGCAGACGTTCGTCGCCGACCGCACGACCACGGACCGTCAAGGAGCTGGAGTCGGAGCTCCTGGCATCGAGCGCCGCTGTCTCGATCGACGTCGCGGCTCTACGGCGCGGGCTGCGACAACGTGCTGCGGATGACCCCGGCGATCGCCCCCTCGACGACTAATCCCACGTTCACTTCGGTTGACCATGGCGCCGGCATGTCTCGCGGAGCGAGTCGGACTCGGTCGCCGAGCACAAGCGCAGCGCGGCAGGCTGGTTAGACGCCTGTAAGCAGGCGTGCCGAGCCGGCTCGCGGAGTCGAGATGTGCCGGTGACGTGGTCAAAACGTCGGTCCAGTTCCTAAACGGGAACGGTCCGGCGTTTGAATTCATCTCTGCGTGGAGGCAGGGATGAAGGAACAGCACTACGGTAATTCCATCGTGGTTGCCGGCTCGGCGTTTGCGCTCGGCGTGGTGACTGGACTGCTGATGAAAGACGGCGCCAAGCAGCTGCGCGATCGTGTGCGGCGTTATCAGTCACACCTCGAGTACGAGGGGACCATCAACTACGATGAAAACCTTCCCGATACGCTCGGTCGGCGAGAGCCGCCTCCAGAGGCGGACCAGCCGCGCTTCGGGGGTACCGGCGCGCTCGGCGTGCATCCCGCCTCGGCCGTCCCTAAACGTCCCTGAAGAAATACTTCGCTTGTCGAGCATGCCGCGGCCGACTCATTGCATTACTCCTCGACAGGAGGCGCCATGTCGATTCATGCTGCTCTGTCCGTTGCCGTACTCGTGACGCTCGTCGGCGCCTCGTCGTCGGTCGCACAGCAATCGGTCCCTGCCGTCGATGCAAAAACAGACGGCGCGCCATCAGCGAAGTCAGTGACGGCGACCGGTTGCCTGATTCAGGAGCCACCTCTCCCAGGAGCTCCGCTCGCCGGCCACGAAAGCGCCAGCGCCACCGGCCTGGCGTTGAAGAAGGCGACGGTTCAACCGTCGGAGTCGACGAGCGACGTCACCGTGCAGCGTCCGTCCGCAGTCCCGGGATCCTCGCCATCGGGACGAGGATCGGAAACAACGTCGCCCAATTCCGTCGCGTCGCGTCCACCGGCTCCAGCTTCGGGTGACCGATCGTTCTGGATCGGTGGGAAGCAGCGCGTCGAGTTGAGTCGCTATGTCGGCAAGCGCGTACAGGTGACGGGCGTACTCGAGCAGAAGAGTGCCTTCACTCCAGTGAGTAGCGGACGCACCACACCAGCGCCAGGCGTCCGGCAGCAAACATCCGATTCGACGGTGGCACATCCCTCCGCCCCCGTGGACACGATCGACGTGCAGACATTCCGCGTCGTCGAGGAAAGCTGTTCTTAGAAATCCCAAATCCCAAATCCCAAATCCCAAAACGCCAAATCCAAACGGCAAATCCGCCAATCACTGAAAGGGGAGTGATTCCGTGCGCCACGCCCGCGAATCACATTTCCCTTGCCTCGCCCGTGATCGCGCCGTAAATTACGCGCCACTTCAACTTCAGCGCGCGCTCCTCTTGCTCGCGTTCGGGATCACCTCGAGGTGGTCCCCACGACAGCAATGACGTGATCGTTCAGGGGGTGTCATGGCGAAGCTCACCAGAATCCCGTTGGCTGCGTTGTTCGTGTGGCTGGTGGCAGCCACCTGTTTTGCGCAGGACGGTGTCATCACCGGACGCATCACCGATTCCTCCGGCGCGGCGTTGCCCGGAGTGACCCTGTCGCTGACCGGCACGTCGATCATGGCCGTGCGTTCCGCCGTGAGCGACGAGCAGGGTGGCTACCGCTTCGCCCTGCTGCCACCTGGCGAATATGCGCTGAAGCTCGAGCTGCAGGGTTTCAACACGGTTGTCCGGGAAGGGATTCAGCTCACCGCGGGTTTCACCTCGACGTTAAACCTCGTGATGAGCGTCGGTGCCGTGTCCGAGTCGATCACGGTGGTCGGCTCGTCGCCGCTTATCGACGTGACGAACGCGGTGGTGCAGACCACGTTCACCAAGGAGCTGACCAATGCGCTGCCGACCGGCCACGACGTGTTCTCGGTTCTTGCCGTGACGCCCGGCGTGCAGCTGACCGCGCCGGACGTCGGCGGCAGCCGAGCCGGGTTGCGCGCGCAGTTCCGCGTCTTTGGATCGACCTCGCAGTGGAACGTGATCGAAGGCGCGATCATGGCGTCGCTGCAATACGAGGATCCGGACGTCTACCAGGAGGTGCAAGTCGCCGGTGCGAGCAAGGGCGCGGATGCGCCGGTCGGCGGCTCGTTCAACAACTTCATCGTCAAGAGCGGCGGCAACACGCTGCGTGGCCTCGTATTCTACGACCGCGAGCCGCTCGACCTCCAGAGCTCGAACCTGAGTGACGATCTGAAGCGCCAGGGCGTCACGAATACGAGCTCGGTGGCGCGCTATCAATCACTGCACGGCGACATCGGTGGCCCGATCGTGCGCGACAAGCTGTGGTGGTTCTACGGCTTCCGCAACCTGAACTCCGACAACTGGACGCCCGGCTACTACAACACGCAGACGAGGGAGCCCGAGCCTGTCTTCACGACGCTGCGGAACCACGTGACGAAAGTGAACTACCAGCTCACGAAGAACAACACTCTCGCCTATTCCGCCCAGTACAACAGCAAAGCGCTGCCGAACTCCGGTGCATCCGCGTTCGTCGACTCCGACTCGACGTCACTCACCGATTTTCCGTACTGGATCCAGGGGGTCACGTACACCTCCGTGTTGTCGAAACGCTCGACGCTCGAAGTGAAGTGGGGCGAGTTCGGCTGGAAATGGTGGACGCGCCCCGGCAAGGACGAGATCGCTCGCGAGGATCTCGACACGCGGCTTCAGCGCGGCGGCCGGCAATCGCCGTTCATCGATCACAGCCACCACATGAACATCTCGGGCGTCTACTCGCTGAACACGTCGGGAACACGGATCGGCGATCACACGATCCGTATTGGCTACGGGTATCTGTACGAGGGCGCGCCGTACACCTTCCTCGCACCGAAGGACAGCATCAAGACGTTCTGGCGCGGCGGCTTCCAGACGCCGGCCGAGATCGAGACCTACGACACGCCCTTCTCATTCGAAAACAAGGTCACGCATCAGTCCGGATTCGTCAACGACACATGGAACATCGGCAGGCTCGCCTTCAACGGCGGGGTCCGGATCGACTCTTTCCTCCCGTACTACGACGAACAAGGCAAGGACGGCAGCGGTCCATATCAGCAGGTTGTGACCTATCCCGGGTTCACGTTCCACCGGCTGAACGGCTTGGTGCCGCGTGCGTCGGTTGTCTACGACGTGTTCGGCACGGGGCGGACGGCGGTCAAGCTCGCTTACGGCCGCTACAGCTACAACGCGGGGACGATGACGAACGCCAACTCGATGATGGCCGGCTTCGTGAATCCCATGGCCCGGACGACGCGGCGGTACCGGTGGGACGGGACGCTGCCCTTCGTGCCGAACCCGGCCAACTTACTCTCGACGACCGGTGGGCCGAACCGCACGCTGGATCCAGATCTGTCGCTCCCATACACCGACGAATTCGTAGCGGGGATCGATCAGCAGCTGCGTTCCGATACGACGGTGCGCTTCAACTACGTGCGAAAGCTCGAACGCAATCGCATGGTGCTGAGGAACACCGCGATCCCGTTCGAGGCCTACAACATCCCGGTGCAGGTGCTCGATCGCGGACGCGACTTCGCGTCGGCGGCGGACGACCGGTTCCTGACGCTCTACTCGCTCGACCGACAGTACGTCGGCCGGCGCGCGGATCTGCTGACCAACGATCCGAATCACAAGTCCGACTTTGCGACCTACAACGTCGAGATCGTCAAGCGCCTCTCGAACAAGTCGCAGCTCCTGACCGGCTTCGACGTGAGCAGCTACGAAACATGGAGCTTCGCGTCTGCCATCAGCCAGGACATTGCCACTGACGCGGCCGGCGGTCCGCCGCAGGATCCGAACCGGAAGCAATACAACAACTATCTCGATTACTGGCATTGGCAGTACAAGGCGCTCGGCAGCTATCAGCTGCCGTACGGAGTGGACTTCTCGGGTTCGATCCGCATCACCAAGGGTGAGCCGTACGGCCGAACGCTGAACGTGGCGGGGCTGACGCAGGGATCGCTGACGCTCACCGTCGAGCCGATGGGCACCTTTTTCTATCCGACGGTGAAGCTGGTCGACTTGAGATTCGCGAAGCGCATCCCGGTGGGGCGTGGCCGACTCGAAGGGCTGCTCGACGTGTTCAATCTGACGAACTCGCCGGCCATCCTGACCACGAACAACCAGACCGGTGCGACCTACGGCAACGTGCTCACCACCGTCAACCCACGCATCGCCCGGCTTGGAGTGCGGTATTCGTTTTAGGAGAGTGTCAAATCCCAAATCCCAAATCCCAAATCCCAAAACCGAGGCTCCGAATGGACTCCTCCAAAGTTGGGGTTGGGACTTGGCGTTTGGGACTTGGGTTTTGGGTTTTCCCCCTGCTAGACTTCGACGGATCCCTGACGGGTACAGGTGTCGATGACGCAGCGAATTGCCAGAACCGGAATCGCGACCTGCGCCGCATTGCTCTGCTTGGTCTTTGCGGTCAATCTTCGATCCGAAGGGCAGGCACCCGCTGTTGCTCCCGCCGCCACAGCCAGTCCTGGTGCCGTTCAGACCTCGAGCGCGTCATCGGGCAGTCCTCAGCGTGCCCTCGTCGACCAGTACTGCATGGGCTGTCATAACGACAGGGCCCGATCCGGTGGCCTTGCGTTGTCCGAACTGAATCTGGACGCAGCAGAGCCGAACGCCGAAATCGCCGAGAAAGTGGTTCGGAAGCTCCGTGGAGGACTGATGCCACCAGCCGGCGCGAAGCGTCCGGATGGTCAGTCGGTGGCGGCATTCGTCTCCTGGCTCGAGAACAAGGTCGACGCAGCGAGCCCTCATCCCGCAGCCGGTCGCGTCCCATTGCGCCGTCTCAATCGTCGAGAGTACGCCAACGCGATCCGCGAACTGCTCGCGCTGGACATCGACGCAAAGGCCTGGCTGCCGGACGACAACATCAAGGGGCACTTCGACAACAACGCCTCGGCGCTGCAGGTCTCGCCCAATTTCGTCGACCAATACATCAACGCCGCGCGTGCCGTCGCGATCGAGGCCATCGGCAACCGCAAAGCGCCCGCTGAAACGACCACCTACGGCGACGTCGCGAACATGGTGATTTCGCTGCCACCGAGCGGCGCGCCCGGGACTGGTCGGCAGCAGCATCACCTGGAAGGGATGCCCTTCGGCACCCGCGGCGGCTTCCTCGTCGAGCACAACTTCCCGGCAGACGGTGACTACGAACTCACGATCGGCGACATGGCGCTGGCGCGCGAGGTGCCGCGGATGGAGTTCGAGAACACCGTGATCGTGCTGCTCGACGGCAAGGAGTTCTATCGCACGAACATCGGCGGGGAAGCCGACCACAAGGCGATCGACCAGCGGCTGGATCCGGCGGTCGAGGAAATCAACGGACGGCTGCGGAAGCTCCGCTTCCACGCCACGCAGGGGCAGCACACACTGGCGGTGACGTTCCTGCACCGCAGCTTCGCGGAGAGCGATGAGCGCACGCGCACCATCGCGCTCGAGGGTGGTCAGGAACGCATCCAGGCCGCGCATGCGTTGCAGATCCGCGGCCCGCTCGCGGTCACCGGCATGAGCCAGTCGGCGAGCCGAGCGAAGATCTTCATCTGCGATCCGGCTGCGAACGGATGCGCGCGCCAGATCATCTCGAACCTCGCACGTCGCGCCTTCCGTCGACCCGTCACCGACGAGGATCTGACGCCGCTGATGGCGTTCTATCAGGCCGGCGCCGCGACCGACGGCTTCGAAGGCGGCGTGCGTGATGCGCTCAGCGCGATCCTGGCAAGCCCGCACTTCCTGTATCGCGTCGAGTCGGGCGACGCGCTCGCCGGCACCCGGACTCTGAGCGATCTGGAGCTCGCTTCGCGGTTGTCGTTCTTCTTATGGAGCAGTCTGCCGGACGAGGAGCTGCTGCAGCTGGCCAGCGAATCGCGGCTCGGCAAACCTGGCGTCCTGACCGCGCAGGTTACGCGGATGCTGGCCGACCCACGCGCGAAATCTCTGAGCGAGGACTTCGCGTTCCAGTGGCTCAACATCGCCAAACTGGACGAGATCACTCCAGACCGAACCCAGTTTCCCCAAGCCAGCGGGCTGCTCGATCCGCGCGGCCTGTTCAAAGAGGAGCTCCGGCTGTTCGTCGACAGCGTCTTGAGGAGCGATCGAAGTGTTCTCGACTTGCTGACGGCGGACTACACCTTCCTCAACGAGCGTCTGGCGGCGATCTACGGCATCGAGACGGTCAAGGGCAGCCACTTCCGTCGAGTGACGCTCGACAACAGCGCTCGCTACGGCCTGTTGGGCAAGGGGGCCGTCCTCATGTTGACGGCGTATCCCAATCGCACGTCACCCGTGCTGCGTGGCGCATGGATCCTCGACCGACTCCTCGGCGCGCCGCCGCCCGAACCACCCAAGAACGTCCCCTCGCTGCCGGAGAACAAGCGCGGTGAACCGGCCCGCACGCTGCGTGCGCGGCTGGAGCAGCATCGCGCGAATCCAACGTGCTTTGCGTGTCACGGCGTCATGGATCCGCTCGGCCTCGCGCTGGAAAACTTCAGCGCGGTGGGGCAGTTCCGCGCCAATGATCCAGACACGCTGACGCCGATCGATGCCGCTGGCCAGTTGCCTGATGGAACGCCGATCCGTGGATTCGACGATCTGCGTCGGGCCCTGGCCGACCGGCCCGATCATCAGTTCGTGCAGGCATTCACGGAGAACCTCCTGACCTATGCGCTCGGTCGAAGTCTCGACTATCGCGACATGCCGACGGTTCGCCGAATCGTTCGTCAGGCCGCTGCCGACAACTACCGCGTCAAGACGATCGTGCTGGGTGTCATCGCGAGCGATGCCTTTCGTAAGAAGGAAGTGGATGGCGTCGATCGCGCGCCGGTGAAGACCGCGTCTGTACGGTAACGGAGAACGAGAATGTTTCTGAGTCGAAAACACCTGTCACGCCGCGCCGTCCTCAAGGGGGCGGGCGCCACCATCGCCCTCCCGCTGCTCGACGCGATGATTCCGGCCGGGACGGCGCTGGCACAGACCGCCGCCGCATCCAGTCCGCGTCTCGGGTTCGTGTACTTCCCGCATGGCGCGCTGCAGGACGAATGGCAGCCAAAACAGGCGGGGCGCGACTTCGACTTCCCGTTCATCCTGAAACCGCTCGAACCACTCCGCGAGTACGTGACCGTCGTCAGCGGTCTGCGCAACAAGGGTGGCGAGAGCTCGAGCCCGCACGGCATCATCGAAGAGACGTGGCTGAGTTGTGTCAGCCCCCGCGCGCGCAACGCGAAGACCGGCGTCGGCGTAACGGTCGATCAGATCGCCGCACGACATCTGGGCAAGGAAACGTCGTTGCCATCACTGGAACTCTGCGGCGAGCCGGGCGGGATGATCTCGTTCCGCACCCCGGACCAGCCGCTGCCGATGGAGAGCAATCCGCGGAAGACGTTCTACAACATGTTCGGGCAGGGCGATTCGAAAGAAGAACGCCAGGCCATCCTCAAGACGACGAACAGCCTGCTCGACTACGTCAGGGAGTCGACGGCCAACCTGACCCGAACGCTCGACGCGAGTGATCGGGCCAGGGTGAGCGACTATCTCGATTCGGTCCGGGAGATCGAGCAGCGGGTGCAGAAGCGCGAGGAGAACGCCAAATCACTCGAGTTGCCAGGTGCGCCGCTTGGTCCCCCGGAAGATTTCGGTGAGCTGCTCGACATCCAGTTCACGATGATCGCACTGGCCTGGCAGACGAATCGCACGCGCGTGGCGACGATGAAGATGGTCGAGGAAGCGAGCATGCGGACGTACCCGAATCTGGGCGTCCACGAGGCGTTTCATCCGACGTCGCACTGGGGCGGCTTCCCGGATCGTGTCGCGAACCTGCGGTTGATCCAGAACTATCACACGGCGATCTTTGCGAAGTTCGTCACGCGGCTCGCGGAGATACGCGAGGGGAACGGAAACGTCCTCGACAACTCGATCATCCTGTTCGGCAGCAACATGGCGAACAGCGACGCGCACAACAACGATCCACTGCCGCAGGCGTTGATCGGTCGTGGCGGCGGCATCAAAGGCAATCAGCACCTGCACTATCCGCAGGACTCGCCGCACGCGAACATCCTGGTGACGATGCTGCATCGTGCGGGCGTGCCGGCGTCGGACATTGAGAAATTCGCCGACAACACGGGCATCCTGTCGGAAGCATGAAGGCGAAAATCCCAAGCCCCAAGTCCCAAGCCCCGAACCCCAAGTTGATTCTTGGGATTTGGGTTTTGGGTTGTGGGTTGTGTTGTGGAGTCGTCACGGCCTCGCTGGTCGAGGCGCAGTCCAGCGCGGGACGCGCTCGCACTGCGGGATCGGCCGTGAAGCGACGCGCCGCTGAAGGAGACGTCAACCGTCGAAACGCCGACGGCAGCACGCCGTTGCAGTGGGCGGTCTATGACGGCAACGTCGCCGAGGTGAAGCATCTTCTGCGCGCCGGCGCGAATGTCTCGCTCGCCAATAACTACGGCGCCACGCCCATGAGCCTCGCCGCGGAAGTCGGGAACGCGGAACTGATCGCGGTGCTGCTCGAAGCGGGCGCGAACGTCGACTCGCCCAACGCCGAGGGACAGACCGCGCTGATGGCGGTGGCGAGGACCGGCAACGTGAAGGCAGCGCAGCTGCTGCTCAACGAGCATGCGACCGTCGATGCCCGTGAGAAGTGGGGTGGGCAGACCGCTCTGATGTGGGCGTCCGCACGCCGGCATCCGGAGATGATGCAGTTGCTCATTGCAAACGGCGCCGACGTCAACGCGCGCTCGACAGTTCGCGACTATCAGCGGCACGTGACCGCCGAGGGGCGTCCCAAGAATCTGGACAGCGGCGGGTTCACGCCGCTGCTCTATGCGGCGCGTGAGAACTGCATCGCGTGCGCGGACGTATTGCTCAAGAGCGGCGCGGACATCAATCTGGCGGATCCCGACGGTGTGTCGCCACTGCTGGTGGCGATCATGAATGGCAACTGGGATCTGGCCGAGCAGCTGATCACGGCCGGCGCCGATGTCAATCAGTGGGACATCTTCGGCGAAGCACCGCTCTTCACCGCCATCGGCTTGCGGAACCGGATCGACGGCGGACGCGCGTCGATCGACCCAATGAACAAGGCCACCGGCCTGTCGATTGTCAAGCGGTTGCTCGAGCACGGCGCCGATCCGAACATGCAGCTGCTGTTCAGACCGGCGAACGTGAACGGACCGACGAACACGCGCGGGGCGACGCCGCTCATCCGCGCGGCGAACAACGGCGACCTCGAGGTGGTCACGCTGCTGCTCGAACATGGCGCCGACGCGACGCTCTCCATGGCCGACCGGCAGACGCCGATTCACGCCGTGCTCTCGGGCCGGTCAACGGAGAAGCAGGCGCTGGATCTGATCCGCGTACTCCACGACGCGGGCACGGACGTCAACGTGATCGCCCTGGTCAATCACCCGGAGGAGATCCGCGGCGGCACGGCGCTGCATTACGCCGTGCGCAAGCGCTACAAGGATGTCATCAAGCAGTTGGCCTCCTTCGGCATCGACATGAACGCTGTCGATCAGGACGGCCTAACCGCTTTGGACTACACGCAGTCCCGAGGTTTCATGCCGTTCATGGCGCTGCAGACGCCGCTCTACAAGGAAGAAGCGGCGCTGCTCCGCGAGCTGGGCGCGACGACGCTGATGGAACGAGCGCCGGTGTGGCCGGTCCTCGGTCCGCCGCAGGGCATCTGGACGGATATCTACCCGCTCGGCGAGTCGGTGGTGCATGAGCCCGTTTTCAAACACGACTGAGGCTGGTTGGTGGGTGGTGGATAGTGGATGGTGGGTGTTGGTAGTTGGTAGTTGGTAGTTGGTGGTTGGTGGTTGGTGGTTAGTTAGTGGTTAGTGGTTCATTGGTAGACGTGATCACTTTCTCGCGACGACGTTTCCTTCAGACGGGGAGCGCCGCGCTCGCCGGTGTGGTCGCTCCCGTCGTAGTGTCCGGCTTTAGCCGGACCGCGTACGCCGCCGCACAGCAGAGCGGCGCGCGAATCACAGCAACAGATCTCGGCGGCGCGAGTCTCCTTCAGGGCGCGGGCTGCAATGTCGTCGCGATGCGTGGAGCAGACGGCGCACTCATGATCGACGGCGGGCGCGCGGCGAATGCCGAGGCGCTCCTCGCCGCCGTGAGAAGTGCGACTGGCAGCAGTCGCATCAGCACACTTATCAACACGCACTGGCATCCCGAACAGACCGGCGCCAACGAAGCCGTTGGTCGCAGCGGGGGAGCGATCCTCGCGCACGAGAAGACGGCGACCTACGAGAGCAACACCGTCTATTCCTCGGTGATGTTCACGGGTCGTCTCGCGCCATTGCCAAAAGTCGCCCGGCCCACTCGCACCGTTCGTGCTGATGGATCGATGGAGTTCGCCGGCCAGCGGATCGACTACGGCTACATGCCGGCCGCGCACACCGACGGCGATCTCTACGTTCATTTTCCGGCGATGAACCTGCTCGTCGCCGGCGGCGTCGTCTCCGCCGAGGGATGGCCGCTGCTCGATTACCGCAACGGTGCGTGGCTGGGCGGTCGCGTGCGCGCGCTGCAACGGCTCGCTGGCCTCGTGAAGCCTGACACGCGAGTGGTCCCCGCCGACGGTCGCGTGATGACCGGCACCGAGATCGTGCGCCACCGCGACATGTATCAGAAGCTGTTCGAGACGATGATCGGCTATCTGAACATGGGCCTCGGTCCCGAAGACGCCGTCCAGCTCAGACCGCTCAAGGAGTTCGAGGCGGAGTTCGGTGATTCGTCCGCGTTCACCTACGGCGCCCTCAAGAGCATGATGATCGCTTACGTGCCGGATTGAGTTGTTTCTTTCGGTCCGACCACGCCGCCTGCTACGCCTCGAGTTTTTCGCGCGACGCGGTTCCACCACATCACGACGCCCGTCGCGAACATCAGCGCGGGCGCAAGTCCGAACGCCGCCCAGACGAACTTCGTCGTCCAGTCGCACAGACCAGGACCGCTGCAGGGAATGCCGATGCCGTTGATTCGGCCGAAGTGCAGGTAGGCGAGCCAATACAGGGCTTCATCGACGATTGACGATGCGTCCGCGCCGATCAACGGTCGCGCACGATCGACGAGATCCTGAACTGGTTCCGGGTTGCCGAGATAGACGCCGCTGAACCCGAACAGCAGAATGAATCCCGCTGCCCAGAAGCCGACCATGCTGTGCAGGTCCCACACGATACGCCGCCATCCGACGCCACGGCGAACAATCAGGCTCCGCTTCCATTTCGTGATGCCCGGCCACCATACGACGAGTCCGGTGAGCGCGAGAACGATGACGAGCAGTGCGAGCGCTCCATTGACCTTCCGCCCGGTTTCCCCGCCGAGCAGGTCGTCGTGCAGTTCGAGGAGCTTCGAAACGGCCTGGAACCCGAGCGGCACCGCCGTCTTCATGTCCGCTCCCGCAGACGTGATGGTGTACAGCTCATTCCGGTAAACCAGGATGCTTCCGGTGACGCTGATGAGAAACACGTAGAGGCCGACGCCGATTCCACTCCACAGGTGGATCTGGAAGATGGCCCTCCGCAAGGGCACCGTCCGCGGCTGTGAAATCCATTGCTGTAGCCGGTGCATGTGGTCCGCTCGTTTCTCGCCGATGGCCGAGACAATATACAGGTAACGGACTGACTTACGGCAGCAGCACCGGTCCCCGATCGCCTTCACGCGTTCTCGCCTGGCTCCGCCGCACGCTGGCTCCTCGTGTTTGGGCTCCTCGCACGTGGGCTCCTATTGACATTCGATGTTCAGCCCGGGTGGCTGTTTCCAGCGCTCCATCGGCTCGAGGAAGCGGGATGGTTGTCGTCGGGATGGGAATCAGTCTCGCTGTCGTCGCTGTCTGGTCGCTCTCACCCGCGCGGTAGTTGTGAACCCGATCGAGGCGCTTCGGGCACAATAGCCACACGTGGCACTGAGACCGAAGAGGGAGACCCGCACCTCTGACGACGCCGCAAAAAGAGGCGCGCAGAGCGAGGTTGCGCCAGTCAAGAACTACATCACGCCGAGCGGCTTACAGCGACTCAGAGACGAGCTGCGCTTCCTGCTGACCAGGGAACGGCCGGAGGTGACCAGCGTCGTGGCCTGGGCGGCGGGCAACGGCGACCGCAGCGAGAATGCCGACTATCAGTACGGCAAGCGGCGACTGCGTGAGATCGATCGGCGGATCCGCTTTCTCAGGAAACGGATCGACGCTGCCGAAGTCGTCGACCCTGAAATGCCAAGACGCGGACGGGCAGCGACGCACGTGTTCTTCGGAGCGACCGTGCGCTACGCCGACGCTGCTGGAAGCGAGCGTGTCGTGAGCATCGTCGGCGTCGACGAGGTCGATCTGAATCGGAATTACATCAGCTGGATTTCGCCGCTGGCGCGCGCGTTGATGAAATCCGGGCCGGGGGAGCGCGTAGTCGTACGTGCGCCCGGCGGCACGCAGCAACTAGAGATCCTCGACGTCAGTTACCAGACCATTCCCGTCGAGCCCTTCAGGGATCCTCGCGAGGAGTGACGTTCCTAACTCCGTGGTCGGCAGTTCAGCGCGGCGGTCGCGCTGACGACGTCTTCGGGACCTGGCGCGTTGCCGACGGCTCGATCCGCAGCACCCCGCCATTCTCATGATCGACCAGCACGTAGAGCAGTTCATCGGGCCCCTGGCGGACGTCGCGGATGCGCATCTGCAACGGCACGAGCAGCGACTCACGACGGAGCTCTTCGAGCTTTTCGTTGAGCAGGACTCGCTCCAGATGGCCCGTGCCGGGGACCTCGCCGGTGCGCTGCCCGCCGACGAAGATGTCGCCCTTCCATTTCGGAAGCTTGTTGCCGGTGTAGAACGTCATCCCAGATAGCGAGATCGACGGCATCCAGTACACGACCGGCGATTCGAATCCCTCTTTCGAGAACGTCGCCGACTGCCACGGTCCCGGATAGCTGCGTCCGAGGCTCACGAGTGGCCATCCATAGTTGGCGCTCGGCTTCAGAATGTTGATCTTGTCGCCGCCATTCGGTCCCATTTCGCTCTGCCACATGTCGCCCGTCACGGGATGCGCGGCGAGTCCAAGGGAGTTGCGGTGGCCGAGCGTGTACACCTCCGGCTTGTGGTTCGCGTGGCCGACAAACGGGTTGTCGCTCGGCACCGTGCCGTCGTCATTGAGGCGCAGCACCTTGCCGGAGTAGCTGTTCGGATCCTGGGAGCTGCTGCCATTCCCGCCGCTCGGCGTCGTCATGTACAGCTTGCCGTCACGTCCCCACGCGAGCCGCGATGGCCCGGCGACACCCGGGCCGCAGCTGAAGATGTCCTTGAGATCAGTGATCGCGGTTCCGTCCAGTCGCCCGCGAGCGACGGTCAACGCCGCCTGCCTCTCGCCGCCAATCGGCTTCAAGTAGGAAAAGTAGATGAATCGATTGGTCGCAAATTGCGGGTGGAGAACAACGTCGAGGAGTCCGGATCGACCCTGGACACGCACGGCCGGCACGCCAGAAATGGGCGCCGGGTCGAGCACCCCGTTGCGAATCAACCGCAGGCGGCCTTCTTTCTCCGTCACCAGCAGGCTGCCATCCGGAAGAAATGCCAGGCTCCACGGATTCACCAGCCCCCGGGCGACGGGCACGACGCGGATCCGCATGACTTCGGCGGTGTCGAACTCGATTGGCTCGGCGGGAATCGGCTGCGGCTCGAAACCGGCAGGCGCGATGGGCGCGCCGTTCTCGAAGGGAACCGTTTGTTGCGCGGTACCGCTCAGAGTGGCGAGCGCCCATGCGCACAAAACAAGAAGCCCACGCATCCACGCGCGCAGGCGGAATGATGAAAGCTGCATCGTCGAATCACCTCGCAAGCGGCTCAGTATACGATGACGCCGCATGACGCCTTCATCACGCACGATCACCGTCATTCTGGCCTGGCTGTCGATTCCGGCTGTGGCTGCTGGTGCGGAGCGTTGGACGATCGGTCTGACAACGGGCGGTGCGCCGCTCGAGGCCCTTGTCGTTGATGGCGCGACCGCTGCTTCGCCGACAGTGCTTCTCATTGGTGGCATCGAGGGGAAGGATCGATCGGCGGATGCCGTGGCGCGCGAAGTGACGGCGTTCGAGGTGATCCCGCAGGCGCGGCGGCGATTTCGGCTGCTGGCTATCCCCGTCGCGAACCCTGACACGCAGCCGTTGCAGTTTCCTCCGGTCGGGGCAGCCTACCGCGAGCACATCGAATCCCATGTGCTGTGGCGATGGATCGGTACGCACGCACCGGACGTGGCGCTGATTGCCGGTGCCGACGCCGGGCTCGCTGCCGCGCTGTCCCAGAACGCCGTTTCCGATATTGGACCGATCCCGGCGCGACGCGTCGACGTGGGCTCGAAGATGCTCGACGCGATCGTCGAACCGATCGAACGGTCTGCTGCTCACCGGGAGTTGGAGCGCAGGATGGCGCGGTCTCCGCGCGAAATCGCCCAGGAGCTCGCACGCGGATATGGCCGCGATTTCAGCCAGCCGACGTACATCGCGGCGATGGCGCTCATCAGCCGGGTCCGTCTCGGAGAACAGGCTGACGTGACGCGACTGGTGGAGCCGTATCTCACGGGCGCGACCGACACCTTTGCTCGACCGTCGCAGAGCTCGCTCGCCGCACACATGCTGTTCTTCGAGCTCGCACGCCGGACGGGCGACGAGCGCGCAAAACAGCTGGTCGTGCGTGCTGCCCGCAGCGGTTTTACCGACTCCGGCGACCTGCGGGAGTTCATGCCGCTCAACGGTGGGTGGAGCGATTCGCTGTTCATGGACGTGCCGATCCTGGCGAAGGCCGGAGCGCTCACCGGTGACCGCCGCTACTTCGACATGGCCGCACGTCACGTCGCCTTCATGCAGCAGATCGTCCTCCGCCCGGACGGACTGTATCGGCACCAGGCTTCGACGGAGGCGGCGTGGGGAAGGGGCAATGCATTCCCTGCGCTCGGCCTGGCGTTGACGCTCTCCGACTTTCCCGCAGATCACCCCGCGTATGCGCGGCTGCTCGCGTCCTTCCGTCAGCACATGGCCATGCTGGCGCGCTTTCAGGACGAGAACGGGATGTGGCGCAACGTCATCGATCGACCTGGCGCATATTCAGAGTATTCGGCGACCGCGATGATCGCGACTGCGATGCTGCGCGGCATCCGCAACGGTTGGCTCGACCGGACGATGTATCAGCCGCTGGTCGACAAAGCATGGCAGGCGATCCTGTTGCGGACCAGCGCGGATGGACGCCTGGTGGACGTGTGCGAGAGCACAGGAACGCGCGGCCTCACCGACGACGACTATCTTCGGCGCATGGCGATCCTCGGTCGCGACGACCGCGGAGGGGGGATGGCCATGTTCTTCGCGACCGAGCTCGCGGGCCTGTGATCAGGGCCTGTCGCTTCTCGGGGGAACCACGCCGTTCAGTCGAAGGTAGACTGCCATCTGGCCGTAGATGTCCCACGTGTGCCCGATCAGGAAGTAGATGACACGCGCCTTCGACGATGGACCCAGAAACTGATTCGTCTGGATGATCTGTAGCATCGACTGATCGCTCTGCTCGCGAATCAGCGCTTCTCCATAATCGAACGATGCCGCAAGCGCCTGCAGGATCTCCGCTTTCGATGTCGCAGCGCGGTTGAAGGCGGGCGCGGCGGCCTTACCGCCAAAATTTCGCAAGTAGGCCATGTTGCCTGACGCGACGTGCATGATCTGCTGGCCGTAATCGCGTTGCGCGGGCGTGCTCTTGTAGGTGAACTTCTCCTCCGGCATCGCGGCGGCGATCGCCATCATCACCGGTTTCAGTTCGGTCCAGTCCTTGAGCAGCTCGGCCTGCAGACTGGCGCTCTGTGCCTCGACCGCCTGTGGCGATGCCGCAGACGACGCGGCCATGACGATCGCGATGGCGATGAGTCGCTTCACGTTGATTACAGATCCTCTGCTGGCGATCGAGTGCGTGTTCATGGTGTCGCTCAGTGACGAATCTGCGAGCTGATGTCGTTCAGCTCGTAGACCTCGCAGTTCCCTCGCTCGGCGATGAGACCCGCGTCGGGGTTCTTGTTGCGCTGCACGACGCGCGTCGGCAGCACCCACGGCTCTACCAGCACCTCGGGATCTTCGACCGTGACGTCGTACAAGAGGACATCGCCCTGACGCGTGAATCGCTCGATGACGTGCATCTGATCCGAGTGGAAGAACCCACCACGCCCGAGCCATGTCGAATCGACGAACGATATCGAGTCGATGACCAGCGTGTCGCCCTCCCACCGCCCGACGCTGTAACCGAGGTACGTCGACGCGATCGCCTTCTGCGGATCGTGTTTGCGGCCGTCGGTCGGGATGATGCGGAACTCGCCATATCCGCCGCCGGCATCGCCGCCGGTATAGATGAACGTGACGTCCGTGTCCGTCTGGTAGATGCGTCGCGGTGGGCCCTCGCGCGGCACGCCGAGCGGCTGGCAGGTCATGACCGGATCGTATTTGTTCGTCCACATGTCGAGCTCCTGGACTTTGTCCCAGTGCTCCGGCTTGTATGTCGGACGACTCATGTTGCCGAACCGCGACGGCGAGTAGAGCTCGAAGTCGTACGTCTGATTGGCCTGACGGTTACAGTCCTTGTTCTGCGTCGGTGCGCAGCGGCGCCCGCCACCGGTCATGTAGTTTCCAATCCAGTCCGTATAGGTGTAGTTGCCGGTCAGGTCAGGATGCGCGCCCAACCGCGGCGTGGGCACCGACTTGTCGACGGGTGGATCCATCTTCGCCATGACGCCGCGCGGGAGCTGCCCCGTGACGCTGATGGCCGCCTTCACGCTCGCCGGCACGGGGGCCACCACATACACGTTGCCCGTCTCCGTTTCTGTGGTCGTCAGATCGCGAACGACCGCGCCATTCTTCCGTTCGACCATCTTGCCGGCGTAGAACACCTCGATCTTGTTCAGCGGGTTGTTCCAGTCCTGATAGTCGCCGTATGTGAACTCCGTCGTCACGGCGCCGTTCTTGACCACGACCTTCTCGGTCATGTACTTCGCATCGAGGGTGGCCGTCGCGGTGGCGCCCGCTATGCCGGGAAGCGGGAACGTCACAACCGGCGTGCTGCCTTCCCACGAGACCGACGTCTGGCCAACTTTGGCGACGCCGTCGGCGAAGAGCGTCCCTGGATTTGCGCCCAGCCAGAACGTCTCGGTCGTCGCTGCGACCGCGGCCTTCGGTGCGCCCTGCGGGCTGGCCCAGAAACGAATGAGCCGTTCCTGCACCGCCGCCGGCATTGGCGTGACCTTGCCCTTCGTTGGACCGATCTCGGCGCCAGGTTTGTCTTCGTCCCACGCGTACAGGCCGCTCACCACCTCGACGTTCGAGTACGTCTGTCCGTTCTGCCGTGCGCAGGCGTACTGAACCCGCTGGCTGAACGTCTGGTAGTTCGTACTCGCCCGATACTTGGTCAGCGTGCACGGCTGTCCATCGACCTGAATCGTTCCCTTGCCCTGATACTCGAGCGACGCGACCATGTCACGCTCGTCGTGCCCCTTGAGCATGCCCATGTTCCGTTCCCAGTTGAAGAGAACCGCTTTCAGATCTTTCGCGTCCTTTGCCGGAGTGTAGGGTTCAGGAACTCCTCGCGCACCCTGTGCACCGGCGATGACCGGGACGCCAATCGCGAAGACAACTGCAAGCGATAACCGTATGAAAGCGACTGTCCGACGAAAGTCCATGGCGGACCTCCTGTTGTAGCGTGCCGCGCCGACGCCGCGCCCGAACCTGAATGCGGCGAGGCGGGTCGAGGATGCCAGCCTCGATTGCCGGGGTCAAGGATGAACTTTCCCAGGGTGGTGCCCCGTCTCTGCCCTTGGCAATCTACAAGAAGGGTAACCTTGTGCGCGACATCCGACATGCGGTACGGCGGCTGCTCCGCGACTGGCGATTCAGCGTTCCCGCCGTGCTGCTTAAGAAGACGAGATCAGCCTGTTTCGGATCGGCCGGTGAGATGCGCAAGCGCACCGCTCAGCAGTGCGCCCGCAATTGCGGCAGGTTCGCCGGCAACGCCGATCAGCACGTAGCGTCCGCTGCGTTTCAGCGCGCGCAGGCTGCGCGGGAGTCGGGCCTTGCCGAGCACGTCGAACACGACGTGGGATTGGCTTCTAGGCTTCTCGGGCGGCCGCGTAGACGTCCGTTACCGGCAGCGTGCAATCGATGGAGTCGAGGGACACGATGTCGTCGCCACCAAACTGTTGCGAGCGCCACTGATCGCCGTCGTGCCGCATCCACACGGTGATGTGCGGGCGCCGATGATCAACCAACACCACCGTCTGCAGTGACGTGATCTGCTGGTAATGGGCCAGCTTCTCGCCGCTGTCGTAGTCGGCGGTGCTATCACTCAGCACTTCGACGACCAGACGCGGGTTGAGGACATGCGTCGGGCTCTCCGGATCGCGCTCCGATGGTCCGCAGATCACGGTAACGTCAGGGTAAGTGGCTAGGCCCGTCGCGCGCACGCGAATACGCAGATCGGAACGGTAAACGCGGCACCGCGACGGAGCGAGCTGGCGACCGATGATCGAGGTGATGGCTGCCGCGATCGCCGCGTGCTCCGGTGTTCCACCCGCCATCGCATAGATCTCACCGTCGTAGAACTCGTGTCGCACTCGGGCGATCTCTTCGAGTTCGAGGTACTCCGTGAACGTGTAGCGATGGCGTGGAGACGGGAGCGGCATTGCCGAGGACATTGTAGCAGCGCCATTCCGCGTCTCCGCCAACGCCGGATGCTGCGTGCTTCGGAAGAGAGGCTGCCTGAAGGCGGCCCCGACACTCCGATGAAGAAAGTGAACAGCTCGAGATCGCGCCTGGTAGGGCGCGTCGGCGAAGAACTCGAGGCAGGACCGCCACGGCGACCCTGCCTGGTAGAGATTAGAAGTCCAACTGCGCGCCGATCTTGATTACCCGCGCGGCCAGCACCGACGTCGGGGTAAGCCACGTGGTCGTCGTCGGGCTGTAGGTCTGGTTGTACGTGAGGACCGGTGCCGCGTTGAGCGCGTTGTACATATCGAGCGACACCTTCGTGCGCGTGTTCGCAATCCTCACGATCTTCGAGAACCGCAGGTCGAGCTCGTTGACGCGATCGCCGTACTTCGTTCCCGGCGTGATCAGGTTCATCGTGACGTTCGCTACGCCGCCCGACGGCGCACGGCCGAGGAAATCGGCGACGACGGCCTGATTCGCCGGCGTCGTCGCAGTGCGGATCGACGGCATGTTGTAGTTGGCGGCGAGCTGCTGGCCTGGCTTGCTCTGGTACGTCGCCGAGATCTCGACGTCGATCTTCGGCACTTGATAGCCGCCGAGGCCGCGAAACTGCGTCAGGAACCCGGACTTCAGATGGCAGTATTGCGTCGGCGTGTAGCCGCCCTGCGTGACGGTGAACGCCTGGAATCCCGGACTGTTCACGCCAATGGCGAGTGCCTGCGGCGGCAACATCGCCTCCGGCACCTGCGACGCCACGCCGCAGATGTCCTGCACCGTCTGTCCCGTGCTCGTGCCGCCCTGGAACGTAATGCCCTTGGTCTGGCGCATCGCCAGCGTCACGTCGAATCCGCTCCAATGCTGATACTGCTTGCCGTAGTCGGAGGCCGGCTGCACCTGATAGTTCGTCTTGCCGAAGAACCCCGGATCGACGTCGGCGAAGCCTGAGACAGCATAGCCGCCGCCGTTGGGCAGCCGCGGATCCGACGGAGCGGTGATGGTGTACGGCGTCCACGCGTTGGTCGGTATCGCGAGATTACGCGGGACATAGAAGCCGTCGAACCACCGCTTGTTCCACTGCAGCTCGACGGACATGCGGGAGACCACCTGCTGCTGTACCGCCACGCCGAACTGGTAGTCCCACGGTCGCAGGCCCTGCATCAACTTGTCGCTGTACGTGATTGCCGGTGTCAGCGTTCCGAAATTGAGGTTCGAGAGTCCGCCGCAGCTGTCGCCCCCGGCCGCCGTGAGATTCTGAGCGCCGGTGATGGTCAAATCACAGTCGACGACCTTGTTGCCATTCGCGTCGACCCAACTGCGCGTCGCGGCTGTCGCGATGGCGGAGGTCGGAGCCGCACCCGTATAGATGCCGGCGTTCTGCGCAGGTGCCAGGTAACGGCCCCAGTTCGCCTTCACCGACGTCTTCCCGTTGCCAAACAGGTCATACGCAGCGCCGGCGCGTGGAGAAATGTCGTTGAAGTTCACGCCTTTGGTGAAGGGAGTACTGGTCGCGGTGGGGAAGAACCGCGTGCCGCCAATACGCGATGGCGGATAGTAGCTCCACGCATGGTCGTAGCGGACGGCGCCCTGTAACGTCATCCGGTTGAACGTCCAGGTGTCCTGCGCGAAGAAGGCATCGAACCGTGTGCGCCACTCGCTCTGGAATTCGCCCGACAGCTCCCAGAACTGATTGGGGACTCCGTTGTTGAACTGGTAGACCAGGCCCTGCGAATTCGCGCGGTTCGAATCCTGATCGTCGTAGTCCCACAAACCGTTGTAGCCGAACTTCGCGTTGTGCGATCCGGTGACGTAGGACAACCAACCGTGCCACGTGTTGGCTGAGATCCACCCCGTGGAATTGAGGAACGTGCCGCCACACAGCGGGCTGCCGGCGCGATAGCAGAGACCGGGAATCGATCCCGCTTGCTCGCGGACCTGGATGAAATCGGTCGTCGGATTTCCGGGCGCCGAGTAGCCTCCCCAGCGATTGTTGTACGCGCTCCACCCGGCGTCGGCGAGCATGCGGCTCGAGATCGTGTAGGTCCAACTCGCCTGCGTGACGATGTTCGGCGGCGTCGAGTAGATGCCGACCTCCGGCGCCTGGGTCGAAGTCGCCGCGCCGCTTTCGATCCAGCCACTCGGTGTCTTGCGGCAGCCGGAGCCCGACGTGCCGATCCACTGTGCGCCGTTGCAGCCGCGCTGCATGTCGACAAAGGCGTTGTACTTCTGTTTCTGCGTCGCTTGATACGTCAGTCGCACGCTATTGACCAACGTCGACACGTCGTTGCGCGCCTGGAGCGACTTGTCCGGCACATAGTCCCACCGATCGGCCTTGCCGGCGTTTGCGTTGGCGAACATGTTGGTGATCGAATTGCCGTTGCCGTACGTGCGCCCGAGATAGAAGAACCAGACCTTGTCTTTCTTGATCGGTCCGCCGAGCGCGTAGTCCACGTCCCAGAGGCTGAGTAATTGACTCGGCTTGGCGAGGCGCGCCGTCAGATCGGCGTCGTAGTTGTTGCTCTGCAGGCTCTTGTTCGAGAACTGGAACGCCGCGCCGCCCTTGAAGGTGTTGCCGCCCGTCTTCGGCAGGACGTTCATGTAAGGGCCGCCGGTCTCGGCTTCGCCGAGGCCACCCGATGTGCGGAACGTCACTTCCTGCACGTTGAACGTGTCGACCGTGTAGCCCGACACGCCGCCGCCACCACGGGACGCGCCGACGTTCATTCCATCCACGAGCAGTCGCCCCTCCGTCGTCGGACCGCCGTGGATGCCGAAGAGCACCATCCCCGGTGTCAACTGCACCGTGTTCGGGTCGCCCGTGATGCCCGGGACGAGCAGCATGATGCCGTTCCAGCTCCTGGCCGCCGGCGTCCTCGACACGAGGTCGCCGCTCAACACCTGCTGTCTGGCGGAGTTCTGCACGTCGACAACTGGCGTCTCGCCGGTGACCGTGATCGTTTCCTCGAGGGCGCCGACCTTCAGCTCGGCGTTCACCTGCACGGTGCCCGAGCCGGTCAGCTCGATGCCTTCGCGTTTTACGACACTGAAGCCGGGCAATGTGAACGTCAGCGTGTAGACGCCGGGACGCAGATCGATGACCTTGTACTGGCCGCTGGCATCGGTCGTGACCGAGCGGACCTTCTCGATGAGTACGGGACTTGCGGCTTCAACGGTCACGCCCGGGAGCACGGCTCCGGACGGGTCCTTGACGATGCCGGCCAGCGATTGGGCCGAGGCGAGAACGGGGCACAGAACGAACCCGATGGCGACGAGGAACCGCGCCGTACGCATGCTGCCGAACCTCCTGGAGAGTGCACCGCAGGGGTGAGCGGGCGCTCGAACATACGACGCGTGGGGCGCGTCGTCAAGGACTTCTGCATGCAACAAGGGTCAGCGATGAGTGCAGGATGCAGCGGTAGTCGACGGCCTAGGACTAAAGTTGGCCTATTTTAGCAAAATCAGGCACAGGGTCGAGGTGTTGCGCGTCGTTCGGATCCGCTAGCCGGTATGCACCACGCTTCCGACAGCATTCCGACGGAAGGGCCGCCGTCGCCTCAGCGACGGCCCGCAAGATAGCCGGCGAGGTGACCGATCACGTCCCGGGCGTCGTCTTCGATGCCGTGGATGAACGTCGACTTGCGGCGGCGGAGCACTGGGAGACCGAGGGCGTACATGCCCGGACTATCGACGACCCCGCCGTCGTGTCGAAGGTGACCTTTCTCATCGATGACGGGCACGTGCAGCCAGGGATACTGCGGGCGGAACCCGGTGGCCCAGACGATCGAGCGGATCTCACCGCTGCGAAGATCCAGTTGCAGCCGCGACGATTCCGGGACGCGCGTGGCGGGGAAGCGCTCCGGTGGAGCAACGTCGAGCGCGGCGTCGCACGTGGATGCCCATTCATCGAACGTGTCGAGGAGGCGCTGCATCTTCAGGTCGGCGAGCGCGAACATGTTCCGGAGGCCGCCGGAGAACAGCGCCCGACCATCGCGTATCGCCGACATCCGTCCGGTGAGCGTAACGCCGGCAGCGGTCAGCGCGTTCAGATCGAGCGTCATGCGTTCCGGCGTTCCCACCAGCTGAGGAGAGGGGAGTCGTCGGGCGCGAGTCAGATCGTCGATCGCGTCGTGCCCCTGGTTCCACACGCCGGACCGATCCATCCACCACAGCACGTCGCGCCCGCGATAGGTTCTCGGCAACCGCACGTGCTCGCCGACGGACAGCGTGACAGGTCGCCCGGACAGATGAATTTCGTAGGCGAGCTGAACCCCGGTCGCTGACGCGCCGACGACGAGGACGGCGCCCTCCGGCAGTTGCGACGGGTTCCGGTACTGGAATGGCGTGACCTGCTCGATACCAGCGGGAATCGCGTTGCACACGGACGGAACGCTCGGCACGTTGCACGCGCCGCTCGCGATCACGACGCACCGGCAGCGAATTTCAGAGGAGTCGGTCGCGACAACGTATCCCTCGTCCTGACGGACGACCGAGGTGACCGTCGTGTGTGTGCGCACGGGCGCGCGCGACTCGGATGCATAGCGCGAGATGAACTCGATCACCTCGCGCATGGTCATGTAGCCGTCGGGATCGGGGCCGTCATACGCATGGCCCGGCAGACGACTCTGCCAGTTGGGGGTGAGCAGCCGCAGCGAGTCCCAGCGCTCGCGACGCCACGAGTTCGCAACCTCGCCGCGCTCGAGCACGAGGTGGTCGATGGAACGAGCGGTGAGGAACGAGCTCGCGGCGAGGCCGGCATGGCCGGCCCCGATCACGACCGTGGTCACCCGCTCCATGGCCGTTCTCCGCGAATGGGGGACGAGCTACGCGACTTCGACCGTGACGTTGACCGGGTTCGTGATCACGTCGTAGACGGCGGAGCGCTTCTGCGACTGCGCGACGATCGCTTCGATCTCCTGCTTCGAGGCGTCCGCATCAATCTTGAAGGTCACCTTGATGTCGTCGTACCCGTTGCGCACGTCGCCGTCGATGCCGAGAATGCCGCGGATGTCCATCGTCCCCTCGAGCTTCGATTCGACCGAGCGCAACTGGACGCCGCGATTCTGCGCGACCGCCGCCACGCCGGCCGTCAGGCAGCTGGCGAGGCCGACGAGGACGTACTCAATCGGAGTAATCCCTTTGTCCTCGGACGCAAAGATCTCCGGATGGTCGGCGCTGAACGACGTTTCGGTTTTGTGGGACTGCTCCTGACCGAGGCCGAAGAACCCCTTCACGTTGGTCGAACTGTGCGTCCCGTTCTCCCACTTGCAGGACGCCCGCCACGTGAACTTCGCCGCCTCGGGCGCGCCCTTCAGCACCTCGCGTGCATCCAGCAGCGCCTGAACATTGACTCCATTGTTCACGGTCATCATGGTCACGTCAGCCCCCTTTACATTCCTGTTCGCGAGATCACGGTGTTGATACACGCGGGCTTTGGCCCGCCGCCCAGGACCGTCCGGTCCATGCACTTCTCTAACGCGTCGTGCCGCGAAAATCCCCGCATCATATAACGGCGGGCCCATGGCGCTCTCAACAGCAAGTATGATCCCGCGATGCGACGTGCATCGACGTCAGCAGGGTCAGTTGGCATAGTCGAGACGCAGTACCTCGACCTGCCGAAGTCGCTGAAGCTCGACTGCGGGCGCGACCTGCATCCCGTCCGCGTCGCGTACGAGACATACGGGACGCTGTCGCCGGCGCGCGACAACGTGATTCTCGTGTGTCATGCGCTGAGCGGCGACGCTCACGCGGCCGGAATCTCGAAGACGCCGCCCGAGGAAAGCACGCGCGACGGCTTTGCCGCGGAAGACCGCGACCGCACGAGCGCGAAAGGGCTTGGCTGGTGGGACGGCATGATCGGTCCCGGCAAGGCGTTCGACACCGATCGCTTCTTCGTCGTGTCCACGAACCTGCTCGGCGGGTGCCGAGGCACGACTGGGCCGTCGTCTGTGAATCCGGAAACGGGCCAGCCATACGGCTCCGATTTTCCGGTCATTACCGTGGCCGACATGGTGCGGACCGAGCGCGCATTCCTCGAGGCGATCGGCATCGAGCGACTCGCCGCAGTTGCTGGAGGATCGCTCGGCGGGATGCAGGCGTTCGAGTGGGCGATTCGGTATCCCGATCAGGTCGACACGATCGTGGCCATCGCGAGCACCCACGCGCTCCAGCCGCAAGGGGTCGCCTGGAACGCGATCGCGCGCAGCGCCATCATGTCCGATCCCGCGTGGGAGGGTGGGCACTACTACGCTTCGGGTCGGAAGCCGGACGCCGGTATGGGCGTGGCGCGTATGGTCGGCCATATGACGTACCTGTCCGCGCAATCGGTCGGCGCCAAGTTCGGGCGCCGTCTGCAGTCGTCAGCGGACGTGCGATATACGTTGAGCGAGCCGGAGTTCGAGATCGAAAGCTACCTGCGTCATCAGGCCGACTCGTTCGTCAAACGGTTCGACGCGAACACCTATCTCTACACGTCGCGCGCGCTGACGTATTTCGATCTGGCGAGACAGTACGGCAACGGCGATCTCGCGACGGCGCTTCGGCCTGTGCGGGCACGCACGCTGCTGATCGCGTTCAGCTCGGACTGGCTGTACCCGCCGTCGGGATCCGAGGAACTGGCGACCGCGCTGCGGACGCTCGGCAAGGACGTGGAGATGCATGTGATCGAGGCTCCGTACGGTCACGATTGCTTCTTGTTGGAAGAGGCGCGCCAGACGCCGATCATTCAGGAGTTCCTCGCCTCGCGCGCGAGCGCGATCGGGGCGTAGGAATGGTGTCCCGATTCAGCGATTCGTCACCTCATTCGGCGGGCATCCCGGCTGGCGGCGTTGCTCCTCCCTTACATATGGGCGAATATGCGCAGTCGTCGCGCCTTGCCATCCGGGCGCCGCGCTCCGCGACTGAGGCAACGAACCACTGAATCGGAATACCTGGAGACCGCTCGATGGACCATTCCCACCGCACCGAAGCGAGCCGTGAGTTCGGGTTCGAGACCCGTCAGGTGCACGCCGGCCAGCGTCCCGATCCCAACACGGGCGCGCGTGCCGTGCCGATCTTCCAGACCACCAGCTACGTGTTCGAGGACCCCGAATCGGCCGCCGCGTATTTCAATCTGCAGGAGTACGGGAACACCTACTCGCGCATCATGAATCCGACGGTCGCCGTATTCGAAGAGCGGATCGCGAACCTCGAAGGCGGCTGCGGAGCCGTGGCATTCGCCAGTGGCATTGCCGCGCAGGCAGCCGCGCTCTTCACGCTGCTGCAGCCCGGCGATCACGTGGTGTCCTCCTCCGCTCTCTACGGCGGCACAGTCAACCAGTTCAAGCACCTGCTGCGCAAGATGCAGGTGGAGCTGACCTGGGTCAATCCGGACGATCCGGATGCGTGGCGCAGTGCGATCCGCGACAACACGAAGGTCCTGTACGGCGAGACGATCGGGAACCCGGGCGGAAACGTGCTCGACATCGCGGCCCTCGCCGCCATCGCGCACGCGCGCGACATCCCGCTCATCGTCGACAACACGTTCGCGACGCCGTACCTCTGTCGCCCGATCGAATGGGGCGCCGATATCGTCGTCCACTCGGCGACGAAGTTCATTGGCGGTCACGGCACGAGCATCGGCGGTGTCGTCGTCGAGGCGGGGACGTTCAACTGGTCGAACGGACGATTCCCTGTCGTCGCGGAGCCGTCGCCCGCGTACCACGGACTTCAGTTTCACGAGACGTTCGGCACATACGGCTACCTGATGAAGCTGCGTGCCGAGACGCTGCGCGATCTCGGCGCCGCGATGAGTCCGTTCAACGCGTTTCTGTTTCTGCAGGGACTCGAGACGCTGTCGCTACGCATGGCGAGGCACATCGAGAACAGCATGGCGGTGGCGCGTTTTCTCGAGTCGCATCCGCTCGCCTCGAACGTAACGTACGCCGGGCTGGCATCGAGTCGCTATCGGCCGCTGGTCGACAAGTATCTTCCCCGTGGGGCAGGAGCCGTGTTCTCGTTCGACTGTCGTGGCGGACGCGCGGCCGGTCAGGATTTCATTCGCGGCGTGACGCTGTGGTCACATCTGGCGAACGTCGGCGACTCGAAGAGCCTGATCATTCATCCCGCGAGCACGACGCACCGCCAGCTGAATGACGATGAGCTCAGAGCCGCGGGAGTGGGACCCGGGACGATTCGGCTGTCCGTCGGGACCGAGTCGATGGACGACTTGATCTGGGATCTCGAGCAGGGATTCGCAAGCGTGACGGCAGCGTCCGCAAATTCCGTCGTGAGCGCATGACCCCGATCAACACACAACCATTCGATCTCGCGCGCTATCAGGACCCGCTCACGATCCAGCGGCTGCTGTACAACGCGAAGACGATCGCTGTCGTCGGTCTGTCGCCCAACGAGCTGCGGGCCAGCCATTTCGTCGGCTATTACTTGAAACGCCACGGCTACCGCATCTTTCCGGTCAACCCGCGCGAGACGGAGGTGATGGGGGAGCCGAGTTTCAAGAGTCTCTCCGACATCCCCGGCGCCGTTGACATCGTCAACGTGTTCCGCGCACCCGACGCGGTGCCGGCGATCGCCGAGGAGGCGGTGAAGATTGGAGCCGGCACGCTCTGGTGTCAATACGGCGTGATCAACGCCGAAGGTGCGCGCATCGCAGAGGCAGGCGGCCTGTCGGTCGTGATCGATCGCTGCATCAAGGTGGAGCATGCGCGCTTCATCGGCCGCATGCACTGGCTCGGATTCAACACCGGCCGAATCACGTCCGTGCGCGGCGGCCTGCAGTAGCGTCCACCTGGAGTTTCAGCCATGAACGAACTTCGCTTGGCGGTCCGGCGCCTGCTGGCATCTCCTGTGATACATCGCTGATTCAAGATCAGCTGATCGCAATGCTGTCGGGATTGTTCGGCGCGTTGGCGCTTCTTCTGGCGGGCCCCGGTTTGTACGGAATGACGGTGTACGCCGTGGCTTCTCGCAGGGCGGAGATGTGGGCGTCGAAATTTGTCGCGGTCCTGCTGTTCGGGATCGAACCGCGCGATCCTGTGGCATTGGTCGGCGCCGCGATCGTGTTGTGCATCGTCGGCCTCGCGGCGACGTCAACTGCCGGCACTACGGACATCGCGCCTCGACCCTGCCTCGGCGCTCAGGCAGACTTAGTCCCGACGAGCTTTAGTCCGTGCGCAACACCTTTGCACGACACCTTGCGCGCGACCATCGACGGGAGCGCCTGGCGAGCCGACGACGAACGAGTATCCGAACGACGTGTGGGATCAGATTCGGAGTCGAGCCGGGACCGCCTGCCGCCTCACGTTGTCAGACATGTCAAATATTCGAATCTAATTCGAATCTAATGCCTTGACCCGCAGGCTGGATCGGGCCTATATACGCAGCGCCTCTACGTTTTCGTGAGCGGATCCGAACATGTCGATGGCGAGTCGGCTGTGTGGCACCATCAACACCACGAGAGCGCCCGGTGCGCGAGCTGCAGGTCGGTGTGAAGTTCGCCTTCTGAAGACCACGGAGATGATCAACACCGAGGACACGGAGGACACGGAGATCTCATGAGACTTTCCATCGCAGTCGCGGCGGCTTTTGTGGCTGCCGCGACCGCAACGTACGCGCAGGCACCTGCGCCGACCACGCCGGATGGCCTCGTCGCCGCTGCCAAGCGCGCCGCGGGCCAGGACCACGCGGGCACCTTTCTGCGCATCTGCGTTGCGCCCGACAACCTCGGTGGTGGGGGTGGAGGCGGCGGCCGCGCAGGTCGTGGCGGGACGAACCCTCCGCCGGCCCCCACTGTGCCGGACCGCGCGACGTGGTACGCGCAGCCGTACAAGGTGTTCGACAATCTCTATTTCATCGGGACGAAGATTCATTCGTCGTGGGCGCTCACGACCACGCAGGGGATCATCGTCATCGACACCCTGTTCGACTACGCCATCGAGCCCGAGATCGTGGAGGGTCTGACGAAGCTGCGGCTGAATCCACGTGACATCAAATATGTCCTGATCAGCCATGCGCACGGCGATCACGATCAGGGCGCGGCGCTACTCCAGAGCCGCTACGGCGCGAAGGTCGTGATGGGTGCGGCCGATTGGGATTCCACACTGCAACGTCCCGCCACCGCGGCGGGTGGCGTGCCGAAGCGCGACGTTGCCGTCGGCCCCGAGGGGCAGAAGATCACGCTGGGCGACACGACGGTGGATATCGTCACGACGCCGGGCCACACGCCGGGCACGCTGTCGTTCATCTTTCCGGTGAAAGACGGCGGTCGCACGCTCACCGTCGCCTATTCGGGCGGCACGGCCTTCAACTTCCCACGGCAGGCACAGAACTTCGCCATCTATCGCGACAGCCAGAAGAAGATGAGCGAGGCCGCTGGCAGAGCGGGAGCGACCATCCTGATGACCAACCATACCGAGTTCGATCGCGCGTACGATCGCGTTCGCATCGCGCAGTTGCCGCGCGCGCCGGGCGAGAAGCACCCGTACGAAAGCGATACCCGGACCGTGCAACGCTATTTCGAAATGACCGGCGACTGCGCCGAGGCGCAGCGGCTGTCGATGAACTGATCACTGCAGGAACAATCCGAGGGACCTCACATGAAATCGCTGCGTGTTCTCCTGGTTGCTGGTCTGGCAGCCAGTCTGGTCATGGTGCTCGAGGCCCGGCAGGGCGGCGGTCGCGCCGCAGGAGCCGCCGGAGGTGCGACGAACGGGTCGTTGATCGGCGGCACCCTCACTCCTGCGAAAGCCGATGCGCGCGGCTGGGGCTGGCAGGTGAAGTCGGAGATCAATCCGGCCACGCCGCGGCCGTTCTACAACAAGGCCAAGGAGCTGCTGTTCCAGGACAAGCAGATCACGAGCTACACGATTTCGACCTTCAATACCGACCTCTATTGCGAGGTGGCGAAGCATTTCGACTACATCTGGTTCGAGATGCAGCACAGCACGATGTCGTGGGACGACGTGCGCCGGATGATCCTCGCCTGCGTGGGCGCCGGCGCCGCGCCGATGATCCGCATGCCCGATGCGCTCGAGGCGAATGTGCAGAAGGCGACCGATCTGGGAGCCATCGGCATCATCGTGCCGACCGTGGACGACGCGCTCGAAGCGCGCGATGCGGCACGCTTCTCACGCTACCCGCCGTTCGGTCGGCGCAGCTCGGGTGGCGGGTCGTTCAATCAGGTGTGGCCGGGGATCGACTATCGCGCGACGGTGAACGACAACATGCTCGTCACGGTCATGATCGAAACGCTCGAAGGCGTGGCGAACGCGGAAGAAATCGCCGCCACGAAGGGCGTGGACGTCGTGATCCTGGGCAACAACGATCTCTCGAGCTTCTCCGGCTGGGCGCAGAACGATCCGCGCTATCAGGACGCGATCATCAAGGTGCACGATGCGGCGCTGAAATACGGGAAGTACTACGGCAACGCCGGCCAGCAGTACTTGACTGGCTACACCGTGAGTGCGGACACGCGCATGGTGCAGAACGGACCGGCCCGTGATGGATGGATGCCCCCGCGCAGTGGCGGTCCGGGTCGAGGCGCGACGCCAGCGCCAGCAGGCCGCGGTCGCGGCGACAGCGCGCCCGGGCCCGAAGAGGAGCCGGTCATCGGACTTCCTGGAGGCGCGCAGCCGGGAACGTCAGCGCCAGGCCGTGGCGGCCGCGGGCGCGAGTGATTCGAGCCATGCTCGATACCGTGACCGCGGCGTGCGGCAGCGCGGAACCGTACGTCGCTCCGCAAAACCGATTGATCCGCTCCCCTCAGCTTCGCCGCCGACCAACTGGCTATGCCAATGCACCCACTACCGTTTTGCTCCGACTACGGTCCCGCGCTGCGTCACCGCGCGCCACATCGCGCCTACCGCATCGAGGAGTGCACATGAGAGTGAGGCAGTTGAAGATTGCGACCACGTGTCTCTCGGCTTTGTTGGTCGTCGGTTGCAGCAGCGCACCGGCGCCAGTCAAGACTGAAAACGCGTCACAAGTTGCGACGGGTACGGGCACGACTGCACCGTCTGACGCAGCGACTCCGCCTGCGTTCCCGGAGCGACCGTTCGTGCGCGTGCCGTTCGACAAGCTGACGTGGCGGCCCACGGAAGGCAACAAGCTGGGCGTGGAGACCGCGATCGTCGAAGGCGACCCGTCGAAGCCTGGCTATTACCTGACGATCAACCATTTCCCGCCTGGAGTCATGAGCCGTCCGCACTATCACCCGGACGAGCGCTACATCATGGTGCTGCGGGGGACGTGGTACACGGACGAGGGCGAGGTCTTCCGGCCGAAAGAGGCGATCCCGCTGAAGCCAGGCGACTACATGCGCCATCCGAAGGGCGGTCCGCATTACGACGGCGCGATCGACGAGGACGTCTGGGTGGCGATCGGCGGCTATGGTCCGACGAAGGCCACTGTGATCGACGGCGGCGAACTGTTCGGCCGGTCTCGTTAAGCCGGGGGCTATGAACGGCGAGCGTTCGTGGTCCTCACCGGGCGTCGCGCTCCGAAGCAGTGCGGGACCATATGTCCGAAGGAAAACCCTAGTCAGTGTATTGGCACAGCTCGTTGATCGGCGGCGGAGGCTGAGGATGCGTGGATCAAGCGGGTTTTCCGTAGGACATATGGTCCCGCGCTGCAGCACGCGACGCCGCTGAGAGCCGCGCTGAGGGCGCGGACAATCAGCGCGGCGACGAGGTGTTCTTGGGGGGCCACTCAGGCCACGCGTTGCCGGCGGTCGCCTCGATCGGAACCGGGCCCTGCAACGAAAATCCAGGGACGACACCCGCGCGTGGCGGCGGTGAGGGCATGTGGTCGGCCGATGTCGTGCACCGCATCTCGTTCCAGCCGACGTGCGCTGTGACGTGCTTGTAGAACGTCGGCAGCTCGCCGTCGGCCCAGTCCTCGTGCAGGATGTTGAACTTCAGCGTGTCGCCCTCGATGGAGAAGTCGTCCAGCGCCGCCATCGTGTATGGGTTGTCGCACGTGCCGCATACCATGCCGCGAAGTGTGTTGCCGACCTTCTTGATGATGAAGAACTGCTTCGGTGCGCCGACCCCGAATCCGAGCCACACGCCGATCACGTCTTTCTCGGTCAGCTTCGACTTCCAGGGACCCGGTTGAATGTACGGCAGGCCGTCCGCACCGTCGGGGTTGCGGCGAGCAGGGTTTCCAGGCACTGACGGACGATCCTTCGGGAGAACGGAGACTTTCGCTGGAATCGGATCGGGTCCGCGCGGATCCTTGATTAGTACGCGTTCGAACTTCACAGCGCTTCGTACGCCGCTCGTACCTGTGACGATCAGGCGACCCTCACTGAACTTCGCGATCGCTTTGTCCATGTACGCGGTGCTGCCGTCGGCGTTCACATGGGTGACCTCGAACCTGATCCCGTCCGGTCCCAGCGTCCCATCGATGAACGCCAACGTCGTCGCATCGGCGCAATAGGTGCAATAGACGCCCCTGACCGTCGTGCCACGGATCGAGAATTCGTACGTATGCGCCTCGCCGCTGTCCGTTCTCCAGCCGCCGCGATAGTCGTCCGCGTTCTGACCGGCGGCCGCGCGTGCGAAGGCGAGGACGGCGACCAGCATCACGACATCTCTGATGATCCCCATTACAATCAATTTAGCCCGTTATGCAGCCCGCTCTGTAAATTTTGTGCTCGTTGCCGCGATCGCTTAACGGGCGCGCCGCGCGCCGCGCGGCAAGAGACACTGGTCCGAAATACCAAGCTTCCGAGGGAATCATGATTCGTCGCCCGCTCGTGTGCGTCGCGGTGTGTATCGCGCTGAACGCTGTACTTATCGCTCAGAACAAAGCTGTTCCGCGTCCGCCGGCGCTGCCGCAGGGTCAGCAGCCGCCCGGAGAGAGCGCCGCGCCGGATGGCTATCAGCCGCTGCCGCAGTGGCTTGGTCAGACACGTGCGCCGATGCCGGCGAAGACCGAGGCGTTCACGGTCCAGGCAGTTGCCGAGGGGTTGAACGGCGCGAGCTTCAAGTTCCTGCCTGACGGACGCATCCTCCTCGGCGAGCGCGATGGACACATCCGGATTATCGGCAAGGACGGGAAGCCCTCGGAGCCGCTCGCGGGTATGCCGTCCGACATGTTCACGATGGGTCAAAGCCTGTTCAGCGTTCAGCCTGACAAGGACTTCGCGACCAACCGCACGATCTATTTCACCTATTCCGTGCTGCCGGCCGGCGCAGACCCGGTCAAGGAACGCTCGCCTGCGCACGCGCATGTGGGCAGCGCGCGGATCGCGGCGGACGACACGCGCCTCGAGGGCGTGAAGGATCTGCTCGACGCCGAGGGCATCGGCGCGCGCGTGATTCAGGCCAATGACGGCACGCTGCTGATCGAGACCACGGTGCCTGCGGGACTGGGCATCCTGTCGTCGGACTGGATGCAGCCGCAGCAGTTCGACAGCCTGATGGGTAAGGTGCTTCGCATCAACACCGACGGGACGATCCCCAAGGACAACCCCTTCGTCGGAAAGGCCGGTGCGCGCCAGGAGATCTACGCGCTCGGCTTCCGCGACCCGCAGGGCATCGCGATCCATCCGAAGACGGGGAAGCTCTGGACGAGCGAGCACGGTCCACGCGGAGGCGACGAGATCAACGAAGTCGACAAGGGAAAGAACTACGGCTTTCCGGTCATCGGCTACGGACGGGACTACACCGGCAAGCCTATCAACGGCGACAAGACCGCGCAGGCGGGGATGGAACAGCCGGTGTACTTCTGGACGCCCGACATCGCGCCAGCAGGCATCGCGTTCTACACCGGAAAGATGTTCCCGTCATGGAATGGCAGCCTGTTCGTGTCGTCGATGGTTGGTCGCTATCTAATCCGGCTCGTGCTCGACGGCAGCCGCGTCACTGCCGAGGAGCGGCTCCTCACCGACCTCAATGTTCGCATCCGTGCGGTCAACGAAGGACCGGACGGCTCGCTGTACGTGCTCATGGATGGCGCGAACGGCAAGCTGCTGCGGCTCGTGAAGAAGGGGTGACATCCCGCATCGCGCGCGTATCTGCACGCCCGCTGGATATCGCCCTGAAGAAATCGTTTGGCATTTCGGGCGGTGCACAGCACGTCGCGGCCAATGTCCTCCTCGAGATGGTTCTCGAGGGAGGCGTCCGTGGCTGGGGCGAGGGCGCGCCGTTTCCCGCGTTCAACGGGGAAACGCAGGCGCAGACGCTGTCAGCATGCGCTCGTGCCGAACCGCGTCTGATTGGCGCGGACGTCAATGACACCGACGCGCTGACGGAGCGAATCGCTGCCGAATGCGGGGTGTCGCCCTCTGCTGTGTGCGCGATTGAAACCGCGGTCCTCGATTGTCAGGCGAAGCTGCGAGGCGTATCGATCCGCGAGCTGTTCGGCGGCGCCGAATCGAGTCTGGTCACGGACGTCACGATTACCACCGGCACAGTCGAGGATGCCAGACGGGAGGCGCGCGAGTTCGCCGCCTTCACCACGCTCAAAGTCAAAGTCGGGGGTGGATTCTTCGATCGCGACGTCGCGCGCGTTCGAGCGATCCGTCAGGCGCGGCCCGACGCGCGTCTCCTCCTCGACGCCAACGCAGGGTTCTCGACTGAGGAGGCGGTCGAATTCGCGCGCGCGGTTGCCGACGCACGGATCGAGCTGTTCGAGCAACCGGTGCCCGCAGGCGATTGGGACGCACTTGCCGAGGTGAGGAGAAGGACGAAGCTCGCGGTCGCCCTCGACGAGTCTGTCACGTGCGCGAACGATGTCACGGATGCGAAAAGACGCGGCGCCGCCGACGCGATCAACGCCAAGATCATGAAGTCGGGTGTGTTCGAGGTTCTCAGGATCGCCGAGCGAGCCCGCACAGAGGGCCTCCAGAGGATGATCGGAGGCATGGTCGAAACGCGCCTGGCGATGGGCACATCCGCGTCGATCGCCGCCGGCCTCGGCGGGTTTGCCTACATCGATCTCGACACGCCGCTCTTCCTCGCCGACGACCCGTTCGTCGGTGGATATGTCCAGGATGGCGAGCTGATCGACCTCCGGCCGATCCGTTTCGGCCACGGACTCGAACTACGGTCCTGACCGGAAAACTTCTGGATATTACGAACATCTCAACGTTTGCTCACCTCCCGGTGAGGACTTCGCTCGCGTCAGGCTGCATGCTTCTCGCCGCCTTGACGGCCCGGAGCACGAGCAAGGTGACGGATGGCTGCTGACGTGGCGATTCGACACGCTCGTCACGGGCCAGACGGTCGGTATGGATCTGCCGAACCGTCTCAATCCTGGTCCGCTCGCCGCGCGGATCACGATGTTTGCGCCGGTGTCGCTGCTCTTCTTCCTTTCGGTGATGCTGATCCTCGGCTTGCTGCAGCAGCGCCCTCTTCACCCGATGAACTACGCTGGACTCGTGACGTACTCGTATTTGAATTTTGACTTTTGCATTATGAATTACCAGCAGGCAGGTTTTTCATCAGCCTGCTGGTGGCGATACCATACGAGTGGATGGGCAAGCGGGCAGTCGGCGTGCTGGCGGTGCTGGGCGTGCTCGCGATCGGTGTGGGCGCGAGCTACGCGCAGCGGATTTTCGCCGGATTCTACGGCTACACGCCCCCGCGCTTCCCGACCGCGAACAGCTTTCAGGGCAACTTCACCTTCTGCCGGGCGATGTTCACCAGCAATCGCCGCGAGAAGCGCGGGTGGGACACCGACTATCCGGGTGCGGATATCAACTTCACCATCCGGCTGGCGGAGCTCACCCGCACCCGCGTGACGAAACAAACCACCGGCACCGACCCCGAGTACGTCGTCGTCCGGCTGAACGATCCCGACCTGTTCCAGTGTCCGTACGTGCTCATGGAGGATGCGGGGACGATGCTCCTCAGTGGGGAGGAGGTGTTGAGATTCCGCGAGTATCTCCTCAAGGGCGGATTCGTCTTCTCGTCGGATTACTGGGGTCCGCTGGCGAGGGAACAGTTCGATCGCGAGATGGGTCGCGTGCTGCCGCCGACCGAGTATCCGATCGTCGATCTTCCGCTCGATCACCCCGTGTGGCACACGCAGTTCGAGGTGAAAGAGGTTCCGCAGATGCCATCGATTCAGGCATGGCGACGCACGGGTGGGCAGACCGATCGCGGTGTCGACGACCCGGTCGATGCGCGAGCCATCCTCGACCAGCATGGGCGCGTGATGGTGCTGATGATGCACAACACGGACATTCCCGACGGCTGGGAGCGCGAAGGCGAGGATCCGCAGTACTTCTATCGGTTCTCGCCGGACGCGTATTCAGTCGGCATCAACATCCTCATCTACGCCGCGACTCACTGACGCGGTATCGCGTTCTGCGCGGCGATGATCGACGCGGCCCTTGTCATTACGTTCGTCTCTCCATCTTCACTGCATCGCGAGCAGCATCGGCCGTCGATGTTGCCGATCGTGGGCAACGGTCCGCCCGGGACGTTTGTGGTCTTTCCTGAAATTGCCCTCCGCGTTTCACTTCCCACGGATCAAATCGTGTCTGCCGACGACAGCGGGGGCTACGCGATCGTGCGGTTTGGCGGCATGCGCTACGTCAGTGTGGATAACGGGATCCTGATCTTTACGCGCGTGCGCGAGCTGCGTCCTGAGGAGCACTTGTCACCGGCGCGCAGCCATACGATGCGGCTCGAGGCACGCTGGATCGCCAACGTGTCCATGGACGGCCGCAGGGTCTGGCCTTTCCTCGGCACCAGCGACTAATCCCCGAGTTCACGTCGGCTGACCATGGCGCCGGCATGTCTCGCGGAGCGAATCGGACTCGGTCGCCGAGCACAAGCGCGCGACGCAGGCTGGTCCAACGCCTGTAAGCAGGCGTGCCGAGCTGGCTCGCGGAGTCGAGATGTGCCGGTGACGTGGTCACCATAGGTGAACTCCGGTCCAGTGACGGTCCTGCGCCGCGCCTCCTCACGTTGCCACCGTCGGTGCCGATTACCGTCTCAGAGGGTTGACTGCATTGTCGATAGTAGCGGTCCGTGAACCCGGACTGGTCGAGGCGGAGTTGTTCGGTGATCCACCGCCCGGCCCGGTCGAAACATCGGAGCTCATCGCCTCTATGTTGAGATCGGGTTCTGGCATCAGTGACCTGATCTTCTCTCCCGGCCGTCCGCCACAGGTCGAGCAGCATGGCGAGCTGACACCGGTGACGACCTTATATGTGTCGACGCTCACCGCCACCGACACGTGCCGGGTTGCACGCGATGTCATCGCGGGGAACATCCACGGCCTCAACACGCTGAGTGATCACGGCGCGTGCGACGTGTCGTATACGATCCCCGGTCTTGCACGCTTTCGCGTGAACGTCTTTCGCCAGCGCGGCACGTTTGCCGTCGTCATGCGCGTGATTGCGTCGAAGATCCCGTCCTTCGACGAGCTCGGCCTGCCAGCGACGCTGGCGGACGTCGTCACGCTCAAGAACGGGCTCGTCCTGGTCACGGGGCAAACCGGCTCCGGAAAGTCCTCGACGCTGGCCGCGGTGATCGATCGCATCAATCAGACGCGCGCCGAGCACATCGTCACCATCGAAGACCCGATCGAGTTCCTCCATCCGCACAAGAAAGGGACGGTGCACCAGCGCGAGCTGCACAGCGACACGCCGACGTTCGCCATGGCGTTGCGCGCTGCGCTGCGCCAGGCGCCAAAGGTCATCCTCGTTGGCGAGATGCGGGATCGGGAGACCATCGAGGTCGCGCTCACCGCGGCTGAGACCGGTCATCTGGTGTTTTCGACGTTACACACCATCGACGCGTCCAAGACCGTCGACCGCGTCATCGGCTCGTTCGACGCCGCGGAGCAGACCGGCGTGCGAGCCAGGCTGGCGGCATCGTTCAAATACGTCATCTCGCAGCGCCTGATTCCGAAAACGAGCGGCGGGCGCGTGGCGGTGCTGGAGATTCTCAGATCGACCTTGAGAACGCGTGACTACGTCGCGTCGGGAGAGTCCGAAGGCAAGTCGTTGCTCGATGCGATGCGTGACGGCGGGATCGACGGCATGCAGTACTTCGACGGCGAAATCGAGAAGCTGGTGCGAGCGAACGTAATCTCGCGGGCGACCGGTCTCCTCTACGCCACCAATCCGGGCAACCTGCAGATCGAGCTGTCGGACGTCCCCGACGAGAACCCGCTGATCACGCGCTAGAAAGCGACCATGCCATTCGGCGGGTCCGCTGTTGCGGACCCGTCCTACTTGCCCCGGGAGCGCTGCATCCGGTCGTATGATTTCTCGTTCTCGAGGCAGAACTCGTCGATCAGATCGGTGTCGACCTCGAGGGTCTGCGTCAGGTTGACGGTGAACGGCCGCGTGTACGTCTTCGGATCGTTGATCGTGATCTCCAGTTCGAGCGTGCCGAAATTTGGCCGTCGCATCCGCTCGGTCATCTTCGCGACGTCACTCATCGAGCTGCCGCCAGTATCAATCCACAGCCCGTCACGGAACCCGGCGGTCTCGACGACGAGCGTGTCGCCCTCCCAGCGCGCCGTCGAGTAGCCGTTCCACGAGGGCGTGGGATCGTCGGGCAGTGGCCGGCCGTCGATGAAGATCTGACGGTACATCGCGTTCACTTCGTAGAGCAGCACGAGCAGCTTCGGCGTGTGGATCGCCTTGGTGAGGTGGGGCAGCGTCCACGCGCGGGGAGGATTATCCGGCAGGCAGCGGACGTGCGGGTCGTCGCGGCTGTCGTCGGCGCGCCGCTGCTGCGCCAGCGTCGCGGCCCACGGCTGATAGGGCAGGCCGCCCGGCAGGTTCCGCCCCAGATTGCCGCCGAGCGGCGAGCCGCCGATTTCGGTGCCGCACTCGATGAACCGGTTCACGCCGGGGATGCACCGGTTCGGATTCGCCGCGTGCCAGACGCCGGAGAAGTCAGGCTTGCCGTCGGGCAAGCGCGGCGCCGGCGCGGTCAGATTGGGACTTCCGTCGGCATTCCGCGGCACGCCTTCCGTTCGGTACTTGATCCATTGCGCGTAGCCAGGCGCAGGCACGCCAATCGCGAGAACCAGGAGAGTCCACAGCACGCCCCGCATATCACCTCCGGTGAGGCTGAGATTACCGCATCCGTGCGATTGACTCACGAGCACTGCCCACATACTATCTGTTCATGTCAGGTATCGACACGCGGGCCCTCGATCGCGAGCTCAAACGCGGCTCCGCCGAGTTGCTGATCCTCTCGCTGCTCGACGCGCGGCCACGCCACGGCTACGAGTTGAGCAAGCTGATTCATGCCCGATCGGGCGGGCAGCTCACGTTCCACATCGATTCGCTGTATCCGTTGCTCTACCGTCTCGAGGAACGCGGGTGGATCAAAGGAACGTGGGTGGAAAAGCCAGAGGAACGCCGCCGCCGGTTCTACAAAGTCACGGCCGAGGGGCGCAAGGTGCTCGCCGAGCAGCGCAAGACGTGGGCGGCGTTCGTCGCGGCCGTGCGACTCGTGGTGGGAGACGAACATGCCTGACTGGCCACACGAGCTCCGCGCGCGGCTCGCATCCTTGCGTCTCTCGCCCACGCGCGAAGCGGAGATCGTCGACGAGCTCTCGCCGCAAGAAGCCACGCGCCTCGCGCTGGCGGATTTCCAGGCGGACGATCTCCTGCGGCAGCACATGGGCGTGTTACGGCAGGCGCATGCACCGGCGCCGATCACGTTGGGAGCGCCGGGCCCGTCCCTGCTCAGAAGCCTTTGGCAGGACGTGCGGCATGCCGCGCGCGTGTTCTGGAAACAGCCCGCGTTCACCGCGGCAACCGTGCTGACACTGGCGCGATCATGGCCTTGCGGGCGGAGGTTTAACGCGCGGCGCCTGGTATGTTATGTAGGATGTAGCGCTCTAACCTCAACACGGGAGTTCCCATGCACGGAACAATTCACCTCATGAGCCGCTTGCTTCTCCCGATCGCATTGCTGGCGATGATGGGTATCTTCGGAACGCCGGTCCTCGGTGCGGGTCTGGACACAACCAAGTTCACGCGCGTTGCCCCGCAATTCATCGCCGCACTGGGTGATCCCAAGGCGACCTCGGGAAGCGGTGCCCAGTCGTGGGGGTTGTGGCGTCTGGATCCAGGACCGCGCGGAGTGCCGCTGGCCAGCTACGAGCGCCTGAAGCAAGTCGGTGGGGTTGCACCGGCGCAGTGGAAGTTCGATGGCGCCGACTGGTGGCTGGAGGAGCACGGCTTGATCATGGAGAAGCCGGTCTTCCCGCTCCGTCCTGGAAAGTACCTCGTCACGGGCGATCGCGAGACTACCGCCGCGCTGACCATCTATCCGCCCGACAAGAACGGCGATCAGCGGTGGGAGCTGAGCGACAAGGCCACCCTCTACGACGTGACGCACCTGGCCTGCCGGTCTGCGCGCTATACACCGACCGGCGGGCAGAAAGCGTGCACACCGACGAATGCTCCCAGAGACGCCTTCCGTGTTCCGCCTGGACACGCGATGCCGCCGGTCGACGGCTGCAACAAGCAGGACTACGCGGTCCTCATCGTGATCGGTGTGGCAACCGAGAACACCACCGGTACGAAGTAGATCAGCCGGCAATCCCCTCGAGTTCACTCCAATGAGATGCGGCGCGGACCTTTATGGTCCGCGTCAAGTTAGCCGGACCTGGTATCGCGCGGAGGTTAGGTGTGCCGTTACCGTTCCTGGTCCTGCGCCCGCGCGCCGGTGAGGATCGCGCGTAGGCCGTAGTTGCCCTCGTGGCAGGCGTACTCGAACATCAGCTCGCCTGTTTTCTTCAGCGGAATCATCAGCGTCCATGGACGCGACCACACGGTCGCGTCGTCAATCGTCACGTAGTACTCGAGCGTGTCGTCGGCGACGCGCTTGAACTTTTCGATGGTGTGGAGGTTGCTCGTCGCACCGCGGAAGTTGGCGTTCGGCGAGAAATTGGTCGTGTCGACGACCAGTGTGTCGCCGTCCCAGTGAGCGCGGGAGTCGCCGTGGTATTGCGTGATCGCGCGAGCGACATGCGGCCCGGCATCGATCGGGAACACACGCGCGTCGTGGATCATCTCGGTGCGAAGCGCCACGACCGATGGCCCCTGCGTGATCTCGAAGTAGCTCTGATACCCGGCGCGGATGTTCGGCGTGCCGCCGCTGATGCAACGGGTGCTGATCGAGAGGTCTTGTACTCGGTCGGCGGGACCGCGACCCTGCCTGGCCGCGGCCTGCGCCCGCGCGCGCTCGACCGCCCCGGGTGCGGGTGGAGGGATACGGCCGTCCGGTGGATCGAAGATGAGTGACGTGCGGTTGTCGAACACGCGTTCGGACAACCAGGCCTGGCCGTAATTTCCAACCTGGGTATCGGCCGAACTGAACTTCGCCTGGCCCTCGAGTGCGGCGGTGATGAGCTCGTCGGCGAAAAACGCGTCGCCGCCGTCCATCATCTTCATCATCCGCTTTTTCAGATCCGCCAGCTCCGCGTCGGTCATCGTGGCGCGCAGGCCGAACTGCGGCGGCCGTTCGAGCGGCGTCATGCTGTTGTTCGCCCACACGCCCTGCAGGTCGGGATGCCCGTCTGGCATCCGTGGTACGGACCACCCCTTCGCCGATTGGCCAGCGAGCACGACCGTGGTCGAAAGAGCGATGACGATCGCGAGGCAGGTCAGGAGTCGTTCGCGCATACGAAACCGGATTATACGAGAGCGCAAACGCCTCGCACGGCCGATGACAATTGATGACAAATGCCGGGGCTGTGGCCTCGGGACCGTCGCGCATAATTCCGCAAATCGATAGCTCTACCTCCTGTTGGGTAGTGCGGGGCTCGGATCGCCTCGCTAGACTCGGCGCGCCGTGCATCAGGAGGTGCCGAGATGACGAGTGCCGCAATCCGAACATTGGTGGTGATTGCGATCTTCATGGTGGTCCCGCGTCTCGCGCCGGCGCAGAGTCTCGGCGCCGCGGCCATCGTCGGCGTCGTGAAAGACGATTCCGGCGCCGTGCTCCCCGGCGTCACCGTCGAAGCGTCGAGTCCCGTGCTCATCGAAAAGGCGCGCACGACCGTCACCGACGGAGACGGACGGTATCAGATCGCCGAGCTGCGGCCCGGCACGTACACCGTCTCGTTCTCCCTTCAGGGCTTCGCCACGTACAAGCGTGAGGGCCTCGGGCTGACGGCGAACTTCGTCGCGACGATCAATGCGGAGCTGAAAGTCGGTCAACTGTCGGAGACGATCGTCGTGTCCGGACAGGGACCGCTGGTCGACGTCCGCAGCGTGTCGAAAGGCACGATCGTGTCGAAGGAGACGCTCGATGCCCTGCCAACCAGCAAGAGCATCGGCGGCATCCTCGCGCTCGTGCCGGGCGCTGTGTCACCGGCGAATGGGATGGACACGGGCGGCACGAAGGGCGAGCAGTCGGTGCGAATTTCCGTCTACGGTGCGCGACCGGCAGACATGCGGCAGATGACGAACGGGATGCTGTACAGCAACTTGAACGGCGACGGCGCGGGCCGGCTGTACTTCGTCAACCCGATCACCATTCAGGAAAACGTGATCGATCTCGGCACGGCCGGCTCGGCCCAGTATCAGTTGGGCGGTGCCGTCGTGAACACGATTCCGCGCGAGGGCGGGAACCGGTTCTCCGGATCGGCCTTCGGCACGTGGACCGGTCACTCGCTGCAATCGAGCAACTTCGGCGACGACCTGAAGGCGCAGGGTCTGCAGAACGTGAACGCGGTGCGGAACATCTGGGACACCAACGAGCTGTTCGGCGGTCCGGTCCGTCAGGATCGGTGGTGGTTCGTCGTGTCCAATCGCAACAGCGGCAGCACGGTGCGCACGGCGAATCTGTTCCACGACTCGAACCTGGATGACTGGATTTATACGCCTGACTTCAGCCGGCCGGTCGATCCGGCGGAGAAGAACCGCAGCAGCCAGGTGCGGACGACGATCCAGTTGTCGAAGAAGGACAAGTTCAGTGGCTCGTTCGACCTGCAGCGCCACTATCGCGACCAGGCATTCGGCGAGTTGGACCGCGGCGACGCGCGCATCGAGAACGCACCCGCCATGTGCCACAACGACTCGCTGACGCAGTTCACGTGGACGCGGCCGCAGTCGAACACGGTCCTCTTCGAAGGCGGCGCGACGATCGGACTCAACACCTACGGTCGCCCGAGTTTTGGAACCGACCTGTATCAGACCGACTACAGCGAGTGTGGCCAGAGCGAGCCTTTCCGTGTCGCGATCTCCGATCCGGCACGCGGCGTCGCGTATCACGGCGTCGGCGCCATCACCACCGGCGTGTCGAACCAGTTCAATTCGCGCGCCTCGATGTCATATGTGACCGGCTCACATAACGTGAAGACCGGATTCACCGTGGTCCGCGGTAACGTCACCACCAATGTGGTCCGCGATCCACGGGACGTCGGCGGCTTGCCGATCTCGTACACGTTCGCCAATGGGGTGCCGACGCAGTTGACGCTGTTTGCCGGTCAATATTCGGACGCACATCTCGATTACGACCTCGGCGCCTTCGTCCAGGACCAGTGGGCGCTCAGCCGCGTCACGCTGAGCGGCGGCGTGCGTTTCGATGCGATGCGCGCGTCGCTTGGCGCCGTGGAGAACAAAGCCAACGCGCTCTTTGCGGGATACAGTTCGCCTGCAGTGAATGGTGTTCCGAACTGGCGCGATCTCAACGCGCGCTTCGGTGCATCCTGGGATCTGTTTGGAGACGGCACGACGGCAATCAAGGGGGGCGTGAACCGTTACGTCGCGGCCGCGACGACGGGCGTGGCGACGCAGTTCGGCCCGACCGCGAACTTCTCGACCAATCGCACGTGGACCGATGCGAACGGCAACTACCTTCCTGACTGCGATCTGAAGAATCCCGCGGCTCAGGATCTGCGTTCCGGCGGCGGCGATATCTGTGGCCCGTACACGAATCCGACCGTCGGCACGTTCGGTGCGAACACCACGGTCGCCGATCCCGACTTCACGAATGGGTGGTTCAAGCGTGGCTACAACTGGCGGTTCTCGACCGGCATCGAGCGCCAGCTGTTCAATCGCATGGCGGTGAGCGGCACGTTCACGCGGACCATCTACGGGAACTTCACCGTGACGGACAACCTGAATCTGACACCGGCCGACTTCGACCCCTTCTGCATCACGGTGCCGGGCGATTCACGACTGCCGCGCAGTGGCCAGACGCTGTGCGGCCTCTATGACCAGCGGGTCAACGTCGCCACCAGCAACCTCGTGACGTTCGCGGACAAGTACGTCGACAAGTACCCGATCCAGGGATTCGAGCAATCGCCACAGCGGGAACATTTCAACGGCTTCGACCTCGGATTCAACTCGCGCCTGCCCCGTGGTGGCTCGCTTGCCGGGGGCTGGAGCGTCGGCAACTCGGTGCAGAGTGTAGCGGTCGCGTCGGCCAACGGCGGGGCGCTGTTCTCGAGCACCAGCAACTGCTTCGTCGTCGACAACCCGCAGCAGCTCACGGGCGAGGCCGCCACGATCGATGCCGCCGGACGGCAGATTGGGGCGTGCGCCGTCAAGAGCCCGTATCAGCACCGGTTCCGCTTCAACGGCTCGTATGAGTTGCCGTGGGCCGGTGTGCAGATCGCCGGCGTGTATCAGGATCTCCCTGGACCTCAATACGTCGCGAATCGCACCTACACGAGTGCGGAAGTCCAACAGTCGCTGGGGCGTCCATTGCGCACGGGCACGGTGACCGTCGATCTGCTGGCGCCGGTGTCGGCGTTTGGCGATCGGCTGCGTCAACTCGATCTGCGGGCAAGCAAGTTGTTCCGGCTGCCGAACAACGTGCGCGTCCAGGCCAACGTCGACGTTTACAACGTGACGAACGCCAACACCGCGACCGCGTTCCGGAGTGCGTACACGGCTCCCGGCGCAAACACCTTGACGCCGTGGCTGCAGCCGACGCAGATTCTTGACGGACGTTTCGCCAAGTTCAGTCTGCAATTCGATTTCTAGACATGCTGTCAACTCCCAACGTCTGTCGCTCGACCAACCCCCAACGCCCAAGCGAATGGGCAGACTGTGGGAGTTGGACAAGCGTGAGGCGTTGGGATTTGGGAGTTGGCTGTTGACACGCGCTCTCTGGATGGAGCCGCTATGACTCGACAGGTTCTCGTCGCGATCGCGATCGGCGTCATCGTGTGCGCGAGTGGTCAGCTCTCGAGAGCCCAGGCGCCGGCGCCGAGTGGCGCTCCTCGGGTCTTCCCGCCACCAGGTCAGGCGCGTGGCAACTACCCGCCGTGGACCAGCACGATGGCCAATCCGTATCGTGTGATCCCCAACTGGCCGCGACTTGGCGACATCAAGCCGGGCGCCGCCATCGGCATCATCCCGGACGGAAGGGGCGGCACGTGGCTGCACCATCGATCCGAGCCGCCGATTCTCCACATCGACGCGTCAGGTTCGGTCGTTCGCCGCTTCGGCGACGGGATGTTCGTGCAGGCGCACGGATTCTGCCAGGACCGCGACGGCAACTTCTGGGCTGGCGATAGCGGGCCGTTCCAGGACAACCCGGCGACGAGAGGACGCGGCTTCCAGTTGTTCAAGTTCAGCCCGGAGGGGAAGGTCCTGCTCACACTGGGCAAGGCCGGCGTCTCGAAAGCCGGCACCGATACCTTCATCGGGCCGACCGCCTGTGCGATCGCGCCGAACGGAGACGTCATCGTCGCCGATGGGCATTGGCCACGACCGAGCGATGCGCAGCAGGACGGCGATCGCTTGGTGCGTCTGAAGACGGACGGAACGTTCGTCGCGCAATACGGCAAGATGGGCACGGCGCCTGGCGACTTCATGGGTCCACACGCGCTCGCGTTCGATTCGCAGGGTCGGCTCTTCGTCGCCGATCGCTCGAACAACCGTGTCCAGATCTTCGATCGCGAGATGCAATTCGTCGACGAGTGGCGCCACTTCGGTCGGCCGAGCGGCATCGCGATCCTGAGGGACGATACCGTGATCGTGGCGGACTCGGAGTCGAGTCAGATCATCGGTGGTCCTCCGCAGGCACCGGAAGGTGGCGGCAACATGGTGCGCAACCCGGGATGGGGCAATGGGATCAGGATCGGCAGCGCGAAGGACGGATCGCTCCGCTATTACGTTCAGGGCACGCGCCCGGAAGGAATGGGCGCGGACAACGAGGGTAACGTCTTCGCCGGGTTGACGGCAGGGTGCGATACGAGTCCATCGGGCGGCTGTCTGCAGAAGTGGGTCAGGCGCTGAGAAACTCCCAACTCACTTCGCTGGAGCCAACGCCCAACTCCCAAATTTGCTCCGACCGTTGGGAGTTGGTTCAGACGTAAGGGAGTTTGGAGTTGACACGCTTCCTTTCGGAAATGCTCTCGTGCGAGTCCTGCTGATCGCGCTCGCCTGCGTGACCACTCCGGTCGCGATATCGGCGGACACTTCCGATTCCGGTCTCAGCGACTACTTCGTCACCACGTGGAGCGAGAAGGACGGCCTGCCCCCGGCGGGCATCCGATCTCTTGAACAGGGCGCGGAAGGCGATCTGTGGCTGGGGACGGAGACGGGGCTCGTTCGTTTCGACGGTTTGCGGTTCGTTCCATTCGAACGCCTGCAACACGGCCGCCTCCCGGCGGGAGCTGTCAGCGCATTGATGCGCGCCCGCGACGGAAGCCTGTGGGTGGGACTGAACGGACGGCCAAGTCTTGCGCGCGTGAACGATGGCCGCGTGACGACGTTCACCGAGTCCGACGGACTTGCCGACGGTCAGGTCAGCAGCCTCTATCAGGATCGGCGCGGTGTCATCTGGGCTGGGTCGGTGGCCGGCCTGTTTCGTTTCGACGGCCGACGCTGGGCTCGCGTCGCGCTCCCTGAATCGGGACGCGATTCCGTTGCGGCGATTCGTGAGGACGCTGCTGGTGGCCTGTGGGCCGTCGGGCCACTGGCGGTGTTTCGACGTCCCGCGGTGGATGCGTCGTTCGATGTCGTCGAACGGATGGACGTCGCGAGCAACGTCTGGCAAAGCCTCAGCGTGGACCGTGAAGGCCGGATGTGGATGGCCGACTTCGAGCACGGTGTGCGGCTGCTCGGCGATCGCATCGCCCTGCCTCCGTTGACCAAAGGACGCGCGTGGGGCGTTCAGATTCTCCACGACTCTCACGGCACGATGTGGGTGGCGACGCGCGGACAGGGGTTGTGGTGCATCCCCGAGGCGAACGCCGGTCGTACGCCGACCGTCATCACGTCGCGCGACGGTCTGGTCAGCGATGCTGTGCAGGCCCTGCTCGAGGATCGCGACGGCAACATCTGGATCGGGACGCCCGCCGGCCTGCAGCGGTTATCTCCGCATCGGGTCGCGCCACGTCGCGACCTTGGTGTCGTGCGTGTACTTGAAACCTCACCCGACGGATCGGTGTGGGTCGGCACGTCGGAGGGTCTGTCACACATCACATCATCCGGCGCTCGGCCGTTGACTGCCGCCGAGGGACTGCCGGGCGCGGTGGTCCTGTCGCTGCACACGGATCGTGCTGGTGGCTTGTGGGTTGCCACCGAGCGTGGAGTGGCACGCTACGCGGGAGGCCGCTTCACGTTGTTGGACAACGTCGACCCGACGATGCAGCGCGTGTTTGCGATCGCCACGACGAGACCAGGTGACGTGTGGCTGCGCGATTTTTTGTATCGGCTCTATCACTGGCGCGACGGGGCGATGGTGCCCGTCACTGATGTGCCCGAGAGTTATCGCCGCAATATCTTCGCTCTCTATGGCGATCGTGGCGGCAACGTGTGGATCGGTGGAGCGGAAGGCCGGCTCGGCGTCCATCGGGCCGACGGATCGTTTCACACCCATGAGCTCCCGATCGGTACGGTGATGCCGATCGTCGAGGATCGCGAGGGTGCGATCTGGGCAGGCGGCAGCGACGGCTTGAGCCGCATCACGTCCGATCGGGTCGAGAGCATCACGCGGGCGCAGGGGTTCGCCGGCAGCGTCAAGGCCATCGTGGAAGATCGCGCCGGCGATCTGTGGGTCGGCATCGGGTCAGGGATCATCCGCATCGAGAAGGGCGAGTTCTCGCGCGCTGCGGCGGTCGGCGGTCGCGGTTTCCACTATCGGTTCCTGAACGTCGCGGACGGAGTCGCGGGCACGCCGATCGCGGAGGGCGCCAAAGCTGGCGTTCTTGCCGCGGACGGCACGCTCTGGTTCTCGACGAGCGGGGGAGCCACGCTCGTAGATCCGACACGAGTTGGTACCGCACCTCCGCTGCCGCCGATCCGCATCGAGTCGGTTACCGCAGACGGCCAGCGATTCGTGGCCGAGACGCGCCTGTTCGAGCCATCGCACGCGTCCCACGTGCACATTGCGTTCAACGCGCTGACGATGACCGATCCGACGCGCGTGCGTTTCCGGTATCGGCTCGCCGATTACGATCACGAATGGGTCGATGCGGGCACGTCGCGCGAGGCGTCGTACAGCAACCTGCCGCCGGGACGCTATCGCTTTGCCGTCGAGGCGACCAACGGCGATGGCGTGTGGACGGCGGGCGCGGCGTACGAGTTCGGCATCGCGCCGATGTTCTATCAGACGACCTGGTTCTATGCCCTCAGTGTGCTGGTCGTGGCCGCGGCTGTCGCGGGCGCGTGGCGACTTCGCGTGTCGCAGGTGCGGCGTCAGTTCGCGCTCGTGCTGGGCGAGCGGATTCGCATGAGCCGCGAGATTCACGACACGCTGCTGCAAGGGCTGGCAGGCCTCGCGCTCGAGATCGACGACTTGTCCCACAACCTCGATGGCGCGCGTCCCGGAGCGTCCGAACGAGTGCTCGCCATGCGTCGTCGCGTGGAAGCCTATTTGCGCGAGGCACGTCTGTCGATTTGGGACATGCGAACGCCGCATGTTGCGGCGAGCGATTTCCCGCAGGCGCTGCGCGAGGTCGGTCAGCGCGCAATTGGTGAGCGACCAGTGCGGCTCGATCTTGTCGTGAACGGCGCGCCGCAGCGCTGTCCGCCTCGGGTAAAGGAGCAGTTGCTGCTCATCGGCCAGGAGGCGGTGAACAACGCTGTGCGGCACGGGCAGCCGACGCGCGTGGATCTCGAACTGGACTGCGACGAGCACAGCACGCGCCTGCGGGTCAGCGACGACGGGCGTGGATTCGATCCTGACGATGCGTGGCACGCGAACGGCCACTACGGGCTGCGCGGGATGCGCGAGCGGGCGGAGCAGGTGCGAGGAACCATCCTGATCGACTCGGCCCCTGGGCGCGGGACGCGGGTCGAAGCCACGGTACCCATCTAGACGGAGTTCATCTGTGTTGACCACGTCACCGGCACATCTCGACTCCGCGAGCCGGCTCGGATGCCCGCTTACAGGCGTCTCAGCCTGCGTCGCTGCCGCTTGTGCTCGGCGACCGAGTCCGGCTCGTTTCGCGAGACATGCCGGCGCCATGGTCAACCGAAGTGAACTCGGGGATAGATGGAGAGGTCGCTTGCGTTGAGAAGCGGCGCCAAACAGTACAAGCGCGCTGAGGATTAGGAGAAACGGTGATCCATCCTACTCGCATCCGCGTGATGTGCGTCGACGATCATCGAGTGATGCTCGATGGTCTGGCGCTGCTGATCGGACGACAGCCCGATATGGAAGTGGTTGCGTCGGCGACGAATGTCGACCAGGCGGTCGCCGAATACATGCGCGTGCGTCCGGACGTCACGTTGATGGATCTGCAGCTGCCGGGCATCAACGGCCTCGAAGGCATCAAGCAGATCCGTGGCATCGCTCCCGACGCGCGCATCGTCGTGTTGACGATGTATCAGGGCGATGAGGATATCTACCGATCGCTCGAGGCGGGCGCCGCGACCTATGTGCTGAAGGACTCGCTGTCCGACGAGCTGGTCACCGTGATCCGGCAGGTGCACGACGGAAATCGCCCCGTCGCACCCGAGATCGAGGCAGTGCTCGAAAGCCGGCGGCAGCAACCGCCGCTCACGCCGCGCGAAATCCAGGTCGTGCGACTCATTGCCGACGGGTTGCGCAACAAGGAAATTGCCGTGGCCCTCGGCATCAGCGAGCAGACGGCCAAGGTCCACGTGAAGAACATCCTCGCCAAGCTGCGCGTCAACGACCGTGCGGCGGTCATCGCCGTTGCCGCACGTCGCGGCATCTTCCATCTCTAGACACCGAGTTCGCCTGTGTCGATCCGACGCTCCGGCTACGGTGGCCGGACCGCGCTGCGAGGGCTGGTATCGACCGTGTGACGCGAACTCCGTGAGTTCGCGGATCCCCAGAGCCTTCTCGCGCGGTCAGGCGAATCGAGTCGGCCTGACCTCCGCAGTCGCGATCGGCTCGACACAGGCGAACTCAGGGCTCGCCGGTCCATTACCTCACGTTGGGTAGTGCCAGCGTGAGGACCACTTGCTAGACTCGCCGCGCTCGATGGCGGCGATGCGATCGAGGGCAGGCGGTGAACAGGATGAAGACGATACGGATCAACCGGCGGCGAGCGCTTCGTCGGCTGGGCACATCAGCGCTGACCACCATTGCGGCGGTGGGTCTCGAGCGATTCGCCGAGCGTGCGTTTGGGCAAGAGGGCGCGATCGTTCCCAGCCGCATCGACGTCCCTGCAGGCGGCATCATCCGCACGATCCGCGGCGACCTCGATCCCAACACCATTGGCGGCGCCACGCTCATGCACGAACACCTGGGCAGTGGCCGCGCGCCTCGCAACGGCGACAGCGAACCGAATCCAACCACCGATCGCGAGTGGATGGTGCAGGAGCTGATGATCGCGCGAGAGAAGGCGGGTCTCGGGACGCTCGTGGCCGCCGCAACCAACATTCCCGGTCCCGACAACGCTGAGTACCTGGCGTTTCTCTCGCAGCGTTCGGGCGTTCACCTGGTCGCGGCGGCGGCCTACTACACGAGACCGAGCTATCCACCCGGCACCGACGCGATCGCGGAGGAGGATTTGGCGGAGCTTCTCGTCCGCGGCGCTGCGTCAGCGCGGCTCGGCGCGTTCGGAGAACTTGGTGTCGTGAACGACACCGCGGATCTCGACGCAGTGGAGCGCAAGGTCTTCCGCGCGTTCGGCCGCGCCCAGGCTCGCACCAATCTGCCGATCTTCACGCACAACAACTATTCGACCGGCCCTCACGTGTCGACGGAGATGGCGCTTCGACAGCTCGATGCGCTCGAGGCGGGCGGTGCCAGTCCCAAATCGATCGCCCTCGGCCACGTGTGCTGCCTGTTCGATCCGATGGTCGATGTGGCGAAGCGGGTCGCACGGCGCGGCGCCTTCATCGCCTTCGACCGCGTGACGCGTCAGGTGCAATGGGTCTCAGACGAGCGACGGATCGTGATGCTGAAAGCGCTGCTCGACGCGGGACTCGAGCACTCAATCCTGCTCTCGTCCGATTACATCGGACGCGTGAACACGTCGGTGGGCGAGGTCAACGGCTATCCAGGCCCCTTGCACGCGCGCGATGGTGGTTCCGGATACGCGCGACCACTGGTGCTGTTCGTGCCACAGCTGCGCAAGGCCGGGATTCCCGACGAGACCATTCGCCGCATCACACAGGACAACCCGCGGCGGTTCCTGACGTTCGTTCCGAAAGGGTAGCTGGCTGGCTAGGTGGGCTGGGTAGCTGGGTAGCTGGGTAAGAACGCTTGCCAGTCTCGTCATGAGCCAGCGCGGAGAAGACAAGTGCGTTTACCCAACTACCTAGCTACCTAACAGCCTAGCTACCCAGAGCTACGGCGCGTTCTGGGGCGTGTGTACGTGGATGATCACGTACTGCAGCGGCGTTCCTGGATCCCCCCACGCGGTGTGCCAGGCGTAGGGAGAGATCGATACGAGATCGCCCACCTTCACCTTGAGCTCCCGCCCGCCGACGATCGGCCCGCCGCGATGTTCACCCGGCGCAACCAGATAGTCGCTCTTCGGATCGACCGTGCCCTCGACGAGGACAGTCCCTGACCCGCCCGTGACGAGATAGATCTGCGTGTTGTCGGTGTGCATCTCGCCGACGGCTGGCGCTTTGTCGGCCGGCTGTCTGATCGTAGCGGTGAGCCGATATTCAGGAGCCCATTGGATGTGGCTCCTGGCGGCGTTCTGCTGCTCCCGTGTCCACAGGACCGCCTTGCCCGGCACCATCTTCGTCTCCGGTGTGCCGGTCACCAGAAAGAGATTCGTTGCAGCCGGCGGGCCAGCACCTCGCCCCGGCGTCGGAGCCTGTGCGAACGTCACCCATCCGGCGCCCGTCGCGATGACCGCGGCGGTGACCAATATCAGTCGCTTCATGAGAACTCCTGATGGCACATTGTTGCCGCGAGAGTGTAGCCAGCCTCGGGAACAGGCCACACTACCCAACGTGAGGTAGCTCAACGCCGCGCGTATAATCCGTGCCGTCATGAGACGGACCATCCGTGGCGTGTTGATCGCTCTGGTGCTCGGCTCTGCAGCCAGCGTCGCGCAGGAGTTGCCGCGTGCGCCTGTGCAATCGGCCGCCGAGTGGCAGCAGAAGTATGCGCTCGGTCTCGCGCATCGCACGGCGCGCGACCTTTACGTCGCGCTCAAGAGCGCAGCGAAGGGCGGCAGGGTCAACCCTCCATTCAACCAGCTGCCGGACTGGTCGGGACTGTGGACGGCGTCCGGTGGCGGCAGCTTCTTCGCCGCGGGGACGGTCGGTGTGGCGCCGAAGCTTACGCGTGAAGGCGCCGCCGCTGGAGCAGGGACGTGAGAACGAGGCCAAGGGGATCGAGTACGACGAGAACCTGAGTCAGTGCGGCCCTCCCGGTTTCCCTCGATGGATGGTCATTCCCTTTCTGCGCGAGTTCATCGTTCGGCCCGAGCAGACGTGGCTGTCATCAGAGACGGTCAACAACGTGCGCCGGATCTACACCGATGGACGCGATCATGTGGCGCCCGAAGATCGATATCCTCTGTATTACGGCGACTCGATCGGCTTCTGGGACCAGCAGAAGCTCGTAATTCACACGAACCAGCTGATGAAGCGCTCGATGGGACGCAATCAGCCGGAGCAGAGCGAGCAGATGGAGACGGTCGAAGTCTGGCAGAAGGTCGCTCCGAGGACGATCGTCGCGGATATCTGGATTTACGATCCGACGCTCTACCGCGAACCGTGGTACATGCAGCGGGAGTACACACAGGTGTCGAATCCGGACAAGAGCGTCCGCATGAACTACTGGAACTGCAACGAGAATCCGAACAACGACGTTTACAAGACGCCCGACGGCAGCACGCAGTTCCGCGAGTTCACGTTCGGTGACAGCAGCGATCGCCCGAAGCCGCCCGCCAAGTAAGCAACGGATCCGCTCGCGTTAGTTGAGCATCTCCGCGAGCGAGGCACTGACCGCCTGGCCCCAGATGTCGTATCCCTTGGCCAGCGGGTGAAGATTGTCCGGCCTGAATGAATCCGGCAGGAACACGCCTTTGTCGTCCAGGAACTTCTGACCGATGTCGAGATCACCATGCAGCAGCAAGTCGATGTTGCCTTGCTTCGCCTGCGCCACGAACTCTTCGTGTCGCGGACCCATGCGCTGATTGGTCTGCGTAAACGTCGCGGCGACGTTCAGCCGTGGCGGCTGCAGGAGCATCAGCGGTTCGAATTTCTTCAGCAAGGGCTGCACGGGTGACGTGTCGCTGGCGACGAATCGCTTCAGCGCCGCGTTGACCTGCTCCAGTTCGGCGGGCGAGGGTCGCGGGATCGCGACTTCAGGTGGTACCGGCGCGGGCGGACCAATCTGCACGGGCGCGAACCCGCGGCCGACTCCAGGAGGCGCGCCGGCAGGTCCGGCGGCTCGTCCCGTTCCAGGCGTCCCCGCAGGGTTCGGCGCAGCAACCTGTGCGGATGCCGACACGACCGAAGCAGCAATCACGAGCGGGAGGAACAGAACTGCGCGCTGTCTCATGGAGGCCTCTGCGAAAGAGATCGAATGTCGGTTCGCTCTATCGGGTCGACACGGTTGCCTCGGCGACGACCGGGTTGATCAGTGCGCCGATCCCCTCGATGTCGCATTTCGCCACGTCGCCCGCGCGCATCCACCGTGGATCGGCGCGCTCGATGTTCGTGCCGGCGGGGCTGCCGCCGGAGATCACGTCGCCGGCCTTGAGCGTCATGATGTTCGACGCGAACGAGAGCAGCTCGGAGATGTTGTGGCTCATGCGATCCGTGTTCGAGTCCTGCATCACGACGTTGTTCAGATACATCGTGTGCCGCGTGTGCATCGGGTCCTTGATGAACTCCTTCGGCACGATGAAGGGACCTAGCGGACCGAACGTATCGTGGTTCTTCCCGATCAGCCAGTCCGAGCCGCCCATCTTGCGATCGCCGCGGCCGCCGCGATCGGACACGTCGTGGTGTGCGGTGTAGCCGAAGATGTAGTCGGCCGCCTTGTCTACCGGCACGTAATGCGCCGGCTTTGCGATGACGGTCGCGAACTCGCACTCGAAATCGATCTGGACGCGTCCCCGCGGGACGACGATTGGATCGTTCGTGCCGATGATCACCGTTGGCGACTTCTGAAAGAGATACGGATTCTCACGCGTGTCCCCGGGCTTCCGCTCCCAGATGCCAGGTGCGGACGTCGCAGCCGCCGCGGGCGCCGCTGCCGGCGCGCCCGCGCCACGGGCTTGATTCGTCGCGATGCCTTGCTCGTGCTCGACGTAGTTTCCGCCGGCGTTCAGCTGCACCGACGGTCGCACCGGAGGCAGGATTTTGACGGCGCTGACCTGGTAGGCGTACGTGGGCGCGCCCGCCGCACTCGAGACCGTTCTCGCGATCGCGGCCAGTCGCGGCTTCCATTCCGCGTCGTAGCGCGCGATCAGCTGCTTCATGTCGGCTGGCGCCGTCAATCGAGGCGCCGACGCGTTCGCGGCTTCGTACGCCGTGTTCGCGCGAGCGATGTCGACGATCTGCACGTCGCGCAACACCAGCCCGACGAAGGTGCGCCCGCCCTGCTCGAATGTTCCAAGCTTGAATGGCACCGTGGCCTGTGCATCGAGCCCGGCCGACACGCCGAAGGCCGTTGCCACCGCAACGCCGAGTGCCACGAGCGTCTGTCTCACTGCCATGATTCCTCCCGTCAATGAAGCGCACGTATTCTACCGCCGCCGACGTCGAGCCGACGCTGATCCGCACAGCTGCCGGAGACTTACCATGATGCCTGGAACACCAATGCGATCCAGCCCGCACGCGACGTCACACGCACGCGCCGCATGCCCAGACGATGGTATGCCTGGTCCACGTCCTGCTCGACGGAGGATGGAATGCCGGACAGGACCAGTTGACCGCGATGTCCCACGCGTCGGACGAGCGCCGGCGCCATCTCGATGAGCGGAGCCGCCAGCACGTTGGCCAGAACCAGTGGCCACGTTCCGATAACTGCCTCCGGCCCGCCGCGCTTCAACTGCAGCCGCTCATCGAGCCCGTTGATCCGTGCGTTCTCGCCCGCGATGCGCAGCGCCTCGCCGTCGATGTCGATCCCCATTGCTCTCGGCACGCCCATCATCAGCGCTGCCAGCGCGAGGACACCCGATCCGGTCCCGACATCGAGCAGGGCGTCAGGAGGGGCACTCTCCATCACATCCTGCAGCGCTTCGAGACAGAGCGCAGTGGTCGGATGCAGTCCCGTCCCGAACGCCGAGCCGTCGATCAATCTGAGAGCCCCGGGCTGTGCGTCCGCATCAGCGGGAACAATCTGCAGGCGCCCAATCCGAATCGTCCGTGGCTTCAGCAGCCATACCGACCCCGCGTCCCGCGCCATCGCAAGGGAGCAGGAGATCTCGTCTGCCGTCACGGCGTGCGCCACCTGTTCGGAGGTGACGCTGTCCGGCATGAGCGCCGCGATTCCGTCGACCGAGACCTCCACATCGATCGCCCCGAGCTCGATGAGACGATCGAACGCGTGGCTGCCCACGTTGCGGAGGTCCACTCGGTACGGCACGGCTTTAACATAGGTCAGAATCCAACGAAGGTGACCGGAGTGACGAAAGCCGGGCAGGCGTTTCTGGACGCGCGCGATTATCTGCTTCGACACCGCCTCGATTACGACACCGCGGTTCGCGAATTCCGCTGGCCGATTCTCCCAGAATTCAACTGGGCACTCGACTATTTCGACGCGATCGCCGTCGCCAACGACGCGCCCGCCCTGCATATCGTCGACGAGAACGGCGCCGAGTGGGTGAGATCCTTCGCCCAGATGTCGCGGCGATCGAACCAGGTGGCCAACTTCCTGCGCGCGCGTGGCGTTCGTCGAAACGACTGCGTGCTGCTGATGATCGGCAACGAGGTCGCTCTGTGGGAGACACTGCTCGCGGCGATGAAGCTGGGGGCGGTCATCAGTCCGGCGAGCAGCCTGCTGACGCCTGCCGATCTGCAGGATCGGATCGATCGTGGCAACATCCGGCATGTCATTGCGGCTGCGGCCGTCACGCACAAGTTCGATCGGGTCAATGGCACATTCACGAAGATAGTCGTGGGTGATGACGTCTCCGGCTGGGACTCATACGCTCCGAGTGAGTGCTCCGCAGACGCATTCGAACCCGACGGGCCGACTCGCACCACCGATCCGTTGTTGCTGTACTTCACCTCCGGCACGACGGCCAGGCCGAAAATGGTGCTGCACACCCACCAGAGTTATCCCGTCGGCCACCTGTCGACCCTCTTCTACACAGGCCTGCGGCCAGGCGATCGTCACTGGAACATCAGCTCGCCTGGCTGGGCGAAGCACGCGTGGAGCTGTTTCTTCACGCCGTGGATCGCCGAGGCCACGGTGTTCATCTACAACTATGAGCGCTTCCAGCCGAAGCAGGTCCTGAACGCGCTCGTCACGCATCGCGTCACGACGATCTGCGCGCCTCCGACTGTGTGGCGCATGCTCATGCAGGAACCGCTGCAGGACTACCGCGTTTCGATCCGCGAGGCCTTGAGCGCCGGCGAGCCGCTGAACCCGGAGGTCATCGATCAGGTTCGGAAGGCGTGGGGCGTCTCCATCCGCGACGGATACGGACAGACCGAAACGACCGCGCTCGTCGGTAATTCGCCGGGGCAGACGATCAAGGCGGGTTCGATGGGTCGACCACTGGTCGGCTGTCCGATCGTGCTCTTGGATCACGACGATCAGCAAACGGATGAAGGCGAGCTCTGTGTTCGGCTGGCCGACGGTCCAATCAACCTGACAACCGGCTACCACGCGGACGAAGGGCGGACGGCGGAGGCGATGCGCAACGGCTACTACCGCACGGGCGACGTGGCACGGCGCGACGCCGACGGATACGTTACCTTCATCGGCCGCGCCGACGACGTGTTCAAGGGCGGCTGACTATCGGATCAGTCCATTCGAGCTCGAGAGCGCGCTCATCGAGCACCCCGCGATCGTCGAGGCGGCGGTAATACCAAGTCCGGATCCGCTACGCCACGCCGTGCCCAAGGCTGTGGTTGCCGTCGCCGCCGGCGTCGAGCCAACGCGCGAGCTCGCGCTCGACATCTTCACGTTCGTCCGTCAAACGATGGCGCCGTACAAACGCATCCGTCGTCTCGAGTTCGCGTCGCTGCCGAAGACGATTTCGGGCAAGATCCGACGCGTGGAGTTGCGGGCGATCGAGCAGCAGCGGCGCGCCAGCGGCGAACGCGCCTCGCTCGAGTTCTTCGAAGAGGACTTTTCGAAATGACCCGGCCGGACACGTGGGATCGCGTCGAACGACTGTTTCACGACGCCGTCTCGTGCAGCGAGGCCGAGCGGGCCACGCTCGTCCGTCAGGCGTGCGGCGACGACGAGACACTGCGGCATGAGATCGAATCGCTGCTCGCGTATGCACCACGCGCCGACGACTTCCTCGTTGAGCCAGCGGTTGCGGTCGCCGCCGCTCTTGGACGGTCGCACACGGGAGTCGTGATGGGAGGACGACTCGGACCCTATGTCGTCGAGTCATGGCTGGGCGCCGGCGGCATGGGCGACGTGTATCGCGGGCGCGACAGCCGTCTCGATCGTCCGGTCGCGATCAAGATTCTCCCGCCGCTGTTTGCGCTCGATGCCGATCGACGTGCGCGATTCGAGCGGGAAGCACGACTGCTCGCCGCGCTGCATCATCCGAACATCGCCGCGATTTTCGGCCTCGAGGAACGCGACGGCGTTCACGCTCTCATCCTGGAGCTGGTCGACGGCGAGACACTTGCGGATCGTATGCGCGCGGGACCGTTGCCAGTGCGCGACGCATTGGCCATCGCGCGTCAGATCGCCGATGCGCTTGGCGCGGCGCACGCCAGGCGGATCGTTCACCGCGATCTGAAACCGACGAACATCGTTATTCAGCACTCGGGTGGGCCTGGCGACGGGGTCGTCAAAGTGCTCGACTTCGGGCTTGCCAAGTCATTGACCGAGGTGCCGTCGAGTGCGGCCACGAGTTCGGGCGTCGTTCTCGGGACGGGTTCGTATATGAGCCCGGAACAGGCGCGCGGACTCGTGGTGGATTCGCGGACCGACGTGTGGTCCTTCGGTTGCGTGCTCTACGAGATGTTAGCGGGGACGAAAGCATTTTCGGGCGCCACCGCCAGCGACACCCTCGCGGCGATCCTGGAACACGAACTGGATTGGCAGCGCCTGCCCGTCGCGACGCCCGAGCGGATCGTGCGGCTGTTGCGGCGCTGTCTGCAGAAGGATGCCCACCTCCGACTCCAGGACATCGTCGAGGCGCGCATCGAGATCGATCGTACGTTCGCGGATTTCACATCGGCGGACGGTAATGCACGGTTCGAGGCCCGACGCGTCCGTCGGCGACGTTTGATCGCAGCCAGCGTGGCCGCCATCGCGTTAGTGACCGCCGGAGCATTCGTCGCCCAGTGGGTTCGCGGTGCAAACGGCGATGGGCGACCGACACGCCTCTCGGTGTCGGTGCCAGGACTCATTTCTCCACAGCTCTCCGCCGTTGTCTCGCCGAACGGGCAGCAGCTGGCATTCGTGTCCACCGGTCAGTCCGGAAAGTTGATGTTGTGGGTTCGTCCGCTGGACTCGCTCGACGCGCGTGTGCTTGCTGGAACCGAAGATGCCGCGCACCCGTTCTGGTCGCCGGACGGCAGTGCCATCGGCTTTCTCGCGGACGGCAAACTGAAACGTGTTGCTGTCGTCGGCGGACCGGTCAGGGTCCTCGCCGACAGTCCCGAACGATCAGGTGGCGCATGGACGCGTGACGGGACGATCTTGTTTGCGTCGGCTCCGGGAACAATCGGAATCGTGTCGGCAGATGGCGGCACCGTGCGGACGATCCTCACGCGCGACTCGGAAGGACGCGAGCCACGGTGGCCCAATCTGCTGCCGGACGGTCGTCACTTCATCTTTTTCCGTTCGAGCAGCCGTCCGGAGGAGCGCGGCGTGTATCTGGGATCGATCGACTCGTCCGAGGTGCGGCAACTCCTGCCCTCCGAATTCAAGGGCGCGTACGCGTCCGGTCATCTGCTGTACGTTCGCGACGACGACACGTTGATGGCCCAGCCCTTCGACGACACCCGACTCGCGCTGACGGGAAAGCCTACGCGCGTGGCCGACGGCATCTGGACCGCGCGCGGCGCCGGGCAGGCGAGCTTCTCGGTGTCGAGTGATGGCGTTCTCGCGTACGTGAACGCCACCGTCGCGTATCAGCAGGTCGCGTCATACGACCGGGGTGGTCGACTGCGCGGCGTGACGGCAGCCGCCGGTCGATATTCGGGAGCGCCGCAACTGTCTCCGGATGGAACGCGGCTCGCGGTCGTGCAGGGACCAGTCGGAAACGAGCACGTATGGCTGCGGACGCTTGGGGACGGATCGCTGTCGCGATTCACGTTCGGACCGTCACGGGAGCTGTCGACTGTCTGGGCCCCGGATGGCCGACAGCTCGCCTTCATCGTCGCCGCGGAGTCAGGAAACAGGCTTGTCACCAAGAGCGTCACCGATGGCAACGAAGACATTGTCCCCGGCTCGGTGCCCGCAGTAACGGTGGAAGACTGGTCGCCCGATGGCCGGTATCTGCTCTACACGGCGAGAGGACCGCGCAGTTACTCCGACCTCTGGCTGTTGCCGCTCGATCGCAGCCGGCCACCGTTTCCCTACCTGCAGACGCCATTCAACAAGACGCAGGCGCAGGTCTCGCCTGACGGACGGTGGATCGCGTACACCTCGTACGAATCAGGCGCAGACGAGATCTACGTTGACAGCTTCCCTGTGCCGGGACGCCGCCGGCAGGTCTCCACTGCCGGGGGCGTGCAGCCACGCTGGCGCAAAGACGGTGCGGAACTCTTCTACGTCGCCCCTGATCAACGTCTGATGGCGCTTCCGGTCAAGACAGAATCGGACTTTGACATCGGGGTGCCCCAGGCATTGTTCAAGACTCGAGTACTGCCGCACGGCAGCCAGTCGATCGGCCTGTACACGAAGTACGCCGTATCGCCGGATGGCCAGTCGTTCTTCTGCCTCGTTCCACCAGAGGATTCGGGTCCTCAGATCACCGTTGTCCTGAACTGGACGGCAGCGCTCCGCGACTCCCAACTCAATCCACGATGATGCGCTCTCCAGTGATTTCTCCTGCGCCAGTGAAGAGCGAATTGCCGGCGAGATCGAAGAATTCGATCGTGAACGTGCCCTCGAAATGGTCGCCACGGCGGTTGACCACGTTGGTCTCCCTCAGTACCAGCGTGCCGATCACGTTGCCGTCCGCGTCGAAGCGGAGCGCCGGGTGTTTGAGCCGAAAGGTCCGCGGTCCGTTCTGAATCCAGACGCCGAGGCAGACGTTGTGTGAAACGGGGGAGGCGTCGTTGAGAATCTCGGTGCCGTCCGCGTGCCACGCGTCGTAGCCGATGTCGATGACGGTGCCACCCGATGTGAGCGTCACACTCCACAGTCCGACGATCGGCGCCGAATCCTGAGACGACGCGGTTCGCACGATGGCTCCAGACGGCGCGGGCGCAGAATCGCGATCCGACAGCAGCGCCGCAGGCATCAAGGACTTCAAAGGACCGCCGCAGTCTGCCGCGGCACCTGCCGGCACGATGGCGGTTACCGCCAAGGCCAACGCCGCCACTCTCATGATCGTTGTTGTGGTCATCATCGATCTCCCTCCTACGTGACTAAGCGGGAAATCGACCCCAGTACTAGAATGGGCGCCGGGACCGCTGGTGGATCCCAAGGTAGGGGAGGTGACCGCACTCCTGCGCGCCTGGCACGCGGGCGACGAAGACGCGTACCGACAGGTGTCCGCGTTGCTGTATGACGAGCTGCGCCGTCAAGCCACCACCTATATGCGACGGCAGGCGGCAGACAGCACGCTGCAGCCAACCGCGCTTGTGCACGAAGCCTTCATGCGGCTCGTCAATGCGGATCGGGTCGACTGGCAGGACCGGCGCCACTTCCTGGCGGTTGCCGCGCGCACGATGCGGCGCGTGTTGGTCGACCTCGCCCGCGCCAGGCACACGAACAAACGGGGAGCGGGGATCGTTCACGTGCCGATCGACTCCGGCGTCGGTGCTGCATTGCCATCGCTCGATTTCGTCGCGCTCGACGACGCGCTGAACGCGCTGGGGGCGTTCGATACGCGGAAGGTACGCGTCATCGAGCTGCGCTTTTTCGCCGGACTGACCGTTGAGGAGACCGCGGAAGTGCTCGACGTCTCGCCCGATACCGTTGCCCGGGATTGGCGGATGGCGCGAACGTGGCTGCTCCGCGAGCTCGAGGGCGGGCGCCAGCCCTGAACCGTCGCCTGATGCCAGGGACTACGACGGCGTCGTGCCCGTCACGTCGTTGGAGCTGGCCGGAAGGGAGATCTCGAACCGAGCGCCGGCTCCGACTCCATCGCTGGCGACCCTGACAGTTCCACCATGCGCTTCGACAATGTAATGGACGATCGCAAGGCCGAGCCCGAGCCCGCCGTGGCCGCGCGTCGCCGACTGGTCGGCCTGGCGAAATGGTTCGAAGACATGCGGCAGAAACGCCGGCTCGATACCAGAACCCCCGTCGGCAACCTCCACGAGAACGGTATCGTCGTTCCGCCTCGCATGGACCTGAATCCATCCCCCCGCATTGCTGAATTTGACGGCATTTGAGAGTAGGTTCCAGAACACCTGACGCAGGCGATCGAGATCGGCGTCGATCAGCAGCGTGTCTTCGGCCGTCACCGTGACCGTGATGTGCTTGGCCTCGCGGGCCGGGTCGATTGCCGCGAGCGCGTCGCGCAGGACGTCGACGATGTCGACCCGCTGAATGTTCAGACGCAGCGCCCCGCGCACGATTCGTGCGACGTCGAGCAGGTCGTTGAGCATCGCCGTTTGTGCGCGTGCGTTGCGTTCGACCGCGGCGAGCGCCTCGGCCGTCTGCGCGGGATCCAGGCGACCGGTGCCGAGCAGCCGGATCCACCCGTCGATCGCGGCGGCAGGCGTGCGCAGTTCATGGGACAGTGTCGCCAGGAATTCGTCTTTCGACCTGTTGGCGCGATCGGCGGCCATCCGCGCTTCCTGCTCGCGCCGAAGCGCGTCCTCACGGGCCGCCTCGACGAGTCGGCGAACGCTGATGTCACGCAGCGTCGCAATCGTGCCGATGACGCTGCCGTCCTCGTCGCGGATGGTGTCGAGGGTCCGCTCCACTTCGTGAGTGCTTCCGTCGCGGGCCACCAGGAATGCGTCGATCTTCGCGCCGGTCTCGGCGGGCTCATCGCGCATCGGCGTGATGCGCACGACCTCATCGAAGGGGCGTCCAAGTGCGTCGCCAGATGTCCAGCCGGTCAGGCGTTCGCCGGCGGGATTGATGAACACAAGGCGGTCATCCTGATTGGTCAGCACCACCGCATCGGCGGTACTGCGCAGCGCAGCCGCATAGGTCCGGAGGTCTGCCAATGCCTGGCTCCGCCGTTTGAGACGACGAAGGAGATAGCCTAAGCCGGGCACGGACAAGAGGAGCAGCGGAAAGATCGCGGCGCTGGCGCCGAAGCCGGTTTCCGGGCGAATCGCGACCGATAGCAGCGCCGCAGCGACCGCACCCACGCCATAGACAATCGACAACGGGAGGAACTGCTCGCGCCACACTCGCAGCCACGGCACCTGCCGGCCAACGGCGACGGCCCCGGCGATCAGCGCGCTGTTCAGCACAAAGTACGTCGTCACGAACAGCGCCAGGGACAACACAACGCGCCAGATCGCAACGACTCCCAGGTGCAGTGACTGCGACCCCGGTGTGAGCTGATAGACGACGGCCGCCACCCACATGGACAGGGCGGGCGCCGAGATGTTGAACAGGACGCGAGCCGTGCTTCTGTTCTCGACGGTCAGGCGGTAGGAGATCACCAGCGCATCACACGCCACGGCGACGGCGGCAGCCGCGGGACCAAACAGCAGAGCCGCCGTCATCGTGAACGTGTCTGCCACGGAAATGCTGATGGGAACCCCCGGCATCCGCAGCGGCAGGTATGCGGCGACGATGGTGAAGCCGATCAGATAAAGCCACAACTTGCCCGGGGGGGCCAGTAACAGGTCCGCCGCGGACCAGACGAGTACGACAATGCCGGCCGCGATCACGGCGGACAGAAAGATCGTCCGTGCGTTCGCGTCCGTTCGCACAGCTGAGAGCAGGGACCGCCCCTTTGTGCTGTGGGCGGACACGTCGGTTGCTACAGGCTTCGACTCGTGCACTCGATCTCGCAGTATCGGAATTCCGACGCGCTGCACAAGAGCAACGCCGAATCTCCGAGACTCCCCCCGCTTGCACGAGTGAAGCCGAATGCATCCCAGCGTGTTTCCGTGCGCGATTCCTCGGGGCGCGGTCCTTGCGCTCATCGCATCGTTCCTTTTGAGGAGATGCGAGTGAGTTCTATTTCGTCGACTGGTGCAGACCTGCGTCTGCGTATTCGTTTCGCGCATGTGTCTATCGCGTGCGCATTGCTGGCCACGGGAGTCTCCGGCACAACAGCCGCGGCAAGCGGCGTCACGGTCGATCCGGCCGTGCGGCGCGCGTTGGTGAACGTGAGCCCCGACGTCCGCACCGCGGTCATCATTCGCACGACTGGCGCGGCGTCGGCGGTTCGCGCACGGCTGACGCGCGCGCGTAACCTGCAATCGACATACGTGTTGCCCAATACCGTCCTTGGCGAGATCGGCAAGGCCGACCTGCAGACGCTCGCGAGCGATCCGGACGTCGTGCACATTTCGCTCGACGCGTCGGTTGCGGCACCAGCCGACGGCGATCCGGTGACTGACGGCGCCACGGCGTCGCAGCTGTTGCGCGCGACGCTTGGCGTCAGCTCGCGGGATCCGGGTGGCCGCGGCGTCGGCATCGCCGTGATCGACTCGGGAATCCAGCCCATGGCAGGTCTTACTCCTGTGGCGTCGTTCGACTTCACGCGAGACGGTCAGCAGGTCGCGGCGTCGGATGAATACGGACACGGGACGCACGTCGCGGGACTGATCGGTGCCGGCGCGATCGCTGGCGACCAGATGCAGGGCATTGCACCACTTGCCCGGCTCGTGTCGTTGCGCGTCCTCGACGCCGAGGGACTCGGCCTGACCAGTGCGGCGATCCAGGCTCTCGATTTCGCGGTGGCCAACCGGCGCCGGCTGGGCATCGATATCGTGAACCTCTCGCTCGGTCATCCCATCACGGAGGCGGCCGCCGATGATCCATTGGTCGCCGCGGTTGAAGCGGCGACCCGCGCTGGACTCGTCGTCGTCGTGGCAGCGGGGAATCGGGGTCGCGGGTCTGAGGGCGGCCGTGTGTATGGCGGGATCCTGTCGCCGGCCAACGCACCGTCGGCGATTGCCGTCGGCGCTGTCGATACGCGCGCGACCGTGACACGAACCGACGATTCCGTTGCCGCGTACAGTTCACGCGGACCCACGCGCTTCGATCATCAGGTCAAACCCGATCTCGTTGCGCCAGGTCACAACCTGATTTCCGCCGGTGCCACCGACAGCCTGCTGTATCAGCGATACGTCGATCGACAGGTCGACGGCGCTCCCAACCGTCGGTACTTGCGCCTGAGCGGCACGAGCATGGCGGCTGCCGTGACGAGTGGAGTGGTCGCGCTGATGATCGCGGCCGAGCGTGCGGCTGGCGCGGCGGAGATGAGCCCCACTGCCATCAAGGCCATGCTGCAGTTCACGGCCATCGACGTTCCCGGGGAAGACCATCTCGCCGAAGGGGCCGGTGTGCTGAACGCCCGCGGTGCGCTGGATCTGCTCAAGGCCCGACTCACGCGTCGCACCTCGACATCCGAGCCAGCCACGCTCGACGTCACGCCGTTCTCGAGTGTCGGGACCGAGACCTACATGTGGACACAGACGATCGTCTGGGGCAACACGATCGTCTGGGGGAACACCATCGTGTGGGGCAACACGATCGTCTGGGGCAATACCGTCGACGGATCGAACGGCGATGCGCTCTGGGGCTCGACGATCGTCTGGGGCAATGGCTGGGTGCCATCGAGCGAGGACGTGGTCGTCGGCCTTCGCGACGTCTGGTCGACCGCGATGGACGAAGACTTCCAAGTGGAAAAGTAGAGAAGTGGAAAAGTGGAAAAGTAAGTTGTAAGCCTCCACGCACTTTCAAGTTACTTTCCACTTCTTCCACTTTTCCACTTCTTCCACTTCTCTGCTACGGTGGTCAGATGCCTGTGGTCTCCCTCGAGGGAGTGACGATTGCGTACGGACATCTCCCCCTGCTCGATGGCATCTCCCTGCGTATCGAGCCGCGGGAGCGCATCGCTGTCATCGGGCGCAACGGGACCGGCAAGTCCACGCTGTTGAAAGTTCTCAGTGGCGAAGTTCAGCCCGATGCGGGCACGGTGTGGCGCCAGCCCGGCTCGCGCATCGCACGGCTGGAGCAGGACGTCCCCTTGTCCGCGTCCGGCTCCATCTTCGACGCCGTTGCGGAAGGTCACACGCACCACTCGGCCGACGACGAGCAGTGGGTGCGGGACCATCACGTCGATCTGGTCCTGTCCCGACTCATGCTCGACGGCGATGCGATGGTCGACACGCTGTCCGGTGGTTGGCGCCGACGCGTGCTTCTGGCCCGCGCGCTCGTGGGGCAGCCGGACCTCCTGCTGCTGGACGAGCCGACCAACCATCTCGACATCGACGCGATCACGTGGCTCGAGGAGTTCGTCGCGGATTACCCCGGAGCGGTCATGTTCGTCACGCACGATCGCCTGTTCCTGCAGCGGTTGGCGACACGGATCGTCGAGCTCGATCGCGGGCGAGTGACGTCATGGCCGGGAGACTATGCGACGTATCTGAAGCGGAAGGAGGAGGCGCTCGCGAACGAGGAGGCCGAGCGCGCTCGTTTCGACGACAAGCTCGCGGAGGAAGAAGCCTGGATCCGACAGGGCATCAAGGCGCGCCGCACGAGAAACGAAGGGCGGGTCCGCGCACTCGAGGCGATGCGGGAGGAACGCCGGGCCCGACGCGAGGAGATGGGACAGGTGCGGCTCCAGACCGTCATGGCGGATGCGATGACCGCACGATCGGGCAAGCTCGTGCTCGACCTGGTCGATGTGGGTAAGTCGTTCGGCGGGACGCCGGTCGTCGATCATTTCTCGTCACGCGTGCTGCGGGGCGATCGAATTGGTCTGATCGGTCCGAACGGCGCAGGCAAGACGACGCTCCTCAGGATGGTCCTGGGAGAGCTCCCGCCAGATCACGGAGAAGTCCGGCGCGGCGCGGGTGTGGAGATCGCCTACTACGATCAGCAGCGCGAGCAGCTCGATCCCGAGCGCACGGTCTTCGAAACCGTCGGGGACGGGAACGACACGGTCACCGTGAACGGCCGTACCCGCCACGTCCACGGCTACCTGCGGGACTTCTTGTTCCCGGCCGCGCGGGCGGCATCACCTGTCAAAGCGCTGTCGGGAGGGGAGCGCAACCGACTGCTGCTCGCACGGCTGTTCACGCGCCCCGCGAACGTGCTCGTCCTCGACGAGCCGACCAACGATCTGGACATCGAGACACTTGAGCTGCTCGAGGCGCAGCTCGTCGACTGGCCGGGGACGCTCCTGCTGGTGAGCCACGATCGCGCGTTCCTCGATGACGTCGTCACGAGCACGTGGGTCTTCGAGCGTCACGGCCGCGTGCAGGAATACGTCGGTGGATACGAGGACTGGGTGCGCCAGCGATCGACGCGGTCGGACGCGTTGGCGGTCTCGCGCCGGCCACGCTCCGAGATCGACGGTAGACGCGGTGGAGCGGCGACGGCGGCCGTAAAACCGGCCAAGCTGTCGTACAAGGAACAGCGCGAGCTCGAGGCGCTGCCGACCCGCATCGAGGTGCTCGAGGCTGAGGTGAGAGAGCTGAACGCACGCATGGCCGGGTCAGAGTTCTACAAGGAAGGCGGCAAGGCAATCGCCGGCGTACTGGCGCGGCTCGAGACCCTCGAACAGGAGCTTGCCGCTGCCTACGCACGGTGGGACGAGCTGGAGTCCCGATCCGCCTCTTGACCGCCACTCCGCGCTACGATGTCGGCACGATGAAACCATCCGACTGCATCCTTTTCAGTGGCGGTGCGCCGGGCGCCGAATCCCAGTTCGGCGCGTGCGCCGAGCACTACGGTGTCGAGGAAGTCAACTTCACCTTCGACGGTCACCAGATCGAACGGCATCGAGGCATCCGCGTGCTCAATCACGAGGAGCTGCTGACCGGCGACGTGAGCCTCGAGTACGTCTCGCGTTTGATGCGGCGTCGCTACGTCGAGGGACCCACGATCCGCAAAGTCCTCCAGACGCTCTGGTACCAGGTGAACAACGGGCAAGAGATCTATGTGATCGGCTCTATCCAGGAGGACGACACCGTTCGCGGGGGAACAGGGTGGGGCGCCGAGTTCGCGAAGCTGTGCAACAAGCCGCTCTTCGTGTTCGATCAGGATCGTGATTCGTGGTTCCACTGGACAGGATCCGCGTGGACGCCGGCGGCTGGCGCAACGGCCCCGCTGATCACACACGCCCATTTCACGGGCACTGGCACCCGGACGCTGCGCGAGAACGGCAGAAAGGCGATCGAGGAGCTCTTCAGTCGATCGTTCTCCGCCGCCTGACCCGTACTGACTGGAGGGAGTCATGAGGCGTGCGAGCTGTTTGGCGGCGATCGTGGTGGTGGGATTCGGCGTGACCGGCGTTGCGGCGCAACGCGGTTCCGGGCCGCGCATTCCGCCCACGGGCACGATCGAGAGGGTCCGCGACAATCTGTACAAAATCCCGGGTGCGGGCGGAAACACCACCGTCTTCATTACCGCCGACGGCGTGGTCCTCGTCGATACCAAGCTCGCCAACAACGGTGAAGCCATTCTGAAGCAAGTCCGCACGATCACCGACAAGCCAGTGACGACGATCATCAACACGCACGTCCATCCCGACCACAACGGGAGCAACGACTATCTGAAGACCTATCAAGTCGAGGTCGTTGCGCACGAAAACACGAAGAAGTGGGTGGCGGCCAACCCGAGATCCAATCCCGCGATGATGCCAGACCGAACCTATACCGATCGGATGACGCTCGGCACCGGGAAAGACCGCATCGACCTCTATTACTTCGGAGGCGGACACACCAACGGCGATGCCTTCGTCGTCTTCCCGGCCGTGCGAGCGATGTGCATTGGCGACCTGATGGCGTGGAACATGGCTCCCCTCATCGATCCGGCAACCGGCGGCAGCGTGATCGCGCTCCCCGACACGCTCGAAAAAGCGATGAAGGGGATCAAGAACGTGGAGCTCGTCATCGAGGGGCATGGGAGCGTGAACACGTGGGACGGGCTGCGCGCGTACACGGAATTCAATCGCGCGCTGGTGAACGTCGCCAAGACGTCGCTGACGAGTGGGAAGACTCCGGAGCAGGCGCTCGATCAACTGGCGGACAATGCGAAGTTCGCGGTCTTCATGAAAGAGGAGCTGCTGAAGGACCTGGAGTACGGCGGCACGCCGAAATCGCGCGCGCTCATCAATCTCAATGTGGCCTATCAAGAGCTCAAAGGCGAACCCGTGACCACGAATTTCGGCCCTCGCGGCGCCGCTCCACCGCCGACGCCGGCTCCCGGTTCGACGGCACCAGCGACACCGCCGGCCAGGTAGCCGTCCGTATCGCGGTGTTTGACGATTTTTTGTTTCAGCGGTGCCTCGACTCCGACAGAAGATTCATGGCGGCAAACCGCTGGAGGACTTGATGAAGGGCGCGATCACCATCACGACTGCGATCTGTGTGGCCATGCTCGCCGTCGGCGTCTGGGCGCAGGCGCCCACACCGCGTGCGCTGCCGCTCGAAAATCTCGGCCTCGAGCATCTGGACATCGTCGTACCCGACACGGCGGCGTCCGCGCGTTTCTATGCGCGGATCTTCAAGACGACGCTGCACCAGCAGCCTGTCCGCGACACGCTGCGCTACTTCGTCGTCCTGGGCGACGTTCCGGCGGACCGACAGGTCGGGTATGTCGCCATCGGTGCGGCCAATGGGCGACCGGCAGTGATTGGACACTACTGCGTGCTCGCCAAGACCTACAGTCGCGAGGGTTTTGCGAGCGGGCTGCAGGCCGCCGGCTTGCCGTCAGCGGCCACAGCGCCTGGCCCGATCGGGATGTGGCCTGATCCAGATGGACTCGAGCTGCAGCTGTTTCAACCACCGGCAGGACTCGTCACGGCGGCGGTACCATCACCACTGCCGATCGACGGTCAGGGTATCGTTGCTCCGATCGGCGTCGATCACGTGATGCTCGACGTTGCGAACGTCGATCGGTCGCTGTCGTACTACCGTGCGGTCTATGGTCCCAACCTCGAGGGACCGCGCGAGCCGAGCGGACGCGTCTGGCTCCGTCTCGAGCGCGCAACCCGTCTTGGTCTGCAGCCGGTCACCGATGGCCGGAAGCCGTCGATCAGTCACTTCGCGATCAAGGTGCGCCCGTTCGATCGCGCCGCGCTCACGGCGCGACTGCGCGAGGCGGGCGCGAAGGAACTGCCATCGGCCGATGAGCCCGATGTCGTCCGGTTCCTCGACAACAACGGAATCACCGTCGAACTGCGCGTGGCGTCCTGAGGGTCACTCGCACCTACACTTGTAGGGCGATGACCGATTCAGATCCGTTCACGATCCGTCCAGCCACGCGCAAGGATCTTCCCGTCCTGGGCCGGCTCGGCGCCATGCTCATGCGGACACACTATGTGTTCGATGAGCGGCGCTTCATCATGCCCGCAGCCGATGCTGAAGAAGGATACGCCTGGTTCCTGGGCACCCAGATGCGCGATTCCGACGCGACCGTCCTGGTCGCGGAGGATCGCGCGACCGGCGCTGTCGTCGGTTACGTGTATGCCGCCCTAGAGCCGATGTCGTGGAAGGAGCTCCGTGACGCGTGTGGATATATCCACGACATCGCTGTCGACGAGTCGCGGCGGCGCGCCGGCGCGGCGTCGGCGCTGATGGAGGCAGCAATGCAGTGGTTGCGCGAGAAAGGTGCACCGCGCGTCATCCTGGGAACCGCATCGCAGAACGAAGCGGGACAACGCCTGTTCACCGCTCTGGGTTTCCGTCGGACGATGATCGAGATGACGAGAGAGTTGTGACGCGCTAGGCGAGCGCGCTGTGAAAGGCCAGGAACATTCCTGGCCTTTCGATCAACGTGTAGCGTCGGAGCTCAGGTCAGCGTGCGGTGCTTGCCGTGCTCGAGCCCTCGCGTTTGAACGTCAGCGGCGCACCGCCCTGAATGCTGTTCACCATCCCAGTGATGGTGGTGCCGTCGGCGGAGAGCTGACCGCCGTAGTTCCAGGGTTGCGTGTTCGGCAATTCGAACCTGATCACCCGGTCCTTGATATCGAGATCATGGAGCGGCTTGTCGATCTTCGGATCGACGCGGCCGCGGAAGGTTTTCAGATTGGTGCCGATCAACTTCCCGTTGACGGTGCCATCCGGATTCTTCGTGAACTCCAGAAAAATCTCGTAATCGATCGTCGGGATGGCTGGCCTGCCGCTCCATCGTCCAGCCAGGGCGTTGGCGACATCGGCGGCAACCTGCACCGGCTTCTGCGGCGGTTCCGGTTTCGGATTCTGACGTTCGTAGCGGTTGGTCGTCGAATAGTTCTGGATGATCGAGTTGCCCTCGTGGCACCCATACTCCCACCACTCGTATGTGGGATCGTTCCGCATCGGGTAGCGCACCGTGAATGAACCCGTCAGGATGACTGGATCTTCGGTCTTGATCTCGTAGAGCCACATGTCGTTGTTCAGGCGCACGATCCGCTCGGTCGTCTTCATCCGGTCGCTGACGGGGAAGCGGTTGCCTGCGGGCGAGCCGACGACCGCCAGATTGATCAGCGGCGGGCCTTCCTTGTAGTTCGTCGTCTCGACCACAAGCGTGTTGCCCTCCCAGTGCCCGATCGAGTCGCCCATGTACGCCTTGATCGCCGAGCCGGCGTGCGGACGTCCGTCGGTATAGATGATGCGCGCGTCGTGGATCATCTCGAGATCGAACACGACCACGCCTGGGGCCTGTCTGATCGCGAAGCCGCCGTTGTAGCGATACGGCATCATCGACGACGGCATCCCGCGCGAGCGGCAGTTGTCCCAGAAATCGAAGTCGAGCGGGTCCTCGTAGATCGGATCCTCGCCGGGCAGCGCCCAGGAACTGCCCATGGCGAGCGCGCGACGCTTGCCTTCCGCGGTGAGGGCGGGCAGCCGGCCGTTCACCGGATCGACAATGAGCGTAGTCTGCCGTTGTGGGGTGGCCGGGTCGGTGACGCCCGATAGCAGCGCGCGGCCATAGTTGCCTTGCTTGATCAGATCTCGGCCGAGGTCGCCGCGGCCACGCGCGGCGGCGATGCGGTCGTTGTATTCCTGTTCCGTCCACCACGCCTTGTTCATGTCGCACGGCGGACCGCCGAAGCGGTAGCTGTTCGCGCACCGCTCGAGGGGAACCCCAGCGGCCTGCATCATGTTCAGCATGGCCTGGATGTCGGGTTCACCCCATGGGGTTTTCGGGTGGACCCAGGTCTTCGGCGTGTCGATGAAGTGGTTCGCTTCGCTGGCGGCCCCACGAATCGAATCGTTGATCTGTCCGTGCGTCGTCGTCACGAAGATCGCGGCTGCCGCGGCGCCGAGCAGCACGCTGCGCATCGTCGGCATGATCCGGTGCATAGTCACTCCAGAGGACGCTGTTAACCGGAGGCGTCTGCCTAGAATGTAACGTACCCCCCCGGAACAGCGCTCGGTTTAGAAGGGCGGAGGTACGTTGGGTCCTCCATGGGGCATTCCAGATGAACGTGATCGCCAATCCGCTATCACGAGATAGCCAACCATGATGAGGATGACGTAGAGCACACTGATCGCGACATTGCGGGTTCGGTGACGTTCACTCGCCAAAGCAGCGGCCCCACCCGCGGTCCACGCCGCAATCCCCGTCGCGATCAGCAGGCCGCCGCCTGAGGCGTATAGACCGACCACTACGAACCGCAGTATTGCGAGCGTGATCGTCGCGACGAGCGGTCCCACCAGCCATCCTCGTTTCATGGACGAGGGCCTCCTCTGCGTCTACTTGCCGGCCGAGTCCTTGCACGCGCCTCGGCGAAGGCGGAGGTGTGCCACATGAAGAGAATAGCCGCGCTCACAATTGGCATCTTGCTCTGCGTTACGGCAGTGAGAGCTGAGCTCTCGTCGTCACAAGCCAAGCGACTCAATGACGCCGCTACGGTGCTCACGGAGTTGCGCGCGATACCGGACAAGGGCATTCCGGAGGGTACCTGGAACCGCGCGGAGTGCGTGGCGGTCATCCCTGGTCTGAAGAAGGGGGCGTTCATCATCGGTGGCGAGGCGGGCAAGGGCGTGATCAGTTGCCGAGCCGGCCAAGGCTGGAGCGCTCCCGTGTTTCTCGAACTGCGGAAGGGCAGCATCGGCTTTCAGATCGGGGCCGAGAACATCGATCTCGTGCTGCTCATGATGAACCGCAACGGCGTCGAGAAGCTGTTGAGCAACAACATCAATCTCGGGGCCGATGCCGCGGTTGCTGCCGGCCCGGTCGGCAGAGTCGCCGAGGCGAGCACCGACGCACGGCTGAAGGCCGAGATCCTCGCGTATTCGCGGGCGCAGGGTGCGTTCGCCGGCATCGACCTCTCCGGTGGTGTGCTGCGACCCGACAAGGACGCGAACGCCGATGCCTACGGTGCATCAGCGAACGGTCGTGATGTCCTGTTCACGTCGCGAGTCACGGCGCCGCCTGCCGCACAGGCGTTCCTGCGAACGCTGCGGGAAGAGGCACGCGCCACGACCGGCCGTAAGGACTGAGGACCTGCTGCATGTGGCAATGCAGCAGTGATGAGGCCGGATGGTAGACTCGCCGCACCTCGGCGGGTCTCGATGCCTCTCCACCGAACACTCACGGCGGCCGCTCTGTTCGTTGCGGCCGTCGTCGGCACAGTCGCCGCTGCCGCACAGCAACGCACCGCCGCCGACTCCTTCCGCGCGAAGCTCCTCGCTGCTCTTGGTGACCATCGACGTCGCGAAGTCGCGATGATGTTCAAGTATCCAGCCCGAGTCATCGTCAGCGGCTTCCCGATTCCGGTGCAGGACGAGGCGGCGCTGATCAAGATGTACGACCTGTTCTTCACGCGGGAGATGCGATGCCTGCTGGAGCGAGGACCCAACCGTGATGTGGAATCGAGCGCGAGCGGCGATTCGGGCGCTGCAGTCCTCATGCTGGCGGACGGGCACATCATCGCGGAACGGACACCAGCCGGCTACAGAGTGACGCGCATGACGGTGGTGGGACAACCGAGCGCGCCCTCGAAGGAGAAGGACATCGTCCGCGCGGACCTGCGCCTGGGCGGGCAGTGGCAGCGCGCCGGCCGCCTCGACGGCGACGATCTGGATGCCTATCGCGTGTCGTTGACCATGGGCACACAGGTGCGACTCGTGCTCGAAGGGTTTCGCGGCCTCGATGCCGCGCTGCGGATGACCGATGCGACCAACCGTTCGCTGACGGGCGACAACGCGCGTCGCGCCTGGAGCGGCACAGTTCCAGCCAGTGGCGATTATCGTGTGGAAGTATTTCGCCGCGCCGCGTATTGTGGGGCGCCCGTCAAATATGTGCTGACCATCACCGTGCGGTAGGACCAGGCTCTGACGATCGCGTTGTCGAAAGTCGTCAGCCCGAACGCCTCGCACGCATGCGCCGGGCGTCGGCCGCGATCCGCAGGTCGACATCGTTCCCGTTCTGGCTGGCGCGGAATTCGACGATGCGGACGTCGGCGAGGCCTCGCGCGATGAACGGATCCTCGCGAGCGATCGTCTCGATCTCTTCGCGACTGCTCGCCACCGCGAGGATGATGCCGCCGACGCGCGGAATCTGGCGTCCGGAGATCAGGAAGTTCCCGGACGCGTAATACCGATTGAGGAATGCGACGTGGTCCGCCATGTGTGCGTCGATCTTCTTCAGTGGGGCGGTGTACGTCAGCTCGATGATGAACATGGGCCATGGTAACGAATCAAGCGCGCTGCCCCTGATATCCCATTCGCGCTGTTGATTAGTTACTCTGTCTCTTTGCCGCGCTCCGCGCGGCGAGCCCGGTACGCGGTCGCAGCAACGAAAACACGATTCGCGTTCGCGGCTGCATAACGCGCTGACCCGAGAGATGTGCCCTCATGCCGCCCGTCGAGCGGAAACGCCGCGCGCGGTCGGGCGCATCGGCGACACAAATGCCGATCGTTCATCGCATCGCAACAACTTTGTTACACATAGCAGGTACACCTCCTGCTTCGAAGTGTGTGCAGGAGGAACCGCGCATGACCTCACGCTCGCTCGTGCCCGAAGAAGAAGAGGTCGCCCTCGTCGGGGCGGACACCGAGAATCAACACGACGATGCACACGTTGTCGCCACCCAGGATCCGGAGCTGATCCAGCACTGGGCGCAACTGAGAGGCGCTGAACCAGCGACCGGCGAGGCCACGCCATCAGGACCGGCGACCGTTGACGTGCACGATGGCGACGCTGGCATTCGGTTCAACTTCCCAGGCGCCGCGCGTTATCGTCCGATCGAGTGGCCCGAATGGTTCGACCATTTTCGACACCACGAGCTGGTGTTCGTCTATGAGCGTGACGAGCCGGAGCAACCCCCGAGTGCTCGTTATCGCCTCCTGAAAATGGAGTCCCTCAAGAAACGGGCGACCGTCCTCGCCTGAGGCACGTGTGCGAATGGACGCGTGGCCGAGGTCTATCGCACGCGAACGGTCGCGCTGTTCGAATACGCGGACACGCCCACGCTGTTGAACGCCTGGACGCGATAGACCCAGGTGTCGGCCGTTTCTGTCCGCGAGTAGCTCGTGACGTTCGCCCCGAGCGTGGCGATGCGCGAGAACTGAAGGGTCTTTGCCTTCGCGGCACGCTCGACGTAGAAGCCCGTCTCGTTCGACGAGTTGTCACGCCATGTAAGAGTGACGACTCGACCGGTGCCAACGGAGGCCGCCAGGGTCGATGGCGCCGCGGGAGCTGTCGGACCGGGGGTGGCGATGATGCCGACAGTCGTGGACGCGGCTGCTCCCTGGTTATCGGTGACGGTGAGCTGCGCCGTATAGCTGCCTGCTGTCAGATAGGTGTGACTGGTCGTGGACCCGGATGCGCTGCCGCCGTCGCCAAACGTCCACGCGTAGCTCGCGATCGTTCCGTCGGAGTCAGACGAGCCGCTGCCGTTGAAGTTCACGGCAAGTGGTGCGGTGCCGGAGGTCGGAGTCGCGGTTGCGTTCGCTGTCGGCGGCTGATTCACGGGCGCGCCGGACTTCGGGACGACGAACAGCGTCACGCTCTGGGGTGGAACCGTTGTCGTGAACGACGTCCCGGACACTGCGAGATCGTTCAGTCGCGTGATCGTGTTCGACGCCGTGAGCTGCCACGCGCTTGCCGTGGCCCCGGGCGCGACGTTCGCGAGGGTGACGGTCACTGGCGTCGAGCCGGAGAGCACCTTCGCGATTACCATCACGGTCACGGCGCCATCGCTCGATCGCTCGGCGGCGAACACCGACAGGTTGTCGGCATTGGCCGTCGACGTAGCGCGCACGTTCGTGTTGCCGAACGTCGAGCGGTTGCCGTCGTAGTTGCGATACATCTTCATCGCTTTGTAGGTCGGTGTCGTCGTGTCCGGTGTCGTCCAGCGCGCGCCGATGTCGAGACCTTCGCGGCCGAAAATGCCGTAGATGTCCGCCTGCGTGGTCGCGCCGTTGATGTGGTTCTCGGCGCCCCAGTTGTATTCGGTGATGCCGACCGGCGTGCCGGGGTAGTAGTAGGTGTTGGCCCAGGTGCGCAGCCGCGGAATGAGCTGGACCTTGTCGTTGATCCAGGTCTCGTCCGTGTAGTTCGGATCCCACAGCGATCGTGTCGACCGGTTGCGCCGCAGCTGCATCGCGGAGCTGACGTCGCCCTGCGGCCAGAACTCGCCGCCCTGCGGATAGTAGTGAACGGTGAACACGTCGATCAGGTGACGCTGTTCGACGTCCGACTGGGTCTTCAGCTCCCGAAGCAGCCATGGCAGGTAATCCATGTTGCCATGCGCCGCGCGATCCGGCAGGAACGACCAGCCGTGCTGCGAGCCGTACTGCTGGTCATATCCACTGAACACATAGCCGCTCCAGCCCCACTCTTCGGGGCCGACGATCAGCGCTCCGGGATCCGCGTTCTTGATCGCGCCTGCATACGTGATCATCAGATCCCGTATCTGTTCCATCGTGGCGCCGGTTGGCCATACGTCACGATGCGTCGAATGCCAGATGCTGTGCTCGTTGTCGAGAATGTAGTACTTGAGTCCGCCGCTCGCGGCGAGGCCGAAGCGCTGCACGAAATGCGAGATCCACGCGCCCTGCAGCGTCGTGCTGTTCAGAACGTTTGCATCGAGCGGGTTGTTGCCCGTCACCGGCTGACCGTTCTTCATGCCGTTGCAGGCCTGCGGAAACCACTGCCAGTCGCAGTCGTCCTGCGCTCCGTAGACGCGGCTGTCGAAACTCGCGAGCTTGGATCGGTTGGCTCCGACCTTCGCGACGTATTCGATGATCGGCACCGTGATCATCGGCTCCGCGCCGCCGGCGCGACTGGTGAGGACGAAGTCGTCGCCGCGCTGACCGGGAGTCGCGCTCGATTCGGCGATGCTCTCGAAATACCAGTCGGCGCCGCGATTGTCCGAGTTCAACTCCCAGTTGTATCGCGAGGTGTTGTTGCCTCCGTAGCGATGCAACGGCACGTTGAGATCCTGCAGCTGCGCGGTCGTCGCGTAGGCTACGCCGTAAATGCGGGGGTTGATGGCGCGGCGATTTGCCGCGGCGTCGACCGCGATCGTGACCGAGGCGTTCTGGGCATTCAGGACCGCGGCGGCAACAGCCAGCGTCGCAGTCAGCGCAATTCGTGAGCGGATCCGCATCATGGCGTCACCTGGTTGGTGGTTGGCTGGTTGGTAGTTCGTGGGTGGTAGTTCGTGTCAGACCGGTCGCAGCTACTAACCACCAACCAACCAGCCAACCACCAACCAGCCAGTGGTCGTCAGCTGCGAGGCAAACCGCATTCCAACCGGGTCACGTGCAGAAGGCGCTTCTGCCCCAGGACAAATCACACAAGTTGCCGTTGAATCACCGTTCCGTCACCGCGATGGAAAGGGTGAACGAGCCAGAAGTCTCGTTGCAGGCGGGATTGTTTGAACGGCTGGGCTGAAGCGCCGCCGGCCAACGCATGAAGCGTCGAGCGCGGCGGCGACTCGTGCGTCGTGTGTGTGATTGCTACTGCCGTTCGATCCGCAATCGCCAGCGATTGAGCTTTCCGGTATCGAGGCGGTCACGGTCAGCGACCTTCAGCTTCCATGCGCCGAGGATGGCGCTGCCGCGCAAGGCTGCGAGTGCCGGTGTCGTCGTCGCCGTGAAGGTCTTTACGATGTTGTCTGCCGACCCACCCGTCCGCTGATGCAGGATGACTGGTGCACCCGCGGGCGGCACGAGCGAGACCTCGAGATCGCCGATGAAGGTGTGCGTGATGTCCACGCTCACGGCTACGTCTCGGACAGTTCCTGTCGCCGTTGCCAGCAGCGATCGCTCGATGCCTGTTGCATCGTTGTCGGGAATACTCAGGCCCGGTGCGTCTTCGAGCTCGACGGCGGCTTGATCGCCGAGGGTGGCCTCGAGCTCCCAGCGAACCAGCCGCCCCAGGTCCGCAGGCGCAACGTCCGCGGCCGACAGGGTCCACGCACCGGCGAGCGTTTCGCCGGCCAGGGCGCTCAGTTGCGGTGTGTCGGCAATCGAGTACGTGCGATTGAGATCGTCGGCGTTGCCTCCCGCGCGATTGTGCAGCGTCACGACCCGAGCCGATGGCGACGTCAACGTGACCACGAGGTCTCCGATGAAGGTGTGCGAGATGTTGACGGTGACCTTCATGCTTGCCACGCGTCCAGCCTCGGTGAACGTGATCGAATCACGCACGCCCGCCGGCGTGTTGTCGGGGATCACGAGACCGGGCGCGCTGGCCCGCCGCAATCCCTGCTGCGTGGGCGCACCCAGGCGAAGGGCTTCGGCGACGGCCGCCTGCGCATCGACGCAGCCATGGCCGAACCACGGACTCCACGTGCCGTCGGGGCTGCCGATGTTCTGGAACGCACCGCTGGCAAACGGGCCCGCGGGCGAGATGTCCCACGTCGGAGTGGGATCGAACGATGCCGGTGGGGTTCGCGGATACGGGGTCATGTCCAGATCCTTGGCCGCGGTCCGCTTCAGGATGCTGATGACCTCGAGCGCGGTCAGTTGCGGATTCGCCGAGATCACGAGCGCCGCAATCCCGGCAACCAGCGGTGTGGCGCTCGACGTGCCACCAAACGTATCCGTGATCGAGGTGGTGAGGGTCCCCAGGGCGGTGGTGATGCCAAGGCCGACGACCGTCAATCGCCGGTACTCGTGGACGTTGTTGGAGGGTGCGCACACGCCGATGCCGGTTCCGTAGTTCGAGTAGTGGCTGCGCTGAGCATTCGATGCGAGTGCCGCCACGTGCATCACGCCGGGAATCGTCGTCAGGTTGTGATCGAACACCCGCGACGTCTGCACGCCGACCCAGGTGGTGAGCGACGAGTTCCATCCCCTGGTGAAGGGGATGTCGAGCGTGCCGGTATGCTGGATCGGACAATTCTCGTTGCCCGCGGCGAACAGGAAAACGATGCCGCGTCCGCGGCGTCCACCTGTCTCCGAGAGTTGCCTGACTCGATTCAGGGCGACGGTCGAGAACGGCATCGTCGGCGAATTTCCCCACGAGTTGGAGACGACGTCCACCTTGTCGGACATGAAATCGAGCGCGGCAATGAATTTGGAGTCGGTGATGAGCAGCGACGGCCCGTTCGATTCCCATTTGATCGGAAGAAGTCGGCATCCCGGCGCTGCGCCCACGGTGAGTGTCGCGTCCGCTTCGCCGGCGATCACACCAGCGCATGCTGTGCCGTGGTTGGCGCCCTGCTGATACATCTTGGCGGGATCGGCGGCTGGTGATCCGTTGGTGACGAGCGTGTTGCCCTCGAAGTACCCCCACGCCGCGAACTTGCCAGGCGAGTCGAAATCGTTGTGATCGAGACGGCACCCGTCGTCGGTGACGCCGACGACGACATCGGGGCTGCCGAACAGGTTGAGCGCCTGCCACGCCCCCTCGCAGCGCGAACAGGCGCGCTGGTCTACCGCTGGATCCACGAAGCGCGGGTGCAGATGCCACTCGCGCGCGTACGCCGCATCGGTCGGCAGCGCGAATTGTGTTCGCGACACACGCATATTCAGGTCGTGATCGGCCCGCTCGACCGTCGGCTCCTGTTCGTTCAGCAGCACCACGAGCTTGACCGGATTCATCCCGGTGTGGTCGGTGAGCTGGAACAGAAACTCCGTCGGTGAATACACCTGCAGGCCTACAAGCCCGTACTTCGCAACGAACGCGGCGAGATCGGTCTGGGAGGGTGCACTGTTGAAGGTGACGAAGACGCGATCGGTGATGAGGAACTCCTCGCCGGTCTGCGCGTTGTCGTACGCGTGGTGGGTAGGAGCGATCGCGCGTGCCCGGGTCATGTCCTCGTCGAGCCTGGCGGCGGCCGTTGTGATCCGCGTGGAATGCGGCGACACCGATTCCGTGTCGCGGAATCCCTCGCGGGCGGCGGCATCGGGCGAGACGCGGACCACGAACTGATCAGGCCGCTTGCTCAGCGGGACGCGCTTGCCGTCGCGGTACGTGTACTCGTCGGTGGTCGAGGCGCGAAGACCGTCGGTTCCAGATGTTCGTGTGGCCATGGTGTGTGGCGATCTCCTTAAGTGTGGGAAGTCAACGGCCGCCTCGCGGCGACGTCGGGATCGAAAGCCGGTCGGACAGTATTAACGCTCGTCGGGCACGAGGCGAACATTGGATGGTAGGCTCAAAAGGGTGGTCTCCGGGCGACTGAACCATGAAGTTCCGCGCGCGTGCATTCGTCGTGGTCGTCGTCCTCGGACAGCTGGCACCCGCGCCGGCCCCTCGCCCGATCCTCGACTACGTCAAGCAGACGTGGACGACGTTGACGCGATCGAACCGCACGATCGCGATGGCTGCCGTCGATCCCAAGTCGGCTCCGGGCCCCGACGGACGATGGCCGGTCTATCTTCCGGCCAGTGAGAATCGCGTCGTCGTGGAAGCGGCGCTCCGTCGTCAAGTGTCGCCGGCCGATCTGCGGAAGGTCGTGATTCGCACGCTACCAGCAGAAGAGGGTAACCAGGGGCTGCTATATCTGCCGAATCCGTACGTCGTGCCCGGCGGGCGCTTCAACGAGATGTACGGGTGGGACAGTTACTTCATCCAGCTCGGTCTGCTTCGCGACGGGCTCGTTCCGCTCGCAAAGGGGATGACGGACAACTTCCGATACCAGATTCGCCACTACGGCGCGGTGCTCAATGCGAATCGCACGTATTACCTCACGCGTTCGCAGCCACCGTTTTTCACGTCGATGGTGTTGGGCGTTTACCGGCAGACGCATCAGAGGAAGTGGCTGTCCGAGAACGTCGCCGCGAGCGACACTTACTACCGATACTGGACATCAGGTTCGCATCTCACGGAGACGGGACTGTCGCGGTATTGGGATTCCGGCGAAGGTCCCGCGCCCGAGGTGCAGTCATCGGAGCGTGACGAAGCCGGGCGGACCCATTACGACCGGGTGCGCGAGTATTACCGCACGCACGACGTGACCGATTACGAGATCACGCAGTACTACGACAAGGCGACCCACCGGCTGACGCCACTCTTCTACAAGGGCGATCGCTCGATGCGTGAGTCGGGCTTCGATCCGTCGAACCGCTTTGGTCCCTTCAATGTCGACATCATTCAATACAACCCGGTGTGTCTGAACTCGCTGCTCTATCTGATGGAGAAGGACGCTGCGGAGATTGCCACGATTCTGGGACGAGCCAGCGATGCGGCCGCGTGGACTCGGCGGGCGCAGACGCGAGCCGATCTCGTGAATCGTCTGCTGTGGGATGAGGCCGCGGGGTTGTATCTCGACTACGACTTCACGCGGAAGCAGCGTCGCAACTATCCGTTCCTGACGACGTTCTGGCCTCTGTGGGTTGGCATCGCGACGCCAGAACGGGCCGCGCGCGTTGCCAAGAATCTGCCGCTGTTCGAGCAGCCAGGCGGTCTTCAGACGAGCACGACCAGAAGCGGCAGCCAGTGGGACGCCCCGTTCGGATGGGCGCCGCTGCAGCTGATCGCAACCCGGGCATTGCGCCGCTATGGATTTTCCGAGGACGCCGATCGCGTGGCGACGAAGTTCCTCACGATGGTCGCTGGCCAATACCGGCAGACGGGGATCATCGTCGAAAAATACGACGTGATGAAACAGGGTAGTGAGGTCGCCGACGATCTGAAGTTCGGATACCGTTCGAACGAACCAGGGTTCGGCTGGACCAATGCCGCTTTCGTGGTAATGCTGGACGAATTACCTGCCAGCGTGCGCTTGAAGGTATCGGGATTCAGGAATCCTGATACCCGATTCCTGATTCCTACTGTGCTCCTCCCGCCGTCGTACGCGCCGGCGGCGCCTCCTTCGGGATGGCGAACGCCATCAACTGAGCGCCCGAGTTCGCCCCACCTCGCACGCCGACGATGATGAACTGGCGACCGTCCTGGAGGTACGTCATCGGCAGGCTTGTTTGCGGACCGGGGAGTGCCGCCTGCCAGATGCTGGCGCCGGTTGCCTTGTCATACGCGTGAAACACCGCCTGACCGCCGGCGCCTTCACCCGCGAAGAGTAGCGCTTTCGTCACGAGCAGTCCGGCCTGTGACGGGCTTCCCGTCGGTGGCAGATTCAATCCGAGCTTGGCGGCAGCCTGTTTGATCGCCGGCGGTGTGTCGCCGTTCGGAATCTGCCAGGCGATCTCGCCCTTGTTCATGTTGTACGCGGTGATGCGCCCGTACGGCGGCTTGAGCAATCGCAACCCTTGAATGGTCGGCACCATGCCGCCCATGACGTAATCGGCATCCACGTTCGTCTTCGAGTGATCCTCGTTCTTGTTCAGACCGATCGCTGCTGGCGTCGTCGTCGATCCGACGTAGACGAATCCGGTTTCCGGATCGGCAACGCCACCCGGCCAGTTCGCGCCGCCGCCGAGCCCCGGCGCCGCGAGCGTTCCCTTGTTGCCGTTCGGGACGAGCAGCGACGGCGGCGTATACAGCGGACCAAAGCGATATCCCTCCGTCGCCTTCAATGCTTCGGCGCGCAGCTCGGGCGTGAAGTCGAGCAGATCGTCCTTCGTCACGCCCTGCTGATCGAATGCCGGTGGCTTCGAGGGAAACGGCTGCGTGGGCGATGTCCACTCCTTCGGCACATCGGTCTGCGGCACCGGCTTCTCGACCAGCGGCCACACCGGGCGACCGTTGGTTCGATCGAAGACGTAGGCGAACGCCTGCTTCGTCAACTGCACGACGGCCCGAACGGGTCGACCGTCAACCGTCAGGTTGATCAGGATCGGGTGCGGCGGCATGTCGTAGTCCCAGATGTCGTGATGCACGAGCTGCTGATACCAGATCATCTTGCCGGTCTTGATATCGACGCAGATGAGCGAGTCGGAGAACAGGTTGTTGCCGGGACGATGACCGCCGTAGACGTCATTGGTTGCCGATTCGACGTTGAGATACACGTATCCAAGCTGCGGGTCGGCGGAGAACGGACCCCACACGCCGGCGTTGCCGGTGTACTGCGCCGAGTCGCCGAGCCACGTTTCCGAACCAGGCTCGCCCGGACGCGGGATGGTGTGGAACTTCCACAGGTTGCGACCCGTGCGCACGTCGAACGCCATCACGTCGCCCTTGACGTTCGAGATGTTGACGCGTCCACCGGGCGTCAGCGCCGGGCCGACGACGATCACATCGTTCGAAATCACGGGCGGCGAGCTGTTGCCGATGCGGCCGATCGGATCGAGACCCACGTCGTTGTCGAGCTCGTTGAACAGATCGACGATGCCGTTTCGGCCGAACGACGCCGCCGGGACCCCGGTCTTGGCGTCGAGCGACACGAGCTGGAACCCTGGTGTGACGACCACGATCCGTTCGTCGCGTCCGTCGGTCCAATACGCGACGCCACGATGGACCTTGCGCGGGGCGCGGTCGAATCGGGCGCCTTCGTTGGGACGCCACACCCATAGCGTCTCGCCCGTCGCCGCGTTGGCGGCGACGACAGTACGGCGCTGGCCGGCAGTGAAGTACAGCACACCGTTCACCATCAGCGGCGTGGTCTCGGTGGTCGCCACTTCGGGTCCGGATCCGAAGTTGTCCATCTTCCAGGTCCATGCGACCTGCAGGTTCTTGACCGTGTCCTTGTTGACCTGATCGAGGGGAGAGTAGCCAGTGCTGGCTTCATCCGCGCTGTAGACGCGCCACTGGCCGTTGGTGCCGGCGCCGTTCTGCGCCTGCGCGGCGAGCGATGCCAGCACACACGCGACGAGGAGTCCCAGAAGCCACTGACGACGAGCTCCATGCATCATGGCGCCTCCTGCAAACGGCACCCGGAGTCACGACATGCGCACCGGGACCCGCGATGACGCGCGGATTATGGTTCAAGCACGCGGGCACGGCCAAGTCCGTTCTTGATGGCCTGTTCGCGCGGCGCGCCCGCGGCGTTACTGCTTGCTAGGTAGCTGGGTAGCTAGGCGGATAGGTAGTTGGTCAAATCACTTGTCCAAGCTTTCCTCGCAGGAAGCGAGTCGCACGGCTATCAAGCGGTTCAGACAAGTGGTCTTACCCAGCTACCCAGCTACTCAGCTACCGAAGGAGTGACCAATGGCGGTGATCTATGGAGTCCTGCGCGCGACGGTCGATCGGTTCAAGCGGGAGGACGTTGCGCCGGGGTCGACGAAGTCGCCACATCTCCAGATCAGAGTGGTCGACGATCAGAGCCACGTGTTCCGCATTCCGGTCAACGTGCGCTCCGGAGATCCCGAGAAGTCGCTCGTGATCTTCCATCGCGCCGATCCACTGCTCAGCCATCCGATCGTGGCGAGTCTCAACGACATTCCGTCGGGCCTCACCGACCTGAATCACCAGTCGCGATCCGCCTCGAACGCTCTGGACTATCTGCGTGCCCCGTTGTTCGATTTCCCGACCGGCATCGCGCTGCCGCCAACCGCACCGGGAACCGACGACGACCTTCAGGACGTGGTCAGTCGCCAGTTGACGGAATTGAAGCTGCGCAACGGCGAGCTGTTCGCGTTCGGCTCGCATTTCCACGACGCGCAGATCAGACCAGGGATCGATGCCGAGTTCGGAACCAGGGACGGGATGCACGACATCCACATGAATCAGGGCAACGGGCAGGACCACGCCGCAGACAACGGCGTGTTCAACGACGGCGGGTTGATTCTCAGATTTCCCGATCGCGTGACGGGACTGTTCTTCCGGTTCAAGACGCAGTTCCTGCCGACCGACGACGTGCATGGGAATCGCATTCCTGGCGTCTCGCGCGAGATCCCACCGGCGGGGACACTTCCCGGCGTTCCTGCCCCGGCGCCGCCATCGCCTGTTCCGCCTGCGCCGGCTCCGCCAACACAACCGAATCCCGTGTTCCCGGACGTCTACATCGAACGCGCGCTGCTGAACCCTCCGGGCGCGGACCCGGGAATGGAAACCGTGGTGCTCGGGAACACGACCATGAACGCCGTCGATCTCACGGGGTGGAGCATCGTCGATCGCAACAACGCCGCCGAAAAGCTTCGCAACGTCATGCTGCCGCCAGGCGCGTCGGTGTCGGTGGTGCTGACGGGCAAGAGCGCTCAGCTCTCGAACAATGGCGGCACGATTCGACTCGTCAACCCGCAGGGAATCCTGATGCATGCGGTGAGCTACGCGAAGGCGGACGCGGTCGAAGCGCGTTACATTCGCTTCAATACTTGATCGCGGACCGTAAAGGTCCGCGCCGCGCGTGACGGTCGGGTGTCTATTGGCGTTGCCGGCCGGGCATACGCGCGTCGTCTTTTTCGTTCTCGACGCAGTAGTGCTCGAGCAGATCGGTATCGGGAAGCAGCTCCTCGACCACGCTGAAGGTGATCGGGCGAGTGAACGTCTGCGGATCGGTGATGGTCATCGTCAGATCCAGGTGGCCGTAATCACGCCTACGGAAGCGCTCCTCGATACGCATGTCGGTGCTGTGCGGTGTGCCACGTGCATCGAGCCAGCCACGATCGTTGAAGCCGCTGGTTTCGATCACCAGGGTGTCGCCGTCCCAATGCCCGACCGAATACCCTTGCCATGCCGGCGACGGATCGACCGGCGGCTTGCGGCCATCCATGAAGATCTGCCGGAACGTCGCCTCGACCTCGTACAGCATCACGATGAGGCCGCGCGAATGAATGATCTTGAACGGCTCGGGCAAGAGATCGCCGTGGACGGGACCATCCGGAAGGCAGTTGAGATAAGGGTTGAAGGCACCGGGCTGCGAATGCTGCCGGAGCCGTTCGGCCGCGGCCGGCGTGAGCGGCTGCTCGTCCGGTTTGAAGTCGGACAGGATGTTGCGGAAATACTTCGAGTTCGGCGACTCGCCCAGTCCGAAGAGCCCGCCCGGGGCACGCGGTTCGGCCTGCACTTGCCAGATTCCGGAGAGATCGGGCTTGCCGTCCAGCATGGGCACGGGCCCCGTCATGTTGATCGTTCCGTCGGGGGTTCGCGGCGCACCAGCCATTGGCTGATGCAGCCATTGCGCGCCCGCGGACAGCGCCACTCCGAGGCACGCGACGACGGTGAACACAGTGAATTGAGTGCGAACGCGCATAGCGCAATTATCCCGAAGTTCACCTCGGTTGACCATGGCGGCCGCATGTCTCGCGGAGCGAGGCCGATTCGGTGTGAGCAAGTTACGGGTGTTGCTCGCGCGCACGGGCGGCGTCGATCCGCTGCCCGGGCCACTGGCCAGCCGCACGCGCGCGTGCGGCCATGCGCGCCATCGCAGCGGCGATCGCGTCGGCGCCGACCTGCGCGCCGTCGGCCTTCGTCAGATACCGCTTGACGGATTCCTCGCCACCCACACTCAGGAGCTCGCGCAACTCGAGACCACACTCGCGCAGAAACTCGAGTTCGCCGTCGACCGGGACGCCGAACACCCACGGCTCGTCCTCACGGACGGATCGGGTTCACGCGCGCCGATCGCACGGCCGGCCGCGACGTAGATGCAGGTTTTCGAGATCGAGTGTTCCAACGAGCGATGCCTCCCTGTGATACCTTACGCGCGTTCCGGCTGAACGTCCCCCTCGCCGGCAGGTCCAGTGATGCGACTCGTTCCCGATCCGATGGGCGAAGCCGCGCCCGCGCATGCTCCTGTCGCGGCGGCCGCGGCACCGGTGCCGCTCGATCCTTCCACCCCCGACCTCAGCTTCCTGATCAATGAATTCCCGGCGGCGATGCAATCGTTCTTCGGAACGCTCGACCGCATCGTCGCGGCGAACCCGGTCGCGGTGCCGCGCCTGATGGAGCTGGCTGGATTGGCGCGAGCGGTAACGCTGACGCCGGAGCAGGGGACAGAACTGCAGGCGCTGAAGGTGCAGGCGCTCCGACAGGGTAAAGCCGTCGGCGCGGTGATCGGATTCTTCCTGAAGTTCAAGCCGTATCCGATGCTGGCGGAGATTCGGCAGAAGATGAAGGTGTTTCAGCCGGCGTTCGGGCCGCTCCTCGTCGTCGACGGCGCCACCGTGCGCGACGTCTTCGACCGTCACGACGAATTCACCGTCGACCCCTACGGCGTTGAGATGAAGAAGGTGATGTCGCCGGCCTACAACGGCGGGTTCGACACCTTCGTCCTCAGCACCGACGACGGCGCAGCGTTCGAACCCGACAAGAAGCTGCTGATGACCGTCTGCAACGATCACGATGCGCGAACGGTGACCTCGCTGCTGCACAAGGAATGTGTTCGTCGTGTTGCCGCTGCCGTCGAGCAGGCACGTGCCTCCGGCTCGCCAATGATCGACATCGTGCAGGCGGTGGCGAGATACGTGCCGGTGTTCCTGGGGCATCACTACCTCGGCGTGCCTGTCACGCCACAGCCAGGCTCGTTCGAGCTCACTCCGGAGATGCTGACGTATTACGGTCAGCCGATCGACGGCGTGGCCGAGACCGCTCTCGCTCGCGGCGATGGCGTCATTCCCGACGAGCAGACGATGTATCAGTGGATCAAGGCGGCGTTCCAGCACTTCTTCAACAACGTGCAGAAGGATCCCGCGGTGCTGGTGCGGGGTCTGCGCTCATGTCGACTGCTGCTCGCGTATCTGCTGCGCGAGATCGACATTCAACGAAGGCGCATCAAGGCAGGTCAGGCGGTCGAAGATACGATGCTGACCCGGCTGGTGCGCTTCCAGCTCGGTCAGTCGGCGCCGGGCGCCGCGCGGCCGGCCGATCTCGATCCGCGGCTCGTGAGCGATCTGCGCATCGCGGAAAATGTGATGAGCACGATCGTCGGCGCGGTGGCGGGACAGGAGGAAGCGACCTGCCGCGTGTTCGATTCGATGATGAAGCTCTCGGCGGGCGAATACACATCGGCGGGCGGCAAGCATCACGATTACGGCAGCTATGACGAGGCGCGTCAGCTCGCCCTCAACGTGATGAACGGTTCGCACGCGCAGCAGAGCCGACACAAGCTGTATCGCTACGTCATGGAAGCGTTGCGGCTCGAGCCGCAGGGCGAGGTGCTGCTGCGCACGTGCGCGAAGGACGGCGCGCGCATCGCCGACGGGCGGCCGATCTCTGCCGGCACGCTCGTGTTCGTCTCGCACGGGTCGGCGATGAAGGACGTGCCGGAACCGGACGCATTCGTGCTGAACCGGCCGCGCCATCAATCGATGCCGTACGGATGGGGTCGCCACACGTGTCTCGGACAGCACGTGTCACCGGTCATCATCCTCGAGTCGCTTGCCGCGGTGCTCGCGCTCGAAGGGCTCAAGCGTCCGGAGCCGAAACCGGGTGAGCGTGCGTTCCCGCTCGACCGCCGGTTCGGGCGGATGCAGCTCGACGACAACAACCTGTATGCGACGACGTTTTCGCTGCAGTTCTCCGATTCAGGAACAACGCGGCAGTTCTATCCTGCGCACTGACGCGCGCCGCTTCCCGTGAGATTGCCGTGTCGCGCGCGTTATCAGATGCGGCGCGGACCTTCATGGTCCGCGACAGAGGCCTCATGCTGAACACCAGATACATCACAGTCGTCATGATGTCGGTTACGGTCGCCGCCTGCGGCCGAACCACCGGTTACGACGCGCCCGAGTACAAGGCCGCCGCCGATGCCGCCAAGGGCGGCTTCGTCACTCCGCTCCAGGACGACTCCGCCCCCGACATCATGTCGTGGGTCGACGGCCAGCCCGTGACCGATTGGAACGCCGAGATCCAGAAACGCGATCGCGCGGTCGACGGATACCTGAATGACTCAGATCCCGGTCGCGCGGAGAAGTACGGCTTCCGCGCCGGGCAGACGCCGAAGATGGCGTGGGACTGGTTCAACAACAACCCGGTCGGCTTCAACGGCGTCCCCTATGTGCTGTTGAAGACGATGCTCGATCTCGACCCGAACGACGCGAATCCGACGCTGCGCGCGATCGCGCGCATCTGGAAGCATCAGGCCACCGTCCCGACGGCGTCCGGAGGTGAGGCCTGGACGATGGACCATATCGGGATCAGTCCGCGGCCGAGCGACTACGACAACGGCGTCGCGCGTCCGGCGGGGCCTGCCGCGGTGCCGTATGGCTTCGCGTTCGAGAACCCGCAGACGTTCGCGGCGCTCGATCCCGCGCGGCGCGCTGTCCTCGATGCGCGGCTCGGCGCGCGCGAGCTGGCGCAGAAGGCATTTCTGCTCGCCGCCAAACTGAAGACCGTTGACCACGAGGACAACTGGGAGATGGATCGTCCCGGCTTTGGCACGCCCGGCTCGATGGACCGCACGTTCTTTTCGTGTGCGGCGTGTCACGTCGGACGCGTGATGGTCAACGGCAAGATGAAGTTCATGCCGGGCATGCCGAACACGCAGATCGAGGCGCAGTACTACTCGAAGCTCCTCATGCTCAGCGGCGCGGCGCTGGTCAAGTCCGGCTTCGACGTGAATTCACGCGTGCCAGTGAATCCCGCGAAGATCGAGGTCAATCGCGACGCGGTGCAGGCGCTGTACGCCGCGCTGATCGACAAGGCCCTTCATCATTCGGAAACGCTCTACGGCGACTCGCCGGAAGCGCTCGCGCGTGGCAAGCAGCAGACGCTGGCGGTGGCAAACGCGTTCCCCGACGTGATGAAGGATCTGGTCGCCGTCGCGGTGAAGACGCATTTCATCTACTACGTCGTTGCCAGGAACAACGCCTACAAGGCGGCGTTGCCGGATGTGCTCGAGGATCGCCCCGGTCAGATGGATGCGTTCGGGATCGCCTCCGGCCTGGTAGCGATTCACACGCGTCGGCCCGACAACAGCTACATGCAGTTCGTCCAGCGCGACAACCCGAAGAGTCCGTTCTTCACCGGCTTCTCCAAGGCGAACGGACTGCCCACGGATACGCCGGGCATGACCGACCCTGTCAGCGATCTGAAAGCGGCTGGCGATCGCGTGGTCAAGAATCTCTCGGCATGGGCGCCGCCCGTACCGGCACCAGTCGATGTGAAGAGCGTGAACTGGGCGAGGCAGCGCTATCACGCGAACTGGGACGGGAACCAGGGCGCCTCGTCGCGCACGCTGGCGTCCGGCGCGTCGGCGACCGGCGACCCGCGCATGGTGAACGTCAGGATTCACGAGCCCTTGAATCCGTTCATCAACAACCTGCCACCGTCGCCGTATCCCTTCGCCAGCGTGGACCTCGCGCGCGCGAAAGAAGGGAAGGCGATCTTCAAGGAACAGTGCGCGTCGTGTCATAAGCCGAACAACGAGACGATCTACCCGGCGAAGATGCTCGGCGTCGATGCGAACCGCACGATGGTCAACACCGAAGTGTCGCGATACGGCTTGACCGCGCTGGTGATGGAGGCGTGCACGATTTACGGGTTGAACAATCAGGGCAAGCCGGGCGCGCAGTGGTGTATTCCCGAGGGTGACTGGAACGCGCGCCAGGACGAGTACTTCCGCGACACGCCGCGGCGGGTGGCGGAGGGTATTGCCGGGTACAAGGCCGACATGCTCCACGGGATCTGGGCGCAGGCACCGTACCTGCACAACGGCTCGGTGCCGACGATCGGTCAACTGATGTGTCCGTCCACGCGCCCGTCGAAGTTCCTGCGCGGCAATCTCTATTACGACGAAGCGCTCGTCGGCTTCGAGTGGGCGAATCGGCCAACGGCGCGCTATGGCCCGAACGATACGATCCTGGTGAAGGAGTACGACACCACGGTTCCCAGCAAAGCGAACACCGGTCACACCTTCGGCGCGGATCTGTGCCCGGATACGTCAGGTCTGGATCCCACGCGTGACCGCAAGGAGATCGAGACGCGCCTGCTCGGGTCGCGGGTGGCGGCGTTGCTCGCCTATCTCAAGACGCTGTAAAGGCTGGTAAGACGCGCATGGAGTCGGCCCACCGGATTTGGAAGCCCGGCCACTCGATCCAACTCGTCAAGCCTCGCTGCCCACCATCGCGGTATCATCCAGAGGGACGCGCCGCACGTCGCGTCCGCGTTTCAGGTTCCGGCGTCGCGCGTGCTTGTTCAGGATCCAGCGCGTCAAAAGAGGGTGGACGTGCAGCGAAATCAGTGAGATTCTGCCCATCCGGATATGACACCATGTGCTGAGCAAGACGAACACGGGTCACACGTTCGGTTCGGATCGCAGCCCGGAGACATCCGGACTCGATCCGGCGAAGGATCGCAAGAAACACGAGCTCGCTCGGGAGGTTGACTGTGACGGGAACGATTCGATCGTTGCGAGTGGACAAGGGTTTCGGCTTCATCAAGGATGCGTCGGGGAAGGAGTATTTCTTCCACCAGAGCGCCATCCACGGCGAAAGCATCGACAACTTGCGCGAAGGCGACAGCGTGGAGTTCGATGTCGGCCAGGGTCCGAAGGGTCCCCGGGCGGAAAACGTGCGCCGCACGTCAACATAACCGCCCTGTCGTCGCGTCGGCCGCTGTTCGCCTGCGTGCGCTGGCCTGGAGTTTCATGCCCCAAACAGTCGAGGTAAGTCTCAGGATTCCTTCCCTGCGCATGAAACGCGCGGGGAAGGACGCGGTCGAAACCATCGCCAACAGTGACGTGCGGTTCTGGAAGCGCGTCGAGGTCGAGGCTGCTCCCAAGCCGGGTGATGTGCTCGAAATGGTGGTCGGTTCCGACGGCGCATTCACCTGCGAGGTCGTCAGGAAGGACTGGGACGAGCACAAGAATATGTTCGTCGTCGCGTGTCGCTATTCCAAGCGATCGATTTCAGCCGACGAATACGAGAAACTGATGAACGCCCCTGACTGGCAGGTGCGTTCGCTCCTCTAGCTCGTACTGTCTCTCGCGCGTGCCCTCCATTACATGTCCGTTGTGTCGCAAGAGCCTGGAGTCGGGACCGGAACACTGCCCTCACTGCCACATCCGCCTGCCGGGCGCGCGGCCGAAGGCACCTCCTCCGGCCACCCGCCGTGCTCCGGCGGTCAGACTCGGGCGCCGTCCGTCGTCCACGACCGCACGAAAACCGGATGGTCCGCAGCTGCAGTGCCCCGCCTGCGCGCATCCCATCGATCGCGCCGATCGCTGGTGCCGATGGTGTCACTGGCCGGTCAACCGCCCCGCGGGCGAGTGACCCGTTGTCGGCCGCGTGTGGTATACCATCACGCGTCATTCATGCTTTCCCGCCGGACTGGCGACGATAAGGAGTGAACATGTGCGATCAGGATCATTTTGAAGACGATCTGAAGGAGTTCGAGGCCAAAGGACTCGTGACCCGTCGTCAGTTCGGCGTCCTGCTGGGTGCCGGCGTGTCGATGCTGCTGCCGCAGGTCGTCAACGCCGTCGCGGTGACGGAATCGGAAGTCACCGTCAAAACCCCGGACGGCATGTGTGACGCCTACTTCGTTCACCCGGCGACCGGCACGGCGCCCGCCGTCCTCGTCTGGCCTGACATCTTCGGGCTGCGACCCGCGTTCCGGCAGATGGGAAAGCGCCTCGCGGAATCGGGCTACTCGGTGCTGGTCGTGAACCCGTTCTATCGGACCAAGAAGGCGCCGACGGCCGAGAACGGTGCGGCGACGGCGATTCCATCGCTCATGCCGCTCGCACAAAGTCTGACCGCGATGACGCAGATGACCGATGCCAAGGCGTTCATTGCCTGGCTCGACATGCAGCCGTCGGTCGCGAAGAACAAGAAGGTCGGGACGCAGGGCTACTGCATGGGCGGACCGATCGCGTTCCGCACTGCGGCAGCGGTTCCCGATCGCGTGGGTGCGGTCGCCTCGTTCCATGGCGGCGGACTCGTCACGCCGGGTGCCGACAGCCCGCTGACGCAGGCGGCGAAGACCAAGGCGCAGTTCCTGGTCGCGATCGCGGCCAACGACGACATGCGCGCGCCGGACGAGAAGAACGTGATCAAGGACACGTTCATGAAGGCGAACCTGCCGGCGGAGGTCGAGGTCTACACGGGAGCCGCGCACGGCTGGTGTCCGCCGGATTCCGGCGTCTACAACATGGCGTCGGCCGAGAAGGCGTGGACGCGCCTGATGGAGCTGTACAAGAAGGCGCTCGCATAGATCACAACAACAGTCAACTCCCAACTCCCTAGCGCTGGAGCCAACTCCCAAACGTTGGGAGTTGGACGTTGGTTCGGCGTCAGCGGATTGGGAGTTGACAGCGGACGGGTCTTCCTCAGCGGCCGTCGCCTCGCCGTCGATCGATCAGGACGACGTCCGAGTTTTCGCGCTCCTGATCGAACACGATCTCCCGGCCATCCGGCGACACATCGAAATCGCGGACGAGGAAGTCGCGCGCGAAATTCGTGAGCACGCGTTCTCGTCCCGTCTCGAGATCGAGGAGCGCAAAATTCTTGTGGGTGAGCTCGCCGCGCAGCAGGAAGGTACGGTGACCTTTTATGAATCCGACTGCTCAGTGCGGGTCGTCACGGCAGGCGAGGGATTCCTCGACATGGGTGACCACCCGCACTTCGCCAGGAATGAAGGAGCAGTCCAGGCAGTGAACGTGGTGACCTACTTCATCCCGCCGCACACGACGACACTGCGCAAAGATGAACCGCAGCCGCTGACCTGCGCGATTCCGTAAACCATCTATGAAAGGGCCGTCGTTGTCTAGGCACACATCGAGTGAGCGCGCGCGGACGGCTTAAATGCCAATCCGTTCGCGCGGGATCGCTCGATGTGTGCCGGGTCGTATT